>Ga0190272_10001127_pt1 | contig 12947 bp, 11 predicted proteins | sample Popmic504T_FD_133746 | JGI IMG/M metagenome (GOLD analysis project Ga0190272, IMG submission 133746) | Populus adjacent soil microbial communities from riparian zone of Shoshone River, Wyoming, USA - 504 T | ecosystem: Environmental > Terrestrial > Soil > Riparian zone | place: USA: Wyoming...
TCTTGTCCCATTGGACCCTTCGCGCTTCAACCCGCTTGTTCCAGTAATCGATCGCCGCCTGCTGGTCTTTTACGCGTCTTTCCCGCGCCTGCTGCGGCGTGTCCATCAATCCCACCTTGCCCAGAAATCTTTCAAAAACGGATTGTGAAGCCGCGGCTTCCAGGCCGTCGCTTCCGACCGCCGGCGTAGAATAATTCTTAAGCCCGACGATGGTCAGCAGAGAACTAACGAGCCCGATAAAGATCATCCCGGCCGCCACCTGCGAAAATGACAGCTGCCATACGCGGGCCAGGCCTCGCTTCGGCGCTTCTGCCGGTTTAACTTCGGCGTGAAGAGGCTTTATCTCGCTTTCGATAATGTTGTTGATGCGGCACCACAGGGCCTGGGAATTCGGAGGCAGGACTTCAGCGGGTTCGTCTACATGGCACACGTCAAGGATCGCGGCAAAATCCCCGCACACCTTCGCGCAATCGCCGCATACGGTGAGATGCGCCTGGATGCCGGCCGATATTTTTTCGTCCAGATCGTTATCCAGAAAGGCGCTGATATATTCTTGACAATGTTCGCAGTTCATTTCCATCTTCAAAGGAAAGATTTCCTTGTATTCGTTAACCTTTTGGCGATTCTTCGACTTCAAACCTAATAGATTAAAAGTGAAATCAAAGGGTTGCCTTGCGGTCCTAAAGTTTATTGGTCGTTTTGTTTTATCAGCAAACCGCGGAGCTTAAGTCGCGCCTTGTGCAGTTGCGATTTCGAAGTTCCGATCGAGATACCCATCATCTTGGCGACCTCTTCGTGTTCGTAGCCTTCAACGTCATGAAGCACGAAAACGTTCCGGTAACCATTTGGGAGCTGGGCTATCGCGTTCTTCAGAGCGATCCGGTCGATCACGGGCATCTTGTTCGGATTGGCCGTGCCGTGGACCGTCTGTTCGGGAACCTCACCATCCTCGGAGGTCTTTTCATTCTTTACGCTTCGCCGCCTGAAATGCATCAACACCTGGTTTACGGTCAGCCGGTGCAGCCAGGTCGAGAAGGCCGAGTCGCCGCGAAAGCTGCCGATCTTGCGGAAAAGTTGGATAAAAACTTCCTGGGTAAGATCTTCGGCTTCGGTCTGGCTGTTGGTCATGCGCAGGCAGAGGCTGTATGTTCGCCGGTGATAACGCTGGTAGATCATTTCAAAAGCCGCGAGGCTGCCCGCTCCCGCTTTACGACAAAGCTCGAGATCGGGGGCCCCGGCGTCCAAAACGTCGGCCGCTTCGGCAACGGGAGTTATGACTAACGGTAGTGCTGCACTCTCCTCGAAACCAAAAGCGACTTCCTGTTCGATCGCCACGGAGGTCAAGTCCATAGTTGCTCCTAATAGATTACTTCCGGAATTTAAAAACTTGTCGCTGTCTATGATGAGCTACCTCCAGGGAATAGTTGCTTCGACTACGCGAGAATTTTACGCCGAAACGTGAAAAAAATAAAGGATTTATCGCAAATTTAGGAAATTATGGAAAAAATATTCCGAGCAGCCGGATTTTATCTCAAATTCGGCCATATCATGGGTCTTGTTTCTTTAAATTGCCGTCTGCTTTAGCTGACGGTTAGTGTGCGATCTTTTTCAATACTTCTTCCGCATTTTTATTATCAGGGTCCAGCAATAAACTCTTTTTATAATTTTCTATCGCCAGATCTTTATTTCCTGCCTCTAAATAAGCCTCGCCCAAGCTATCGAATGCGTTTGCCGATTTTGGGAAAGCTAAAACATTAAGTTTGAAAATATCGATCGATTCCGAAAGTTTTTTATCTTCGAGCAGGTCGTATCCTTTCCCATTTACGAGGTGTTCGATCGGATCCACGCCCCGTTTTCGCTTTTCGTAGATCTCGGCTCCGGCCGTAAATCCTTTTTCCAGGGTTATTTTGATAATTTCTGCTGTAAATGCGCGGTTTGTTTCGTTTTCCGCGATCGGAATAACCGGCCTGAAGGATGGTTCAAATATTATTTTTGAGATTACACGGCCCGCTTGTCTGAGACCGGGATTAGACCTGTTTGTCATTATTACGATGGTCATCCCATCATCGACGTATCTAAAGAATTCGGCATAGAAAACCCCGTTTGCTCCGTTGTGCCACACCCGGCGGGTATTTCTTTTTGTTTTCGATACGTCCCAACCGTAAGCATAATATGAATCCGCGGTTTCATCGGCCCTTAATTTCGGGTGGTAATATTTTTCTTTTGCCTCTCTGGATAAAATTTTATCGGACGAGAGTGCCGTATGCCATTTATATAGATCTTCCGTCGTCGACAGAATTCCGCCGTTTCCTTTCAGATGCCAGTAAGGCGCATCTTTGTCCCATTCCTTGTCGATAGGTTTGCCCCATTCTTTATCGTCCCTGTAACCTATGGCTATAAAATTACTATCGAAATTCGGTCTTTTATATCCGGTCGATTCCATATTTGAAGGCTTCCAAAGATTTTCATACAAAAACTGTTCGTAACTCTGGCCGGAAACCTTTTCGACAATCATTGCCAATAAACTATATCCGACATTCGAATAAGAAAATTTCGCGCCGCTTTCAAACCTTAGAGGCGCTTTCATCACCTTGTCAACAAATTCGCTTTGGCTGATTTTCTCGTAATCGCCGCCAACAACGCTGGGAAGTCCGGCGGAATGTCTTAGCAATTGATGGATCGTTATTTCCGACTTGTCTTTGGGCACATCGCTGAAATACCGAGATATTTTATCGTCTGTATTTAACTTGCCCTGCATTTCCAGCTTTAAGATAGCGGCAGCCGTGAATTGCTTTGTAATAGAGCCAATGTCAAAAATTGTATTCGGGGTGTTTTTTAATTTTTGGTTTATGTCTCGAAAGCCGTAACCCTTTGAAATTACTTTCTTCCCGTTTAACTCCACAAGCACCGTGCCGAAAAATCCGGCTTTTTCCATTTCGGTAAGATACGCTTCAATTTTGTTAACCCTACCTTGTGAAAAACCAATACTGCTGATGACTAGAAGTAACAGAAAACTAATAGTTATTTTTTTAATGTTCACCATTCATGACACCGTCCTTAACCAGATACTCACTTGCTATTCCACGCTTACTTTTTACGCCTCAATATGGTATAAAGTTTCTCAACAAATCTAACAAATCAGCTCCCCCACAAAACTTATGCTGTTCCTTACCCAGTCTTCGGCTGTGTATGGTATCGACGCGCTGATTGTCGATATCGAAGTCAATATTCAGCCCGCTCCCAGTGAGCCCGACAAGCTTCCACCGGTGACCATCGTCGGGCTGCCGGACACGGCGGTCCGCGAATCACGCGAGCGCATCCGCGCGGCTATAAACAATAGCGGTTATTTTTTTACGTTTCACAGGGTGACGGTCAATCTCGCCCCGGCCGATCTTCGAAAAGAAGGCGCAAGCTTCGACCTGCCCATCGCCCTCGGGATACTCGGGGCCAACGGCGATCTCGGGAATATCGACGCGCTTGGGGATACGCTGAGCGTCGGCGAGCTGTCGCTGGACGGGCGCGTGCGTCCGGTGCGCGGGGCGCTTTCGATCGCGCTCGCGGCCCGCGAAAACGGGATCAAAAATCTTCTACTGCCGGAGGAAAACGCTCGCGAAGCGGCGGTCGTACAGGAGGTAAACGTTTATCCGGTGCGGAATCTGCGCGAAGCGGCGCTGACGGCCGAGGGCCTGCAAACCGGGAAAGGGGCGCCTATCTCACCGGTAAAGCTCGAGATATCCGAGATCAAAACGGGTGAGAATAAATACCGGTTCGACTTCGCCGAGGTGCGCGGCCAGCAGACGGCCAAGCGCGCGCTCGAAGTGGCCAGCGCGGGCGGGCATAATATTCTGCTGATCGGCCCGCCCGGATCGGGCAAGACGATGCTGGCCAAACGCCTGCCGACCATTCTGCCGCCGCTCGAATTCGAAGAGGCGCTCGAGATAACAAAGATCCACTCGGTCGCCGGTTTGACGGGGCGCTCGGGGCTGATCACCGATCGGCCGTTCAAATCGCCGCATCATACGGTCTCGCAGGCCGGGCTGATCGGCGGCGGGTCGATGCCCAAACCCGGCGAGGTCTCGCTGGCGCACATGGGCGTGCTTTTTCTCGACGAGCTGCCTGAGTTCGACCGCAGCGTGCTGGAAGTGTTGCGCCAGCCGATGGAAGACAAGCAAGTGACGATCTCGCGGGCCGCGACGTCGCTCACCTTCCCGGCGAATTTTACGCTCGTCGCCTCGATGAACCCTTGCCCGTGCGGGTATTACGGCAGCAAGCGCGAATGCCACTGCTCCGGGATACAGATCCAGCGCTACGTCGGCAAAATTTCCGGCCCGCTGATGGACCGCATCGACATTCATATCGACGTCCCGGCCGTCCAGTTCAACGAGCTCCGCGGCCGCGGGGTGCCGGCCGGCGAAAGCTCGGAGGTGGTGAGAGGAAGGGTGATCCGGGCGCGGGAGATTCAGTTGGCGCGGTTTGCCGGTGAGGGAGTATTTTCGAACTCGGCCATGTCGCCCGGTCAGATCGGGAAGTATTGTGCTTTGGATGCCGAGAGCGAGGGGTTGTTGGAAAAGGCAATGCTCCGTCAGGGCTTGTCAGCCCGCGCGCACGACCGGATATTAAAGGTTTCGCGCACTATCGCCGACCTCGAAGGCAGCGAAAACATCACCTCCGACCACATCAGCGAGGCGATAAATTACCGGTCATTGGATAGGAATTATTGGACATGAAGCATCGCAACGAGACGCGCTATTAGAATACGACTTTCTTCATTCCCTTTCGAGTTTTACAATTAAACCTATGGGAATAATCACTATGTCCAATTTATCTAAGAAGCGAAGAAAACTTGAAAAGGAACTTGACCAGATACGCGAAAAATATCTCGACGCCGAAACGCGGCATGATGTTAACGAAATGGAGGAGTTCGAAAGCGAGACTCAGGAAAAGTACCGGCAACTCAGCTGGGTGAAAACTGAGGAATTAAAAGCCAAGGCTCGTAAGTACGATATCGTAATTCCTTCCGATAACACTTGGTGGCGGCCAGATCCGACTTGGGAATGGGATCCGGCAGAAGCTCCTGAGATGTTGACCGATGTTGGCAGAGCGGGAGCCTTAAAGCTAATTAAAGAAGAACGCCGTGCCCAAATTGATGAGTGGGTAAAGATTTTAACGTTGGTTATTGGCTTGGCTGGAGCCGTGACGGGAATATTGGCTGTGTATTTCAGCCTATCCGATAAGCCTAAATCTGAAAAGATGGAAACGCCGTGTATTGTAGAGCCAGATAAGCGTGTTGCTAATATTTCGAGTTTACGATAAACCCATAGTATACAGGTTACTATGGGGTTAATTCAAAATAGTGAAAAGATAGTCAATGGTTTTGTAATGATAGTTGATTTTACAAGAATAAAGAACAAGCTGAATAAAATTGCAAACGGACACTACAAATTTATTCTTTCGAAAGAGCAGTCATTTGTCGGTGAGTTTGCAGTACATCTGGCGCATGAGGGACATGGTCTGTTTTCCTATCAATCAATTGATAATGAAACAACCGAGCGTGACAGTGTTCATATTGAAAGCGTCTTGCCTGGGATTTCTCTCGAGCAATTGAAGAACCTAAAGCTTCCCGATGTATTAGAAATGTTTGAAAATCTTGCGATTGATATGGCCAAACAGAAAAAGGTATTCGCACTCCAGCGTTTGACCGAAGAGACAGAAAAAACTGGGAATTTTCTTGACGCCACAAATGAGAGTTTCGCTGATAGTTCGTTAGCAATGCTGGAAATGCTGTCTGTTGAATTTGATGAAACGAGGGACGCACCGAGACTCCCCACTTTGCTCCTTCATCCTACGACCGCGCAGAAATTAAGAAAGGAGGAAGAGTCCATGTCGGAGCAAGATATCCACAATTATGAGCAAAGACAAGCAGATATTCTCGACAGAAAATACGAAGAATACGTTCTTCGGGAAGGCAATAGAAAATTGGTTGACTAAGACTAACGAGCTGGGGTATACACTTCCTTTTTGTCAGATTTTATTGAATGAAGGACTTCGTTTGGTCCAAATCTCCAAAAGCACGGCATTTGAGGAAGGTAAAGATATAATTGCGGTTGATAAAAAGGATATTCCCCATATTTATCAATTAAAAGGCGGGAATATAACGTTAAAAAAATGGAGAACCATCGTTAAGCCCGAGATTGAAGAACTTATAGAATTGCCGATTGTTCATCCTTCAGTGAATAAAAAGAAAAAAGCAATTCCGTATCTCGTCACGAATGGGTATCTTGAAGACACAGTCCGGGTTCGAATTGAGAGTTTAAATACGGGTAAATGGAAACACAATCCCTTAAGGGTAATCGTTCTAGGGGAGTTGCTTGAGAAATTCTTAAAATGGAGTTATGAATTTACACCTCAAGAAATCGACGATTACAAAACCTTTTTAGATTTATATTTTGTGACGGGTCGAGATTTCCTCGACGAAGATAAGTTTTGTCGCTTATTGAACGGAGTTTTGCGTCTAAATGCCCCGAATCTATCGCTCGAAGAACGAAAACGGAATATCGCCGCTGCCATACTTTTCACCAGTTATATACTTTCTTCATTTAAGGAAAAAGAGAATCACATCGGTGTAACACAAATATTAGTCCTGCTAACTTCATGTATATTGGCTGTGGTAGAGAAATATGATCTGCCGGATGCCTATTGGAAGGGATCATTCGATCTCATTTGGCATGAAATCGGATTGAATCTTGATTTGCTTGAGAAGGAAATTGAAGGTGAGGGATTAGATAGAGTTTATGAGTCAATTTGGGATGGCGAACTCGGTCGGTATAGAAAGCATGTGGCACTGAATTATTTATTCGCTCACAAACTTTCACAAGTAATTGAAGGGAATCCCCTCTGCGACTCTCTAAAAAGAACAGATTTTTACCCTAAAATAAAGGACTCGCTCACGGTTTTTGGCGAGTCCTCACTTCTGGCTTATATCTATATCTTCTTGTATTTCTCCAAAAGTCTGAAAGAATCTACAAAAGTCGCTAGCTGGTTAATCGTACCTTTGCAAACAATCATTAGTTTTAATGGACGTAATGGTACAACGGGATTAATTTCACCATACTATAGTTTTGAAACAGCGATAAATTCCATACTTGGGTTAGAGTCCGAGGATACTGAGACGGAAGAATCATTCCAAGGGGTTTCTTTTTTTGCAAAGGCGATAATCGACCTATTAGCAAGACACAATCAAAAGGAAATTATACAAATTTGTTGGCGTGAATTGACCTATATTCAATATGAGAGATTTGTACCCGAGAAAAAATGGATGTTTTTTCTTTGGCGTAGCGACCGGGGAAGAACAGAGTTTGAATTTCCCGAACATACGCAGAGTTGGAAAAAGTTGGTAACCAACGCGACTCGGATAAATAATCAGACAATTCCTAAGTCAATATTAAAACTTCCGTTTTTTCTACCGTTATTTTTGCTGGTTTATCCGCATAGGGTCGATACAAATCTAATTAAATATCTGGACAGCCAGATCAACACCGAGAGCGCTAAAAAAACATCTGATTAATTAATCGCATTTTTAGTCATATAATTTGGCTCTTTCACCACAAAGGAGCCGTACAAATGTGCCGGACCTCCGGCGCGAACCATATCATCGAACGAAATTAGCTCCCGGCGGAAACGCGGCAGCTATGAAGTGTACCTCTTGTCGCTGAAAGCGACAAATACAATAGCGTAGGGTGTAGTGAGCGAAGCGAACGAATCCCTACGGAATGAGGCTCAACATTCCCCTCCGACCGTGAACGGACCGAATACGTATGTCCTTCGGGCCGTTCACGGTCGGAGCCAATGATAGGCACAGGCGCCCCCCTACTCCTTATTCAGAAAGTGTTTCTCCAGGAACCTCGACCTGAACTTTTGCGGCGGGGTGTCGAGGTTTGGCCTGCCCTCCGGCGTATAGTCCATCAGGTTCCAATACGGCCACACCGTGTCGACATGATTCGACATCGTCTCGGTACCCCAGAAATGAAAGATCTTCCCGTCCTGCTTTGTGAATACGTGCATCACCGGCAGCTGCATATCGATGTCGTCGCCTTCCTGGCACTTGTAATCGGCTTGATACGGGGATTCAAATCCGGACACCATAGGGATCTGCGTCCATCCGCGTTTTTGCGCCCAGGCATCGATCTTTTCCGCCGGAGCCTTGGCGATCGCGACGAACGCGGCGTTCCGGCTCACCTGGTACCATGTTCGATCAAACCCATCCATCAGCGACGTACACGAAGGGCAGGGATTGTCCCAGTTCGGGCCGTACATAAAAGAGTAAAGCAAGAGGGTGTTTTTATCTCCGAACAGCTCGGAGAATTTCACGCTTTCCCCTACTTTCCCGTCAATGGCCCATTGGAAGACATAATCCTCCTTCAACTCCCCACCGAGAGGGAGATCGCGGCGTTTTTCCGCCACCGCTTTTGTTTTGTCGATAAGCTCTTGTTCGTCTTTGAGCAATGAGTCGCGCGCTTCGCGATACTCTCTGCTTTCGTTTGGATATCGTAGTTCACCCATGTTCTCGGTCTCCTCCTTGAAACTAGTATTTCAGTATCACCAACCAGATTATAAAAATTACCCGATATTAACCAAACCGCAATTCTTGATTCGCCTATTTGCCCACAAAAAACCGCCCGTGTTAAACAAGCGCCTTTTTGAAAAAATATCGTCGCAAAAGCGCCAAAAAAGGCATCCGGGACCTTAAATCAGCATAAGCATTTTTTATAATGCGCCCTGGTTTCGCCGGTTTGTAAGATTTTGACGGTATGGTCCGGAGGCGTGTTAAACACCGGATCTGGTAATGCGAAAGCGGGAAGCTATCGCCGAACCCGCCGGTTGGACAAAATTTTCGAAGGGCCTTACCCCTGCTTTTCACCCCGCGGAGCGCTCCTACCCCGTCCCCAAGTGTCCCTGGGCCTATCACGGCAGCCATGATTACCGCTCCCTTACGCGGTCCGTGTAAGGGTATTAAGGTCAAGGCCATTCCGATTATGGATTTTGGATTGAAAAAGCCCGTCGCTGGCGCGACGGGCTTTTTCACGTTCGTGGCTATATTTCCTGCTACCAAAACATAACGGATGTTTCGTCTACGCGTTCGGCATAATACAGCCTGACCCGCAGAACGTATTTACGCCCGCTAAACAGCTTGACATTAAGATATGCGTTGCGGTCCTCGCCACCGTCGTCGTCACCGGTAAAATAACGCAGTTCGTCACCGTCTTCTTCGAACAAAACGATCACCGTGTCCGACGTTCCAAAGGTCGCGATCTCGTAGTTCCTTGTTGCCGTCGGCACTATCGAAAGGTTTTTTTGCTCCCCGGCCGAAATCGCCAGCTTGACCGATTCAGCCGGCTTCATTTGCGTCATCTGTACACCGGTGAGGGGCGGATAAAATGATTTGACCCATTCCTTGTCCTTGGACGACAACCCGCCCCTCGGATGGATGCCGCTTGACCGGTATTGTGCCGGCTCCTTGACCAGGCCGGCTTTAAACGGGTAATGCATGATCGAGTCGGGGTCCCACACCGAGCCTTTCACCGAATCGGGCGTGATCTTGCGGATGATATTAAAAAAGGTCTTGTTCCTATCCCAGCGGTTAGGCGGGTTGGCGAGGTCGGCATAAACGGCCTCCTCGTCCCAGACGATCCCCGAGAACGGATTTTGGTGCTCATGATCGAACCCAAGTGTGTGCCCGATCTCGTGAACAGCCGTGTCTATCTCGCTGGCCTGGCGCGTCAGATCCCAACCGAAGTTCATCGTCCGTTCATTCTTGCCGGGTACCACATCGACAACATCCCGTCCCAGGTGCGACCACGCGCCGTCCTGGCGCTCGAAACCGATCCGGATCTCGGCCTCCTCACGAGAAAGCACCTCCTGGAATTTCACGCCGATCCCGACATTTTTCCAAACGTCGAAAGCTCTTCGAACAACATTCTTTTCCGCCAGATTCGTCTTCCAGGGCCGGAACTGGGTGTTTCCGTTTGCGAGCCTCACATTTCGGCCGTCGGTGCTCTTATCGAAGAAATAATACTTGAGTGTGGTGCCGTTCACCCACTTCCTGTTGTTTTCCAGGATTAGTTCCAGTCTGTCGGGGTTTATACCTGCGGGCGGTGCTTCCTGTATTACCTCCGGGACCGAGCAAAACTCCGCATAGCTTTCGGCCTCCGGGGCCGCGTTTTCACCTGCCGGATCGTCGGTGGCCTGTTCTTCGTAATCGCTGTTCTCAGTCATTTGTTTTACCTCAAAAAAATTAAAGTTTCGCCGGAAAACATACGAGCGAAGTTTTCCGGTCGGTAGAGTCCGGGGCAGGGAAAGATTTGCCGCTCGGATTATTTCATTTTCTCCCTCAATTAACAATGCCCTTTGGGAGAAAACGTAACGGGTCATTCGATTTTGGATTTTGGATTGCGGATTGGATCCCGGCGCCATCTCATTCTAAATTCGGAAAGCAAAAACTGCACAATTGCTTGGCGCTTCGCGACGCGCGGGTTTCTGCATGTTTGTGGCTAATCCCGCAAAATTTATTGTATTTCACACCCGGATGGTGGTATAAAACCTTATCTCAAACAGGTCTTATTTTGAGCTTTGCTTATACGCAAAAATCCCAAAGGAGCTAAACTTATGCCTACAAAGAAATTCAGGGGAACGTCGAAAGGCAACTTCCAGGAAGCGCTGGATAAAGCCATTGCTAAAGCCGAAAATTCAACCGGCGGTGCGGATATAATTATTAAATGGACATTCGTATCCGCAAACGGTGAAAAAGGCGGCATTACGGGTAAAAACTCGTTAACCGTGACGATAGAAGCCACTTGGTAAACGAATTTTGGATTTTGGATCGAAAAAGATGCAGCGGTGTCGTTGTAACGGGACGAGCGCGTTTAACAAAATCGTGTTCGTCCCGTTAATTCGTGTTATTCGTGGCTAAAATTATTGCCCTTCGAGGGCGCTTTTTATCGCTTCATCAGCGAGCGGTTTCATCACCTCGTACCCGTTCGCGTTCGGATGCAACCCGTCGGCGGATAGCTCCGGCCTAAGCATTCCATTCTCATCCGCCATGGCCGAAAAATAATCCAGGTAAACAAACCCGTTTTCCGCCGAATATTTTTTCAACCGCTCATTCAGCGCCGAGATCTGCGTTGGGGGGCGCAGGGTTGTATTGGGAGTTTCCCGCCCGCTCAAGGTCTTAATATCGCGGACCGGCAGTGCTGAGGCAAGCACAACCTCGGTCCCCCCGGCGCGCCCCAGTTCGGCCATGTATGCGATATTATCCGCGATATTTTCAATCGGCACTCGTTTCTCGAGATCGTTCGTGCCGGCCAATATCACAACCACCCGGGGATTAAGGTCTGTTGCATCCGCGCTAAAACGCAGAAGCATTTGCGCGGTCGTCTGGCTGTGTATCCCCCGGTTGATAAAGGACCGACCGGGGAAATACTCGGCAAGCTTCCAGTTCTCGGTGATCGAATCTCCAAAAAAGACAACCCGGTTTTCACCGGGTGAAGGCGGAATAAGTTTAGTGTTTTCCTCGCGGTAGCGTGCCAGGTTGGCGGGGTCAGCCGGATCGGTTGGCTGGGTAGGGCCGTTTCCGGATCTAAATAGTGAACAGGAGGTAACAGCCAAACCCAGGATCGCGATAAATAAAAGGGCACGTTTCACTTAGAGTTTTTTGACCGCATCGCCGGGGCGGATCGTGCCCGATTCGACCACCTTTGCATTTACGCCCCGCAGGTTTAGCTCGCGTCCGACCCCGGAATTGACGAACTTCATAGCTTCGAGCCCGAAACGGGCGACGAATTTTTTACATCCCGTGTGCGGCGGGGGCGTAACCTCGAGCACCGCTGTGCCGACCGCCAAACGCGTGCCGGGCGGCAGGTTCTCACCGCTCAAATTCAGGTCCACATAGAGCTGGTCGCCGGCCAGCGGCCAGCGCTCCCGGTCACCCGCCACCAGCGCAACCGCGCGGGAATTCATTATATTGATCTGCATGTCCCGGTGGGCCGAGCCGTCGGGCGTGCGCGAACTGCCGCGAAACTTCCAATTATCGCCCACCAGCCCGTCCCCGACACCCAGACGGCCTTCTTCGAGTACACGGCGCGTCTCGACGCCCGGGCGGCAAACGATCATCTCCAGCCTACCCTCGTCGGCAGGCGAGCGGCGAATCTCATCCAGACCGGCTTCGAGCTCGGCGGTGGTCAAGTGTTTTGCTTCGGCAGAAGGAAAAAGAACTCCCTGGTCCATAGGCATTAATTATAGCAAGGGTTTCAGAAAAACTGTGGATAGATTTAAATACCGTAACCTAAAGTTGAAAGCAATGGGGTTCATGGGCTCTTCTTATTCGTGTTAATTCGTGGAATTTCGTGGTTCCAGGTTTTCGCGGGTAAGAGAAACCACGAATTAACACGAATCAACACGAATAACTGACAATTGTTTTCAAATCCGGAATCGGAAATCCGATTTTGAACTCCGCGCGTTCATTGCGGGCGGGCGAGCCGCGCTCCCGGTAAAAGGGTAGCCAATCGTCGAAAACTTAATTTACAATTAAAATCTTAATCCTTTCCCTTTCAGACATCCTCTTCGAAGGCTCTTTAAGACGTTTGTCTGTGTCTGTCGTATAGTTCGTCCACCTTGTGTAAGTCAACCGATGCCCTTGATTTTAGAGGCCATCGTGCGCGTATTTTGGGATGGCCTTCAGCAACAATAAACAACGATATATCGCTAAAACCAAGTATCGGAATGTCTGCATTAGGCACACCCTCCCGGTAATTCCTAACCCCTTTTAAAATAGCTTCTGCCTGTATTTCTCCAAACTGCAATTCAATACCAATACCGTCACGAGTACCCGTTTTTATCGGTTGCGGATAACCCTCAAAAAACCCCAACTCACATTTGAACGGCTTTCCGTGGAA
>Ga0190272_10001128_pt1 | contig 12947 bp, 17 predicted proteins | sample Popmic504T_FD_133746 | JGI IMG/M metagenome (GOLD analysis project Ga0190272, IMG submission 133746) | Populus adjacent soil microbial communities from riparian zone of Shoshone River, Wyoming, USA - 504 T | ecosystem: Environmental > Terrestrial > Soil > Riparian zone | place: USA: Wyoming...
GGGCTTTTAAGAGCCGGTTGTCGAGCCGCTCAAGGTCGAGTATCGAGCGGGTATCAAAGGCGCCCTCGGCCTTTTTTAACGAGGCGTCTTTGTTGGCAATTGCGCCCTCAAGGTAGCGTCCGTACCCAAACGCGCCTCCGGCTGCAACTATTGATGCCGCAAACAAAAGTATCGCAAGCAAAGTTAAAAGCCCGCCCCAAGCACCCCGGGCGCTTGCCTCGCCGACCAAAGGTTTTTTAGGTATGAACGATGTGGGGACAGGATCCATTTCCTTTAGTATATAGTGCAAATTTTGGCAAGTGCTACTATATCAACATGTGGTTTGTGTACGCGACGCTGGCCTCCGCCTTTTGGGGGCTCACCTATGTGCTCAGCGAGCAGGTTTTTAAGCATGTTTCGGTCGTAACGGCGCTCGCCATCAATGCCGCGTTCATTGCCTTTATTGCGGGCCTGGCCGCCGTAGCAACGGGCGCTTGGCGCACCGACCTGGTTACCATCACCTCCTCGGGCCGCGTGGCGGGGCTTGTGGTAGCGGGCGCCCTGGTCTTAGTGGTAGCCGAGATATTTATTGCGCTCTCCATAACCCACAAAAACGCTTCGTTGGCAGGGCTGGTCGAGATTAGCTACCCGCTCTTTATTGCGCTCTTTGCTTTTCTTTTATTTAAAGAGTCCCAGCTTACCATCCCCACCGCGCTCGGCGGCCTCCTTATTCTGTCGGGTGTTGTGGTGGTCTACTGGTTTTCGCGCTAAATTTTAAAATTTTTCCCAAACGAGTTCCACGGGAGCTTAAAGCCCGACTCGGGGAAATGACTGATAATCCATTGCACATACGTGTTGCTGTTTGGCCCTGTGTAGGCATACCGACCGCAATAAGGATATTGTTTCGGTGACTGCTCTATAAAATCGGCCATGCGGCGCGCAATCGAAGCCTCATCTCCTTCTACACAGCCAAGTAGTTTTCCATTACCCCAAAAGTATTTGCGAGAGAATGGAAATACCTCAATCCCCTGCTCAGGCCGGGGGTAAAAGTCTTTGTGTAAGTGTCCCCATCGCTTATCCCATTTTTCCGGCCGCCAAAATATCTCCCAGCGCGACAACTCTCCTTTTTTGTTTACGACAAACCACGGATGAGTCGCAAAGAAAAACGGCAGGTTTGCCGGACAAGCAAAGAGAAAGACCTGGTACTTATCCTTCTTTATCAACTTCTCAAAATCCATAGCCATCCTTACACCACCGCTGTTTTAAAGTATTCGATGAGCTCGTCCTCTATATGGTAGTGGTGCAGTTGTTTCTTAATGGTGTTGCTTATCTCAACTGAGGTTGGATGGAAGTTGGGCTTAAACAACCAAAGCCAGTAGAGAATTACGTGGCGGTACACACCGCGCTTGCCAAAAAGCATAGGAAGGCCCTTTTTCCATACCAATACATTCCACAAAACTTTGCGCTGACGCATAAGGTCGGGCAGGCAAGAGGCCATCAGGCCTAAAAATATGACTCCCATCACAAGCGCGGCAAAGGCGCGCCGCCAATATCCGCCGCCCAGAGCCAGATAAATATCGTAGACAGTCGAGCGATGGTCCAACTCCTCTATCGCGTGCCAGGTCCACACGCGGTCCATGCGCTCATCGACCCCCTTACCTTCAAATATTCCGGTGTCCAAGATCTGCTTGGACATAGTAGCGGTAAAATGCTCTATCACAGCGCACATGGCAAGGCGCGTCTTGAGCGCAAAGTGCTTTTCCAAAAACTCCCCTATCCGCACAACGCGCCTGATGTGCGGCTCAATTACTAGCCCGGTACGGCATAGGTAATAATTGTATGCATCGTGGACATTACTGTGTGCGGTCTCCTCGTGGATAATGTTGTCGACCTCGCGCCGCATCGCCGAGAGGTCGTGCCAGGCCGCGGCCTCTTGTACGGTCCGTAACACCATCCGCTCCGCCTCCGGTATGGAGACTGAGCTTGCGTTCATAAAAAGACTAAAAAGCTCGTTACCCTTGTACCAAGCCTCCCGAATAGGAGCTTTGCCCTCTTCCAGTATTTGCGCATACCGCTCCTCGCGTGTATTTACTACCGGCTCCATGCCAACACTATATCAGTTCTAGCGTGGGCCAAACCGCAGGGCGGTAAACGAGGCGCTCAGGGCTATCGCCGCCCAAGCTATGAGGATGGCCGCGATGGAAAATCCAAGCGCGTCGAGCATCACGCCCAAAAGGAGCGGGGCCGCGATGTCTCCAAGATCGCCTATCGAGGCAAAGGCCCCTCCCCGCTCGCCGTATGTCGCCGCAGGACCCAGCGTCGTCACCAAGCTTTTTTGCACCACCACAAACAACTCGAGTATAAGACCCAGCACAAAGCTCGCTGCAAGCTTGACCACATACCCAGGGAAGAGTGCGAGCACCACCATAACAACCGCAATAAAAAGGAGTCCTGCTATAACCAGCGTGCGCTTGTTGGCAAAGTCAGCAAACCTCCCGAGGGCATAGCCAAACATAGGCGACATCGAAGCTACGACAGTAAGCAAGACCACCATCCCAAGGTTAGCGCCCTCTAGATACGCGTCGATAGGTATAAAAAACCACATCAGCGCCTCAATGAGCCCCATAAAAAAGACAAGCGCGCCAAGCAGGCGCAGGTCGCCACCCCAAGACCTCCACTCGCGCAGCATAACGGCGTACGAGCTTGCAAGCGAGGGTCCGCGGCGCGGCGCTTGCAGCGGGTCCTTTGGCGCGCGCCAAGCAATGTATAGTGCGCCCAGTGATGTTGGCGCAATGAGGAGGAGCAGGTAATGCAGCGGCACCACGTCCAAAAGCGCCACCCCAATTAGCGCCGCAATGACCCACCCGCCTTGGGCCAGCGTGTCGATAAACCCAAACGCCGAGGCAACCCGGCCAGGTGATGCCATGCGACGGTAGTAGGTGTCTACGCCAGTAGACTCAAGCCCCCACCCAATAGCGTTACTAAACCGTGCGAGTACTATGTAGACGCCCATGCCAGTTACCCCGGCCAAAAAATACGAAACTCCTACCAACGGGTACACTACCAGCCCTGCAATGATGAGTGCACGGGCCGACACGCGGTCAGCCAACACGCCAGCCAAGGGCAAGCAAAACAAGAGTGTTACCTCGAACACCGAGCGCAAGAGCCCGGCCTCGGCAAAACTCCCCGCAAAAGAAAAGATAAATATGGGGATCAGCGACTCGCCAAAGCCCCACCCCACCCAGCGCATGGTGCGCGACAGCGCCACCATGCGCACGCCTTTGGGGAGCCCGGGCGCCCACCAATTAAAGTAGTCTCTGCTGTGCCTATGATGGCTTACGTAGCGCATACCTGTAAGTATTGTATCGTTACATTTAATTAAGGTAGAGTAACTAAGATATGCCGAGGGAAAAAGTTGCAATAATTGGAGGTGGCATAGCGGGCATGTCGGCGGCGTATTTCCTGCATAAGAAGTACGACGTTACGCTGTTTGAAAAAAACGACTACATAGGCGGGCACTCTCACACGACAGAGATTGACTACCATGGGAAGCGGGTGGCGGTCGACACAGCGGTAATGATATTCGACCGGCAGAATTACGTGAATACCGAGAAGTTGTTCGAGCATATCGGCATTACGGAAGAAGATAAGGAGACAAGCAATGTATCCTGGGGCGCTGCGTTTTTCGAGAACGAGACGCTCGAATACTCCAACCGTAATCCGCTCATGCAGTGGCACAACACATTTTCACTGCGCTCGTGGCGCCTGTTTTTCAATTACGCTCGTTTTACCTGGCTGAGCAAGCGTGCACTCAAACGCCTGGACATGCTCGAGGATACGACCTTCGGGGAGTTTCTGCGAGACATGCGAGTCAGTCAAGATTGCATCGACCACATCATCACGCCGCTCTATGCTTGTATTTTCTCCCTTACACCGAAAGAGATTCTTGGGTGGCCAGTGCCTCTTATGCTCGGCTTCCTAGATCGCCACAATATGCTGGGTGTCGGACTCTTGGGGGAAACGACCTGGTACATGCTGCGCGGCGGCACTCGCACGTACGTAGAGCTCCTCACCAAGCCGTTCCGTGACTCTATCCGTCTAAACGCGCCGGTTAAAAGTGTACAGCGCAGGGGTGGCAAGGCGGTCGTAACACTTATGGACGGGGCGGAGGAGGTTTTTGATAAGGTCGTTATGGCGACCCATGCAGACGAGACACTAAAAATACTCACCGGGCCGACAGCAGACGAGCAACGGTTGTTGGGTGCATTCCCCTACACCCGTGGCCGGAAGGTTATCCTGCACACCGACGGGAGCGTCATGCCGCGGCGCAAGTCGGCATGGGCGGCGTTTACCTTCAATGACCGCGTGCCGGCGCTCGACGGCGGGTTCGCTGTTACCTACTGGATAAACTTGGTGCAAAATATCGACCAAGACTATCCTCTATTTTTGTCCATCAATACCGATGCCGTAAAGAAAGAGTGCCGTCTTGCTGAAATGGATTACGCCCACCCCGCCTTTACCGCAGGTTCCTACAAGGCACAAAAAGAGTTGCCCAAATTGCAGGGCGTAGGGGGGATTTACTACTGCGGCAGCTACTTCGGCTACGCCTGCCACGAAGACGGTCTGGCCGCGGCAATGACCGTGTCCGACCTCCTTGGCGGCACCATCCCCTGGAAGAAATAAAATGCTACTAGTTAAGACAAAAATCGGGCCAAGTTCTATACAAGGCACAGGGCTTTTTGCCGATGAATTTATACCCAAAGACACTCCTGTATGGAAATTTGATCCTTTGGTTGATGAGTCATTCTCTAGGGAAGAAGTCGAGGCGCTGCCGGAGCCTAAGCGTGCCCAAGTGTTGAGCTTGTTTCATTCTTATGTCAGTAGGTATACCGGCAAATACATTTTATGCGGAGATGATGCTGTCTATTTCAATCATTCGGATACGCCTAATGTTGTCGAGGACACTATAAAAAACGGTGAGGGCCTAAACATAGCGGCCCACGATATACAAAAAGGCGAGGAGCTCACAAACGACTATCGTGCTTTCGACCCAGAAGGGATCAATTTTGGATTTGCTAGTTAACCCAGCTCCTGTAGGCGGCGCAGGCCAAGGCCCACGGCCACGGAAAATTCGGGGCCGGCTTCTTTTAAAATCGCCTCGAGGAACGCGGGGGCCTGTGTTTTGCCAAACGGGTCGCTTAAACGCAGCTCGTTTTGTATCTTGCCCTGCACAAACTCCTTTAACCCTTTAAGCGTGGCGCCGCCGCCAGTCATCACCACGGCGCTTAAGCTTTGGTTGTGCGACTGCTCCCACGTTTGTGCGGTGCGCGCCACCTCGGCTATAAGCGGGGTCAAGGAAAGCTCAAGGGACTGCTTGATGTTATTTTCCGGCATGGCTGTCACGCCAAATTTGCGCTTGCGCTCCTCGGCTTGCGCCACGGTTATGCCAAGCGCGCGCGATGCCGAGAGCGTAAGGTCTTGCGCACCGTGGTTAATAATGTGGCTCTCGCGTATCAGCCCCCTTTCCACCACATAAAACTTGGTGGTTGCGGCACCCATGTCTACTACCGCTACGGGGGCCAGCCCATGGTCGAGCGCGGCACGCACCGCGCTAAACACCTCTATCTCAAAAAATGCCACCTGCAGGGCCGCGTCGGCCGCCATGGTGCGGAACTTGGCTATGGTGTCGTTGTGTATAGCCACCAGCAAGACCTCGATTTTTTGGTCAGGCGCCGCGGCTTTGCCGCCTGTTACCACAAACCAGTCCAAAAGCACCTCGTTGATGGGCACCGGGATAGACTTGCGCGCCTCAATAGGCATTACCTGGGCCAGCTGGGTCTCCACAGATGCCGGGAGTTTGACCAGTGATATCAAAGACGACGCATAGGGAATGGATATCGCGGCGTCGTGGGTTGTAACGTTGGCCTCGCGGATAACGTCTTTAAGCGCCTCGCCTATCTTTTCTGCCGGCAAGCTCGTAGCGCGGCCTATCTCGACCCCGGCGTAGGGGCCAAGCGCAATAGCCCCGTACGTTTCCAAGACCACGCGCCCGCGCTCGCGGCGCAGCTGCACCACTTTTATGCTCGAGGTGCCTATGTCTATGCCAAGCACGCTCTGGCTGGGCTTCGAGAACATCGAGGTAAGCGAACCTAGAGAAAACTCCATAATTCCATTATATAATATAAAGTGTCGTCTCAACTTCTCTTTTGGCTCTTCAACTTCCTCCTTCCGCCCCGCAAAACCGAGGCGCTGGTGGCACAGTTGGATATTGAGGACCTGCACAGCCTCCAAACCGCGCAAGGTCTCTCCTATCATGAGCCGGAGGTCACCGCGCTCATTTGGGAGCTTAAGTACTACGCCAACCCACGCGCGGCGGCGCTTGCTGGTGAGCTTATAAGCGACGAGCTACTGGCCATCGCAGCCGAGGAGCTGGGCCGGCCGCTCTTGGTGCCTGTGCCCATGCACAAGCATCGCCTGCGCGAGCGTGGCAACAACCATACCGAGCTTTTAGCCCAAGCGGCACTGGCGCACGTGGGCCAAGCGTACGAGTACGCGCCACAGGTGCTTAAGCGCGACAAGCTTACCCCCGAGCAGCAAAAACTCTCGCGGGAGCGGCGCTTAGGCAACGTCAAAGACTGCATGAGGGCCGTTTATCCCGAGCTTGTCGAGGGGCGTGTATGTGTTATGGTAGACGACGTTACCACAACCGGCGCCACTCTAAACGAAGCAACCCGCGCCCTTAAGGCTGCCGGGGCCCTGCGCGTGCACACCGTATCACTCGCCCAATCCTAATATTCCATAATATTCACGACCGTTAGAGTTTTGGAATATCAGGCAAGAATACGGTACTCGTTGACCATAAGGTGAGCTTGACGGGTTGGCTCGGGCAAGCGGTGTTTTAGTACACCAGACTTAACCAGCTCGATAGATTCCTCAAGCGTTATTAAGTGTCCGGCCGACACAAACACCGGCCGCACTCCCCTTTTGGTACGCAGGGCTGCGCCAATAACCTCTTGTGTATTTTTATCGTGCATGTACGACACAGAGCCCGGCTCATCCGCGGGCTCTTTATACACGCCCGTTAAAACGCTTTTGGCACACCCTATCATAGGCACTCCCAAAACCAACCCCAAATGAGTGGCAATGCCCATGCGGCGCGGATGCGCCTGGCCTACGCCATCTACCACAATTACATCTGGCTTAGTTTTTAACTTTTCCCAGGCTTTGACGAGCATTGGTATCTCGCGGAACGACAAAAGCCCAGGGATATAAGGAAAGGGTATGGTGTCTTTCACCACTGTGTGGTCAACCACTTTCAGTTCTTTGTTTAAAACGACAAACCCCGCAAAGCCCTCTTTAGCAAACATACTCATACTCACATCGCACCCGCCGATGAGTTTTGGCCGTTTCTTAAGCGGAACGAGTTTTACCCGCAGGCGCAGCTCTTTTTGCAGAGCAATGGCGTCCTTGGGCGAAAGGTCCCATCTGTGCATTGGCACAGTGTAGCAAAATCTAATTTATCCTTTGTGCGCCGCCCTCTTGGGTGGGCAGAGGGTTTTCTTTAAGTACTTTTGCCAAATGCGCTAAGTTGCGGGCCACGGTGGCGGCCATAGCATTTGTCGAGCCCTCGGTTTTAAATTTTTGTAAAAGCTCTGCGGCAGTAACATCATTCCACCCCAAGTACGACAGCGACGGCGCCGCGGGGAGGCTAAGCCCATTCCACGACATAAAGTTGGCCAAGCTCCCAATGACGTGCTGGGCGCCGTCCTCGGCGCCCGTAATAACCATGCCGCCCGCTTTGTTTAAGAGCGGCGAGCGGCCCGTGTCGGCAAGCTCGTCGTTAATCTCATCCATCCGCTCCACAACCCGCTGCATTAAACTCGACATGTTGCCCCACCAAATAGGCGTAGCAAACACAACAATGTCGGCGGCAGACATTTTTTGCGCAATAGCCGGCCACTCGTCTTGTTTGCCATCAACCACCCCCAAGTCGGTGCGGGTACCCGGTGGGATATGGTGCTCCACAAGCTTAACCACTTCGCTCTCGACACCCAGCTCTTTAAACTTTTCGTCCAACAAATCGCACAAAACGCGGGTGTTGGAGTAAACCTCTCCTTCCTCGCGCTTAAGGCTGGCCAGTAAAAATAGGGCTTTCATATTACTCCTGTGGAGGGCTTGAGTCCTGCCACACGGCCTCTATATTATTGCCGTCGAGGTCGTGGACAAACGCGGCCCAGTAGCCCGGAGCGTATTCTTTGCGATAGCCGGGCGCACCGTTGTCTTTGCCTCCGGCCGCAAGCCCCGCCTGGTGGAACGCCGCTACCATCTCCTTGTTCTTGGCGACAAAAGCCGTATGGCCGTGGCCCACCGTGTTTTGCCCTACCCAAAAGTCGTGCGCACCGTCTTGGGCAAACCCCGCCACTTTGTAGTCGGGCATGTCGGTGCCAAGCGTGTAGCCCAGGGGCGCCAACAGCTTGGCATAAAACTCCTTACTTTTATTGTAATCACTAACAGACACCGATGCGTGATGGATCATGTAGGGAGTATAAGCCGATTTACTGAAGAAGTCAGGAAGCGACCACTGGCTCATCTTAGGCAACAATAGCGGCATCGTGTGCGATGCGCTTAAGAAAGCCGAGAGTGTTGCGATCGTCGACCAGGTCCGTAAACCTCCTCAGTGCATCTATATTCAAACTCTTGTTTATACGCCAATCAGTGGGCATAAGAAACAACTCGAAGTCGGGCGTCTTGCCATCAGGACCCGCCAGATTTTGCAAGTCTACGCCCACCAAATCGGCTGAAAACTTTAACCTGTCTCGCCTGCGCCTGTGTACGGTTGCGGCATACAAAAATGGAGCAAAGGTCTTTACGATCCATCGTTGCCCGTACCACGCAGCAGGCCAACGCACTCGTATCATTTCCCTACCTTCGCTCCACCAACGCCTGGATAATTCGTCACTCACCAAAATGACAAAGTCAGCATCTCGCCCCCGCCCTTTGGCAAGCACACTACCAAATAGTTCAACGCCTTTTATAGCTATACTTAGCGCCCGTAATTTCATCGCGAGTTTTACGGCCTCTTCGTAAGTCATCATATCTGCTGAGGGGCATAAATAGATGCGCCGACTCATAGAGTAACTATATAGCGCTTTTACTTCCCCGAGCTCAGAGCGACTACGTAGTCAAAGTGTTTTTTATCGATCGGCTGCACGGAAAGCCTTGCGGCGCGCACCAGTACCATGTCGCGCAGGCCGGGGTCGCCTTTAACCTCAGCCAAAGTAATGGGGTGCTTAAATTTTTTAACAAACGCAATGTCTACAACGGTCCACTCGGGCTCTTTTTTATCGGGGTAAGGCTTGCCGACCACCTTCCCTACTCCAACGACCCGCTTTTCCTCGCCGGTATGGTAGATAAAGCACAAGTCCCCTGCCTTCATCTCCCGCATAAAATTCCGCGCCTGGTAGTTACGCACACCCGTCCACGGCTCTTTCATTTTGCGCTTAAGGTCATCTAAAGAGAATTCTTCGGGTTCGGTTTTTAGGAGCCAGTGGTTTTTGGATTTACTCATGGGTTCTGTAAAGAAAGTACTGGACAAGCACGGCCCCCCACATTACAAGCCCTACCGCAAACGATATAAGCGGTAGATATGCGTGGGTTATAAAAAAGAAACCTATCTGCGAGGCATAAAAACCCAGGGCAATAAGGATTGTAAGCAGCGGCTGCCCCGAGCGCTTCTCTTTGTAGTTTTTTACTATCTGCGCCGGAATGCCGACCAACACCAAAGCGAGCGAAAAGACACTTACCAGAATGCTAAACGTGAAAACCGGATCCATATGACCCCAATCCTACACCCAGGGAGGGGTTCGGTCACACATAAAAATCTGCTGTATTTGTGTGCGTCTGGCTAAGTAATAGGCTCTATGGCATAGTGCGGAGCGGAGAGGGACCCGGCAACACATTGGAGGCTACCCATGCCCGAGTTTGACCACGACGCCGCCATGCAGCGCGGCGCCGAACGGCAGCGATATACCGAAGGGCTCGTGTCCGAGCTCTACGACCTGGCGGAAATCAACGCCGAACAAACCCCCGGTCGCGGTGGCGACATGTGGCTGGTGGAGTTTGCCATCGGGCTGCTCGCCAAGCTCGACAAGTTCGGCAACCAACACCGGCCGCTCTTGTTCGGCAGCAAGGAGCGCGAGACCCAAGCTCAGGTTGGCGGGGGCGAAAGGATTCTAACTGGGTCGGTCGCCCGTTCGTCGTGTAGCTTAAAATATAGCTTTTATTTGGAGGGCTCGATTCGAGTCTCTTCCCCGTTCATTCCTAATCGTCTATCTCTCCTGAGATTCTGGTACAAAGATAGGAGCTGGCTAGAAATATGGGGAGGCTTAAATTGACTCACGCTCGCCTTAGCTGCCTCTGCCATGGCGAGGCGTTTTTGATCATCTGTTAGAAGCTCTCGCGCTCGGGCGCAGGCTTCTTCCAAAGTCGAAACTATATAACCGTTTTCTCCATTCTTAATAACCTCTGGTACGACGCCGACCGAATACGTAATTGGCACCAGTCCCTGTGACATACCTTCTACCAAACTGAGAGAAAATCCTTCGTAACGTGATGGTATAAACAAAATGCTGCCATAGAGCGGCGCGAGGGCACCCGGAATTAAATCCTTTCGCAAGTTGGTGTACATATAGTGCTTGGAAAAAGCCACCCGCAACCACTCTTTCAGTTTGCGGTTTGTCGTCATGCAAACGGTTGTCTTCAGCACGTCAGGAAAGGCGCGGTAAAAGTTTACGAGGCGGGAAAATCCTTTGAGCTTGAGGGTAAATACGTCGCCGCCGAGTCTGCCAAGAAAAACCAGATGGGGTGGCTGAGTTACCGTAGGGCGTTGCGGCTCAAACCAATAGTCTTCAATAGCATTGTGGATTACTGTTATGTGCTCCTCCGGTACCTGCATTTCCATAAGCTCGTTTTTTACCTTTTCTGAGGTGGCGATACATGCAGATGCCCGGACAGCTGCGACCGCTTCTATATCGGCAACATCCTCCATAGGACGGAACGTCTTGGGGTCGAGTTCAGGGATGATTTCTAGCCTTGCCAGTTCCTTAAACACATTCTGTTCTTCCTTGGGGAGACGGCGGGTCGCCGGTACGGCATCAAGGTACCCGCGAATGGTGGAACCAAAATGACACACCACCGGCACATTGAATGACAGGAACGGAAGCGGAGTGTAGGTCGTTCCTTGGATGATATGATTTTTAAGAATTTCCTCTTTATGCTCTAGGAGCGAATGGAAGAATAGAATGTTCGCAATGCCCTTGAGATGCACCGGCGTGTCGGTAAGCTGGCGACGGGGGAAAAAGTTACGCACCTGCGCCCCGCGCTCGGCAAGAGCGTTGCTCATAAGCTCGTTGACATGATGCGCTCCGGTCGCAATTTTCTTATCATTGTGGATAAAAGCGATTCTTAACCCTTGAGCCGGGCGAGAAACCGCACCTTGTTTTGGACCATACCAGTACCGTAAAAAAGAGCGGGTAATAGTGTAAGCTTTTCTGGACAAACCGTGCGGAGTTTTTTTCATAAAGCTAGGAAGCGTGCTCCCCCGGCAGCTCTCTGTTGTGCCAGGTGGTCAACATGTAGAGTGGTTTCTACGCGAAGTAGCTGATCCAGGTGAGGTACGCGCCGATGAGGAGCATAAAGCCGCCAACGGTAGGAACCAATTTTGAGTCGGCGGCCCAATCGCCACCCATATCCACAAGCTTGGGGGCGATGATAAAGGCCGCTCCTTTTATGAGGAGTCCCCAGCCCAGCAGGCTGACGATGACATCTGGCAGGCTGCCCCATACGTTGTGCATGCTCACTTGAATAATACCGGCCGCCATGGCGACCATGCCGAAGGTAAGTACCGAGAGAGCGTCCTTTTCAAGCTCGCGGTAAATCCTCATGTAGTAGTTGCGACTCACAAACACACCTACTCCGACGGCGAGAATGAGGGGTCCCCAGATAGAGGCCAAAAACAGAGTCGTTATCATAGAAATGTAAATTACGGGTAACAGATTAATCGTAGCACATGGGCAGCGGAGTAAATAACAGCAAAGGTTCGAATCCTTTCGGGGTTCGAACTTTAAGGCTGGCACGGTCGCTCAACCGCCCTTATTTTATAAGGGCGCGGTCGCGTAACACCGTCTCACGTTCCTGCGGAGAGGGAGGGATTCGAACCCTCGATACGGATATTACCCCGTATGGGGGATTAGCAATCCCCTGCTTTCAGCCGCTCAGCCACCTCTCCTTGCTTGCCTAATTTACACCAAAAAAGGCCTTATTGCACCTCGCAAAAAGACCACTAAGTCCCGATTTGGGGGCCAATTGGGGGCCCTAGCGTACGCTGGGCATTAGGCCTGGCTCGGGGGCAGGTTTGGCCGTTAGCCCTAAGACCGAGTCGATAATGTCGCGCTCCAGGTTGGCTTGCGCGCGCAAAAGCACTACCAGTCTTATAGAGCGCTGATACACCTCGGCAAAGCTTTGCTCTGCTTCCTCATAATGGTCTGTGGCCAAGGTGGTGCTGCCCAAGTCCATAAGCTTGTCTATGGCAGCAAACTCGCCCGACACGCGGGTAATCGTGCCGCTGCTCAAATCTTTTTTGTCTTGCTCAAACCGCTTGCGCGCGTCCGCCAAAGCGCTAGCCGCGCGAGTTTGGAGTTTTGCCACGCGGACCTTCTCCCCCGCCTCGGCCTGCCTCTTCTCTATCATGTCGCCCTTAAGAGACACGGTGCTGGCATCGGTGCCTGTCGCAACGTCGGTAGCGACCATCAGCGACACGCTTACTGTTGGCTCTTGGGCCGCCTCGCTCTTGGCCGCGCGCAAGGTTGCGGGCGAGTTGCTGGAGAGAGCCGGTGCAGTGGTGCGCGAGGCTACTTTGGCTGCCACAATGCCGGTGCCCTCTTGGTTAGCCTGAGCGCCGCCTTGGGTTA
>Ga0190272_10001129_pt1 | contig 12936 bp, 9 predicted proteins | sample Popmic504T_FD_133746 | JGI IMG/M metagenome (GOLD analysis project Ga0190272, IMG submission 133746) | Populus adjacent soil microbial communities from riparian zone of Shoshone River, Wyoming, USA - 504 T | ecosystem: Environmental > Terrestrial > Soil > Riparian zone | place: USA: Wyoming...
AGGGCACCCTCGACCACGCTGCGCGCGTGCTGTTCGGGCCCGAGGCGAAGACGCGCTTCCGCGCCAACTTCTTCCCCTTCACCGAGCCCTCCGCCGAGCTGGACCTGTGGCACCCGACCTTCAAGGGCGGCGCCCGCTGGATCGAGTGGGGCGGCTGCGGGATGATCAACCCCAACGTGCTCCGGGCAGCAGGGATCGACCCCGAGGAGTACTCGGGCTTCGCCTTCGGAATGGGGATCGAGCGGACCCTGATGTTCCGCAGCGACGTGCAGGACATGCGCGACATGGCCGAGGGCGATGTGCGCTTCAGCGAGCAGTTCGGGATGGTGGTCTGATGCGGGTTCCGCTCTCGTGGCTGCGTGAGTACGTCGACCTGCCGGTGGATGCCGCCCCCGAAGACGTGCTCGCCGCGCTCGTGCGCGTCGGGTTCGAGGAGGAGGACGTCCACGCGTTCCAGCTTCAAGGCCCGATCGTCGTGGGCGAGGTGCTCGAGTTCGTCGAGGAGCCGCAGACGAACGGCAAGACGATCCGCTGGTGTCAGGTGCGGGTCGCCCCTGACGGCGAGACCGCGGCGGACGGCGGACCGGCGGTGCACGGCATCGTGTGCGGCGCGCGCAACTTCTTCGTCGGCGACAAGGTCGCGGTGACTCTGCCGGGTGCGGTGCTGCCGGGACCGTTTCCGATCGCGGCACGCAAGACCTACGGACATGTCTCGGACGGCATGATCGCCTCGGCGCGCGAGCTCGGCCTCGGCGAGGAGCACGACGGCATCCTGCGACTGGACGCACTCGGCATCGACGCACCGGTCGGCACCGATGCGATCGCGCTGCTCGGCCTCGACGACGTCGCGGTCGAGATCAATGTGACACCCGACCGCGGCTACGCGCTATCGCTGCGCGGCGTGGCGCGCGAGTACTCGCACGCCACCGGCGCGGCGTTCCGCGACCCCGGCCTGCGGCATCCGCACGAGGTCGAACCCGGCAGCGGCTTCGCCGTCGCCGTCGCCGACGACGCACCGATCCGCGGTCGCGTCGGCGCGTCCGAGTTCGTCGTCCGGGTCGTGCGAGGGGTGGATGCCGCCGCCCCGACTCCCGCATGGATGATCGCTCGCCTCACCCTGGCGGGCATCCGCTCGCTCGGCGTGCTGATCGACATCACGAACTACGTCATGCTCGAGCTCGGCAACCCGATCCACGGGTACGACCTCGACAGACTCGCCGGCGGCATCACCGTGCGCCGCGCGACGCCGGGGGAGCAGCTGGAGACCCTCGACGGCAGAGTTCGCAAGCTGGATCCCGAAGACCTGCTCATCACGGACGAGTCCGGCCCGATCGGTCTGGCCGGCGTCATGGGCGGCGGAACGACGGAGATGGGCCCGGACACCTCCAATGTGCTGATCGAGGCGGCCGTCTTCGACACGATCTCGATCGCGCGCACCGCGCGGCGGCACAAGCTGCCGTCCGAGGCCTCGCGACGCTTCGAGCGCGGCGTCGACCCGCAGATCCCCTTCGTGGCCGCCCAGCGCGTCGCGGAGCTCATGGTCGAACTCGCGGATGGCACGATCGACGATCTCGGCGGCGCCCTGTTCGCCGAATGGCAGCGGCCGCAGCTCGCCCTGCCCGCGGGCTTCGTTCAAGGGCTGATCGGGGTGGATTACCCGCCCTCCGAAGTCATCGGCGCGCTGCGGTTGATCGGCTGCGACGTCGACGACCGCGGTGACGTGCTGCTCGTCTCGCCCCCCTCGTGGCGCCCCGACCTCACCGACAAGTGGACGCTCGCCGAAGAGGTCGCGCGGATCGAGGGATACGACCGCATCCCGTCGGTTCTGCCCACGCCGCCGTCCGGCCGGGGACTGACCGCCGCGCAGCAGGGGCGACGTCGCGTGAGCAACGCGCTCGCGGCAGCCGGATACGTCGAGACCCCGTCGTTCCCGTTCACCACCGACGACCAGAACGACCTGCACGGCTCCGCGTCGGGCGACCAACTGCCGAGCGTCAAGCTCGCCAACCCGCTCGACGGCCAGGCTCCATTCCTGCGCCGAAGCCTCATCCCGGCGCTGCTGCGGGTCGCGCACCGAAACGTCGCGCGCGGGTTCACCGACCTCGCGCTGTTCGAGACCGGAACCGTCTTCCTCCCCGAGCCGGGCGTCACCTACGGCACGGAGCACGTTCCGCCGTTGGCGGTGCGACCGGATGCCGCGACCCTCGCCGCGCTCGATGCCTCGATCCCCCCGCAGCACCGCCACGTCGCGGTGCTGCTCACCGGGTGGGTCACGCCCAAGCAGCCCGGTGTGGCCGCCGAGGCGGCTGGGGTGGCGGACGCACTCGACGCCGTCCGCACGATCGCGTCTGCCGCCGGAGTGACGATCGAGCTTGCTCAGGGCGAGCGCGCTGCCCTGCACCCGGGACGCACGGGCGTGCTGTCGATCGGTGGCACCGAAGTCGGCTACGTCGGCGAGCTGCTCCCCGCCGTGGCGGAGGCGGCGGACCTGCCCGGCGGCGTCATCGTCGCGGAGCTCGATCTCGACCTCGTGCTCTCCCTCGCCGGCGAGAAGGTCGTCGCCGCGTCGCTCTCGGGGTACCCGGCCGCGACGCAGGACGTCTCTCTCGTCGTGGGCGCCGATGTGCCCGCCGCCGACGTCCGAGCCGCGCTCGTCGACGGCGCGGGCGGTCTGCTCGAATCGCTCCGGCTGGTCGACGACTATCGCGGCGCCGGCCTGCCCGGGGGCGTGAAGAGTCTCACGTTCGCACTGCGCTTCCGCGCCGCCGATCGCACGCTGACCGCCGCGGAGGCGACCGAGGCGAAGCTCGCCGGCGTCGCGGCGGCTGCCGAGCGCTATGGAGCCGCGCTGCGCGAGTAGTCCGGTCGCGCCGCGTCGGCGGAACCGCACCGTCGACAAACCACTTTCAGCGCGAAACACCATCCGATGCCGGGTGTGTCGTGCTGAAAGTGGTTTGTCAGCGCCGGCCGCGGGGCCGGGTCCGCCGACGGCGGAACGGCGTGCCCTGCGCCCGAGCGTCTGATTGGGTGGGGACATGACGGACGTACTGATTCTGGGTGGCACGGGCTGGCTGAGTGGGCGCGTCGCCCGGGCATGGCTGGATGCCGGAGCATCGGTCACGTGCCTCGGCCGGGGCGGCCGGCCGGCGCCCGAAGGAGCTGAGCTGATCACCGCCGACCGGGCCGAACCCGGCGCATACGACGAGGTCGCGTCGCGCGAGTGGGAAGAGATCGTCGAGATCTCCTCCATCCCCGAGCACGTGGCCGCCGCGGTCGATTCTCTGGCCGCGACGGCACGACACGTCACGTACGTCTCCTCCTTGTCGGTCTATGCGAGCAACGAGGAGGTCGGCGCCGACGAGAGCGCGTCGCTCAGCGAACCCGCGCAGCCGGGCGACGAGTACGACTACTCCCGGGCGAAAGCGGCGGCCGAGGCATCCGTCCGCCGCGCGGCCGGCGACCGTGCCGCGATCGTGCGTCCCGGGCTCATCGTCGGGCCCGGCGACCCGACCGACCGCTTCGGCTACTGGGTCGGCCGCCTCGCCCTCGCGGGTGACGCGGCCGTGCTCGCCCCGACGCTCGAGGGCCTCCACACTCAGGTGATCGACGTCGACGAACTCACGGGATTTCTCGTCGAGCGCGGCGCCGAGCGATGGTGCGGCACCGCCAACGCGATCGGCGACACGATGCCGCTCGGGGGACTGATCGCCCAGGCGCGAGACATCGCGGGTCACACCGGCACGATCGCCGAGGCGGACGACGAGTGGCTCGTCGCGCACGACGTGCAGCACTGGATGGGACCGCGCTCCCTGCCGCTTTGGCTTCCCCGTGACATGGGGGGCTTCTCGACGCGGTCGAATGCGGCCTATCGTGCGGCCGGCGGGCGGATCCGCAGCATCCGCGAAACGCTCGAACGCACGCTCGCCGACGAACGTGACCGCGGTCTCGATCGCGAGCGCCGGTCGGGGCTGACTCGGGCGGAAGAGCTCGCTCTGCTGAGCGAGCTGGCGGCGCGCTGACCGGACAGGATCGTCGGATGCCGCTCCGCACCTGATTTGCGACGTTCACCCCGCAGGGGTTATCGTCGCCCCATGCCTTCGACCGCGCTCCCGCTCTTCCCGCGGTTCCTGAGCCTGTCGAAGGGCGTTCCGAGCGCCGCTCCCGCGCGCCGTCGTCTGGCAGACCGCCGACCTTAGGCGGCGCCGCGCACCTTCCGAGAAGGGGAGTCGTGGACGTCGCCGTCTTCTCCTGAGCCCGTCGATGGGCCATGACCCCAGACTCTAAGGTGGAATCCATGACATATTCGGTCGCCGTCTCCGGCGCATCCGGCTATGCGGGCGGCGAGATCCTTCGCATCCTCGCCGCACATCCCGATGTCGAGATCAGCACCGTCACCGCGCATTCGAACGCGGGACAGCCCCTCGTCCAGCACCAGCCGCATCTTCGCTCGCTCGCGCACCTGACGCTGCAGGAGACGACTCCCGACGTGCTGGCCGGTCACGACATCGTGTTCCTGGCACTCCCGCACGGCCAGTCGGGCCAGTACACCGACGTGCTCGCCGACACCCCGCTCGTGATCGACGCCGGCGCCGACCACCGGCTCTCCTCGATCGCCGACTGGGATCGCTTCTACGGCGGCGACTTCCACGACCCGTGGACCTACGGAGTCCCCGAACTGCCCGTCGGCGGGCGGAAGCAGCGCGAGCACCTCGTCGGGGCGACGCGGATCGCCGCGCCCGGCTGCAATGCGAGCACCGTGAGCCTGAGCCTCGCGCCCGGCGTCGCGGCCGGGGTGATCGACCCGGGCGACATCGTGAGCATGCTCGCGGTGGGCCCGAGCGGTGCGGGCAAGAGCCTCAGGACGAACCTGCTCGCCGGGGAGATCCTCGGCAGCGCCAATCCATACGCCGTGGGCGGCACGCACCGCCACATCCCCGAGATCCGCCAGGCGCTCGCCGCTGCACGGGTTCCGGTCGCTGAGCCTGTCGAAGCGTCGAACGATCCCTCGACAGGCCCGGGAAGCGGGGATGCCACAGCCGACGAGGGCATCCGGATCTCCTTCACGCCGGTGATCGTGCCCATGTCGCGGGGGATTCTCGCGACGAGCACGGCGCCGATCGTCGAGGGCGCGTCGGACGCTGACATCCGCGCCGCCTGGGAAGCCGCCTACGGCGACGAGACCTTCGTCCAGCTCCTGCCGGCGGGACAGTTCCCGCGCACCGCCGACGTGCTCGGCGCGAACACCGCGCTCGTCGGTCTCGCGATCGACCGTGCCGCAGGCCGGGTCGTGGTGGTCACCGCCGTCGACAACCTCGTCAAGGGCACTGCAGGCGCCGCCGTCCAGTCGATGAACATCGCCCTCGGGCTCTCCGAAGCCACCGCACTCACCGTCAACGGAGTCGCACCGTGAGCGTCACCGCAGCACAGGGATTCGAGGCTGCCGGCGTCGCCGTCGGACTCAAGTCGAGCGGCAAGCCCGATGTCGCCGTGGTCGTCAACCGCGGCCCGCTGAAGGTCGGCGCCGCGGTCTTCACGAGCAACCGTGCCAAGGCCAACCCGATCATCTGGTCGCAGCAGGTCGTCCAGGACGGCGTCGTCGAGGCGATCGTCCTGAACTCCGGCGGTGCGAACTGCTTCACCGGCACGTTCGGCTTCCAGACCACGCACCAGACCGCAGAGAAGGCCGCGGAACTCCTCGGCGTCAGCGCCGGCGACGTGCTGATCTGCTCGACGGGCCTCATCGGCACGGGCGACGAGGCGTTTCGAGCGAAGGTGCTCGACGGCACCCGGAAGGGCATCGCCCAGCTGAGCGCCGACGGCGGGGAGGCGGCATCCCTCGCCATCATGACCACCGATTCCCACCCGAAGCGCTCCGTCGTCACGAGAGACGGCTGGTCGATCGGCGGCATGGCGAAGGGCGCCGGGATGCTGGCCCCCGGCCTGGCGACGATGCTCGTCGTCCTCACGACCGACGCCGTGCTCGACGCGGCGGAGGCGGATGCCGCGCTGCGGCGCGCGACCCGCACCACGTTCGATCGCCTCGACTCCGACGGGTGCATGTCGACCAACGACCAGGTGACGCTCATGGCGAGCGGCGCGAGCGGCAACCGTCCCGCCGCGGAGGAGTTCGCCGCCGCGCTCGCTGAGGTCTGTCTCGATCTGTCCCGGCAGCTTCAGGCCGACGCCGAGGGCGCAAGCCACGACATCACGATCGAGGTCGTGCACGCGGCATCCGAGTCGGACGCCGTCGAGGTGGGCCGTTCGGTCGCCCGCAACAACCTCTTCAAGGCCGCGATCTTCGGAAACGACCCGAACTGGGGCCGCGTCCTGGCCGCGATCGGCACGACCGACGCGGAGTTCGATCCCTACGACGTGGACGTGTGGATGAACGGCGTCCGCGTGTGCAGTCAGGGCGGGCCGGATGCGTCGCGTGACGACGTCGACCTGACCCCGCGGGCCACGCACCTGCTCATCGACCTCAAGGTCGGCGGGGCCGCCGCGACGATCCTCACCAACGACCTCACGCACGACTACGTCCACGAGAACAGCGCGTACGCGACATGACCGACATCGACCTGCAAGACACCGATCCCGCCGAGGCGAGCGCCAAGGCGGCGACCCTGATCGAGTCGCTGCCCTGGCTGCAGCGGTTCAACGACCAGGTCATCGTCATCAAGTACGGCGGCAACGCCATGGTCAGCGATGAGCTGCAGAATGCGTTCGCGGCCGACATCGCGTACCTGAGATACGTCGGGGTCAAGCCCGTCGTCGTGCACGGCGGGGGCCCGCAGATCTCGTCGATGCTCGACCGCCTGGCGATCCCCAGCGAATTCAAGGGCGGCTACCGGGTCACCAGCACCGAGGCGATCAGCGTCGTGCGGATGGTGCTCACCGGACAGATCAACCCGCAGCTGGTCGCGAAGATCAACGCCCACGGACCGCACGCGACCGGCCTGTCGGGCGAGGACGCCGGCCTTTTCGGCGGACGCCGGCGGGGTGTCGTCGTCGACGGCGTCGAGCACGACCTCGGGCGCGTCGGCGACGTCGTCCAGGTCGATCCGCGGCCGGTGCACGACCAGCTCGCAGCGGGCCGCATCCCGGTCGTCTCGAGCATCGCACCGGATCTCGATCACCCCGGCCACTCGCTCAACGTGAACGCGGATGCCGCCGCCGCGAGCCTCGCGATCGCTCTGGGTGCGGCGAAGCTCGTCGTGCTGACCGACGTCCCGGGGCTCTACGCCGATTGGCCGAACCGCGACTCGCTGGTTTCGCACCTGACCGCCGCCGAACTGCGCGCGATGCTGCCCAGCCTCGAGTCGGGCATGATCCCGAAGATGCAGGCGTGCCTGGACGCGGTCGAGGGCGGAGTCGAGACCGCGGCGATCATCGACGGGAGGGTACCGCATTCGGTGCTCGTCGAGATCTTCACCAGCAAGGGAATCGGAACGGAAGTGGTGCTCGGATGAGTTGGCAGGATGACGCAGGGCGCGACCTGGTTCGCAGCTTCGGACCCCGGATGGCGATGTTCGTCCGCGGCGAGGGAGCCTACCTGTGGGATGCCGACGGCCGCCGCTACCTCGACTTCCTCGCCGGCATCGCCGTCAACTCGCTCGGGCACGCTCATCCTGTGTTCGTCGCTGCGATCGCCACGCAGGCGGCCACCCTCGCGCACGTCTCGAACTACTTCGCGACACCGCCGCAGCTCGAGCTCGCCGGCCGGCTGAAGCGCCTCGCGGGCACCGGCGACGTCGGACGCGTGTACTTCGGCAACTCCGGGGCCGAGGCGAACGAGGCCGCCTTCAAGCTCGCTCGCCTGCACGGCGGTCCCGACCGGCCCCGCGTGCTCGCCCTGACCGACGCCTTCCACGGACGCACGATGGGCACGCTCGCGCTCACCGGCAAGCCCAACATGCAGGAGCCGTTCCTGCCGATGGTGCCCGGTGTGGAGTTCATCGACTCCACGATCGAGGCACTCGAAGCCGCGCTGGACGACCGGGTGGCGGCGCTGTTCGTCGAGCCCATCAAGGGCGAGGCCGGCGTGATCGATCTGCCCGAGGGATACCTGCGCGCCGCACGGGACCTCACCGAGCAGCACGGCGCGCTCCTGATCATCGACGAGATCCAGACCGGCGCCGGTCGCACGGGGGAGTGGTTCGCGTTCCAGCACGCCGGCATCACCCCCGACGCGATCACGGTCGCCAAGGGCATCGGCGGCGGCTTCCCGATCGGTGCGCTCATCACGTTCGGAACCGCGAGCGACCTGTTCTACCCGGGAACCCACGGCTCCACGTTCGGCGGCAATGCGCTGGGGACCGCGGTCGCGTCGGCCGTCCTCGGCGAGATCGAGGACGAGGGACTCGTGCAGAACGCCGCCGAGCGCGGAGCCCAGCTGCGCGTGGCGATCGCCGCGATCGATTCGACGCTGATCGACGGATGCCGCGGCCAGGGCCTCCTTCTCGGCATCGGCCTGCGGCATCCGGTGGCCAAGGCCATCGTCGCCGCAGCACAGGAGCACGGCCTGATCATCAACGCGCCGAACGACGAGACGATCCGCCTCGTCCCGGCCCTGAACATCGGCGACGTGGAGGTGGACGAGTTCCTCGAGCTGTTCACCGCGTCCCTGCGCACCGTCGAGGATGCGCTGGTCCTGGATGACAGCGGCACGGAAGAGGTTCGCGCGGGCGATGTGCCGAGCGGCCGGAGGGAGTCGAAGTGACCCGTCATCTGCTGCGCGACGACGACCTGACCGCCGCCGAGCAGTCCGAGATCCTCGACCTCGCCGTCGCGCTGAAGAAGGATCGGTGGAAGCTCAAGCCGCTCAGCGGACCCCAGACCGTCGCGGTCATCTTCGACAAGTCCTCCACACGCACCCGGGTCTCCTTCGCCGTGGGCATCGCCGATCTGGGCGGCACACCCCTGATCATCTCGACCGCGAACAGCCAGCTCGGCGGCAAGGAGACGCCGTCCGACACCGCGCGGGTGCTCGAGCGGCAGGTCGCGGCGATCGTGTGGCGCACCTACGCGCAAACGGGCCTGGAGGAGATGGCCGCGGGCACGCGCGTGCCGGTGGTCAACGCGCTGAGCGACGATTTCCACCCCTGTCAGCTGCTGGCCGACCTGCTCACGATCCAAGAGCACAAGGGCGAGCTGCGCGGGCTGACCCTCGCGTTCTTCGGCGACGGCCGGTCGAATATGGCCCACTCCTACATGCTCGCCGGCGTCACCGCCGGCATGCACGTGCGGGTCGCCTCGCCCGAGCTCTACGCGCCCCGCGAGGACGTCGTCGCCGACGCCGATCGTCGTGCCGGCGAGACGGGTGGTTCACTCACTCTCTACACCGACGCCAACGAGGCGGCCGCCGGAGCGGATGTGGTCGTCACCGACACGTGGGTGTCGATGGGCAAGGAGGAGGAGAAGCTCGCGCGACTGCGGGATCTCGGCGAATACAAGGTGACCCGCGAGCTCATGTCGCTCGCGAAGCCCGACGCGATCTTCATCCACTGCCTCCCCGCCGACCGCGGCTACGAAGTCGAGGCCGAGGTGATCGACGGTCCGCAGAGCGTCGTGTGGGACGAAGCGGAGAACCGATTGCACGCGCAGAAGGCGCTGCTGGTGTGGCTGCTTCGCCAGGAGTAGCACCGCCGGCCGAGCGAGCACAGCCCCAGCGCTGGCTCGTCTCTCGCTGGGACCGGCTGAACGGACCGCAGCGGATCGCCGGAGTGGATCTCGCGCGCGGGCTCGCCGTGTTCGGCATGGTCGCGGCGCACCTGCTGTGGATCGAGGACCTCGACTACGGCGACGTCTCGACATGGATCGCCGTCGTCGACGGACGTTCGTCGATCCTGTTCGCGACGCTCGCCGGCGTCTCGATCGGACTCGTCACGGGCGGCCGACGGCCCCTCGACCCCCCCGCGATGCGCGTCGCGCGAGGTCGCATCGCCGTTCGCGCCGCGCTGCTGTGGCTGCTCGGCGTCTGGCTCATCGCGACGGGCGTCCCGGTCTTCGTGATCCTGCCCGCGTACGCGATCCTGTTCCTCCTCGCGCTGCCGCTCGTCACCCTCAGGGCACGCACCCTGTTCCTGATCGCCGGCGCGCTCGCGATCGTGATGCCGCTCCTGCAGCCGCTCCTGGACTCGCTGCCGCTGTGGTCGACGCCCTCAGGGCAGCTGCTGGATGCCGCCACCGGATGGCACTACCCGTTCCCGGTCTGGATCGCTTTCATGGTCGCCGGCCTCGGAGCCGCACGTGCCGGCATCACGCGCCTGGGGGTGCAGCTCGGGCTGGTGGCCGCCGGCGGCCTGCTGGCAGTGCTGGGCTATGGGCTGGATGCGGCGACCGGGGCGGGGGCGATCACGCGCTCATACGGCGAGTCGGTGTGGACGGGCGAGCCGCACTCCAGCGGGCTCCTCGAGGTCATCGGCAGCGGCGGATTCGCACTCGCCGTGATAGGGCTGTGCCTGCTCGTCTGCCGCCCTTCGACAGGCTCAGGGACCGGCTTCTTCGGCTATCTGGTGCTTCCGCTGCGCGCGGTCGGCGCGATGCCCCTGACCGCGTACACCGCGCAGCTGGTCATCTGGGCGATCGCATCCTGGATGATCCTCGGCACAACCCGTGATCTTCGCGGATTCCGAGACCTCGAGCCGTTCTGGCCGATCGCCGTCGGCATCCTGATCGGCTGCACCGCGTGGGCCCTGCTGATCGGCCGCGGTCCGCTCGAGTGGGCGGTCGACCGCGTCGCACGCCTGACCGGGCCGCGTCGATAGGCTGAACGGATGAGCGATGCGAAGGGCGACGGCACGAACGAGGGAGCACTCTGGGGCGCCCGCTTCGCGACGGGGCCCTCGCCCGAGCTCGCGGCACTGAGCAGGTCCACGCACTTCGACTGGGATCTGGCGCTGTACGACATCGCCGGCTCCCATGCGCACGCGAAGGCCCTCGCCGCCGCGGGATATCTCACCGCTGACGAGGAGCAGGAGATGCACGGCGGCCTCGACGTTCTGGCGGGCGGCATCGTCGACGGCACCCTGCGGCCCGGTCCCGCCGACGAAGACGTGCACGGCGCGCTCGAGCAGGCGCTCATCGCCGGCGTGGGTGCCGAGCTCGGCGGAAAGCTGCGGGCAGGTCGCAGCCGCAACGACCAGATCGCGACGCTCGTTCGGATGTACCTCCTCGACCACTCCCGCACGATCGCGCGCGACATCCTCCGCGTCGTCGATGCGCTCGTGGCGCAGGCCGAGGCCCACCCCGACGCCATCATGCCTGGGCGCACGCACCTGCAGCACGCTCAGCCGGTGCTGCTCGCACACCACCTGCAGGCCCACGCCTGGCCGCTCGTGCGCGATCTGGAGCGGTTCCGCGACTGGTCGGCCCGCGCCGCGGTGTCGCCGTACGGCGGTGGAGCACTGGCCGGGTCCACGCTCGGGCTCGACCCGCACCTCGTCGCCCGCGAACTCGGCTTCGAGCGCCCCGCCGAGAACTCGCTCGACGGCACATCGTCGCGCGACGTCGTGGCGGAGTTCGCGTTCATCACGGCGATGATCGCCGTCGACCTCTCACGGTTCGCGGAGGAGATCATCCTCTGGAACACGCGCGAGTTCGGGTTCGTCATCCTCGACGACGGGTACTCGACCGGCTCGAGCATCATGCCGCAGAAGAAGAATCCCGACATCGCCGAACTCGCCCGCGGCAAGGCGGGGCGTCTGATCGGCAACCTGACAGGCCTTCTGGCGACCCTCAAGGGTCTGCCGCTCGCCTACAACCGTGACCTGCAGGAGGACAAAGAGCCGGTCTTCGACTCGGTGCGCACGCTCGAGACCGTTCTGCCCGCGTTCGCCGGGATGGTCGCGACGCTGAGGTTCGACACGGTGCGAATGGCGGAACTGGCGCCCCAGGGTTTCTCGCTCGCCACCGATGTCGCGGAGTGGCTGGTCAAGCGGGGCGTGCCGTTCCGAGATGCGCATGAGATCTCCGGTGCGCTGGTCAAGCTCTGCGAGGAGCGGGGAATCGAGCTCAGCGGCGTCACCGACGACATGCTCGCGTCCGTCTCGCCCGAACTGTCGGTGCAGGTGCGGGAGGTGCTCACGATCGAAGGGTCGGTGGCCAGTCGTGACGGTGTCGGCGGTACCGCACCGGTGCGGGTGACAGAGCAGCGCGCGGAGCTGATCGCGCGCGTGCAGTCGGCCGCGCACACCCTCGGACTCTAGTCGCGCAGTCGCTCGGTCTCGCGCAGCACCCCGGCCACGTCGTCCGCGCTCGCCCGGGCGCGGGCGATCAGTTCAAGCACCACGGAGGCGGCCTCCCTGTCCTGCGCGCCGACCTCGATCCGCTGCAGGAAGGCGAGGGCGACGACGGCGTCCTGGTGCTCGCCGAGAGCATCCTGCAGCGCCTGTCGCCGCTCGATCGTCCGTTCCGCCTTCGCTCCGAGGACCGGCTGGGCCAGCTCGACCGCGTAGCGATGACGCTTGGCCGCCTTGCGGGCATCGTGCAGAAGCTCGCGGGCATCCGTGCTTCCGGCATCCGATGCCGCCCGCGCACGCGCGAGTCGCCTGTCCACTCTCGCGTCCGCCTTGTCGACCCGTTTCCTCGCTCGATCGGCGGGACGCTCGGCCTTCGGAGTGAACGGCGGGTCGTCGCGCCAGCGGGCGACAGTCTCGAACAGCGTGGTGCCGCGCCCGGAGCCGAGTGCGTCGACGACGCGCGACCAGGCCTCGGCGCGGTTGCGCTCGATCTCTTCGGCGATGACCCGATGCGCGTCGGGGGCCGCCGCGGCGTCCTCGGTGCCGAAGCGCTCGGCGAGCACCTGCAGGTCGCGAACGTCTCCGAGCAGATTTCCGGCCCACCGCAGCTCGTCTGCGAAATCGGAACGGTCGTCCGCGTCGTAGACGGCGCCGAAACTGCGGAGGGTCGCGCGCAGCCGCCTGATCGCGACCCGCGCGG
>Ga0190272_10001130_pt1 | contig 12932 bp, 12 predicted proteins | sample Popmic504T_FD_133746 | JGI IMG/M metagenome (GOLD analysis project Ga0190272, IMG submission 133746) | Populus adjacent soil microbial communities from riparian zone of Shoshone River, Wyoming, USA - 504 T | ecosystem: Environmental > Terrestrial > Soil > Riparian zone | place: USA: Wyoming...
CCGGCTTTGCCCGAAAAGCCTGGAGTCCCTCTTCTCTGTGCAACCTCTGCGTTCTCTGTGTCTCTGTGGTTGATTATTGCGCCGGAAAATGACCACAAAGACACAAAAAACACAGAGGTTGCACAGAGAGAGCAGTTGAGTCAGTTACTTTTCGGGCAAAGCCAGTTCAACCCTCAGGTTGTGTCTTTCGTAGCGACCACGCAAGTAAAGCTTGAACTCTGAACTACCCGCCCGACTTGGGACTTTGGACTTCTACAATTGAATTACTTCAACTACTTCACCGAAATCGAAGACGCGTTTATCCGTCGCCGCGGAAAGCATTTGCTCGTCAGCCCAATGGATTGGGCGTTGATCGAGAGCTGGAAGGAAATGCAGATTCCGCTGCACGTGGCCCTGCGCGGTATTGAGAAGGCCTTCGACTCGTGGGAATCCAAGCCGCGCAAGCGAACAGTCAAAAGTTTGCTCTATTGCCAGGAAGAGGTGGAGGCGCAATACGCCGAGTGGCTCGAGTCGCGTGTCGGCGCGAGCCAGGAAGCCACTGTAGATGCGAAACAAAATGGTCAGGCCTTACCGTTTTCGCGCGCAGCGATTGTTGACCACCTGAGAAGGGGGCGTTCAGAGTTGAGCTCGGCTCGAAACCGGCGGACGAGAGATACAGAAGACGACTTTTCCGATTCGCTCCAGCGAGCTGAAAAACTGCTTACAGACCTGGAAGCGGAAATTGAAACTACGACTTCCCTCGACGCACAAAAACTCGAACAGTCGCTAACGGGTTTGGAGCGAATGCTTGGCGACGCGGTCCGTGCAGTGGGATCTGAAGATTTAGCCGCCCACGAAGCTGAAGTTAAAGAGCAGCTCAAGCCTTATCGCAAGCACATGGAACCGGCAGTTTACCAGCAAACGTTTGACAACCTTTTGATGAAACGTCTGCGAGAGCAGTTTGGCATACCACGTCTCAGTTTGTTTTATTTGTGATTGAATCGATGGGCAGGTCGCATTCACGTAGGCGAATTGCCTCAGTCCGCGGAGGTTTCGGCCCTTCCGGCTGAAGCCGGCGACCAGCGCCCTGTGTTTGTAATAGCGCCGCTAGTTTCATAGTTGACTCGACCATGGATTCCACAGAGACCAAATCGTTAGAGACGTTTGAAGTAGAGATCGAGCGATTATTGCCCGGCGGCGTTGGGTTGGCCCATGTGGGCGGCCTCACCTTGTTTATTTCACTCGCGGCACCGGGAGACTTAGTGCGAGTAAAAGTGGATCGAGTTCAGGGCAAGGTTGGTTTTGCCTCGATAGTTGAAATCCTCAAGCCTTCCCCCGTACGCGTGGAACCCCCCTGTCCTTATTTTGGTTTATGCGGCGGATGCGATTTCCAGCAACTCACTTACGAAGCGCAGCTCGAAGCGAAGGTTGAAATCATCAGAGATTGCCTGCATCGAATCGCCCGCATTGAAGGACCGCTGGACATTACTATTCAGGCCTCGCCGAAGGAGTGGCATTATCGGGCGCGAGCAATGTGGCAAGTCGATTCAAGCGCGCGCAAGCTCGGATATTTTGTACGCGGATCGCGCGACGTTTGTGACGTCGAATATTGCGCGGTACTCATCCCTCCGCTGCAGGACACTCTGGAAAAGGTAAGAACTGAGATCAACACAGCCGCGTCCCCGCCTCACCTGAGAGACATTGAAGTCGTCGCGGGTGACGATGGGATTTCGCTTTCGCCGGCTATGGCCGGGTTTCAAACAAGAGAAGTGACGCGTGTGGTAGGAGATGAGATCTACCACTTCAACGCAGAAGCTTTCTTTCAGATCAATCACGAACTGCTGGCGCCGCTGGTTGCAGAGGCAGTTGGCGAAGATACGGGCAGGATCGCCATCGATCTCTATTGTGGCGTGGGGCTATTTACACTTCCTCTGGCCAGGCGTTTTCAGGAGGTCATTGCGGTGGAGTCAAATAAGCTGGCGACGAGGTTTGTGCGGCGCAATCTTGATTCAGCCGGTTTGGAAAATACCGAAGTCGTTACCTTAGACGTTGGCGAGTGGTTGCCATCCTACCGTTCATTTGAGCCTATCGATGTTTTGTTGCTTGATCCTCCCCGGACGGGTGCCGAGAACAAAGTAATAGCAGGAATAATTGGCCTGCGCCCGGACCGAATCGTCTATGTCTCTTGCGACCCGGCGACGCTCGCTCGCGATCTTAAGAAACTAATGGCGGTAGGGTATTCCGTCGATAAGATCAAGGCTTTCGACATGTTTCCACAGACTCATCACGTCGAGACAGTTGTGCATTTAAGCATTTCCTCGGCGCTGCTGTGATTCAAATACTCTTAGCCTGCCATCGTGCAGGGGACCGTGACCAACAACCAGGGAGCAGTTGCGGCAAAAGCGACCGTTGACTTGTACCAGTCAAGCGTAAAGAAAGATTCGGAGACAACCGATGACAAGGGCAACTATGAATTCGATAAGGTTCCCGCAGGCGAGTATGAAATCCAGGCTTCGGCGCAGGGGAGTCAGCCAAGTGATCTGACGAAGGTGACGTTAGAAGCGGGCGAAACAAAGTCGGTTGATCTGAAAGTTGAAGTAACTTGCGTTAGGTAGTCGCTCCCACGCCGTCTAGCGGGCCTCCGTGAAGGCCCGCTATCCATATTGCTTGACTCGTGCTGTCTTACTTTTGCGACACCGGTTTCTTAAACACGGAATCGTTTACGGGAACGTTGAGTTTTATTTCCGAGATGTTTTGTAGGAATGTGGTGCCCGCGCGAATGCGGCGAATCATGAACGGCAGCCTGAGGCTCCCGACCTTTTTGTAATTGTCGTAGTCGATTGCGTTGGGCAGTTGCCCAAAGAACGTCGGGGTTTCCCAACTTCTTCTTATTAGGAAACCGCTCACCACATCGAAAAGAAGTTTTTCCGAAGTGCCGTCGGCCCGCGTCCCCTCAATCACATAAACGTCTCGGTCCCCAACGCGCTCTCTGCCGGTCACCTTCATGGCGGTGAATTGATCCTTAAGCCTGATGTCAGCATAGAAATTGGCTTCGCGTTTCGCCTGGACCAGGCCGTCACCGCTCATCTCAAAGACACCGTTTTGATTCTTAACCCAACCAATGGTTCCATCGAAGCCCTGGTGGACCGAGCCCAGCGGCGGCGGCAGTGAGCCTATCAACAGAGACTTGTTTGGCGCCGCCTCATGTAGTTCAAAAGTTCCACTCACGCCGGCCACCTGCACCGATCCCCTCCGTACTCGTGAGGTCATCTTGTCGAGCGCTTTACCACCAAGGGCCTGAGTGTATTTGTCCAGTACTTCATCAACGGTGGGTAAAGCCGGGTTTGTTGGAACGCTTGAAACGAATGGTGACGTGAGCGAGGGCAGGGGAGGAATCCCAACAGGCTTCGTCCGACCGCGATGACAGTGGCACAGTTGACCACGGTCTTGTCGCCGAAGTTCTTATTGATTTCATTCATCATGATGAGCATGCGGCGAGCAGTCTGCTTCGTGGCTTTGTCGTCCTTCTCCATCGCCGGCGGCGTATGACAATAGGAACAATCAACGCCGAGCGAGGCAGCCATAAACGACATGGCGCTTTGCAACTGCGACGCGGGCATAGTCTTAATCACCTGAATGTTTTTGAACGCCTGCTCAGCAGTCCTCGGTTGCCGGGCGGGTTGTTGTGCTTCGACGACGCGGCGATCAGCCAGTTGTGTGATGGATAGGAAAGTTAAGACAACAACACAGGTAATGATCAGCGAAACTCGTCTTGTGTTTTGAGTTTTCATGGTAGGCCTCTTTGTTTGAGGAAACTACCATTTGGAAGAGAACAGCGGATGTGCCGAAGGTCATGTTGGTGGTCACGATCTTGATGTGACCTTAAGTTGTAGGGGCGGCACTCCGTGGCCGCCCCGAGTTGGCCCAACCTCTAAAGCTCTCACAAGAACCCGCGCAACGGAGGGGGTGGCACACGGAGTGCCACCCCTACAAGCTGGCGAAGATTCAGCTGAATCCGAGCTCTCGAGCTTTTAACGCGGCTTGGGTGCGGTCGCGGACGTCGAGTTTGCCAAGGATATTGGTGACGTGGTTCTTCACTGTGCCTTCGGCAATAAACAATCGTTCGGCAATTTCGCGATTGCTGGAGCCAGTTGTAATGAGGCGGAGTATATCGCGCTCGCGATCGGACAGCGGCTCGATAAGCGTAGGAGGATTCGAAGTCTGATCGGAAAGTCGCGTGAATTCGGCGAGCACGCGCGTGGTAACTGAAGTTTGAAGAAACGATTCACCGCGCGCGGCTGCTCGGATCGCTTCGAATAGTTTTTCCGCAGGTGCGTCTTTCAGAAGGTATCCGACGGCGCCGGACCGTAAACAATCAAAGATGTATTCATCGTCGTCAAAAGTCGTCAAGGCGATCACCCGGCATTGGGGTTGTTCCTCACGTAAACGGCGCGTAGCCGCCACGCCGTCCAGGACCGGCATCTGCAAATCCATTAACACCACGTCAGGACGCAGAACCGGGGCAGACGCCAGCGCTTCTTCGCCGTTACCCGCTTCGCCGACTACTTCCAGATCGGGCTGCAGAGAAATCAGCGTTCGGAGAGCTTCGCGAAAAAGCGCCTGGTCGTCTACCAGTAAGACTCGAATCAAATTCATCCTGGGATCCCAATCTTCAAAGTAAAGCCCTGGCCTAACGCGGTGGCAATTTTAACTTCGCCACCCAGGAGTTGCACCCGCTCATGCAGTCCGATCAAACCGAAGCCCTTTTCAGGTTCGGTTGCGCCTACGCCATCGTCATGGACCACCAGCCAAACGGTGTCGCCTGAATAATCCAATGTCACACTCGCCCTTTCTGCGTTGGCGTGCTTGCGTACGTTGGTCAATCCTTCCTGTGCCGCCCGGTAGATCGTGAGTTCAGCATCAGGAGACAGTTTTCGCGTCGTGCCGATCAATTGAAACTCCGTCGAGACTCCCGTAGATCGGCATTCTTCGAATAATGTCGCCAGAGAATCAATTAAGGGACGACTTTCGTTCGGCGAGGCGCGCAAAGCTGCGACCGCACGCCTGACTTCTGCCAGGCCTTCCTGGGCCAATGCCTGTGCCTTGCGAAGCCCCTCGAGACTGCGCGCGCGATCGGTGTCCATCAATGCAATCGCGGCTTCGATTTGCACAATTACCACCGTGAGATAGTGTCCGAGACTATCGTGAAATTCTCGCGCCAGTCGATTGCGTTCGGTGGCCGTTGCGAGTTCCTCGACCTGGGCTGCGTATTCGCGCAGTTTCTCATTCGCTCCTTTCAACTCCGCGAGCAATCTCTCAACTTCAACGCGTGCGCGTTGTTCCTGGACCGCTAATCGAGTGATGACTACGACGAAGACAACGCCCGCCAGGAAGAACATTCCCAACACTGCCGCCGCTCCCGGTCCAGCGGAGACAGCCATGGGAATAACAAGGACAAACCACATGGCCGCACACACCGCCGCCATCCAACGGCGCGTTAGCAGCACCACGCTTTGACCGGCGAGCGGCAGCATGGCCAGCATCAGCGCCGGCGACTTAGCTAAGAAGAGAAGTGTGACTGCGAGAGCAATCTGAATTGCGAAGTAAACCAGGCTTGATGTGAGCGAGCCCGAGTTCCTGGCCCATGCGTAACCATAGACACCGTGAACCAGATAAATGATACCGAGACTGATCAGCGTCGCCGCCTTGGGCCCGCTAATCGTATTCAGCACATAACCCATCGTCACCACGGCGGAGAGATACGCCGCGAGGGTTACCAAGACAAACCCCAGGCTATTCAATCCAATGGCGCGACGGTTCTCTGGCGGTGATTTGTACGAAGGATCCAAGTCTCAACGCTCCCACAATCTCAATGGCTGTATTAGCCAGCCCCTGACTTATGCGACGGCGCGTGGCTACGACTCAGGTCAGCTGATTGTGCAGATGAGGACGTGAACTGTCTATGAAAAGAGAGAGTGAAGTGACTACGGGTTCATGCCTGACGAGTGCGGCTTTGCCGCCTTCCGTGCGGTAAGGCTGTGCCTTACCGAAGCTCGGTTTAATTTATCGAGGCTACGCCTCGGGAGGCATAGGCTCCAGTAGTTATATGTGTCGGGCCGGTAAGGCAGAGCCTTACCGCACGGAAGGCGGCAAAGCCGCAACGAGCAGCGCGGTGGACCCCATGGAAGCGCATCAGCGCGCAGGCGGCAGCTTAAACGCGGCCATCTCTTCGGCGTTGCGAACCAGCAGTACGTCGCCGGTCACCACCGGGTGGTTCCATGTCTTGCCTTTGATCGCCGGGATTCGCGCGAGCTCCTTAAACTGATCGGTGGTCGCCCCGACCAGCGCTACCTCGCCCATTTCCGACAGCACCACCAGCAAATCCTGATCGGCCAAAAGGACCAGCTGGCCCTGACCGTAGCGTCCGCCTTTCCACTTGCTCTGCCCGTCCTTGAGGTCCATACAGGCTATGCTGCTGCCGTTGAAACCGAAAGCATGACCTTTGTGAACCACAAAGTCGTTGAAGTAGGGATTCACGCCAAACGAGTTCCAGCGCTCTTCGATGGTCCAACCGCCAGGTCCGTTTGCGACGGCAAGACGGCGCATCTCGTTACCCTCGCCCTCATGAACCAGAACATCGCCCTCAGCAGTCATGGCAGGCTGCACGATACGAGCGTTCGTGGTCAACGGGTGCTGCCAGAGCACCTTGCCGTCGGTTGCCGCCACGCTGGTCGCGCCAGTTGCGCTCAGCAGCATGATTTGCGGGACTCCCTGGATAGTCACCAGGTGTGGCGAGCTGTAGCCGCCGCCGCCGTTGGGGCCCACCCAACGGAGCTGACCGCTGACCAGATCGTAGGCGGCCATCGTGCCGGCAGTGGCGACAACGACAAGGTCGCCCACAACCAGCGGGGAACCCGAAAAACCCCAGGTCGGTAGCTTCGCCTTCGTGTCCGACACCGCGTTGCGCGACCAGACAACGGAGCCGTCTTCAGCCTTCAGCACGTTCAGGATGCCGGTGGCTCCAAGCGTATAGACGCGGCCGTTGCTTAGGGTCGGCGTCCCGCGTGGTCCTGCTCCACCATTCGACTCCCAGAACCGGGCCGCGTCGCCATGTCGCCACACCGGCTTGCCAGTGCTGATGTTGTAGCAAGCGACAACCTCCTCGTTACCACGCTGCTCCTGTGTATAGACGCGGTCGCCCTGGACCGCGAACGAAGACCAGCCTGGTCCGATCGCCCGGCGCCACATCTCAACTGGTGGCGAATCGGACCAATCGGTCGCGATCCTCGCACCGCCGCGAACAATCCCGTCACGATTAGTTCCGCGAAAGCCAAGCCACTCGGCTCCCGTCTTCGCGCCTGGCAAAGTTGATGAAAGCGCCGCCGGAGCTGCCGCGAGCGCCGCCTGCTCCTCCGTGGCCTGGGCCAGAAGTCGTTCTTCAGGAGTTTTGGACCATCGCCAGTGGAAATCGTTATCGAAGTAGGCTGTAAGGCCACCGGTGCGAATTAATGTGAAAGCTCCGCACGTGAGCAGGATGACGATTGCCAGCGAGGCGCGGCGAAGTTTTGTAGAAAGACGATGGCTGGCTACCGCCCAGGCAACCAGGACGAGGCAAAGTATAGGAATAATCAGGACGTAAAACAGGTATCCCATGGACCCGGTACTAAGCGAGATGTGGATGATGCGCGAAGCCGCAAACACTCCCACAACCATTAGAACGATCGCACCCAGACGTTCGATCCAGGGGGCGCGGCTAAAGAAGACCCACCACACGACGATAGCCAATATTCCCAGCATAGCGGCCAACAGCCCATACAGGATCGCCTCAGGTATAAAGCTGGGAACGATATACCGGCCCAGCAAAAGCACAACTGCCGCAGCCACTCCAGGCCACAGGCGGAATGGTTTTCGATTCGCCTCCGTTTGCAGGGGTTGGGTCTCGCGTGTCGAGGGTTGATCAGATTCAGCAGGACGTGCGGAGGTTTTATTATCGTAGGGGATGCTCATGGCATAAGTACGCACCCCACAGGAAGTTTGTTCTTAAATTTCCGGGCGAACTTCTCCACTGTGATCAGCGGGTGCGTAAAAGGGCAGAGGAATACCGGCGCGATTGCTCAACCACAATGTCATGAAGTCAGTACCACCTCGCGTTAGCAACGTGTTCCACTTGACGCAAAGATCTCGATGGCTACGCACCCATCCGCTACCGCGAAGTGGTACTGACTTCATAACTCGGCAATGCGATTTTTGCCCGCTTCTGGAATTAACCGGTGCGCGCATCGAGTTACGGCGCTACTTCGCCTTCAGGGTATTACGCGAAATCCGTTGCGCACTGGGATGCAGCGAGAGCCTGGCGGACAGGGTTTCTGGATTCCGAAGGCCGGCGCGCCTGTGCCAAACCGGTACTGGCACGTCATCTTCTTATCCGGCGAGATCAACGCGCGCGCAAAGTTAGCCTGCACGTTAATTGTCGACCACCCATCCGTGCCTCCGTACGGAGCAATCAGGTGTGTGGGGCAAGGCACGAATGTCGCCGGCGCAGGCGAGGAATGACCGAGCGAGGAATGAGTTGCTCCCGACAACAACGCACAACTGCCGATCAGGATGCTGAGGACGAGTTTTGAGATTCTCTTCATGGGTTACCTCCTAAGGACGTGAGCGATTTGATTCTCAGATTAAGAACGGCCGCATTGTACTCCGGGAGGTGTTGACTTTAAAGAGTTGTGCCACACCCGACGAGCAATCGCGCGTGCCGTTTGAGGCGAGGACATCTGCTCGAAGGTCTCTTTCTTTATCAACGTTCCGTCCTGGACCGCGATAGCAAAGTTGGCCAAACCGCTACCGAACTATCGCTTCCTGCCTTTGCTTGTCAGCTTCGGCCCAGTCCTTGGCGGATACAAACGAGTGCTGGTCATAGATAAGGACAATCGCACCGATCGGCAGCAGCCTGCTCACCTCCACCGCCGCTGACATGGGAATCCGAATGCAGCCATGACTCTGAGGTTCGTGCGGCACCGAAGGATTTCCATGAATCGCAACACCGCCGCTGAAGTAGTTGGGATAATAAAGTAACCCAAGAGGTGATTTCCTCCACCCCGATATCTTCGCGTTGATCCTGAAGCGGCCCCTCGGCGTATAGGCGAGCCCGCTTCCGCCTTTTTCTTTGTACTGTTTGTTGCTGCCGGATGAAATAGGAAGTACCCGGTTGACGACTCCTTCATCGTCGATAAACAAAAGCACCTGTCGATCAAGATCGACTTCAACGTGCTGGTAACCGGATTCTTTTGCTTGCGGTGGGTTGGCACTCATGATCGCATCGAATTCATCTCGGCCAATGCGGCCGGTAACTTTCAGTCCTTCCCATTTCTGAAAAGCGACTAAAGCGTTTCGAGTGTTGCTATCGATCACTCCGTCGACGCGTCCGGTCCCGTAGCCCATCTCTGACAGACGTGCTTCCGCCTCCTTCACCTCCGCTCGCGTCAACTGACGACTTGGCTGGTGCCCTCTGCGTTTCTCTTTGGTTGTGATCGCGGATGATTGAGTTGGAGTTACGAGCAGCAGACTCAGTATCAGCAACACAACGCTAATGAGAGGTACTCGGACGAAGAAGTCAGCCGCGTTTGCGATCGGCAACACGGTGCGTGTAAAAGGCGCCGGGAATATGAAGTTGGTACCACCTGCGGTAGCGGGTGGGTTCATACGTTTTAGGACGCTCATAAATACCCCCTGGGAACCTAAAGTCAGTGCCACCGCTGCTAATGGGTAGGCCTTATTAATCGCCAGCTGATCTTGGCAATCGGGAATCAGCAATGAAAGCGGGGGGTTTCTGGTCGGGGTGGGGAACTGTCGGTAAAGGTTTACATCAATAACGATAACTCGCGCGCCCAAAAGAGGTCAACAGGCGGTCCTAATGCAAATTGATTTGAGGCAACATTATAGAACCCAGCGCGGTAGCGCGGGATCCTTCCGCTACTCAACATAAACCCGTGAGGGCGTGGTCACGGCCAACCGATTTGAAGGCCCAAAGGGCCGGCATAAATCTCAATTTCTGCCGGCCGCTTCGCGCCTCGGAAATTCAACTTATGCTGTAGCCACGCCCTCACGGACGTGGGCAATTCACTATCTGCCCTTCGGGCCTGTCCACCCTCGAACGACCTTCGTCGAAAACAACGTGATAGTTTTTCCATTCCTTTTCCGCTTTACCAAGTGAGACGTTAGTTAAGCTCTACCTCAATTCACTCAAACTTGCCTGGGCAGATCCTGAGCCCCATGCATTGCAGGAAAGGATTTGACATGTCATTTCGGCATCAGAAGCAAATAAGAAGTTTCGCCGCTGTGTGCATCATGGCCGCATTCACACTATCTCTTACGACCGCCGCCAGCTTGGCAAAGACCAAGCCACCGTTTGGAACAATCACTAAATTCGCCACAGTACCGGCCATGCCGGGCTTTCCAGAGGGCGTCGCCGTTAACGGTAACTCAGTGTTCGTATCCGGGCCCGCGCGTTTCGGCACTGCCGGCACCGGACCCTCCACCATTACCGTTTACAACCGGAAGACTGGGCAGCTTGAGCAGATAATCGTGGTCCAGGGTGAGGCGCTGGCGTTTGAACATGCGTTGAGCAACATTGCGATCGACGGTCAGGGCCGAATTTACGCTCTCAGCACACAGCTCGGCTTGATCCGCTTTACCAGGCAGGGACAAACCTACGTGCAGTCAGCTTACGGTGCGCCGTTGCCCGACCTGAATCCATTGGATCCCTTCCCGCCGATTCCCAACGACGTAGTATTCGACGACGACGGTAACGCCTACGTCACGGATTCGTTGCAAGGCACGATCTTCCGCTACGCCCCGGGCGGCGGCGTCCCAACTATCTGGTTCCAAAGTCCGCTATTTTTCGGCAGCGGTCCGATTCCATTTGGCACGAACGGGATCCGACTCGACCCTGAACGCGAGCACGTGTATGTGGTCGTTACCACGTCGCCGACGAACCCCGCGATCGGCACAATCTATCGCCTACCTCTCGTCGACAGTCCGTCAGCAGGGGACTTGGAAACCTTTCATGTGTACGGGTCAGGGGAAGGGCCGGATCAGTTGGCCTTTGCAGCAGACGGCAAGCTCTACGTCACGTTGGCATTCACAAACCAGATTTCGATCTTGTCAACGAGCGGCGCGGAGATCACCCGGATCAGTAGCCAGGTGGGAGACGAAGTACCGTTGGATGCCCCTGCGGGTATTGCATTCGACAATCGTACCAAGTCAGTGCTCGTGGCCAACCATGCGTTGCTCACTATGAACCCGGCCCACTTCGCCGTCTTGAGTGTCTATGTCGGCGAAACAGGCGACCCACTATCGCAGCCGTAAGCGGACGTTCAGACGAGGGGCTGCAATGCCAACTCATGGGTGAGGCTACGACTGTGTCACAGAGGCGTAGCCTCATCGTTTTCTGGCCCGAAGGGCCGAGAGTGAATAGCAGCGCCCGCACTACTATCGTCACGCATGCTCTAAACATATCCACCCACCCTGTCGCATTTCAGTAACCTAATCACCCACGGTAAAACCGTAAAAATCCAATGTTGAAGCGTAAACAATTCCGACGCAGTAAGCTTAACGCTGAAAGCGTTCGCTAATTTCAGCCCAGGGTTGCGCTTTGGCAACCCTGGGATCGCGCATGAATTTTAGTGAAGACGCAACCCTGAAAAAGGGTTGCGTCGCCGCATCGCAACCAACCCCCCGCAACTCCTTCAGAGTTGCAAAGCGTCTCGAGGGGGCATTGTGTACCCAGGGTTTCCAAGCAAACCCTGGCTGAAATTGGCCAACGCTTTCAGCGTTATGTCCTCTTACTCGATCTCTTTCATAAACGTGAATCCGCCTCTCCCGCTCCTCAATGAGGGACACTCACCCATCTGACGCTAGACTCCAAGTTTTCTAAAACCGAACAGGAGGCCACCCTCATGGCTCAATCGTTAGCGCGACTCTGGACGCATCTCATTTTCTCAACCAAAAACCGATTCCCGTTTCTTAGTGACAAAAAATTACAAAGCGACATTCATGCATACCTTGCAAAGACGCTGCGTAAACAGGATTGCGAAACGCTCATCGTTAATGGTTTTGAAGATCATGTCCATGCGCTGTTCTCATTATCGAGAACGCATTCTATTGCGTCCGTTGTTAAAGAAATAAAACGTACATCTTCTGGCTTTGCAAAGGAACTATCACCGACACTGGGGAAGTTCCATTGGCAGGGCGGCTACGGCGCGTTCTCTGTGAGCCAGTCCAATCTGGATGAAGTTATTAGATATATAGAAAACCAGGAAGAGCATCACAAGCGAGTGACCTTTCAAGACGAGTACCGCGCTTTCTTGAAGGCTTACGGCATTGAATACGACGAGCGTTACGTTTGGGATTAGTACGCATTGGAGCGCTGAACACGTTCGACTGAATTCCAGGCCGTCGCCCGGGGTCACAACGCTGAAAGCGTTCGCTAATTACAGCCCAGGGTTTGCTTTGAAACCCTGGGTTCACAAATGTCGCATGATTCACAACTCTGAAGGAGTTGCGGCCGGCGTTTGTCACCCGCAAAACCCCGCAACCCCCTTCAAGGTTGGGGTCTTCGAAACAATAGGGTACCCATGGTTGCCCAAACGCAACCCTGGGCTGAAATTAGCCAACGCATTCAGCGTAAGCATGGTTGTCTACTGCCCATCGCTCACTGCTAAAATTAGTTAATCTTCAGCGTAACCCTCACTGTCCACCGCCCATTCGCTCACTGTCCGCGGATCTATGACTCGCATCGTGTGACCATAGTAAGAACTTTATATTTGCATAATAGTTTTGAAACTATTTAGTCGTCCCTGATTAAGTGAAATCTTAACAGTAAATACTGAGCGACAGGATGAAACAGAGGGGATAAAATTTGCAGGCTTTGGGAAATTTAGTAGAGAAAGCTTGCA
>Ga0190272_10001131_pt1 | contig 12925 bp, 12 predicted proteins | sample Popmic504T_FD_133746 | JGI IMG/M metagenome (GOLD analysis project Ga0190272, IMG submission 133746) | Populus adjacent soil microbial communities from riparian zone of Shoshone River, Wyoming, USA - 504 T | ecosystem: Environmental > Terrestrial > Soil > Riparian zone | place: USA: Wyoming...
CCGGGTGTGGGAGCTGGAGACCTACGGCGCGCTGTTCGACCGCACCAAGGACGGCCGGATCAGCCAGCGCAACTTCGGCGGCCACACCTACCCGCGGCTGGCCCACGTCGGTGACCGCACCGGGCTCGAGCTCATCCGCACCATGCAGCAGAAGATCGTGTCGCTGCAGCAGGACGACCACGCGGAGTCCGGCGACTACGAGGCCAACCTCAAGGTCTACGACGAGTGCACGGTCACCGAGCTGTTGAAAGACGACAGCGATGGCACTGGCCGGATCAGCGGCGCCTTCGGCTACTACCGGGAGACCGGCCGGTTCGTGCTGTTCGAGGCCCCGGCCGTGGTGCTGGCCACCGGTGGCATCGGCAAGTCGTTCAAGGTCACCAGCAACTCGTGGGAGTACACCGGCGACGGCCACGCCCTGGCCATGCGGGCCGGCGCGACGCTGATCAACATGGAGTTCGTGCAGTTCCACCCGACCGGCATGGTGTGGCCACCGAGCGTGAAGGGCATCCTCGTCACCGAGGGCGTCCGCGGCGACGGCGGAGTGCTGAAGAACTCGGACGACAAGAGGTTCATGTTCGAGTACGTCCCTGACGTGTTCAAGGGTCAGTACGCGGAGACCGAGGACGAGGCCGACCGCTGGTACACCGACCAGGAGAACAACAAGCGCACCCCCGACCTGCTGCCCCGCGACGAGGTCGCCCGCGCGATCAACTCCGAGGTCAAGGCCGGCCGCGGGTCGCCGCACGGCGGGGTGTTCCTGGACATCGCGAGCCGGCTGCCCGCCGAGGAGATCAAGAAGCGGCTGCCGTCGATGTACCACCAGTTCAAGGAACTGGCCGACGTCGACATCACCGCAGAGGCGATGGAGGTCGGGCCGACCTGCCACTACGTGATGGGCGGCGTCGAGGTCGACCCGGACACCGGGGCGGCCAAGGTGCCCGGCCTGTTCGCCGCCGGTGAGTGCTCCGGCGGGATGCACGGCTCCAACCGGCTCGGCGGCAACTCCCTGTCGGACCTGCTGGTGTTCGGCAAGCGGGCCGGCGCCGGCGCGGCGTCCTACGTCGACTCGCTGCCGCAGCGGCCGGCGATCGCACCGTCCGATGTGGACGACGCGGCCGGGCGGGCGGTGGCCCCGTTCGACGCGGCCGAGGCCGGGGAAACGGAGAACCCGTACACGATCCACGCCGAGCTCCAGCAGGCGATGAACGACCTCGTCGGCATCATCCGCAAGGCGGACGAGATCCAGCAGGCGCTGGCGAAGCTGGAGGAGCTGAAGGTCCGTGCCAAGCGCGTGATCGTAGAGGGGCACCGCCAGTACAACCCCGGCTGGCACCTCGCCATCGACCTGCGCAACATGCTCATCGTGAGCGAGTGCGTGGCCAGGGCCGCGCTCACCCGCACCGAGAGCCGCGGCGGTCACACCCGCGACGACCATCCCGGCATGGACGCCGGCTGGCGCAACAAGCTGCTGGTCTGCACAGTCGAGGAGGACCACGTCATCGTCACCCCGCAGGAGCAGGTGCCGATGCGGGACGACCTCCAGGAGCTGTTCGAGCTCACCGAGCTGGAGAAGTACTACACCGACGGAGAGCTCACCACGTACCCCGGAAGGGAGGCCTGACGAATGGGCTACCAGGCGAAGTTCCGGGTCTGGCGCGGCGACGCCGACGGCGGCGAGCTGCAGGACTTCACCGTCGAGGTGAATGAGGGCGAGGTCGTGCTCGACGCCATCCACCGGCTGCAGGCCACCCAGTGCGGTGACCTCGCGGTGCGGTGGAACTGCAAGGCGGGCAAGTGCGGGTCGTGCTCGGCGGAGATCAACGGACGGCCGCGGCTGCTGTGCATGACCCGGATGTCGACGTTCACCGAGAACGAGACGATCACGGTGACGCCGATGCGCGCGTTCCCGGTCATCCGGGACCTGGTAGCCGATGTGTCCTTCAACTACGAGAAGGCCCGCGAGGTGCGGGCGTTCGTGCCGCCGAAGGGCGTGCAGCCCGGCGAGTACCGGATGATGCAGGTCGATGTCGAGCGGTCGCAGGAGTTCCGCAAGTGCATCGAGTGCTTCCTGTGCCAGGACACCTGCCACGTGGTGCGTGACCACGAGGAGAACAAGCAGGCCTTCGCCGGCCCGCGGTTCCTCATGCGCGTCGCCGAGCTCGACATGCACCCGCTGGACGCCGCGGCCGAGCAGGGTGTCGACCGCAAGCAGGTGGCCAATGACGAGCACGGGCTGGGCTACTGCAACATCACCAAGTGCTGCACCGAGGTGTGCCCGGAGCACATCAAGATCACCGACAACGCGCTGATCCCGCTCAAGGAACGCGTCGCCGGCCGCAAGTACGACCCCCTGGTGTGGCTCGGCAGCAAGATCCGCCGCCGCAACGGATAGCCCTCGTGAGTAGTTAGTGGTGCTCCAGCACCGGCGTACGACCGGTTGCGGGCAGCGAAGCACAGACCCCGGCAGGCCGCGGGAGATCGGCGCGCCAGAACCCGATCTCCTGCGCCCGTACCGGCCTGGCTACGCGCCGCGACCGACGCCACTGTGGTCAACACTCGACCGAGGCGTAGCCGGTCGCGTGACAATCTGTCACCCTTCTTGTACGTAACGTACGCAATCGGTGTTCGGTGAGGAACCGAGTGCTGTTGAGGACCGGGCAGCGGGTGAAGGGAAAGACATGACCGCGGTGATCAACGCGATTCGTCCGACGGGTCGGAGCCTGGTGGATAGCCAACTTTTTGAGCGTCTGGTTGCCCGGGTTGCTCAACACCAAGACACCGACCGGCATCGCGCGGAACGGATCATGGACCAGGCGCTGGCCTTTCTCGCCGCTGCTGCCCATCACACGGGGGAGCCGCTGTCCCCGAGCGAGCCGGTCGACATCGGCTGGCACACCTTCATTCTGTACACACGAGAGTACGCGGCGTTCTGCGAAGACCTGGCAGGCCTGTTCCTCCACCACGTGCCCGATGACGTGCCTGTGCCGTCGAAGTCGTCCACCGATCTGGGTCCTACGATGGCAGCGATCGAGTTGGCCGGGTACGCCGTCGATGTCGATCTGTGGGCTCCCGGCGCCAAGAAATGTGGTAGTTGTCATGAGGAAGGAAACTGCTCGGCGAGTGGAAAAGAGGGCAACGAGAACTCGGACACTCGTAAGAAGTAGGGCGGGAGATAGTGCAGTGGAGTGATCTTCCGCAGTCCGTCCGGGCTGCTGTCGAGCAGTACGTCGGTACGGTGTCACAAACGATTGAGATCACCGGCGGACAGAACAGCGACGTGTCGGCCGTCCTCCATGGTGAGGCTGGCCGGCCAGTGTTCCTGAAGGGCGTCAAGGGCGTCAGCCGCCGAATGCGGTGGTTGCGCAACGAGATCAAGGCCGGGCAGTTGGCGGCAGGCATCGCTCCGGACGTGCTGTTTCACGCTGACGTCGACGGTTGGCTCGTGGTGGGGTTCGAGTACGTGCCCGGCCGCGCCGCCAGTCTCGCCCCGGACTCGCCTGACCTGCCGCTGGTTGCCTCGGCGGTAGAGGCGATCAGCACGGTGCGGGCGCCGGGGTTGCGCCCGATGCGGGATCGTTGGGGCGTCACGGACTGGTGGAGCAAAATTGCCGACGAAGCGCCGAGCGCCGTCGAAAGCTGGGATGTCGATGCGATGTCCCGATGGGCGGCGCTCGTTCCCGAATCGGTCGACGGCGATCGGCTGCTGCACACCGATCTCCATGGCGACCAGTTCCTCCTCGGCCCGGACAACTCCATCCGCGTGATCGACTGGGGTTTCCCTGGTGCTGGAGCCGCCTGGATAGACACGGCGTTCCTGGCGCTGCGGCTGGTTGAGGCCGGCCACCACCCCGATGACGCGGAAACGTGGGCTCGCTCACTGACGTGCTTCTCCGACGTGAGCCGCGAAGCACTGACCGCGTTCGCGGTGTACGTGGCGGGCCTGTGGAGCTACCGCGCCGTCACCGACGCGGTACCCGGCGCGGATCGCCGTGCACGGCTCGCCCGTGAATACGCGGCCTGGCGACTGGCGTCAACCCGGCCCTGACTGGCTGAGCTCAGATCCCCGAGCCCGGTGGTATCAGCGCGGGCTGCTCGGGCGCGATCTCGGTCGGACCGTCGGCCTGCACCTTGCGGCTGCGGCGGTTGCGGGCCTCCAGATACGTGGCGAGCCAGCTCAGCAGCAGACACAGCGTGATGTAGATGGCCGACACCACGATGAGCACCGGAACGTACGGCCGCCCGAACTGGAAGTCGCCGCCGATGTTCTTCGCGTACTTCAGCAGCTCGTAGTAGGTGATGAGGAACCCGAGCGCGGTGTCCTTCAGCAGCACCACCAGCTGGCTGATGATGGCCGGCAGCATGGCGCGCAGGGCCTGGGGGAGCAGCACCAGGGTCATCACCTGGGTCTTGCGCATGCCCAGGGCGTACGCGGCCTCGCTCTGGCCGCGCGGCAGCGACAGGATGCCGGCGCGGAACACCTCGGCCAGAACGGAGCCGTTGTAGAGCATCAGACCGAGCACCAGGGCCATGAACGGGGTCATCTTGACGCCGGTCGCCGGCAGCCCGTAGTAGAACAGGAAGATCAGGATCAGCAGTGGGATGGCGCGGAAGAACTCGACGACGAGCATCGACGGCACCCGCAGCCACGCGTGCTCGGACAGCCGCCCGGCCGCGAAGATCGCGCCGAACACCATCGCCAGCACGGCGCCGACCGCGAAGGCCTGCAGGGTGGCCACCAGGGCAGTCAGCAGGTCCTCCTGGATCTGCTGGTACTGCAGCCAGCTCCACACCCGGCCGTCGAACTGGCCGGTGTCGTAGAACTTGTACCCGATGAAGCCGAGCAGCCCGAGGATGGCCAGCACGCCGATGACGCCGCTGACCCGGTTGCGGGCGATGCCGCGCGGTCCTGGTACGTCGAACAGGACGGCGCTCATCGGGCCACGCTCCAGCGGCGTTCCAGGCTGCGTTGCAGCAGCGTCAGCGGTATCACCAGGATCAGGAAGCCGAGGGCGACCCACCCGAGCCCGATCATGATGTTCTCGCCGCGCTCGGACAGGTTGTCCCTGATCGCGCCGGCCTCCGCGACGGAGAACCCGGCGGCGATGGTGGTGTTCTTCAGCAGCGCGATCTGCACGCTGGTCAGCGGCGGCACGACGGAGCGGATGGCCTGCGGGAGCACAATCTGGCCGAGCGTCTGGCCGAAGGTCAGCCCGAGGGCCCTGGCCGCCTCGGCCTGCCCGACGTTGACCGTGTTGATGCCGGAGCGCACGACCTCGCACACGAACGCCGCCGTGTAGAGGGTGAGGCCGATGGACGCCGAGGCGAAGAAGGAGACCCGCACGATGTCCAGCAGCGGGTAGGCGAAGGCGAAGAAGAACAGCACCAGGGTGAGCGGGGTGTTGCGCAGCAGCGTCACGTACGCGGTGCCGACGGCCCGCAGGATGGGCACCGGGCTCACCCGCAGCATGGCCAGGAACGTGCCCAGCGCCAGTGAGCCGATCGCGGCGATCACGAACAGCTTGATGGTGTTGAAGAAACCGGTGCGGAACAGGTCGGTGTTGTTGGCCAGCACGCCCCAGATGTCCGACAGCGTGTCCACCGCACCTCCTTGACTGGCGACTGGTGCCGCACCCGGAAGGGCGCGGCACCAGTCGGTGAGCCTGACGCGATCAGTAGCGCTCGAGCGTGGGCGGCGTCGCCGGGGAACCCGACTTGCCCAGGGTGGCGTCGTAGATCTTCAGCCAGTCCCCGCCGTCGATGGCCTCCTGCAGGATGTCGTTGACCTTGTTCCGCAGGGCGGTGTCCTCCTTCGGCAGGCCGATGCCGTACTTCTCGGTGGAGAACGTCTTGCCGATCACCGTGAACTTGTCCGGCTCCTGCGCGGCGTAGCCCTTGAGGATGGCGTCGTCGGTGGTGACCGCGTCGACCTCGCCCTGGTCGAGCTTGGTGACGCACTCGGAGTACGTCTGGAACTCGACGATGTTGGCGGCGTCGGTGAGCTGCTGGTCGCGCACCCGCTGGATCGGCGTCGAGCCCGTCACCGAGCAGACCTTCTTGCCCTTCAGGGTCTCCGGGCCGGTGATGGAGGTGTCGTCCTTGCGCACCAGCAGGTCCTGGCCGGCGATGAAGTACGGGCCGGCGAAGGAGATCTGCTCCTTGCGCTTGTCGGTGATCGAGTAGGTGCCCACGTAGTAGTCGATGTCGCCGTTGACGATGGCCTGCTCACGCGAGGCCGACGGGATCGGCTTGTACTCGATCTTGGCGGCGTCGAAGCCGAGCTTGGCCGCGATCAGCCGGGCCATCTCGATGTCGAAGCCGGAGTAGTTGCCGGTGGTGGCGTCCTTCAGGCCCAGCCCTGGCTGGTCCTCCTTGACGCCGATCACGACCTTGCCCCGCTGCTTCATCTTGTCGAACGTCGGCGAGCCGGCGACCGTCACGTCGGCGACGGTGCTCTGGGCGACGGTCGAGTCGCCGGCCGGGGTGCCTTCCTTGCCACAGCCGGTCAGGGCGAGCCCTGCCGCGAGCACGCCCACCGCGAGGGTGCGCAACTTCATCGTCAATCTCCTTCAGTGGGTGAGGATCTTGCCAAGGAAGTCCTTGGCGCGGTTCGTCCTGGGAGCGGTGAAGAACTGGTCCGGGGTGGAGTCCTCGACGATCTCCCCGTCGTCCATGAACACCACGCGGTGGGCGGCGCGGCGCGCGAAGCCCATCTCGTGGGTCACCACGAACATCGTCATGCCGTCGTTGGCCAGGGTGATCATCACGTCGAGCACCTCCTGGACCATCTCGGGGTCCAGCGCCGACGTCGGCTCGTCGAACATCATCACCTTGGGCTTCATCGCCAGGGCCCTGGCGATCGCCACCCGCTGCTGCTGCCCGCCGGAGAGCTGGGCCGGATACTTGTCGGCCTGGTTGGAGATGCCGACGCGCTCCAGCAGTTCCATCGCCGCGGTGCGGGCCTGCGCCGACGACATCTTGCGCACCTTGATCGGCGCCAGCATCACGTTGTCCACGATCGTCTTGTGCGCGAACAGGTTGAACTGCTGGAACACCATGCCGACCTCGGCGCGGAGCATGGCCAGCGCCTTGCCCTCGGCGGGCAGCGGCTGACCGTCGACCTCGATCGTGCCGGAGTCGATCGGCTCCAGCCGGTTGATCGTGCGGCACAGCGTCGACTTGCCGGACCCGGACGGCCCGAGCACGACGACCACCTGTCCCTTGGCGACCTCGAGGTTGATGTTCTTGAGCACGTGCAGCGGCCCGAAGTGCTTGTCCACGTCCGTGATCCTGATCATCGGCGTCGCGGAACTGCCTGGTGCACCCCCCGGGGTGTCCTGTGGCTCTTGCCGGGAGTCAGCCGAAGCGCTCATGAGCGGACACCCTAATCCGTACCCGAACGGCGCCGACGGGCGATCCGGGTCCTGTGACCGCACCGGTACCTATGTGGACTTACCCTTGTGCTCGGGAAAGGGGTAAGCGTGACCCGCAGTTACCAGATTCGCACCTACGGCTTCGAGCACGAGGTCGTCGCATGGGCGATCGACGAAGACGTCTCAGGCGGTCTCAACCCTTCGACGCACCCGCCCTGGGGCCGTACCAGCGACAGAGCGAAGCGCGGCCTGGTGGTGGACAGCGGCATCACTGTTCGGGTCGCGGCTCAACCCTTCTCGTTCCACATCGACATCCCCACGGATGTCCTGGCCAGGAGGGTGCCGGGCTACGCCCCGGCAGCGCATTTCATTCCTCACTTTGGGTGCGCGACGTACGAATAGGCGCGACGCGGTCAGGTTCCGATGCAGACGGTGCCCTCCGGCGGGAGGATGTCGTCGACCAGGTAGGCGGTGCCGGCCTCGTCGACACAGCGGTTGTGATCCAGGAAGACGGTGTGCTGGTGCCCCTGGTACGTGAGCAGGCGGGCGCCGAGGATGCCGGCGAGGGTCACGCCGTCGTGATAGGGGGTGGCCGGGTCGCCGGTGGTGCCGATGGCGAGCACGGTGGGCAGCCCGGGGAACGAGGCGGGCAGGGTCTCGCGGGTGGGCGGCGCGGGCCACGGCCCGCACATGTCGAGCCGGTCGACGGCGGTTCTGCCGTCGTCGAACACCGGTGCGGCAGCGCGGATCCGGCGGTCGTACTCGATGCCGGCGGCCGCGTCGGGCAACCGGGCGTGGTCGACGCAGATGACCGCGATCCCGGCGTCGAGCGAGTTGTCGTAGCCGTCGCCCACCCGCCCGAGGAAGTTGTCGGCGAGGGCGAGCAGCTTGGTGCCGTCGCCCTCCACGAAGTCGGCGAGCGCCACGTCGAGACCACTCCAGGAGTCGTCGTTGTAGAGGGCGGCGTAGATGCCCAGCAGGGCGTCGCCGTAGGCCAGCACCCGGCCGCCGACCGGCAGCGGCGCGGCGGTCAGCGGCGCCACCAGGGCCCGGACCCGCGCGGTCGCGGCCGCCGGGTCAGTGCCCAGCGGGCAGGTCGGGCGCGTCGCGCACCGGGTGGCGTAGGCGTCGAAGGCGGCCTGGAACGCGGCCTGCTGAGAGACGTTGCCCGCGGTCTGGTCGAGCGCCGGGTCGTAGCCGCCGTCCAGCACCATGGCCCGCACATTGGCCGGGAAGTATCCGGCGTACGTGGCGCCGATGAGCGTGCCGTAGGAGTAGCCGAGGTAGGTGAGCTTCGGCTCCCCCAGCGCCGAGCGCAGCACGTCCAGGTCGCGGGCCACCTCGCGGGTGCCCACGTGGGCCAGGAACTCAGGCCCGACGCGCTGGGCGCACCGGGCCGCGTGTTCGGCGTCCTCGCGCCGGGTCTGCGCCACCCCGTCCGGCGAGGTGTCGAGGTCCAGGTCGGCGCGGTCGAGGTCGAACTCGGCGTCGGTGCGGCAGCGCACGGCCGGCTCGCTGGCGCCGACGCCGCGCGGGTCGAAGCCGACCAGGTCGAAGCGGTCGCCGAGCACGGTGCCGGCGATGCGACCGGTCAGCAGCGCGGCGGTGATCACGCCGGAGCCGCCCGGCCCGCCCGGATTGATCACCAGCGCGCCGATCCGGCGGTCCGGCTCGTCGGCCGGGCGACGCAGCACGGCAATAGTGATGACCGTGCCGTCCGGCTTCGCGTAGTCCAGCGGGACCTCCAGCCGGGTGCAGCGGAACGCCGCGCGGTCCACCAGCCGGCGCGGCTCCCCCGGTGGGGCGAACCCGGCGCACGGCCCCCAGGTCAGTGGCTGTCCGTAGAACCGCGCGAGGTCGGGCGGCACCACACCGGCCGGCCCGGCCGGGATGACGTCGGCCGCGGTCCCGGCCGCACGGGCCGGTTCGCCGCCGCCCGATCCGGCCACCCGCCAGGCGACCAGCGACACCACCGCCAGCAGCGCGGCCCCCATGGCCACCCCGACAACCCCACGCCGTCCCCGTACGTCCATACCCTGCTGAGGGTGACCACGGGCCGCTGGAGATGGACCGTTCAGGGTCGATGCAGCCAACATTGGGTGACGCCGGATCGCCGTCAAGCGCGGGCGGGGGCGAGGCGCTGCAGCTGCGTCACGTGCTGCGGTCCGAGCTCGCCGAGGTGGCGGACGCCGAGCAGCCGCCGACTGCACGCCCTTGACCACGAGCCGGCCGGGCCACTGGTCGCGGATCCAGGCGCTGATGCCTGCCGGGGAGCCTGCGCAGGGTCGACGATGCACAACTACCCTGTTCGCGTGAGCGGTACCGTTTCAAAAACGTATCAAGTCCGCACCTATGGCTGCCAGATGAACGTGCACGACTCGGAGCGGTTGGCCGGGATGCTCGAGCACTCCGGCTGGGTCAGAGCCGACGCCGGCGGCGGCGCCGACATCGTGCCCGACCTCGTCGTGTTCAACACCTGCGCGGTCAGGGAGAACGCCGACAACCGGCTGTACGGCAACCTCGGCCACCTGCGGCCGGTCAAGACGGCCAACCCGGACATGCAGATCGCGGTCGGCGGCTGCCTCGCGCAGAAGGACCGCGGCGAGATCGTGCGGCGCGCACCGTGGGTGGACGTGGTCTTCGGCACGCACAACCTCGGGTCCCTGCCCGCGCTGCTGGAACGGGCGCGGATCGAGAAGGCCGCCCAGGTGGAGATCCGCGAGGCGCTGGAGGTGTTCCCGTCGGCGCTGCCCGCGCGCCGGGAGTCCGCCTACGCCGGGTGGGTGTCCATCTCGGTCGGGTGCAACAACACGTGCACGTTCTGCATCGTGCCCGCCCTGCGCGGCCGCCAGCTCGACCGCCGCCCCGGCGACATCCTCGCCGAGGTGCGCGCCCTGGTCGACGACGGCGTGCTCGAGGTGACCCTGCTCGGGCAGAACGTGAACTCCTACGGCGTGTCGTTCGGCGCGCGCTCCGAGTTCGCCGCGTTGCTGCGCGCCTGCGGCACGGTCGACGGGCTGGAGCGGCTGCGGTTCACCTCGCCGCACCCGCGCGACTTCACCGACGACGTGATCGACGCCATGGCGTCCACCCCCGTCGTGTGCCACCAGCTGCACATGCCGCTGCAGTCCGGCTCCGACGCCGTGCTCCGCGCGATGCGCCGCTCCTACCGCGCCGGCCGGTACCTGTCGATCATCGGCCGGGTGCGGGAGGCGATGCCGGACGCGGCCATCACCACGGACATCATCGTCGGCTTTCCTGGCGAGACCGACGCCGACTTCGACGCCACCCTCGACGTGGTGCGCGCCGCCCGGTTCTCCGGCGCGTTCACGTTCCAGTACTCGCCGCGCCCCGGCACCCCGGCCGCGACGATGCCCGACATGGTGCCCCCCGACGTCGTCGCCGAGCGCTACCAGCGGCTGGTGGCCACCCAGGAGGAGATCTCCTGGGACCAGAACCGCGCGCTGGTCGGGCGCGAGGTCGAGGTGCTGGTGTCGGAGGGCGAGGGCCGCAAGGACGCGGAGCATGCCCGCCTGTCCGGCCGCGGCCGCGACGGCCGGCTCGTGCACTTCACCCCGACCGGCCTCGCCGTCGACCGCGTGGTGCGTCCCGGCGACGTGGTCCGCACCAGGGTCAGCTATGGCGCTCCGCACCACCTGGTGGCCGACGGTCCGCTGCTGGCCCACCGTCGCACCAGGGCCGGTGACCGCCACGAGGCGGGGCTGCGGCCGTCCGGGGTGGCGCTGGGGCTGCCGTCGTTCGGCCCGCCCCCGGTCGCCGCTGCCGCTGCGTCGGCGGGGTGCCCGTCATGACGCCGCCGCCGTCCTCGTCCTTCTCTTCGTCCTCCTCGTCGGAGGACCGCGGCTCCGACGGGCTGGCCGCGCTGCGGGCCGAGATCGATGAGGTGGAGCGCGAGGCGGTCCGCCACGTCCAGCCCGGCCGGTGGGTGATGGTGATCGCCGTCGGGTCGTTCACCCTGCTCCTCGCGGCGGCGCTGCCGTGGGTGGACGGCGCGTCCGGGTGGCAGGTGCTGCTCGGCCAGCTCGACGAGCCCAGCCGGATCGGGCTGCTGCCCCGGCTGTTCGCGACCACCTCCATGCTGTTCGGGGTGGTGCTCTCCGCGGTTGCCGTGTTCAACCGCCGCTGGGGGCTCGTCTGGCTGTGCTCGTTCGGCTGCGGATTCTCCGTGGTCCACGCCATCTGGGCGGTGTGGTCACGGCAGACGTCCGGCACCTCCGGCCCCGGCGTCGGCATGGTCCTCGCCCTGCTCGCGATCTTCGTCCTCGCCGTGCAGTGGCTGCGGGTGGCGTTCTCCCGAACGTCCTGAGCTGTTCTCCGATCTGCTCGGCCCCGTCACCGGCAAGGGTGCTAGCACCACCATGAACTGACCATGTCGCACCACCGACAACGGATCTTTCCCCCGGCAGGCTCGTGGTAACCGCTCCACAAGCCAGTGCAGGGAGACAGATTCCGTGACCTCGACCTTGGCGCGACCGGCGTCCCCGGCCCCTTCGGCGCTGCGGGCCGCTGCGCCGTCGGCCTTCGCGCCGCTCGTCCGGACCGTGACCGATCATGGCCTGCTGCTGCGCCGGTACCGCCAGTACGCCGTGATGATCGGCGTCAACCTCGCCCTGCTGGCCGCCACGGCCGCCGCCATGATCGCGGTCGGGCCGTCGTGGTGGCAGCTCGCGCTCGCGGTGCCCCTGGCCGTGCTGTCGGCGCGGAGTGGGTTCATCGGGCACGACGCCGGCCACAAGCAGATCGCCCGCTCACACCGCGCCAACCGGTTGCTCGGCCTGTTCCACGGCAACCTGCTCATCGGCATGAGCCACGGGTGGTGGGTGTCCAAGCACTCCCGCCACCACGCCCACCCGAACGACGTCGAGCGCGACCCCGACGTCGGCAACGGTGTGCTGGCGTGGACGTCCGAGCAGGCCGTCGGCCGGCGTGGGCTCGCCCGGTGGTTCGCCCGTCACCAGCACGTCACGTTCTTCCCGCTGCTGCTGCTGGAGGCGCTCAACCTCAAGGCATCCAGCTGGCTCGACCTGCGGGCCCGCCGCGGCTCCGGCGTGCTCGTGGAGACCACGCTGCTGGTCGCGCACACCGTCGGCTACGTGGCGTTCCTGCTCGCCGTCATGACGCCGGGGCAGGCCATCGCGTTCGCCGCCGTGCACCACGCGCTGTTCGGCCTGCACCTCGGGTGCGCCTTCGCCCCCAACCACAAGGGGATGCCGATGCCGGCGCCCGGCGAGCGGTGGAACCACCTGCAGCGTCAGGTGATCACCTCGCGCAACGTGCGCGGCGGGGCGGTCACCGACTGGCTGCTCGGCGGCCTCAACTACCAGATCGAGCACCACCTGTTCCCGAGCATGCCCCGCCAGGCCCTGCGGTCCGCGCAGCCACTGGTCCGCGAGCACTGCCTCGCGGTCGGCCTGCCGTACACCGAGGAGAGCGCGCTCGACTCCTACCGCCACGCCCTCGGCCACCTGCGCGACGTGGGCACGGACTGACCCCCTCGGGCGTCTCGCATCCGAGTGGTCATTTCTGGTGCG
>Ga0190272_10001132_pt1 | contig 12922 bp, 12 predicted proteins | sample Popmic504T_FD_133746 | JGI IMG/M metagenome (GOLD analysis project Ga0190272, IMG submission 133746) | Populus adjacent soil microbial communities from riparian zone of Shoshone River, Wyoming, USA - 504 T | ecosystem: Environmental > Terrestrial > Soil > Riparian zone | place: USA: Wyoming...
ACCGGGCCGTCCTCAGACCGGGGAGTAGACCGACACCCCGTCCACCAGGGACGACGCCAACCGTCCCTGGGCCACCAGCAGATCCAGGTGGGCCATCGTCTCCAGCGTCGCCAACAGTTGGTTCAGGGTGTCCAACTCCCCCAGCCACCGGCCGCGTCGGGTCCACCGGAGCACGTGTGCCGCCTCGTAGCCCGTGGAGGCCCCGCCCGTCACCGCGGCGACGGAGGCGTCGAGCCGCTCGGCGTGGTGCGCCACCAGCTCGTCCACCCGCCGGTGCGCGCTGTCGGTCACCGGGCCGTGCGCCGGCAGCAACCGCAGGTCGGGCAGCTCGCGGATGGTGGCGAGCGAGTCGAGGTAGGCGGCCAGCGGCGACGCGGACGTGACGTACTCGAAGCCGATCGACGGGGTGATGTGTGGCAGCACGTGGTCACCGGCGAAGAGCAGCCCGGCGTCGACGTCGGTGAACACCAGGTGGCCCTGGGTGTGCCCGGGGGTGGGCAGGGCCATCAGCCGGCGCCCGTCCGTCACGGGCCCCGGGCCGTCGATCCAGTCGTCGGGCGAGTCCCAGTCGGTCATGTCGACGGGGCGGTCGAAGCCGGACGCCAGGAGCGCCGTCATGACGGGCCGCGCGCCGGCCCTGCGCAGCCGGGCGAGCTGCGGCCCGCCGTGCGTCGCACCCGGCCTCGCCATGGCGACGAGGGAGTCCCGCTCGCCGATGCCGAGGCTGACCTTGGTGCCGTACTCGGCCCGGATCGACGCGGCCTGGGTGTAGTGGTCGCGGTGGGCGTGGGTGACGAGGAACCGGGTGATGTCGGGCAGCCGGGCGTCGATCTCCTTGAGTGCCCACTCGAACTGGCGGCGTGACTCGTCGAGCGCCCAGCCGCCGTCCACCATGACGAGCCCACCGTCGGGCATCCGGATGGCGTAGACGTTGACGGCGCGCAGGCCGTCGGTCGGCAGCGGCAGCGGGATGCGGAACACGCCGTCGGCGACCGGGTGGGCCCCCGGCTCGGTCCAGTCCTGCGGCTGCTCCACAACGGTCTCCGTCCTGCTGATGTCGCCGGGCCGGAGCTCAGGCGGTGAACTCGATGCCCCGGTCCTGCAGGAACTTGAGGAAGTCGGCACCGGCCTCGCCGACGTGCTTGATCATGATGGCCTCGGCCCGGTCGGCGTTGCGGGCGCGCATGGCGGACAGCAGCTTCTGCTGCATGGACACGGCCTTGCGCCCCCAGCTGGGCACCGACGCGAACAGCTCGCGGGGGATGCTCTGGGCCAGCGGCCGCAGCGCGGCGGTGAGCTTCGGTGAGGCCGACAGCTGGTTGATGCGGCGGTGGAACGCCCAGTTGAGGGTGGCCATCGCGGCGCCGTCGTTCTCCTTGACCGCGACCGCCAGCTGGTCGTGCAGGTCCTTGAGCTCGCCGAGGTCCTCCGCGGTGGCGATCTCGGTGGCGCGGCGGCAGGCGATGCCGTGCAGGATTCCCTCGATCATGTAGACGTCCTCGAGGTCCTGCTTGGTGAGCCGCGCGACGATGAGGCGGCCGGCGCCCTCGTCGACGACGAACCCCTCGTAGGCCAGGAGCATGAAGGCGTCGCGGACCGGCATCCGGCTGACCCCGAACTGCTCGCACACCTGCTGCTGGTTGAGGTGCTGGCCCGGCCGCAGTGAACCGAGGAGGATCTCGTTGCGCAGTGCGTTCGCGATCTGCCGCCCGAGGGTCTCCCGCGAGACGCGTCCGGCGAGCGGCGCGGGCTCACGCAGGTATCCGGACTGACGAAAATCAGACACAGCCATTATCTCGGCACCTTTGCGATAACGCCGGCCAGTGGGCACGGACACGAATCGACATTCGCTATACAGGATACGATCCTACGGGTGCCGGTCACCGCCGGGTACCGTTCGGTCACGCCAACGGTCACTCCAACCATGGGAACACCTCAGTGGCGAGCCGGTCGAGCATCTCCTCCTGGCGTGGGCCGGTGAGGTTGAGCACGACGTCGGACACCCCGGCCGCACGGTAGGGCTCGATCGTCTCCTTGATGTCCTCGGCCGTGCCGTAGGCGACGTACCTGTCGAACCTGTCGAAGTCCAACGCGTACGCGGTCTGCATGTGCTCGGCCGCGACCCGGCGGCCGGCCTCGCGCGAGTCCGCGAGGGCGACGAAGATGTTGAGGGCGAACACGAAGTCCTGGTCGGTGCGGCCGGCGTCGAGCACTCGCGAGCGCGCCGCGGCGTACCGGTTGGCGCTGACCCACACCGGGAACCAGCCGTCGGCCGACCGCGCCGCCCGGTCGACGACGGCGTCGGCGCGTCCGCCCAACCACACCGGAACGGCCCGCTCCGGGCACGGGTCGAGCCGCACCGCGGGCACCGAGGCGAAGCGGCGCTCGATCGCGACGCCCTCGCCGGCCAGCAGCGACCGCAGCGCGAACAGCCCGTCCTCGACGCGTTCCCCCCGGTTGCCCGGCTCGACCCCGGCCGACCGGTACTCCAGCGGGTTCTCGCCGCCGGCGCCGACGCCCAGCACGAGCCGTCCGCCGGTGAGGGCGTCGACGGTGGCGATGTCCTTGGCCGCCAGCACCGGCTGGCGCAGTGGGAGCAGGTAGACGCCGGTGCCGAGCATGATCCGCTCGGTCACGGCGGCCAGGTGGGCGATCGTCGGCAGCGGGGCGAGGATGCCGACGTTCCACACCAGGTGGTCGCCGAGGAAGGCGTGCGCGCACCCGTAACCCTCTGCGGCGACCGCCATCCGACGCATGGCCGCCACGTCGATGGGCCCACTGGCGGCGAACGTGGGCAGGAAGATCCCGGCCCTCACGACGAGGCCCCGGTCATGGCGGCCAGCGCGACAGCGGGGCGGGAGCCGAGCAGGTGCCGCTGCGGGTCGTAGGAGCGCAGGACGTCCAGCTCGCCCGGGTCCGGCGGGGGCAGCGCCCGCACCGACGGCGCGACGGGCACGTCCCACGGGGTGGCCGCGAGGACGTCGCGCACCACCGAGCCGAGCGCCGACGGATCGGCCGTCACCACGCCGGTCAGCACGAGGTCGGGGCCGTGGCGCTCCAGCACGGCGCGGTCGGTGACCACGACCGTCACGTTGCGGCCGGGGCTGGTGACGAAGTCGACCCGCTCCACCAGCCGGCCACGGCGGTGCGGCACCAGGACGACGTTGCGCCGGCTGCCGCTGGCGATGTCGTTGGCGCCACCGGAACCGGTGAGCCATCCCGAGTCGGTGCGGGTGGAGTTGATGTTGCCGTCGCGGTCGAGCTGACCGGCGGCCAGCACGCCGAGCGACCGTGAGCCCTGGCCCTGCACAAGGGTGCCGAGGATCGCGTCGGTGTCGGTGAGCCCGACGCAGCTGGTGAGGTTGGGGTAGTAGAACAGGAACGGGTTGCCGGGCGATGGCGTGTAGTCGTACAGGCCGACCTCGGACACCAGCGGCGGGAAGGCGTCGTCGCCGTGCCGGGCGAGCCAGGCGGCGAGGCTCGACACCCCGATGCCGGTGAGCACGAACGCCGGGGCGTCCGGGCCGAGCGCCAGGTCGCGAATGATCCTGGCCGCCACGGCGGCGGACACCTCCTCCCCCGTCGGCACGGCCGGATGGTCCACCGCCACCGGGGTCTCGGCGCCCCAGTCGCGCCACGCCAGGAGGTGCGCGATCGTCGCCTCCGACGGGGCGGCCAGCAGCCGGTCGTCGATCCACGAGGCGAGCGCGTCGTCGGGCAACGCCAGCGCCTGCGCGCTCTCCTGGATGAACGCGTAGTCGTCGCCGTAGGAGTAGGACCGGAAGGCGTCCGGCGCGTACACCCCGGACGGGTGGGCGCCGAACCGCACCGGGCACACCGCCCGCACCAACGCACCGGGCAGCACCGTCGCCCCGGCCGCCGCGGCGCGCACCTGGTCGGTGCTCACGACCTCCTCGACGGTCACGATCGCTCCGTCGCGGGCCGCGGCGGCGCCGGAGATGCCCTCACCGGCCGGCACCGACAGCACGGTGTTGCCCTCCGCGTCGGCGACCACGCCGTGCAGGAACGTCACGTCCGGCCGCAACGCCCGCACCAGGGTGGCCCCGCCGGCGTCGCGGATGTCCGGTGAGCCGCGCGGGATGCTCGACCCGGTGAGGCTGCCGGTGGTGAACCACTCGACGCCGAGCGCGGCCGCCCGCAGCCGCTGCAGGAACGTGAGCAGCGACCACGCCTCGATCCGCACCACGCCGTCGTCGATGAGCCGGTTGGTGCGCCGGTCGGGGCCGGGGCTCGGGTACTGGTGGCCGACGAAGCCGGTGACGAGCCGGTCCGCGAGCCCGGCCGCGACCAGGAACAGCCCGAGCTGCGGACCGCCGAACCCGGTGGCGGACAAGGAGAAGCCCGGCCGGGTGCCGGCGAACTGGCGCATCAGCACCCGGATCGCCGCGTTCGGCCGCGCCTGGCCGAGCGCGAAGTGCAGGGCCATCCCCGGCCGCACCGCGTCGGCGATCGCGTCGGGCAGCGGCCGCACCAGCGACGGCCGACCGGTCACGACGACGGCTCCGTGCCCGACGCCGGCTCCGCGACCGACCTGGTGAGGACCGGTCCGGTGAACACCGGCCCCAGCACCTCGTACGGCTCGGTCCGCACGGTCCGCACCACGCACTCGACGGCGTCGCCGTGGCGTGGCTCGTCGTCGCCGGTCCAGTCGAGCTGCGCGAACAGGCGCACGCCCTCCGGCAGGTCGACGTAGGCGACCCAGTACGGGGCCGTGAAGCCGACCGGCGCGACCCGCACCAGGGACGCCTCGTACACCACGCCCCTGGTGCCGAGCACCGTCTCCTCGCACTCGGCCAGGTCGACGGGGCACAGCACCCGCGGCGGGAAGTGGACGGTGCCGCAGGTGTCGCAGCGCGAGCCGACGAGCCGCCAGGCGCCGTCGATCTCCCGCAGCACCTGCTGGTCCAGCGCGTGCTCACCGGGAAGGCGGGTCATGAGGTCTCCTCGTCGGGTCACCTGGTCAGCAGGGCGATCGCGCTGGTGGCGATGTCGTTGTCCATGAACCCACCGGCCACGTGGGTGAGCCCGACCCTGGCGCCCTCGACCTGGCGGTCGCCCGCCTCGCCGCGCAACTGCACGACGATCTCGTGCAGTTGCGCGAGGCCGGTGGCGCCCAGCGGGTGCCCCCTGGTCAGCAGGCCGCCGCTGGTGCTCACCGGCACCTTCCCGCCGAGGTCGGTCGCGCCGGACTCGACGAACGGCCCTCCGTCGCCCTTGGGGCACAGCCCCAGGTCCTCGTAGTGGACCAGCTCCGCGATGGTGAACGCGTCGTGCACCTCGGCGACGTCGACGTCCCCGGGGCCGAGCCCGGCCCGCTCGTAGGCCAGCGCGGCGCACCGCACGTCGAGCTCGAACGTGGCCATGTCCTTGACCTGCTCGTACACGCCGGTGCGCAGCAGGCTGGCCGCGATCCGCACCGCCCGGCCGCGCACCCCGAGCCGATCGAGCATCCGCTCCGACACGAGCACCGCCGCCGCCGCACCGTCGCTGGTCGGGCAGCAGTCCAGCAGGGTCAACGGTTCCACGATCGGCTTCGACGCCAGCACCTGCTCGACGGTGACCTGGTCCTGGTACTGGGTGTACGGGTTGCGCGCGGCGAACCGGCGGTTCTTCACGGCCACCATGGCCATCTGCTCGCGGGTCGTGCCGTACTGGGCCATGTGCCGCCTGGCGAGCATCCCGAAGTACGCCGGCGGCGAGAACCCGAGGTCGCCCTCGATCTCCATGCCGTCGGAGGTGAGGGTCGCGCCCTTGCCGGCGCGGGCGGTGAGCTTCTCCAGCCCGATCGCCAGCGCGATGTCGGCCTCGCCGGCGGCGACCGCGAGCCGGGCGACGTCGAAGGACGTCGAGCCGGACGCGCAGTAGTTCTTGACGTTGTACACCGGGATCTCGTTGATCCCGAGCTCCCACCCGACGAGCTGCCCGACGCCGCTCTCCCTGCCCTGCAGGGTGCCGCTGCGCGCGGTGCCGCACACCAGGACGTTCACGTCGCGCGGGCCGACGCCCGCGTCGAGCAGGGCGCCGAGCGCGGCCTCCCGGCCGAGGCTGCGCAGGCTGCGGTCGGGGAACCGGCCGAACTTCGTCATGCCGACGCCGACGACGTACACGCTGTCTGCCATCTGTCTGGCCTCCCGCTACTCGTTGACCGGCGACACCGGCACCGGCTTCTCGCCGACGAACCGGTACGGCGGCCCGACGACGAACGCGCCGGGCGGGGCGGCGTCACCGGCCGCCCACAGCTGACCCCTGGCCGCCACCTGCTCGCAGCCCGCGAGGTCGGCGGAACTCTGCACCTTCCCGCACGGCACCCCGACCGCCAGCAGGGCGGCCACCACGTCGGCCGCGGCGCGCGCCGACGTCCACCCGGCGAGCGCGGGGTGGGTCACGGTGTCCCGGTTGGCCACCCGCGCCGGGCCGGTCGCGGTGCGCTCGTCGGCCACCAGGTCGGGCCGGCCGATGACCGCGCACACCTTGTGCCACATGGCATCCGTGGGCACGATCAGCGCGACGTGGCCGTCGGCGGTGGGGAACGCGCCCCACGGTGCCGCGATGTCGGCCTCGCCCCTGGTGTTGACGTGTCCGGTGTAGGCGTAGGCGTTCATGGCCCGCTCGTTGAGGGCGATCATCGAGTCGTACATGGCGACGTCGAGCCGCGCGCCGACGCCGGTGCGTTCCCTGCGGTAGAGCGCCTGCAGGATCGCGTTCATGGCGAACATGGACGTGCCGAAGTCGCCGATGCCGAAGCCGGGATAGAGCGGCGGCCCGCCGTGCACCCCGCACAGGTGCATGAGCCCGCCCATGGCCTGCGCGACGATGTCCAGCGCGGGGTGGTCCGAGTACGGCCCCTGGGTGTCCGGGTCGACGCCGAAGCCGGTGATGGAGCAGTGCACCAGGTCGGGGCGCACCGCGCGCAGGGCCTCGTACCCGAGCCCCCACCGGTCCAGCACCCCCGGCCGGAAGTTCTCGACGACCACGTCGGCGCCGGCCACCAGGTCCAGCACGGTCCGCCGGCCGGCCTCGCCGCGCAGGTCGGCCCGCACGATCTCCTTGCCACGGTTGAACCTGGCGAACATGCCGCTGTACCGCGCGCCGTCGTGCTCGGCGAACGGGCCGAGCCGGCGCGACGGGTCGCCGTCCGGTGACTCGACCTTGATCACCCGCGCGCCGGCGTCGGCGAGCCACATGGTGGTGCACGGCGCCGCGATGAACTGCTCGATGCCCACCACGGTGACGCCGTCGAGCGGGCGCGGGCTGCCCAGCGCGGCGGTCTCGGCGAGGGCGGTCACCAGTCGTCCCTGGCGAGGCCCGCCCGCCCCACCTGCAAGGTGAGAATATCGCTGGTGCCGTCGAAGATCTGGGTGCACTTGGCGTCACGCAGGTACCGCTCGATCGAGTACTGCTCTGTGACGCCCATCCCCCCGAAGACCGTGACGCACGCCGTCGCGGCGGCCATGGCCGCGTCGGTGCAGAACACCTTGGAGCTGGCCAACAACGTGGGGTCGGGATCGCCGCCGGCGTAGGACACGGCCGCCGCGTGGCACACCGCGCCAGCCGCGGCCAGGTTGACCATGATCTCGCCGACGCGCAGCTGCACCAACTGGTGGTTGGCGATCTGGGTGCCGAAGGTGACCCGGTTGCGGGCGTACTCGGTGGTCAGCCGCAGGCAGCCGCGCAGGATGCCGACGGCGAGGCTCGCCGCGCCGATCCTGGCGAAGTTGAGCCCCTGCATCATGCTCTTGAAGCCGCCCTCGGACGTCATGATGTTCTCGGCCGGCACCTCGACGTTCTCGAAGTACACGTTGGCCATGGGCAGGCCGTGGTAGCCGATGAGGGACTCGTTGGGGCCGTAGGTGAGCCCCGGCATCCCGCGCTCGACGAGGAACACGCCCATGTCGGCGCCGCGGTCCGAGGAGTCGAGCTTGGCCAGCACGATCGTGAAGTCGGAGATCGGCGACAGCGTGGTCCACGTCTTGCCGCCGTTGAGGACCCACCCCGAGCCGGTGCGGCTGGCCACCGTGCGGACGTTGCGCAGGTCGGTGCCGGCCTCCGGTTCCGAGATGCCCATCGACCCGAACGCCTCGGCCGCGATCACCCGGCCGAGCCACTTCTCCCGGACGGCCGGGCTGCCGTAGTTGGCCAGCATGACCGACTGGATGTGGGCCGCGCACACCGCCAGCCCGACGCTCGGCGAGTACGAGCCGATCAGCTGGGTCGCCGCGTCGGCCAGGAAGATCCGGTCCCGACGGAACTCGGTGCCGTCCACCAGCAGCCCCTGCAGGCCGAGCGCGGCGCACTCGGCGAGCAGGTCGGGGAACCAGGCGTCCTTGCGGTCGATGAGGTCCGCCCGTGGCGCGATCCGTTCCAGGCAGAAGTCCGCGAGCGTGTCGAGGAAGCTCGACTCCTCCTCGCCGACGGTGATCGTGCGCGTGACCGTCATGGGTGCCCGTGTCCTCTCAGCATTTCTGTCAGCTTCCCTGGAAGCGGGGTACCCGCCGTTCCAGGAACGCGGTCATGCCCTCCCGCCGGTCGGCGGTGGCGAACAACTCGGCGGCGAGCCGGCGCTCGACCTCCATGGCGTCCGGCAACGGCATCCACTCGGCCCGCACGGCGCGCTTGATGCCGGCGACCGCCAGCGGCGCCAGGGTCGCGAGGTGCGCCGCGACGCGCCGCCCCGCCGCCAGCGCGGCCCCGTCGTCGGTGAGCTCGGCGGCGAGGCCGAGTTCGTAGGCCCTGCGCCCGTCGATCGGCTCGGCGGTCAGCAACAGCGCGGTCGCGGCGCTGCGTCCGAGCAGCCGCGGCAGCAGCTGCGTGCCGCCACCGGCCGGGATCACGCCGATCTTCGGCTCCGGCACGCCCAGCCGGGCGCCGACCGCGACGACCCGCAGGTCGCACCACAGCGCGAACTCCAGCCCGCCGCCGAGGGCGTACCCCTCGATGGCCGCCACCACCGGCTGGCGCAGCCCACCGATGCGCATGAACATGTGCTGGAACGCGCCGATCCACTGCCGCGCCGCACTTTCCGTGTCCATCGCGACGGCCTGGTTGATGTCGCCGCCGGCCGAGAAGTGCCGGCCGGCCCCGTGCACCAGCAGGCACCGGATGCCATCGTCCGCGTCGGCCAGGTCGGCGGCCCTCGACAGGCCGTCCAGGACGTCGAGGTTCATCGCGTTGCGGGTGTGCGGACGGTTGAACACAACCTCGAGCACGCTGCCGTCGCGGTGCAGCAGCACGGCCTCGGAGGCGGTGTCGGTGTCGGTGTCCGCGGCCTCCTGCACGCTCATGACCGCTCCCCCGCCCGGCTCTCGGCCCGGTTCTCCTGGATGACGGCGCGGACCGCCGCGACCACCTCGGCCGGAGTGGAGCCGACGCCGACGATCGCGCGGACCCCGGCGGCCCGCAGCGGGGGCAGGTCCTCGTCCGGGATGACGCCGCCGAGCACGATCGGGATGTCCTGCGCCCCAAGGGCATCGAGGTGTTTGCGTACCGCGGGGCAGTGCACCAGGTGCGACCCGGACAGCAACGACAGCCCGACAACGTCGACGTCCTCGCTCACCGCGATCCTGGCGATGGCCTCCGCCGTCTGCCGCAGCCCGGTGTAGATCACCTCGAACCCGGCGTCCCGCAGGATGCGCGACACCACCTGGGCGCCGCGGTCGTGGCCGTCGAGGCCGGGCTTGGCCACCAGCACGCGCCCGGTGCTCACGGGCCCATCCGAACCATGGACTGCTCGTACCGGCCGAACACCGACTCGAGGGCGGTCGTGACCTCCCCGAGGGTGGCGTACACCCGGAACGCGTCCATCAGCGCGGGGATGAGGTTGACCGACTCGTCGGCGGCGGCGGCCCGCAGCGCGGCCAGGGTGGCGTCGACCGCGACGCCGTCCCGGGTCGCGCGGATCTCGGCCAGCCGCCGGCCCATGTGTTCCCTGGCGCGGTCGCTGGTGCGGAACGCGCCGATGCCGGTCGTCCCCTCCTCGCCGGGCGGGCTCTCGCGGCGGAACGCGTTGAGGCCGACCTTGACCCTGCGGCCGTCGGCGACGTCGCGCTCCCAGTTGTACGCCGACGCGCCGATCGCCTGGTGGTACCAGCCGCTCTCGACCGCGGCCACCGCACCGCCCTGCTCCTCGACCTTGGCGATCTCCTCCCAGGCGCGGCGTTCCAGCTCGTCGGTGAGGTGCTCGACGAAGTAGGAGCCGGCGAGGGGGTCGGCCGTGCGGGTCACGCCGCTCTCGTAGGCGATGATCTGCTGGGTACGCAGGGACAGCAGCGCGGCGTCCGCCGACGGCAGGGCCACCGCCTCGTCCCACGAGCTGGAGCCCATCGTCTGCACGCCGCCCAGAGCGCCGGCGAGCGCGTTCAGCGTCACCCGCACGATGTTGTTCATCGGCTCCTGGCGGGTGAGGGTGCTACCGCCGGTGTAGGCGAGGATGCGCAGCGCCCGCGCCTTCTCGTCGGTGATCCCGTACCGCGTCTTCAGCAGGTGGTCCCACATCCGCCGCGCGGCCCGGAACTTCGCCACCTCCTCGAAGAGATCGCTGTGGGCGTTGAAGAAGAACCACATGGTGGCGACCTGCTCGACCAGCGGCGTGCCCCGCCGGGCCGCCTCGTCGAGGTAGACCATGGCGTCGGCGAACGCGTAGGCGATCTCCTGCACCGCGGTGCCACCGGCCTCGCGCCAGTGACCGCCGCACACGTTGATCGAGGTCCAGTGCGGCAGGTACTTGCCGCAGTACTCGATGACGTCCGTCGACAGTCGCACGCCCTGTCTCGGCGGGAAGATGTACGTGCCGCGGACCACGTACTCCTTGAGCGAGTCGTTCTGGAACAGCACCCGGAACTCGCTGGGGTCGACGCCCTGCTTCTCCGCGATCAGCAGGAACATCGCGGCCATCATCGGGCCGATGCTGTTGGCCGTGGTGCGTGGCTGCCGCAGCCGCCGCAGGTCGACGCCGTCGAGCAGGATCTCCAGGTCCCGCAACGAGTCGATGGGCACGCCGACCTTGCCGACCTCGCCCTCGGCGCGCGGGTCGTCGGAGTCGAGGCCGATCTGGGTCGGCAGGTCGAGCGCGAAGGAGAACCCGGTCTGCCCGGCCGCGATCAGCTCGCGGATGCGCACGTTGGTCTCCTCCGGGATGGAGAAGCCCGAGTACTGGGCGATGATCCACGGCTGTTCGCGGTACATGTCCGCGTCCGGCCCGCGGGTGAACGGCGCGCCGCCGGGCACCCCGAGCTTCTCGGCGGGGTCCCAGCCGTCCGGCAGCGACGTGTACAGCGCGTCGACCGGGATGCCGGACTCGGTCTCGTGCACGGGTTTCGGGGTGTTCATGCGATCAGCAGCCCACCGTTGACGGACAACGTCTGCCCGGTGACCCACCGGGCCTGCGGCGACAGCAGGTAGGCCACCGCGTGGGCGATGTCGTCCGGCTCGCCGATCGCGTCGTAGGCCCGCGCCAACGGGATGGCCCGCTTGATCGCGGCCATCAGCTTGGGGTTGCTCTCGGCCACCTCGCGGTTGAGCGGGGTGTTCGTCGGGCCGGGGCACACCGCGTTGACCGTCACCTTGTGCGCGGCCGCCTCCCTGGCCAGCGCCCTGGTGAAGCCGAGGATGCCGCCCTTGGCCGCCGAGTACGGCACCTCACCCTTGGAGCCGGTGCGGCCCGCGTCGCTGCTGATGTTCACGATCCGTCCGGCCCGCTCGCTCAGCGACGGCAGCAGCGCGTGGGTGAGGGCGATCGGGCCGAGGAGGTTGATCTCGATCACCTTGCGCCACAGGTCGGCGTCGGTGTCCGCGAACGGCGCGATCCGTTCCCAGCCGGCGTTGTTGACCAGCGCGTCAACGCCGCCGGTCCGCTCGACGATGCGCGCGGCGGCCTCGGCCACCGCGCCGAGGTCGGTGAGGTCGAAGGACTCGGCGCTGCCGTCGATCTCGGCGGCGACGGCCTCCGCGCCCTCCCGGTTGACGTCACAGACGACGATCCGCCAGCCGTGGCCGGCGAGGACCCGGGCGATCGACTCGCCGATCCCCCTCGCCGCGCCGGTGACAACCGCAACGCGCTCCATGGTGCCTCCGCGATTGCCTTCGCGCGTGGTCAAATGTTTGGTAGATGGTATACCGAATACGGTACAAGGGGCAACGCGCCACTCTCATGCCGTAGGTCACGCCCCGGCCATGGAGCCCCGTCGAAGTGTCAGGCGAGCAGCGGGAAGACGGGGTCGGAGTGGCGGCCGGTCGCGGCTTCCAGGAGGTGCACCTGGTCGGGCACGGCCATGAGCAGGCCGAGACTGCGCGCGACGGCGTCCGGCGTCGGCGACGGGGCGCGGCCCAGCGCGTGGTCCAGATCCAGCAGGTGCACGGTCGCCTCCATGATGCGGATCAGCACGGCGTCCGCGATCCGGACCCGGCCGTGGCCGAAGTAGTCGACGACGACGTCGAGGCACGGCTCCGCCCTGCTGAGCACGTCGGCGGCCGGGTCGCCGAAGCGGGCCACCAGCTCGCGGGGGTCGCTGCGGCCGGCGTCGACCACGGCCCGCCGGGAGTTCCGCCCGGCCAGTTCGGCCGCCAACCCGTTGTCCGGCCCGGCCGGGGCGCTCGCGTCCCGGTGGAAGCGACGCAGCAGGGCGGCGGCGTCGACCACCGGCGGTCCCACCCCCAGGGATTCCGTGGTGGACGCGGCCGACACCGTGGGCCCGGCCGGCCTCGAACGGGACGCCGGGAGGCCGACGAACTCCGCGGTCGACGGGACGTCAGGGGCCGCGGCGGCGGCGGCCGCGTCCTCGGGGGCAGGGCGGTCCAGCAGGGCGTCGAGGCCGGCGACGCCCTGCGAGACGTGGGCGTAGAGGGCGGCCACTGTCCAGTCACCGCACCGGGTCGGGCGTCGCCAGTCCACAGTGGACAGTGCGCC
>Ga0190272_10001133_pt1 | contig 12915 bp, 13 predicted proteins | sample Popmic504T_FD_133746 | JGI IMG/M metagenome (GOLD analysis project Ga0190272, IMG submission 133746) | Populus adjacent soil microbial communities from riparian zone of Shoshone River, Wyoming, USA - 504 T | ecosystem: Environmental > Terrestrial > Soil > Riparian zone | place: USA: Wyoming...
GTGGTCGACGCGCGCGAAGGTGATCGTGAACTCGTAGTCCGAGTGGCTGACGTTCGCGAAGTTCGCGTAGTGGCCGGCCATCACCTCCGGATCGGCGTGGATGTCGAAGTGGCGCTCTCCGTCGGGCTCGGGCATGGCCTTAGTATCGCAGCCCGGTGAAGGCTCGATGAGGATTCTCGTTCTGGCTGTCGGGCGGCTGCGTCCGCCCTATGTCGACGACGTCCAGCACTACAAGAAGCTGCTCGCCGGACACGCCCGGCTGGAGCTGATCGAGGTCCGCGCCGACGAGGACGTATCGCGCCGGATTCCCGACCGTGTGTTCACGGTTCTGCTTGCGGCTGGCGGGAAGACGTACGACTCCGAAGGCTTCAGCCGCTTCCTCGAGGATCGCCGCCAGTCCGGCATGAACCTCTGCTTCATCATCGGCGGGCCGCGGGGGCTGGACCTCGAGGGCGTCGACATGAAGCTGTCGCTCGGCTCGATGACGCTGCCGCACCAGCTTGCGCGGGTCGTGCTGCTCGAGCAGCTCTATCGCGGCCACAAGATCCTCGCCGGCGAGCCGTACCACTACTGATGAGAACTGGGGGCTCACGCCCCCAAGACCCCCGCTGGCGCCTGGCCGGTTGGCTGAGGACATAGGCTGCGGGGCTCGATGGCCGACCCCGTCAAGGACCTCAGCGATGCAGTGATCGCGGCCGCGGAGTCGCTTGGTGGGTCCCCTGCCAAAGTGCCGACTCTGGAGCGGCCGCCGCAGGCGGACCTCGGCGACTATTCGACCAACGCGGCGATGATGCTGGCGGGGACGTTGAAGCAGTCGCCCCGGGACATCGCGGGGCAGCTCGGGGAGGCGCTGCGGGAGCAGCTCGGCGCGACAGTCGAGCGTGTCGAGGTAGCCGGTCCGGGGTTCCTCAACGTGTTCTTGGGCGATGGCTGGATCAAGGGGGCGGCGGTCGCTGCGCTCGCCGACGGCGACGACTTCGGCCGCACGGTCGTCGAGGCGCCTGAGCGGGTCAACCTCGAGTTCGTAAGCGCCAACCCGACCGGGCCGATCACGGTCGCGGCGGCGCGTCATGCCGCCTACGGCGATTCGCTGGCTCGGGTGCTGGAGCTGTCGGGCAGCGATGTCGACCGTGAGTACTACGTCAACGACTACGGCGGCCAGGTGCAGCGATTTGCGGCCTCGATCCGGGCGCGGGCGCTTGGCGAGGAGCCGCCCGAGGACGGCTACCGGGGCGAGTACGTCAAGGAGCTGGCGGCGCAGATCGAGGGCGCCGCCGAGCTGGACGAGGACGAGCTGGCGAAGCGCGGCGTGGCGATCATGCTGGAGGCCGTCGAGGCGACGCTGACGCGCTTCCGCGTCCACATGGACCGCTTCTCGAGCGAGCGCGCGCTGCAGGAGGGCGGCGCGGTCGACACGGCGATCGAGCGGCTGCGCGAGCGCGGCCACGTCTACGAGCACGACGGCGCGACCTGGCTGCGCAGCACCGACTTCGGCGACGACAAGGACCGCGTGCTGCGGCGCGGCAACGGCGAGATGACCTATTTCGCCGCCGACATCGCCTACCACGAGGACAAGCGCGAGCGTGGCTACGACCACGTGGTCGACGTGCTCGGCGCCGACCACCACGGCTATCTCGGCCGGATGAAGGCCGCCTGGCAAGCGCTCGGTGGCGATTCGGAGCGGCTCGAGCAGGTCGTGATGCAGCTCGTCAACCTGCTCGAGGACGGCCAGCGCGCCCAGATGTCGAAGCGCGGCGGCCAGTTCGTGACGCTCGACGAGCTGGTCGACGACATCGGCGTCGACGCGACACGCTGGTTCCTCGTCCAGCGCGGCCCCGACACGACGCTCGACGTCGATCTCGGCCTGGCGCGCAGCCGCAGCCAGGACAACCCGGTCTACTACGCGCAGTACGCCCATGCGCGGATCGCCAGCATCCTGCGCCGCGCCGCCGACGGGCAGGTCGCGGTCGCTGTCGCGAGCGATCTGACCGCCAGCCCCGAGGAGCTGCATCCGAGCGCGCGCGAGCTCGTCAAGAAGCTGCTCGAGCTGCCCGAGGAGGTCCGCGTCGCGGCCGACCGCCGCGCGCCGCACCGAATCGCCGTCTACGTCACCGAGGTCGCCCAGTCGTTCTCAGCCTTCTACCGCGACTGCAAGGTGATCGGCGCCGCCGAGGAGGGCGGCGACGAGGATCTCCGGCTCGCGCTCTGCGAGCTGACCCGCCGCGTCATCGCCCGCTGCCTCGACCTGCTCGGGGTCGAGGCGCCCAACGCGATGTAGCCAGCCGATGTCGACGTTCCGGCGAATATTTCGCCGGAACGTCGACATCGGCTGGCTAGAGGTCCGAGAAGACGTTGATCCCGAGGTCGTCCATCAGGTTGAGCGCCTCGGCGTTGAGGCGGGTCAGCTCGTTCGTGAACAGCAGGTAGCCCATCGCGATCAGGATCGTCCCGGAGATCAGGGTGATCGCCACGTAGTGGTTGCGGAAGAAGCGGAAGACGCCTGAGACGCGCGTGAAGGCGACCGCGCAGAGGATGAACGGAACCGCGAGGCCGAGCGCGTAGAAGGCCAGCAGGACCCCGCCGTGGGCGACCGTCGACTCGTTCGATGCGGCGGTCAGGACGGCGCCGAGCGTCGGACCCGTGCAGGGCAGCCAGGCGATCGCGAACGCCAGCCCGGCGACGATCGGCCCGCCGGTGCCGGCGTGGGCGAGCAGCGCCTCCGGCCGCCACTCGCGATTCAGCCGGCTGACGAACAGCGTCGCGACGAAGAACCCGCCGAGCAGCATCAGGACGATGCCGGAGATCTCGCGCAGCAGCTGGCGGTGCTCCTGGAGCGTCTGGCCGAGGCCGGTCGCCGTCATCCCGAGCGCGACGAACATCAGCGAGAACGAGATGCAGAACAGCAGCGCCGGCAGCAGGACGTCGCGGCGCGACTTGCCGGCCTCGATGTTGGCGAACGAGACGCCGGAGATCGTCGACAGGTAGCCGGGCACGAGCGGCAGCACGCACGGCGAGACGAACGAGATGAAGCCGACCGCGAACGCGGCGACGACAGTCGTGTCGACGGTCTCGGCGCCGATCACAGCTCGTAGCGCTCCAGGTCGGCGTCGAGTCGCTTGGCGGCGGCGCCATCCTCGCCCGACCCGGTCGCCGCCGGCGGCCGTCCGCCACCGCCGCGCCAGCGCCGTGCGGCGACCGCGATCCCCCCGGCGCCCAGCAGCACGGCCAGCGCGGGCACCAGGTAGGCGCCGAGGTTGAACCCCTCGGCCTCCGGCAGCGCGAGCACGCCCGGTCCGTACTGCGCGACGAGGACCTCCTTGATCTCGTCCTTCGAGCGGCAGCGCTCGATCAGGCGCTGGATGAAGGCCCGCTCGCGGTTCGCCTGCGGGGCCTCGGTAGCGAGCCCGAGCGGCGTGCCGCAGACCGGGCACATCACCTCGGCCTCGACGGCGGCGAGCGTGGTCTTGGGGCAATCGGCGGCGACCGCGCCGGCCGGCAGGGCCAGCGCCAGCAGCGCGACCATCGCGAGCAGCAGCCGGCGCGCCGCTACGACGCGTCTCGCGAGCACCCGGCGCCCACGGCTCACGACCGCTCCAGCAGCGGCGCCACGTTCTCGCGCATCCACCGCTCGTCGACCGCGCCGCGGCGCAGCGCGACGATCCTCCCGCGCTCGTCGATCACGAACGTCTCCGGGTAGCCGACCACACCGTAGTCGACCAGCGACTCGCCCTCAGGATCACGCAGCATCGGATAGGTCAGGCCGTACTCGCGGACGAACGCGCGGGCGTCGCCGTCGATGTCGAGCGCGTCGATGCCGAGCACGGTCCCGCGGCCGTCGCGCGAGATCCGCCTGTGCCAGCGCTCGAGCAGCGGCGACTCCTCACGGCACGGATCGCACCACGAGGCCCAGGCGTTGAGCACGACGATCTTGCCGCGATAGTCGGCGAGCGAGCCGTTGCCGTCGCCGGAGAGACGCTTCAGGTCGAACGCCGGCGCCGCGACCGTCTCCCCCCGCGCCAGCGCGTCGTCGATCCCATGGTCGGGGTCGCTGGCGATCAGCCCGTAGGCGAGCAGCCCCAGCAGGGCGACGACGCCGACGATCGCGGCTGCGGCAAAGGGAGAGAGGCGCTTCATCCGGGAGACAGAGGGTAAAGAGGCGGCGGCTTCCGGCGAGCGCTCCACCCGGATACAGAGCGGACGACGGGGGTCGAACCCGCGACCTCGAGCTTGGGAAGCTCGCGCTCTACCAACTGAGCTACGTCCGCGTGAGCGCCGAGTCTAGCTCTGCTCGTGGCGCCTCGCGGCGGCAGCAAATGATGTTTCAGTGCCTTTATCGTGATGCTATGATGCGTTCATGCGCACGACTGTGACTCTCGACGACGACCTCGCCGCCCAGCTGAAGGATCGAGCGCACGCGCGGGGGGTCCCGTTCAAGACAGCGATCAACGAGGCCATCCGGAGCGGCCTGGAAAAGCCGCGCAAGCCAACTCCCTACCGCGTGCCCACCCGCAAGATGGGTGCGCCGAAGATCGACCTGACAAGAGCGACGCAGCTGGCGGGTCAGCTCGAGGATGACGAGCTCGTGCGGCGGATGAACGCCGGCCGGTGAGGCTCCTCGACACAAACGTCCTCCTTCACGCCGTCAACGAGGACTCCCCGCGTCACGAGATCGCTCGCGACTGGCTCAACGAAGCGCTGTCCGGCGTCGAAGCGGTTGGATTCGCCTGGCTCGCGCTGCTCGGATTCCTTCGAATCGTGACCAAGGAGACGATCTTTCCGCGTCCAATGACGTCGAGCGCCGCACTCGACCTCATCGATGGCTGGCTGGCACGCCCATTGACGGCGATCCTCGATCCAGGCGACGGCCACGCGGCGATCATGCGCGAGCTGATCGAGCGCGCAGGTACCGCTGGCGATCTCACCTCCGACGCCCATCTCGCCGCGATCGCGATCGAGCGGGGAGCGCGGATCGCGACCTTCGACACCGACTTCCACCGCTTTCACGGCCTGCGCGTCGACTACCTGGGCTGAGCCTCTGAGCGCCCCCGCTCGCCGAACGTGACGGCGTAGCCGATCCGCTCGAGGGTGGTCGGGTGGGTTCCGAAGAGGTCGTGGAGCAGGCGGGGTGGGTCGGGGTCGCCGATGTTCCGTGTGGCGAGGCTGCGCTCGAGCTCGATGAAGGCGCCGGGCTCCCGGGTCAGCTCGAGCGCGAAGGCATCGGCGCGAGCCTCCACCTGGCGCGAGAGGACGTTGCCGGCGCAGGTCAGCGCGAACGAGACGAGCGCGAAGGCGAGGATCACGGCGGGCAGTGCATTCGGGCCAGGCTTGCCGGGGCCGCCGAGCGCGCCGCGGGCGAACCGCTCGGCAAGCCGCTGGACGAGGAACGTGCCGGCCGGCGCGACGAGCGCCACCCAGAGCAGGCCGTGCGGGAGGTCGTCGTGCTTGACGTGGCCGAGCTCGTGGGCGACCACCGAGCGGACCTGGGCCGGCGGGAAGTCGTCGATCAAATTGTCGTAGAGCACCACCCGCTTGGTGTGGCCGAGCCCGCCGACGTAGGCATTGATCGCGTTCGTGCGGCGGCTGGCGTCGACGCGGTAGACCTCGCCGACGTCGACCCCGGCACGGTCGGCGAGGCGCAGCACCTCGGAGCGCAGCTCGCCACGCGGCAGCGGATCGAAGCGGTTGAACAGCGGGTCGACGACGATCGGCTGGAGGTAGAGCATTACCGCGGCCGCCGCGATCGCCAGACCGGCCCCCGGCACCCACCAGTTGCGCGGGAAGCGGCGGATCAGCGCCATCGCGAGCAGGCCGGCGATCGCCGCGTAGACCGCACCGACGGCGGTCGCCTTGGCGACATCGGCAAGCCACGGGCCGAACGACTGCGTCGAGAGGCCGAAGTCGACGGCGCGCTCGTGGCGCCAGATCGCCAGCGGCAGCTCGACGATCGCGACGATGACACCGATGCCGGCCGCCAGCGCGGCGGCGCCGAGCAGCGGCCGTCGCTGGACGCGCGCGATCGTCGCGCGTAGCGGCCGCGGCGGGCGCAGCGCTATCGCCGCGACGGTCAGCCCGGCCAGCGCCGTCCCGGCGAAACCGAGGATCCGCTGCAAATCGCGGAAGTCGCTGGCGCGTTCGAGCTCGGCGGCGCTGAAGTACGCTGTCGCATTGACGGCAGCCGGCTCGATCAATCCGTCGCGAGGGCGCAGCAGCAGTGTCGCGGCGCCGGCCGCCACGACCGCCACGGCGATCGCCAGTGGCAGGCGAGTGCGATGAGCAGCCACCTTCCGGACAGTAACGAGGCACCCGGGGCGCACCCGGCGCGGATCGCGATCCTCTCGGACGTGCACGGCAACCTGCCTGCCTTCGCCGCCGTGATCGCGGATGCGCGCGAGGCCGGTGTCGACGCCGTCTGGTGCCTCGGCGACCTCGTCGGCTACGGCGCCAGCCCCGACGAGTGCGTCGCTCTCGCCCAGGAGGAGTGCGACCTGGTGCTCGGCGGCAACCACGACCTCGGAGTCGTCGGCCGGATTCCGTTGTCGGACTTCTCCCCCGCCGCCGCGGAGGCAGCGCGCTGGACGCGCGACAACGCCAGCCCCGACACGCTCGCGTGGCTCGAGACGCTCGAGCCGGCGCGCGAGGAGGAGCGGATCGGGCTCTACCACGGCAGCCCCACCGACCCGATCTGGGAGTACGTCCTCTCGACCGAGCAGGCCGACCGGTCGTTCGACGCGATGGGTCCGCGGATCGGCGCGATCGGCCATACCCACGTCGCGCTGCGCTTCACGCGCCAGGATGGCCAGCTGGTCGGCGAGCAGACCCCCGGCGGGACCGAGCACGACCTCGCCGGCGGCGAGTGGCTGATCAACCCCGGCAGCGTCGGCCAGCCGCGCGACCGCGACCCGCGCGCCGCCTGGCTGCTCGTCGATCTCGACGCCTGGACGGTGAGTTGGCGACGGGTCGAGTACTCGATCGACGCGGCCGCAAAGGCGATCGCGGCGGCCGACCTGCCCAGGCATCTGGCCGACCGGCTATTCATCGGGCAGTGATTCCACGTCTCCCCCAGCTCCTCTGCCTGCTCGCGGCCGTCGCCGCGCTCGCCGTCGCGGGCTGCGGCGACGACGACGAGCCCCAGGGCGAGAAGCTGCCGCCGGAGATCACGCAGACCCTTCTGCAACAGCTCGAGTCGGTCGGCGACCGCGTCGCCGCCGGCGTCGCCGGGGCCTGCGACGACATCTACTCCGAGGACGTCGGAAACATCGGGCCGATGGACGCGGCGCTCGCCTCGATCCCGTCCGGCGTCGACCCCGAGATCCGCTCCGCGCTCGAGCAGAGCGTCGAGCGGCTGACCCAGCTCGTGGACCAGGAGTGCGAGGAGATCCGCTCGGCCGAGCAGGATCAGCAGGACACCGTGACCGACGAGACGACGCCGGCCGAGACCGTCACGACCGAGACGGAGACCGTGCCGACGGAGACGACGGACACGACCACAACGCCGCCGGAGACGACGCCGACGACCCCGATCGCGCCCGAGACGCCTCCGAACGGCAACGGGCCCGACGGCGACGGCCCGCCCGGCCAGGATCGCGGTGGCGCCGAGGCACCCGGCGACGAGGATGGCGACTGATGGCCCAGCCCCAGGAGATCGCCGGCCGCTACCGGATCGAGCGCCGGCTCGGCGCCGGTGGCATGTCGACCGTCTTCCTCGCTCAGGACACGGTGCTCGAGCGGTCGGTGGCGGTCAAGCTGCTCGCGGAGCACCTCGCGGACGACGAGGCGTTCGTCGCCCGCTTCCAGCGCGAGGCGCTCTCCGCCGCGCGGCTCCAGCACCCGAACATCGTCCAGGTCTTCGACTACGGCCTCGACGCCAGCTCGCACCGCCATTTCATCGTCATGGAGTTCGTCGACGGACCGTCGTGCGCCGACCTGCTGCGCGACCGCAAGCGGCTCGACATCGAGGAGGCGGTGCGGATCGTCCGCGACGCCTGCCATGGCCTCGACTACGCCCACCGCGCCGGCGTCGTCCACCGCGACGTCAAGCCCGGCAACCTGCTCCTGTCCGGCGACTCGGGCGCCACGAAGCTGGCCGACTTCGGGATCGCCAAGGCCGCCGAGCAGACGCGGATCACCCAGGTCGGCTCGGTGCTCGGCACCGCCGCCTACCTCTCCCCCGAGCAGGCCCACGGCGACGAGGCCGGCCCGCGCTCCGACACCTACTCGCTCGGCGTCTGCGCCTACCAGCTGCTGACCGGCCGCCTGCCGCACGAGTACGGCTCACTGACCGAGCTGGCGCTGAAGCAGCGCGACGAGCCGGTCGAGCCGATCTCCGAGCTGCGCCCGGCGGTGCCCCTGCAGCTCGACCTCGCGATCCGGGTCGCGCTCGAGCGCGACCCCGAGGACCGCTACGACAGCGCGCTCGACTTCGCCCACGCGCTCGAGGCCGGCCTGCACGGCCACGACACCGACGCGACGCGGCGGCTCGCCGCGGGTCCGGCGACCGATCCCGACGCGACGCGGGCCCTCGGCCAAGTCACCGAGGCGACGCAGGCATTGCGGACCCGCCAGCGCCCGCCGATCGCGCCGCTGCCGCCGGAAGAGCGCGGACGCGAGGCCGTCGCGGCGGCGCCAGCCGCCCAGGATGCCAAGCGCGGCGCGCGCAACCGCCGCTGGGGCCAGTTCCTGGCGCTGATCGCAGTCCTGATGGCGATCGCCGCCGTCGCTCTAGTGCTGCTCTCGTCCAGTGGCGGCGGCAACGGCATCTCCCCCGTCGACCAGAACGACGTCCAGCAGCAGATCGACGGCATCGAGCAGTTCCTGCGCGACAACACTCAGTAGCTGTCCCTGCTTACGGCCCCAGCGCACCGATCGGCACGACCGCGATTCCATCCTCGCGCACGTAGCCGTAGCCCGTTCCCACGATCACCGCGAGCACGGTCGGCTCGCCCACCTTGCTCGTGTCGACTTGCCTTTCGAAACGCAGGAGGTTGGCAGCTCCCTCGTCGACTTGGCCCGGTCCGAGCTTGACCTCGAACGCCGCCCAGTCGCCGTTCGCCGCTTGGACGATCGCATCGACCTCGAGCCCACTGCTGTCGCGGTACTGGAGCACCTCGGCATCCGCCGACTGCGCATAGACGCGTAGATCGCGGACGACCAGGGACTCGAACAGGAAGCCGAATAGGTTGAGGTCTCGCAACAGCGCATCCGGGGAGCCGCGCAGGGCTGCGACAGCCAGTGACGGGTCCACGAAATGACGTTTGGGACCAGCGCGCAGCACGTACTTCGAGCGCAGGTGAGGCGCCCAGGCCGGCTGGTCCTCGACGATCATCAGCCGCTGGAGCGCGTCGATGTATGCGCGTGCGGTGTCGTCCTTGAGCGGGCCGTCACTTCCACCAGCTTCGCGCGCAAGCGTGCTGGCGGCCGCATAGGTCGCCGCATTGCGCGCAAGGCTCCGCATCAGCTGGCCAACCTTGTCCGGATCGCGTCGTCCGTCGCCGATGCGACCGACATCCACGCGGCGGATCTCGTCGAGATAGTCGCGCACCGCGCGCAGTCCGCGAGCAAGATCGAGACCGCGAAATCCGGGCCATCCCCCACGACAGATCGCCTCCGCGATCTCTGGGACGGCCAAGCCGGGATCTCCGGAGCGAGGCGCCTCTCCGGCCAGGACGTTCCCGAGCGAGATCTCTCCCGTGCTCAGGTCCGTCTCGTAGAGCGACATCGGGCGCATCCGGAGCCGCGTGAGGCGGCCAGCGCCAGTGTGCCGCGTGACCTCGTCCGCCGGCACCGCGGAACCCGTCAAGATGAACTGGCCCGGCTCTGCCCGGTCGTCGACAGCACGCCGAAGCACGTTCCATATCGACGGCTCGAGCTGCCACTCGTCGATCAGCCTTGGTGTCGGACCCTCGAGCAGCCGAGCCGGATCGACGTCGACGAGCCGGCGCGCGTTCTCGTCGACGTCGAGCAGCACCTCGCTCGCTGCTCGCTGGCGTGCGGTCGCTGTCTTCCCGCATGCCTTTGGACCTTCGATGACCACCGCGCCGGTCGCTTCCAGCCGCTCGACCAGCTCCGCGTCTACGATCCGCCCCTGGTAGCTCCCGCTAGCCATAACGGGGACATTATAGAGATTTCAGGGGGCTTTTTGTAGAGGCTTCAGGGGGGAGATTGTAGACCCCGCTCAGTAAGGTGCTCCACCGGCCATCACGCGATCGGTGTAGGCGGCCAGGTCGCCAGCCTCGATCGCGGCACGCAGACCCTTCATCAGCTCCGCCATGAAGGCGAGGTTGTGGAGGGTGATCAGGCGGGCGCCGGTCAGCTCCTTGTGGCGGGCGAGGTAGTGGAGGTAGCCGCGGGTGTGGTCGCGGCAGGCCGGACAGGGGCAGCCGGCGGCGATCGGCTCGTCGCTGCCCGCGGAGGCGCCCTTGGTCAGGTCGAGCCGCCAGCGGCGCTCGGGGTCAGGGACCAGCGCCGTGCCGTGGCGGGCCAGCCGTGTCGGCGTCGCGCAGTCGAAGCTGTCGATTCCCGCCGCGACGGCATGCAGGATGTCGTCGACGTCGCCGATCCCGAGCAGGTGGCGCGGCCGCTCGTCGGGGAGGCCGCGCAGCGCCCAGCCGACGACCTCGTGCATCTGCTCCTTCTCCTGGCCGAGCGAGCCGCCGATCGCGACGCCGTCGAGGTCGGCAGCGGCGATATACGCAGACGACTCGGCCCGTAGGCCCTCGTGGACGCCGCCCTGGACGATCCCGTAGAGGAGCTGGCCGGTGGGAGCGTGCTCGCCGTGCCAGGCGATGCAGCGGTCGAGCCAGCGGTGGGTGCGCTCCATCGCGCGCAGCGTGTAGGTGCGGTCGGCGTGGAACGGCGTGCACTCGTCGAAGGCGAGCGCGATGTCGGAGCCGAGCTTCGCCTGGACCTCCATCGACGTCTCCGGTCCCATGAAGCGCTCGCCGCCGTCGGTGTAGGACTGGAAGCGGACGCCGTCCTCGGAGATCTCGTGGACCATGTTCCTGCGGCCGTCGCGGCGGCCCTTGATCTCGTCGGCGACGCTGCCGTGGCCCATCGAGAAGACCTGGAAGCCACCGGAGTCGGTGACGATCGGGCCGTCCCAGCCCATGAAGCGGTGCAGGCCGCCGGCGGCCGCGACGTAGTCCTCGCCCGGCGTGATGAACAGGTGGAAGGTGTTGCCGAGCACCATGTCGTAGCCGAGCTCGGCGACCTCGCCGGGCAGCAGCCCGCGCACCGAGGCGTTCGACGCGAGCGGCACGAAGGCGGGCGTGCGGACATCGCCGTGCGGCGTGTGGAGGAGCCCAGCGCGAGCGTCCCCGTCGCGGGCGCCGATGTCGAACACGGTCATGCCCGCCGCCCCACGCAGGATCTTGCACGTTTGCACGGGTCAGAGCCCGCACAAAGGTGGATCATCGTTCGGGCGAGGTCTGAATCAGCGTCTGGCCGGTCATCGTGGCCGGCTGCTCGACGCCGAGCAGGTCGAGGATCGTCGGGGTGACGTCGGCGAGGATGCCGCCGTCGCGCAGGCCGGGAACGTCGGCGGTGACGATCAGCGGGACCGGGTTGAGCGAGTGAGCGGTGTTCGGGCTGCCGTCGGGCTCGAGCATGTTGTCGGCGTTGCCGTGGTCGGCGGTGACGATGCAGGCGCCGCCGGAGGCGTGGACCGCCTCGACGACGCGGCCAAGCTGTGCGTCGACGGTCTCGATCGCCGCGACCGCGGCGGGGATCACGCCGGTGTGACCGACCATGTCGGGGTTGGCGAAGTTGATTATCCCGAAGCCGTAGCCTCCCTCCCGCCAATGCTCGACGAAGGCACCGGTGGCCGCCGGGGCGCTCATCTCGGGCTTGTGATCGTACGTCGGGACGTCGCGCGGCGAGTCGACCAGGCAGCGCTCCTCGCCGCCGTAGGGGTGCTCTTCGCCGCCATTGAAGAAGTAGGTGACGTGCGGGTACTTCTCGGTCTCGGCGACGTGCAGCTGACGAATGTCGCGCTCCGCGAGCACCGAGGCGAGCGTCGCCTCCGGCCGCTCGGGCGGGAACGCGACCGGGTAGTCCCAGTCCTCCTGGTACTCGGTCAGCGTCGTGCAGTGGACGCGCGGGGCCGCTCCACGATCGAACTCGGCGAAGTCAGGCTCGGTGAGCGCGCGGGTCAGCTCGCGCGCCCGGTCGGGACGGAAGTTGAAGAAGAGAACGGCGTCGCCGTCGCGGATCTGGCCCTCGGCGCCGACCAGCGTCGGGCGGACGAACTCGTCGGTCTCGCCGCGCTCGTAGGCGGCGCGGACCGCGGCCACTGCGGAGTCGGCATGGGACGTCCTGGGCGTGACGGCCCGCCCGGGGGCCTCCGCGGCGGCAGCCGACGGAGCCGCGACATCTCGGGCCTCGCCCGACGACTCGACATCGGTGCTGCCGGAGAAGTCGTCCGGGTCCTTGCCGAGCGGGGCGGCGACGCCGTGGACGATCGCGTCGTAGGCGAGCTCGACGCGCGGCCAGCGGCGGTCGCGGTCCATCGCGTAGTAGCGGCCGCTGACCGTCGCGACACGACCGCCGTGCTCGTCGAGCCAGCCCTCGACGGTCGCCAGGTAGTCGACGCCGGAGTGCGGCAGCGTGTCGCGACCGTCGGTGAAGGCATGCAGCACGATGTCCGGCACGCCGTGGTCGTCGGCCAGCTCGATCAGCGCGCGCAGGTGGTCCATGCTCGCGTGGACGCCGCCGTCGGAGACGAGGCCGAGCAGGTGCAGCCGGCCCGACTCGCGGGCGGCGGCGCAGGCGTCGCGCAGCGCCGGGTTCTCGGCCAGCTCGCCGTCGGCGACGGCGTCGTCGATCCGCGTCAGGTCCTGGCGCACGACCTTGCCGGCGCCGAGGTTGAGGTGGCCGACCTCGGAGTTGCCCATCTGACCGTCCGGCAGGCCGACCGCGCGA
>Ga0190272_10001134_pt1 | contig 12915 bp, 9 predicted proteins | sample Popmic504T_FD_133746 | JGI IMG/M metagenome (GOLD analysis project Ga0190272, IMG submission 133746) | Populus adjacent soil microbial communities from riparian zone of Shoshone River, Wyoming, USA - 504 T | ecosystem: Environmental > Terrestrial > Soil > Riparian zone | place: USA: Wyoming...
AAGTCAGACAGGATCGTCCATCGGTTCTCGACGAAGTAAGCACCGCACTCTGGTATCTCGAGACGCGACTGCTACAGGCGGGCTCGCACGTCCACTCGACGCTTGCGCTCGCGTTCGAGGAGGAGTTCAGCCGCTCCGCCGATGCGTTTCGCCTCTCCGTTCCCCTCAAGTGGGGAACGTGGGTGGGAGGTGACCGCGACGGAAATCCCTACGTGACGGCCGAGATCACGCTCGCCACCGCGCGACGCGCAAGCTACGTCATACTCGGCCGATACCTCGACGCGCTCGAAGAGCTGGTGCGGCGGTTGTCGCTGTCGGCGACGATCGTCCCGCCCACCGATGCGCTCACGAAATCCATAGAGAGGGACCGCCGTGCGCTGCCCGATATCTGGTTGAAGAACCGGCTGCGCAATGCCGACGAGCCGTTGCGGCTCAAGCTCAGCTTCATGTCGGGACGAATTGAAGCGACTCGAACTCTCGTTGCCGCGCGCGATGCCGGCCACGGTAATGAGGAGCCGGCGGCGTATCCGGCAGTCGATGCTTTCGAGGCGGATCTGATGCTGGTCCGGAGCTACCTCTCGACCGCGGGAGCGGTACAGGCGTGCCGCACCGTTCTCGATCCGCTGATTGCGAGCGTGCGCGCACATGGGTTCCACGGCTTCATGATGGATGTCCGCGACCACGCCGATTCACACGCGGCCGCCGTTGAAGACCTCATGGCCGCGGCCGAGCTCGGCGAAGCTGACGGCGATCGGCTCCGCGCCATTCTGCTCGGCGGACCGCCGCTTCGCCGCGTCGAATTGGACGTCTCGCCGGAAACGACGCAGGTGATCGACACCTTCCATGCGATTCGCAAGGTGCAGCTCGAGGTAGGTGAAACTGCCGCGTCGACCTACATCGTGTCGATGACGCGTTCACCCGAAGATCTGCTTCGCGTTCTCGTGCTCGCGCGCGAGGCCGGCCTCGTCGATCTCGCCGCGGAGCCGCCGCGGTCGAGCATCGATGTCGTACCGCTGTTCGAGACTCTCGATGATCTCGAGCACGCGACGTTCGTGATGGGAGCGCTTCTCGACGATCCGGTGTACGCGCTGCAGCTCGCCGCGCGCAACAAGCGGCAGGAAGTAATGATCGGCTACTCGGACTCGAGTAAGGACGCCGGAATCTTCGCGTCGTCGTGGGCTCTCTATCGCGCGCAGGAATCGCTGTCGGATCTTTTTCGCGATGCGGGCGTCCAGCTCCGCCTCTTTCACGGCCGAGGCGGGAGCGTCGGACGGGGAGGCGGCTCGCCGGTGTATCGGGCGCTCGCCGCGCTTCCACCTGGAACGACTGGCGGCCGGATCAAGATTACCGAGCAGGGTGAGATCATCTCACAGCAGTTCGGTCTGCTTCCGGTCGCTGAGCGTAGCGTCGAGGTGACTGCCTCAGGAATTCTGCTCCAGGAGTTTTCGGATTGGCGGACTGACATGAGCGCAGAGGAGGTTGCGGAGTTCCGTTCCGTGATGGACCGCATGGCGGAGAGATCGCGGGAGATTTATCAGGATCTCGTGCACCGAGAGCACTCGCTATTCGAGCTGTTTCGCGTTGCGACTCCGGTCGACGAGCTTGCGAATGCGCGCTTTGGCTCCCGCCCGGCGTACCGGCCCGGAGCGAAGGAAGGGATCGAGGGAATACGCGCCATTCCGTGGGGCTTCGGCTGGACGCAGATCCGCCTCATGCTCACCGGGTGGCTCGGTGTCGGCAAAGCGCTCAGTGAGGAGTCGGCGACTGCGGAGGGACTCGCGCGCCTGCAGCGGATGGCGAAGAAATGGCCGTTCTTCGACGACCTCCTGGGTAAAATCGACATGGTATGCGCGAAAACGGATATCGAGATTGCCCGCGCCTACGTTAATAATCTGGGTGGGGACCAGGCACTCTTCGCGTCTCTGGTCGCCGAATTCGAGAGCACCGTTTCCTCGCTGCTGCGGATCCGAGGCCAGGAATCATTGCTCGACGACAACCGCGTCCTCCAGGACGCCATCGCCCTCAGAAATCCATATGTCGACCCCTTGTCACTCCTTCAGATATCCCTTCTCCGCAGAAAGCGCGGGAACACCGAGGCCAAAGCCTCGAAAGAGCAGATCGATGACGCGCTCGCCACGACCCTCAGCGGGATCGCCCAGGGGCTGAGGAACACTGGGTAGTGGTTTCCCACGAGCCCACTCCGTCGCAACGCGAGGCGATCGAAGCGCCGCTGGGGCCCGTCCTGGTCCTGGCTGGACCAGGGGCGGGGAAGACCTTCTGTCTCATCGAGCGCATTCGGTTCCTCGTCGAGCGGCACGAGGTAGACCCCGCGCGCATCTGCGTCTTCACTTTCACCAACAAGGCCGCTGGCGAGATCGCATCGCGACTCGAGAGCCAGCTGGGACCGCGCGTGGAGCGCGTGAAGCGCGGAACGATTCACTCCTTTTGCGCCGCTCTTCTTCGCGAGTACGGCGCACGCGTCGGGCTCGAGCCTGGATTTGGCATCGCCGACGATGAGTACCAGCTTTCGGTGCTCAGACGCCTGGAAGGGTATCGCAGATGGCACAGCGGGGTTCTATCGCGCTTTTCGGCGTTTCGGTTTCGAGGTGATCCGCTCAAGCCGGACGACGTGTCGCTGTACGAGCGCTACCAGCAATTTCTCGCCGCGCGCAACAAGCTCGACTTCGACAGCCTCGTGCTCAAGACGGGCCAGCTGCTCGAGAACGAATCCATCGCCGCCGAGATCCGCGCGCGCTGGTCGGCGGTTCTGGTCGACGAATTCCAGGACCTGAATCCGGTCCAGTACCGCATCGTCCGCGCGCTCGCGCGTGACCACCGGAACATCTTCGCGGTCGGCGATGACGAGCAGTCGATCTATTCATGGACGGGCGCTGATCCGTCGGTGTTTCGCGATTTTGAGAGAGACTTCAGGATCGGCACGAAAGCGCAGCTCGGCGAGAACCGCCGGTGTCCGCGCCAGGTTGTCGAGCTGGCTCGCCGCCTGGTGGCGATCAATACTCCCATCTTCGAGGATCGGCGCCACGCCGAGGCGAGCCACGTATCGCCGTTCGAGGTGACGGCGCTGAGCTTCACCACCGAGGACGCCGAGATCGCCTGGATCATCGACGACATTCGGCGCGATCGCGGCGCGCACGATCTGGCGTGGGGCGATTACGCTCTGCTCTATCGAAAGCACGACATCGGAAACACGGCTGAGACGGGCTTCCTCACTGCCGGAATTCCCTGTCGTCTCGCTAACAAGCGCGCGCTGGCGGAGGATCCAGTGGTCTGCTACGTGATCGCCGCGCTGCGAGTGATCGCGAGCCCCGATGACGAAGTGCATAAGGAGGCGTTCCTCAGGGTCGTCCTCCCCAAGCTCCTGTTCGACAGCGCGCAGGCGAAAGCAGAAGAGAAGCGCCTTTCCCTGCAGACGTACCTCGAGGAGCTCGTCCGGGAGCTACCGAAAGAGCATGAAGACGCGCGGAAGATCTGGCGCAGCTTTTACGCGCTGCGGAATCTCGGCGCGATCGGATCGCGTCACTCGGACCTGGGTGAGCTTGTTGAGGAGCTGTTGTCGCAGCGGGTGGGCGAGTACCGCACCATCCTCGAGGATCACCACGACGAGCTCTCGGACCCCGGTGAGGACGAAGACGTCATGCGACTCGCCGCACTTCTCGCTCGAGCATCCGAGACAGCGCGCCCGCTATGGCTGCCGCCACTCGGCGGAGTCGGGATAGCAATCAAGGGAATACTGGCCGGCCTCGGGCTGCGTCAGGTCGTAGTGGGCGGCGCGTGTTCCGAGGACGCGCTGCGAGTCGAGATGCCGGACACGTCGCCTCTCGGCCTCGCTCTCGGAGTCTTCAAGGCAGCGCAGTACATGCGGAGCCGCTCGTTCGCCAATCACTTCCGCGATTTCACCACCGTCGATCTCGAGACGACTGATCGCGACACTGCCCGCGCCGAGATCGTCGAGATCGCGGCGGTGCGCGTGCGCGGTGGCAGGATTACCGAGCGGTTCCAGTCGCTCGTCAAGCCGCGGGTGCCGATCGCCGAGGGAGCAAAGGACAAGCACGGCCTCGACGAAACAGCGGTCGCATCGGCGCCAGTCTTCGAGGAGATCTGGCCAGCGTTCCGGGAGTTCTGCGGCGGCGACGTCTGCGTCGCGCACAACGGCTACTATTTCGACTTCCCGATTCTGCGACGTATGAGTGCGTCGCTTCCCGGCGCTGAGCTCGTCACGTATGACACGCTGCTTCTCGCCCGCGAGCTGCTCTCGGGGGCCGCGGATCTGCCGAATCTCGCGCGGGTGTACGAGATCGATCCCGGTCAGGCCCACCGCGCGCTTGCCGACTGCCTGACGCTGGCAGAAGTGTTTCTTCGTCTCAGCGAAGCAAAAGTTGCTCGTGCCCGCAAGACAGCACTCATCAATCTTCTCGACCACCTCGGCGTCGCGCTCGCGCTGAGCGACGAAGAGACGCTGGGTCCCGAAGCGAAGCTGCTTCGCCGGCTGTCACGGCCCTATGCGCTCGGCCGCTTCAGCGATTGTCTGGGTTTTTATGGCGCGGAGCGCGAGGCGTCCGGGGATCCGACGCTTCCGACGGTGGATCAGGTGATCGACCGTCTCGGGGGCGAGCGCGTGATGAACCGCATTCGGGCAGAGAGAACGGCGGAGCAGCGATACCCGCACCAGCTGCACAGACTGCGGCCGCTCCTGGATCAATCCGCAGGGATGCCGCTCGCGGAGCAGATCGCTGATTTCCTGGAGCGGGTGGTGCTGTCGCTATCGGACAGGGTCGAGCGCGACCCGGCGCGCGTGAATCTTCTCACTCTGCATTCGACCAAGGGGCTCGAGTTCTCGCGCGTCTATATCGTTGGCGCCGAGGACGAGCAGCTGCCCGGCCAGCGGGACGCGAGCACGCGGGAGGTCGAGGAGGCGCGCCGGCTGCTCTACGTCGGGATGACGCGCACGGAGGACAGGCTCGTGCTCACTCGCGTGGAGGCTCGCGAGGGGAAACCGACGGGAAGGCACCGGTTTTTGGATGAGATGGGGCTTGTGCCGGTGCAGCCCGGAAGAATAAGCAACTGAACACGAGGTCCGCTGGTCGCTAATCGCTGATCGCTCTTAGCTTAACTGCTTGTCGGGACGTCATTCGGTGCGGGAGAGGAACGAGCCGGGCTGACCACCCGTTTTGAGAGTCCGTACAGCATTTTTCGCACTTCAATTATCTGGTCTCTCAGTGCGCGAAAATCACCCTCACCTATGATTTCGATGTCTCTGGCTACGATGAGGTGATACTCCAGCTCTGAGCTCGAGTTTAGCGCGTAGCCCAGGAAACGAGCGAAGTCCGCACCGCTCTTTTGTCCGCGGCCTTCCACGATGTTCGTCGGGATCGACATCGCAGCCCGATTCACTTGATTACGTAGAGAGGCGTTCTCCGAGCCGCGCATCGTAGCGGCCACGCGACGAACGTTCAACACCAATGCGTGCGCCTTCCTCCAAACCCGAAGCTTTGCGAAGTCGGCCATCCAGCAAGACTGCGTCAGTACGGGAAACCTGCCGCGTCCTTTTCACGCGCCAGTAGCCTCACCTACGCAGTTCCGCAGACCCGCCTCGTGACGTCCCTACCGCAGTGAAGCTAGGAGCGATCAGCGACTCGCGCTTAGCGGACCTCGTGTTCCGTTACCGCCCTCCGAGAGGATCGCCGATGCTCTCTTCCGGATCGCGCGCAGCCACATCCGGCGAATCAGCGCGCTGCCGGGATAAATCACTCGCCAGTAGCGCGCGAACCCACGCCCCGCGGCCTCGTTGTTTGCGAAAACCCGCGTCTCCGTCGAGACAGTCGAGCCTCCGGACGCGTTAGGCGTGATGAGAAAATTCATCGCGGCGATTACGTAGCCCGGGGGCAGGGGCTTACGAAAGCTATCTTCGCCCAGCCGGACCCTCGGTCCCTCGGGTCGTTTCACCACTGTACCGATTACCAGCTCGCGCGGGACATCTTCGGCAAGTGTCCTGAACCCGCTTTGCGTCGCCACATCGATCAGCGACTTGTCCTTGCCCGCGTTGAGAACCCCTTCAGGAAGCGACCTGCCACCGCGCCTGATCCAGGTGAGGGTACGGAATAGCAAAATCTCATCCGCGGTCACGGCCCGCATTGCTTCGTACGCGCGCGCGGGTGGCGCGGCCACGTCGATGCTGTGGTGCTCGCTGAATTGCCAGAGCGGCATGAACTCGTCGAGCCGCGTTTCAACCCGCGAAACACGGTGCTCATGGATTGGCCAGGCCAGCCACGCGATCACGATGGTGATTACCACCACCGCGACCGCGAGCATTTTTCGGCTTACTTGCCTTCGAATTTGAACGAGACCTTGAGCTTAGTCCGGTAGCTTTCGATCTTGCCTCCTTTCAGCACCATGTCGAGCTGCGATACCTCGGCAACACGCAGATCGCGCAGAGACTTGGACGCAGTCTTGACTGCTACGGCTGCTGCCTTTTCCCAGCTCTCCGTGCTCGTGCCGACCAGCTCGATCACCTTGTAAACACTTTCAGCCATTTGGATTTCCTCTCCAGCTCGGGGTTTGCCGCAGATCCTTGTTGCGGGCTACCTAGAGTGCGACGAGGGCTGCATCCTTGCAAGTGTGAGAAGCTTCGCATAGGCCAGAGATCATGACTCAGGTAGAGAAAGCCCGCGCTGAATGGCGCGTCGCGGTGGGAAAGGAAGAAACCAGCGCCATCTTCGAGCCGGCAAGCGCGGAAAATGACACCGGAGTGGTATTCGTCTGCGCTCATGGCGCCGGAGGGAGCATGAACGATGGCGGCATGACCAGGACCGCGCAGTCGTTGCGGGGCAAAGGGCTTGGGGTCGTCCGCTTCAACTTTTTGTACAAGGAGAAGAAATCCAAGCGCCCGGATCCCATGCCCCGCCTCAAGGAGTGCGTTACTGCCATGGCTTCACGCGCCCGCTCTGAGCTGGCACCGAAAACTCTGATCATCGGTGGCCGCTCGATGGGAGGAAGAGCCGCCTCGATGCTCGCGGCTGAGGGATTTGAATGTGACGGACTATTTCTGCTCGCATATCCCCTGCACCCGCCAGGACAGCCCGAGAAGCTGCGCGACGCGCACCTTTCCGCGATCGAGTGTCCCGTCCTTTGCATCAACGGCACGCGTGATGCCTTTTGCACACCTGCCCTCATGGAAACCGCTATCAAGACAGTCGCGACGGATTGGGAGATGCATTGGATCGAAGCCGCTGATCATTCGTTTCACGTTCCGAAATCCTCGGGACGCAATGACGCCGAAGTGATGGAAGAGATCGGTGACACCGCCCGGAGCTGGGTGATTCGAATTCAGGGGCGGGGTTAAGCTTGGAGCAGGTTCTCACCAGACAGCAAGGCGAGCTGGTCGCGCTCGAGCGGAAGCTCGTGCTCCGGGTGCGCGACGCGTTGGCGCAGTCCGATGGAGCGCGCGCCGACCTCGAGCGCCTCGCCTCGCTCGTCAACGAGATGGATGAGCTCTTTCTCCTCGTCGTTGTCGGCGAATACAACAGCGGCAAGAGCACGTTCATCAACGCCCTCCTCGGCGACGAGGTCTTCGCGATGGGAGATCTTCCGACCACTCGGGCGATCTCGATTTTGCGCTACGGCGAGGCTGGGCCGCCGGAATCAATCGGCGAACACATCCAGCTCTATCACTATCCGCTCGATGTGCTCAAGGATCTCGACATCGTCGATACGCCGGGCACCAACTCCATCGAGCGCATGGAGGAAGCGATCACGCGGGAGTTCGTTCCGCGGGCCGACCTGGTTCTGTTCGTCACCAGCCTGCTTCAGCCATTAACCGCGAGCGAGCTGGATTTCCTCGCCCACATCCGCGAGTGGGGCAAGAAAGTCGTTTTCGTCGTCAATGGAATCGACAGGCGGAACAGCGACGAGCAACTCGACCGCGTGCGCGAGTACCTGGCCCGCGAGGTGACGACACGCTTAGGCGCTGCAGCACCGACGCTGTACTTCATCAGCGCGCTCCAGGCACTTCGCGGAAAGCTGGCCATGAAGCCCGACCACGCATCATCCGCGGCGATAACGCCCGATTCACGCAACGAATACTCAGAGCTCGAACGCTACGTTCTGGAAACTCTGCGCGAGACCGAGCGCGTGAGACTCAAGCTCCTCACGCCCCTCGGCGTGCTCCGCAATGTCCTCAAGCGGAACACCACCGCTCTCGAGACGCGGCTGGTCGTTGTCGACGAAGACGCGCGCGTTCTCAGGTCCATCCGCGATCAGCTCACCGCGTATTCAACAGAGATGCGCACCGATTCCGAGCGCTATCTGATCGAGATGCGTAACGTGCTCTACGAGCTGGAGAAACGAGGGAGATCGTGGTTCGAGCGCACGATCAGGATCGGTAACGCGTTTTTTCTGCGCAACAAGGATGCAGTGGAGAACCGGTTCCGCGCCGAGGTGGTGCAGGACGCCCCGCAGGCGGTCGAGGGTGTGGTCCACCGAATGGTGGACTGGACCGTGCAGCGGAACCTGAAGCTGTGGCGTACCGTCTTCGCCGAGCTCGATGCGCACACCGCGCGACTGAGGGAGTCGGGCGCGCTCGCGCCACACGGTGACACGGAATTTCAGTACAACCGGGAGGAGCTCTTCGCGCGCCTGCGCGAGCCGGTGGAGAGACGCCTCGACGAATTCGATGCAGAGAGGGAAGCGCGCGAGATCGTGACGTCGGTGAAGGAAGCAGTGATGAGCGCGTTTGGCGTCAACGTCCTGGCGATCGGTCTCGGCAGCATCCTCGTCGCCGCATTTACGACCGCCGCGCTCGATTTCACCGGCGTGCTCACCGCGACGCTGTTCGCGATCGCGGGCTGGCTGATCATCCCGGCGCGGAGAAAGCAGCTCGTCAAGGAATTCGAGGACAAGATCTCAAAGCTGAACGAGGATCTCGCCGCACTGCTTCGCACCAAATTCGAGGAGCAGCTAACCCGCTACGAGAGGCAGCTCCTCGATGTCGTCGCACCGTACGAGAGATTTCTCGAAACCGAGAGGACGAAACTCGAGGGCGGCCTGAAGCACCTCAAGGAAGCGGCGAGCGAAGTGGACGCGCTCGAGCAGCGCGTGGTGCAAACCTTTCCGGAGACTTAGAACAACAAGCTCAGAACAGGTAGTTCCGAGTTGTAGGTTGCTGGCTACGCCTTGGGCGGCGATGCCGGAGTCACAATTTTCACCTGTCCACTCGCTTCTGGCGTGCGTCTGTCGCCGACATCAGCGTCGAACTGCCTCCAGACGCGCTCGATGTCCGAGGGTGAAACGTGCACCGGTGAGCCAGACAGAATTCCGGTGACATTCCGGAACGGCCGGCCCATTTGCATGCCGCCCTTGTCGATGGTGAACTCGCGAATCGCCTTGTCGTGCCATGATCCGCGCATCTTGAGCACCGTCAGCCCGCGCTTCATGTCGCCGAACATCTCGACATAGCGCAGCAGGATGATGGAATCGGTCAGCGTCGAGATGTGCGACTCGGTGATCGAGTCGCCGCCCATGAGACTTCCGGTGGTCGAAGTGAACAGCCCGGTGATCTCCTGGTGCTTGATGAACGACGTCAGGCCGATGACGAACTCGCGGAATGCCTTGACCGTTCCCACGTTCTCCAGTGCTGAAAGACTGTCGAGCGCGACACGCTGCGGCTTGAACTCGTTGATGATCGACTGGATCGTCACCAGCCAGTCCTCCAGTCCCTGCACGTCGGGATAATCGCAGACGACTTTCAGTGTTCCCTTCTTCTCCATCGCATCGAAGTCGAATCCCCAGCCTCTGGCGTTCCTCACCAGCTGGTCGCGGCTCTCCTCGAAGGCGAGCAGCAGGCATTTCTCGCCAGCAAGTGCGCCGCCCTGGAGAAACTGCGCGACGGTGAGAGTCTTTCCCGTACCCGTGGCGCCCGAGAGCAGCGTCACCGAGTCGCGGAAGAATCCTCCACCGCACATTTCGTCCAGCTCCTTGTTTCCCGAGGAGATCCGGACGTCGGACGACTTCATGCTCAGCTGCATCGCCGACAGGGGAATCACGATTACACCACCGTGCGGAATGATCGTGAATGGATACTCTCCCTTCTGGTGATCGCACCCGCGGAATTTCAGGATCTCGATCGTGCGCCGGCGCGTCTCGTCCTCGAGCGCGTTGCGGAGAATCATCACGTTGTCGGCGATGAACTCCTCGACTCCGAACCGCGCCACCGGACCATGGTCGTCGGTGCGCTCGGCAGTCAGAACCGCCGTGACTCCCATCATCTTGAGCGCGGAGGCGATCCGGAACAGCTCGCCACGCACCATGCTCTGATCTGAGAACTGCGAGAACACGGCACCCAGGGAGTCCACGGTCACCCGTGTTGCCTTTACCTTCTTGACGGCGTTCTGCACGCGCGCGACCAACGCGCCGAGATCGAATCCGCCTGCCTCTACGGTGTCGATGTGCGGGTCCGGCGACGCATCGACGAACGCCAGCATGCCTTCCTTTTCCCACTTGGCCAGATCCCAGCCGAAGCTGTGCATGTTCTTCTTCACGTCCGTGACGGACTCCTCAAATGTCACGAACACGCCTGGCTCACCGAGCTGTATTCCCGCCGCCAGAAAGTGGATGCCGAAAACCGTCTTTCCGCTGCCTGCTGTGCCGGAGATCAGCGTCGTGCGGTTCTTCGGGAGCCCGCCCTTGGCGATGATGTCGAGGCTGGAGATCCCGGTGCGCAGCTTTTCGACACTCAACGGCTCTGTATTTCTGCTTGTCACGATGCTGGTGGGGTGGGAGATGCAGCTGGCGGCCGGACCTCGAGCCCGAGGAGAACTTTCGACTTGTCAGACAGATCTCCGATCACTCGCCGGAGCGGCGGAGGCAGCTGCTTGATCAGGGTCGGGGTGGCGAGAATTTTTTCGTCCTCCGCCCGCTGCGGGTGCTCGAGCACGTCGATGATCTCGAGCTCGTACTGCCCCTGCAGCTCTTCCGCGCAGATTCGTTCGAGGTTCGTGATCGCTACCTGGGCACGGGGACTTGTCCCGGTCACGTAGAGCGTCAACAGGTATTTATTGGACAGGAATCCTCCAGCATGAAAGCTACGGGGATTTCGGTGTTTTCGCGTCGATTTGCTGCCTTCGAATAGCGAAAAACGGGCCCGTTTTGGGCCCGCTCGTTGCATTACCGGAAGTGTCTACCCCAATAGGCCATTTCGGCTCAAGCTGTACAATAAACCCTCCTGGATCGAAGGGGCAGCCAGCGCATGACTACCGAGACCGAGCAACCACGGACACGGCCAGCAGCGAGCCTGCGTGCGATCATCGAGCGCCTGCCCGACGGCATCGTGATCGTTGACCGCGAGGGCAACATGCGCTTCGTGAATCCGGCGGCAGAGCGCCTGTTCGATCGCAGCGCGGTTGAGCTAGTGGGCACGGCGTTCGGGTTTGCGCTCCTTGCGGGCGAAACGACGGAGATAGAGATCGTGCAGCGGGGTGGGGGCGGAATCGTCCACGCCGAGCTGAGGGTCGTCGACACCGATTGGGAGGACGAGCCCGTCGAGCTGGTCTCGCTTCGTGACATCACCGACCGCAAGCAGGCCGAGGAGCGAGCACAACAGCTCAATTTCGAGCGCGAGGCGAGGCTCGAGGCCGAGGCAGCAAGCCGCGCCAAATCCGAGTTTCTCGCCATCATGTCGCACGAGCTGCGCACTCCGCTCAATGCTGTCCTCGGCTACTCGGAGCTTCTGGAGCTTGGAATTTCTGGCCCGCTCACCGACAAGATGCGGGAACAGGTCGGCCGCATCCGGGCGAGCGCCAAGCATCTGCTCGGACTCGTCAACGATATTCTCGATCTCGCGAAGGTGGAGGCGGGAAGATTGTCCGTGAGCTCGGGCCCGGCGTCGTCTACCGGAACGGTGGCCGCCGCGATGGCGTTGATACAGCCACAGGCGGCCGCGCGCGGGCTCGACGTGGTTATCGAGCCGGTCACCGATCCAGCCCCGGTTTACCTCGGCGACGATGAGCGAGTGTGCCAGATACTGGTCAACGTTCTCTCCAACGCGGTGAAGTTCACCGAGCCGGGAGGAACTATCACGGTCGAAGTTTTTGCGCCAAAGGCGCCCGAGGGCGACACCCGCCTTTCGCACCAGCGTGAATACGTGAACTTCCGGATCACCGATACAGGATCGGGAATTCCCGAGGACAAGCTGCTGTCCATCTTCGACCCGTTCGTTCAGGCAGAGACAGGGCACGCCCGTACGTCGGAGGGGAGTGGGCTCGGGCTGACGATCAGCCGCCGTCTCGCCCGGCTAATGGGAGGCGATCTGGTCGTTGCCAGCAAAGTCGGCGAGGGATCCACTTTTACGCTTTGCCTGCCCGCCGAGATGGCCGGTCATGCGGTGGAGCCGGCGCAGCCACTCGCCGGTGACGCGGTCAAAGCTCAACGCGACGTGAAGGGGTTTGCCAGAGTCGGGCGCGCGCTCATGGCAGTGATGGACCAAACGATCGATACAATCGTCGAGCGCCTCCGCACGGATCCCAACCTCAACATCGCGGCGGGCCTCAAGTTCTCGCAGCTGGCAGATCACCTCCCGACGCTTCTGGCCGATATCTCGGGTGCACTGGTCATGATTGAAGAGCTCAAGGGTCAGCCATCGCTGCTGCTTGCCGACGCAACCGAGATTCAGCGCATGGTCTCGGAGCGCCACGGAATACAGCGCCGCGCGCTCGGCTGGAGTGAATCCGCGCTGCGGCGGGAATTCATGATCGTCCGCGAGGAGGTAGAGCGAGTGATTCGAGCCGCGTCTGATTCCGGGGATCCTTTGCCGGTCGAGGAGGGTGTGGCGGTGGTCGGACGCTTTCTCGATCAGTCCGAGTTCGTGGCAGTGAAAGCGGTGCATACCGGCGCCAAACGATAAGC
>Ga0190272_10001135_pt1 | contig 12911 bp, 10 predicted proteins | sample Popmic504T_FD_133746 | JGI IMG/M metagenome (GOLD analysis project Ga0190272, IMG submission 133746) | Populus adjacent soil microbial communities from riparian zone of Shoshone River, Wyoming, USA - 504 T | ecosystem: Environmental > Terrestrial > Soil > Riparian zone | place: USA: Wyoming...
CCCGTCTGGCAGCACATCTCCCGTCCGCTCGACGGGATCGACGGCGTCGCCGCGGTCATCGAGCAGTTGGCGGGAGTGCCGATCCCCGCAAGCGCGTGGGAGTCGCTCGTGCTGCCCGCGCGCGTCTCCGACTATGCGCCGGCGATGCTCGACGAGCTCACCGCGACCGGTGAAGTGATCTGGTCGGGCCACGGCGCGCTGCCGGGGCGTGACGGCTGGATCGCGCTCCACCCCGCGGATGCCGCACCTCTGACCCTTCTGCCGCCCGATGACGAACTGGTCCCCGGCTCGCTCGAGGAGCGCATCGTCGATGCTCTCGCGAACGGCGGCGCCTACTTCGCCGCGCAGCTGCGCCAGCTCTCCGGGGCGGAGAACGAGCAGTCCGTGATCGACGCGCTCTGGAGCCTCACCTGGGCGGGCCGCGTCACGAACGACACGTTCGCCCCGGTGCGGATGCTGCTCGGAGGCGGCTCGCAGGCGCATCGCACCGCACGCAAGGCGCCGCGCGCGCGGATGTACCGGGGAACCTCCGTGCCGCGCGTGAATACCCCTCCGCGGCCGCCGGCGATCGGCGGACGGTGGTCGCTGCTGACCGCGTCGGAATCCGACCCCACCCTGCGCGCGACGGCGGCCGCAAGCCTGCTGCTCGACCGCTACGGCGTCGTTACCCGCGGGTCGGTCCAGTCCGAGGGCCTGCCCGGCGGCTTCGCGCAGGCGTATCGCGTACTGGCCGGTTTCGAACAGGCCGGGCACTGCCGCCGTGGCTACGTGATCGAGAAGCTCGGCGCGGCGCAGTTCGCGGCATCCGCCACCGTCGACCGGCTGCGCGAGTTCGCCGGCCTCAGCGACCCGCCACCCCTGCGCACGCACACCCTCGCGGCGACCGATCCGGCGAACCCGTACGGCGCGGCACTGGCCTGGCCGGCGCTGGAGGGCGTCACGCACCGACCCGGGCGCAAGGCCGGAGGGCTCGTTGCGATCGTCGACGGCTCGCTCGCCCTCTATCTGGAGCGCGGGGGCAAGTCGGCGCTGGCCTTCACGGAGGATGAGGCGGTGATCGCGGCGGCGGCGACCGACCTCGTGGCCACCGCTCGTGCTCGGCATCTGGCCACCCTCACGATCGAGCAGGTCAACGGCGCCTTCGTCTACGGCACCCCCGTGGGCCGCGCACTCCGCGAAGCCGGATTCGTCGAGTCGCCGCGCGGTCTCACGCTCCGGCGTGCCACGGCGGGTGACGCGCTGCGGGAGTCGGCACGTGCCTGAGGGCGACACCGTCTACCGCACGGCGAAGCGGCTCGACGATGCTCTCGCCGGATCCGAGGTGATCCGCTTCGAGCTGCGCGTTCCGCAGGCGGCGACGATCGACCTGCGCGGACAGATCGTGCACAACGTCGTCTCGCGGGGCAAGCACCTTCTGCACCGGATCGGCGACTGGACACTGCACTCCCACCTCAAGATGGAGGGCTCGTGGCATGTGTACCCCCGCGGCGGGCGCTGGCGCGCGCCCGCGTACACGGCGCGCGCGATCATCGGAACAAGCAAGTGGGACACGGTGGGGTTCGACCTCGCCGATATCAAGGTCGTCCCGACGAGCTCCGAGGAACAGCTGGTCGGCCATCTCGGCCCCGACCCGCTCGGCCCGGACTGGGATCCCGCCGAGGCGGCGCGCCGGTTCGGCGCCGACGAGCGCCCCGCGCACATCGCACTGCTCGATCAGCGCAACGTCGCCGGGTTCGGCAACGAGTTCGCCAACGAGATCCTCTTCGTGCGCGGCATCCTGCCGACGACGCCGGCCACGCAGACGGATGCCGCCGCCGTCATCGACCTGGGCGCGCGGATGCTGTTCGCAAATCGCGACCGGAGCGGCCGCACGTTCACCGGCGACACCCGCGCCGGTCGGTCGACCTGGGTGTACGGACGCGAAGGACGGCCCTGCCGTCGCTGCGGCACGCTCATCCGCGAGGGCTCGCTGGGCGCCGACCCGACGCGCGAGCGCAACACTTTCTGGTGCCCGGCCTGCCAGACCTGAGTCGCCCAGGCGCCTCGCCTCGCCGAGACGCGTCTCGCCCGTTCCAGAGCAGGAGATCTGGCCGGAACATGACCGAATCCGACCGAATCGTCCTGTCTTGGCCGGAACACCTGCTCTGCAACGCCGGGCACCCCGCAAGATCGAAGCAGCACAAACGACAGGGAAGTGATACCCGTGGGCACGACCGTCTTCGAACGACAGCGGCCGGCAGCATCCGTCATCCGGCGCAGCCTCTCCGGCACGCGCCACGGCGTCTTCTGGCTCGACGACCTCCCCGACCAGCCCGACCGGCCGAAGCTGCGCGGAGACCACGACGCTGACCTCGTGATCGTGGGCGGCGGCTACACCGGACTGTGGACGGCGCTGCTCGCGCGCCGTCGTGATCCTGACGCCCGCATCGCCCTCATCGAAGCGCGGACAGTGGGGTGGGCGGCATCCGGCCGCAACGGCGGCTTCTGCGAGGCGAGCCTCACGCACGGCCGCGACAACGGCCTCAGCCGTTGGGCGGATGAGATCGACCGGCTCGACGAGCTGGGCATGGAGAACCTCGACGCGATGGGCGCCGACATCGCCGAGTGGGGCATCGACGCCGACTGGGAGCGCGTGGGAGCCCTCGCCGTGGCGACTGAGCCGCATCAGCTCGAGTGGCTCGACGAGTGGGCGCAGGATGCCGCGGACCGCGGCGAGAAGGGGGTCATCCGGCTGAATCGCGCGCAGGTGCAGGATGCCGTCGCCTCCCCCACCTACCTCGGCGCAGTGTTCGAGACCCACTCCAACGCGCTCGTGCACCCGGGCAAGCTCGCGGCGGGGCTCGCCCGCGCCGCCGAGGAGCGCGGGATCGAGATCTTCGAGCACTCGCCGGTGCGGCGCATCGACACCTCGGGCAGTGGCGTCGAGGTGGTGACCGAGAGCGGTCGCATCTCCGCGCGCAAGACGGTTCTCGCCACGAACGTGTTCCCCTCGCTGCTGCGCCGCAACGCCCTGATGACCGTGCCGGTGTACGACTACGTGCTGATGACCGAGCAGCTCTCCGCTGAGCAGCGCGCCGGAATCGGCTGGGACGGAAGGCAGGGCCTCAGCGACCTCGCGAATCAGTTCCACTACTTCCGCCCGAGCGCCGACGGCCGCATCCTGTTCGGCGGCTATGACGCCGTCTACCACTACGGCGGACGCGTACGTGCGGAGTACGAGAACCGGCCGGAGTCCTACGACAAGCTCGCAAGCCACTTCTTCACGATGTTCCCGCAGCTCGAAGGGCTGCAGTTCACGCACCGCTGGGCGGGGGCGATCGACACCTGCTCGCGCTTCTGCGCGTTCTACGGAAGCGCGCGCGACGGCAAGGTCGCCTATGCCGCCGGATTCACCGGTCTCGGGGTGGCGGCGACGCGCTTTGCCGGCGAGGTCATGCTCGACCTGCTCGACGGCGCACCGACCGAGCGCACCTCGCTGCGCATGGTGCGTGAGAAGCCGCTGCCGTTCCCCCCAGAGCCCGCCGCGTCTCTCGGCATCAACGCGACGCGCTGGTCGCTCGACCGCGCCGACCACAACCGCGGCCGGCGGAACCTCCTGCTCAAGACGCTCGACGCCCTCGGATTGGGGTTCGACTCGTGACCGAGCGCGTGCCGGCCGGCGCGATGACCGTGCGCGAAACGGTGCGCAAGGTGTACGTGGCGAGATAGCTACCTGCCCGCAGAACGCCGCACGAGCAGCGCGAGGTGCAGCGCGGTCTGGGTCTCGCCGTCGTCGAGGTCGACGCCGAGCAGGTCCTCGATGAGGGCGAGGCGCTGATAGAACACCGATCGCGACAGGTGCGAAGCGGATGCCGCGGCCGTGCGGTTTCCCGGATGCGTGAGCATCGCCTCGAGGACGTCCAGCAGGTCTCCGTCCCGTTCGAGGTCGTGGACGATCAGGGGAGTGAGCACCCGTTCTCCGTGGTCGAGGAGCCGGTAGTCGTCTCGCAGCGACGTGACCAGCTGCACAAGGGGACGATCCTCCACGCGCCGCAGGAGCGGCCCGCGCGCGGCGCGGGGTCGGCGGCCGCGCGCCAGGTCCACCGCCTCCTGCAGGGAGACCAACGCCTCCTCCAACCCCTGCGCGGCGCTGCCGACCGATGCGACGGCGCGCTCGGCCGCATCTCCGACCAGCGCGCGGAAGAACCGCAGCGCCGCCTCGTCGTCGAATCCGACGCCAGGGGGCAGCGACAGGAGCACCGTCGCCGCCGGCGCCGCGATCCCTCCCGGCCCGGTGCCGACGAGCGCGCGCCCCCGCAGCTCGCGGGCAGCGGCATCCGCCGGTTCGGCCATCACGGTCGCACCCGACACGACCACGCCGTACAGTCGGGCGCGCCGCAGGGGAAGGCCTGCGGCTTCGACGCGCGCCTCGGCGCCGGCGATTCCCGCGAAGCGCCCGGCGAGCAGTCCATCGAGCAGGCGGCGCCGGCCGATGCGCGCCCACTCATCCGCGTCGCCGTCGGCGAGCCGGCCGATGGCGAGGGCAATGGCACCCTGCTCGAGCACCGCCGCCCGACCCGCGGGGTGACGCGGGCCGGGGAGGGCGATGAGACTCCCCCAGCGGATGCCGCGCGCCTCGACCGCGACGATCAGCCAGTTCTCCCGGTCGGTCGTGCGGCGGTCCGGCTGCTCCGCGGCACGGTGCGCGGCGCGCGAGCGGAACTCCCAGTCGGTTAACAGCTCCTCCTCGTCGGCGAGGGTCGATTCGCTCGCGACGACCTCGTGCGCGAGGTTCTCGAGAATTACGGGCGAGCCGAGCGTCTGGGCGAGCCGGTGCACGATGAAGTCCGCGGGCGCCCCGCGCAGGGAGAGCGCCGTGAACCGCTCGCGCACCTCGTCGCGCGCGCGCAGCGCCTCCGTCTGGGCGGAGATGATGCGGCCGTGCACCGCCTCGGTCAGCGACACGAACTTCACTTCCCGGTGCAGGGCGATCAGGGCCAGGCCGCCGGCTCGAGCCGCATCGACGACGACACCCGGCATGGATCGGTGGGCGGTGCCGAGCTCGAGGACGAGCCCGGAGATCCTCGCGTCGACCAGCTCGCCGATGAAGCGGCGCAGGTCGTCCGTCTCGGAGGGCCACGCCGATCCCGTGGACAGCAGCAGCTCACCGCCGTTCAGCAGCCGTGCGACGCCTGCGCTGTCGGACACATGCACCCACCGCACCCGCGCATCGAGCGCTTCGCCGCCGACGAGCACGTCGGGAAGGCCGGCCGCGACCGCATCGAGCCCGATCACGTCGCGGACCGAGGGCAGCGTCTCATGCTCGTCGAGACCCACCGGACGATCCGTCCGGGTGGACCCATTCACGTCGCGTTCAAACGACATCAGGCACGCTCCCCTCCGGCCGGGCCTGCATCCCTCCAGCCTAGGCGGCGCCCGGTCGATCCGTCCGGACGAAAGCCTCGCTGCGAAGGCGGTTGCGCCGGTGGATCCCCACCGCGCAATCCGAATTGGCTACCTATACGAATAAGTCCCGTCGCGCAAGTGCATCCAAAGAAGCGGATGCAGGGGAATGAATAGGTACCGGAACAGGTTATTCCTGTACTCGGCACTATCGGGCCGCAGGAGGGGACCGTGGGTAAGAACTACGTCGACATCGAGAACGACCGTGGCGAGTCGCTGCGCTATCGCAAGCACACGAACGGTCGGGGCTTGATCGCGCACGGCGCGAAGGTCCACCCGAGCGCCATCGTGGAGGCGGGCGCGTACGTCGAGCCCGGCGTCCAGATCGCAGCGGGCGCGCACGTCGGGCGCGGAGTGTGGGTCGAGGCCGACGCCGTGATCGGCCCGGAGGCCGACATCGCACCCCACGCCCACATCGGCTCCGGCGCCGCGATCGGCGCGGGAGCGAAGATCGGCGTCCGCACGCATGTCGGCACCGGCGCACGCGTTGCGGTGGGTTCACTGATCGGCGACGACGAGACCATCGGCGACGGCGAGCGCGTCGCAACCGACCGCCGCGGGCTGCGCCTCGCCGCCTGAGCCCCGCATCCTGGCGAGTGCACGGTTTCGCCGCGAGTGCACGCCTTTCGGGCGGCGAAAGAGCGTGCGCTCGGCGACAACCCGTACACTCGCGACCGCGCCGACGGCTCGGATCCGGGCTGTCGCCCGGCCCGCCTAAGCTCGCAGGGTGATCAGACGCGCGGGCATCGGCATCCTGTGCCTTGCCATCGTGGCGATCGCGATCTGGTGGTTCGTGCCGCGCAATGCGGCGACGACTGCGCCGCCTGTCACCGCACCACTGACCCCGCCCGCGCGTCCGGGAGTTCCCGCGGCGGCTTTCGAGATGACCATCGAGAGCGTCCACGACGGCGATACGCTCCGCGCCCGCGTCTCGGATCCGAACGCCGTGGTCACCGACCTCGAGTCGACACGGGTGCGGCTCATCGGACTGGATACTCCGGAGATCTCACCCGCCCTGGAGTGCTGGGGTTTTGAGGCGAACACCAGCCTCGCCTCGATCCTGCCGCCAGGCTCAAGCGTGTGGGCCGCTGCCGACCTCGAGGTGCGCGACCAGTACGGGCGACACCTGCTCTATCTGTGGACGCCCGACGGCCGGTTCGTCAACGCCGAGCTCATCGCACAGGGCGACGGCGCGGTCATGGTCTTCGCCCCGAACACCCTCCACGAGCCGCTGTTCCGTGCTCTGGAGGCCGAGGCGGTCGCCGCCGGGCGCGGTCTCTGGGGCGCCTGCTGACCGCCGGCCGTCAGGCGAACAGCAACAGCACGAATCCGATGAGCGGGAGCGTGCCCTGAATGAGCGCGGGCCGCAGGTACCTGCCTCCGCTGGTCAGCAGCACGAGCGATGCCGCGAGCATCGAGCCCAGGCTGAACAGGACGAGCGTGAACCCTGCAACCCGCAGAGTGGAGTCGTCGGCGCCCGCCCAATAGAGCACCAGCCCGATGACCGCGCCGATCGCGAGGAACAGATTGTAGAAGCCCTGGTTGTAGGCCATCGGCTTGGTCGTGTCGGCGGCGGCCTGGTCGGAAACGCCGAAGCGCTTCCACACGCGCGGCTGGGTCCACTGCACGCTCTCCATCAGGAAGATGTACACGTGCAGCAGCGCGGCCAGGGCGGCGACCACGGTGGCGATGACGGCGATCATGAGCGAACCATATCGCCCCGACTACGGTGGAGGAATGGCGAAGAGCGGCGGTTCACGGGGTCAGCCCGGCCGTCCCGGTCCGTCGAGACGCCCGCCGCGATCGGATGCCGCGCCTCGCCGATCTGCGAAGCCCGCCGCGGCGAAGGGCGTCGACAAGAAGGCGAAGACCCTGCCGCCGCCGCGCGTGCCGATGCCGCCGACCTTCGTGCTGGGTGCGATCCCCGGTGCGACACCCGGTGGCTGGATCGATGCGTGGCGTGAACGTATGCCGGACACCGACCTCGAACTGCATCCGATCGCCTTTTCCACGCAGCGAGAAGAACTGCTCGGCGGAGGTCTCGACGCGGCGCTCGTCCGGCTTCCGATCGATGGCGACGCGCTCAGCGTCATCCCTCTCTACGACGAGGTCGCCGTGGTCGTCTGTTCCGCCGACTCGCACCTCACGGCGGCCGAGGAGCTGGAGCTGAGCGATCTCGCCGGCGAGGTCGCTCTCGTGCCGCGAGACGACGTGCTCGCCCTGGAGATTCCTGGTGCGGTCGCGGCATCCTTCGAACCGCCGAATGACACCGAGCAGGCGATCGCGACGGTCGCAGCCGGGGTCGGAATCGTCGTCGTGCCGATGTCGCTGGCCCGACTGCACCGCCGCAAGGACACCGCGTACCGACCGCTGCGCGACGTGCTGCCCTCGACGGTCGCCCTCGCCTGGCCCGCAGACCGCACGACCCCTGGCGTCGAGGCGTTCGTCGGCATCGTGCGCGGGCGCACCCCTAACTCCTCGCGCACGTGAGTCGGGGGATGTCGCGGACCTGGGTCTCTGCGACATCCCCCGTGGAACGGCTCCGGAAGATCCTCGCGCCCCGAACGCGCCCCCGGATCTTCATGCCCCCAGTACTCGGTACCCCCCGGTGCCGACCTGCGTGAGCCCCTCCACGTATCCAGAGCGGGTGACGGGCTCCCTGATACATCGGATCGGAGAATTCTAAAAACCCGCGCCGTGAGCCTGGAACGGCGCGACGATGCCGGTGCGGGCAGATGCGGCGGCCAGCGCTTCGGCGGCGGTCAGACCGGCGGCCAATTCGGCGTGCATCGCGCCGAGCAGCTCGCACGCGACGTCGTCGGCGACGATGACCGGCGCCGCCACGACGACCCGCGTGCCGGCATGCAGCCAGATGCGCGTCATGCCGATGGCTTCTTCTCCCCAGCGCACGGAAGAGCGTCCGACTTCGCACGCCGACAGCACGACAGTCGAGGGCACGTTCGCCATTCGATCGATGTCGTAGCCGAACAGAGCGCCGTCGGCCAGTTCCAGACCGGAGAACAGCGGGTTGTCGACGGCGTGCCGACCGTGGGCCGCGACATGCAGCAGATCCACGCCCGACGCCAGGTCGGCGACGGCGTCGACAGTGGCGTGCGCACCCCGAAGAGTATGCGATGCCGACCAGGCGGATGCCGCGGCACGAATCTCCTCTTCGCCGCGCACCACGCGCGGACCGACCGCGAACCCCGCGCTCTTCGGCGCGTCGCCTGCGGTCGCGCGCAGACTCCACCAACGGGTGGCCGACACGGCGAGCGTGAAGGTTCGCCCCGCCATGCCGGGCAGCATCGCCCACGGGACGGCGTTGAGCACCCCCGGCACCGTGATCACGAGCCGACGTGTGCCGGCCGCCGCAGCCGGTTCGTCGAGGAGTGCTTTGGAAAGCACAGCCAGCCGATCCTCGAGGCTCCGGCGCACCACATCGGCCATCGGTCCGCTGCGCACCGCCGCAGACATGTCGAGGTCGGCGCGGATTCCGGCGAGACCGCGCTGGGCGGCCGACCATCCGTCGAGGGGAATGATCCGAGCGCGATCGACGGTGATCACCAGAGCGGTCAGCGCGGATCCCGAGTAGACATAGCTGATGAGGGCGGTGTCCGAGTCCAGGACACCACGGACGTGCTCGAGCGTGATTCGCTCCTGGATCTCGGCCGACCCCGTGCCCGACCACTGGCGTTCGCGTGCGCTCTCACGCAGCTGGGCGGCCCGGGGCGATGCCAGCCAGTCACCGGCTGGATCATCGGATCGCAGTTGCCGCAATTCCGACAGCTCCGCCGCCAGCGCGGGGTCGGGCGGGGGACGCAGGGGAACCACCTGCTGACTGAGGTGGCGAGCGCGCTCCGACCACTCGAACAGGACGTCGGGCCGCCCTGATCTGCGGGCAGCGAGGAGTCCCTGATACATGAGGCCGCGTCCGTGCATGACAAGTGACGTCTGCAGATCGAGACTGCCGAACGCTCGCTGCCAGCGCCCAAGGTCGTCCAGCCCTGCAGCCGCGTGCCGCAGGACCGTCGTGTCGCGCCCGGCGGATGTGGCTCGCGCGGCGCGCACTTCGTGCGCCAGCAGTCGCGCATCCATCGAGGCCGTCACGGGAACGCGCGTGATCCGTCTCGACGTGCTCCGCCCTCGACGGGCCAGCCACAGTTCGTGCGACATCCGCAGCGTCGCCGCCTCTCCGCGGAATCCGCGCTCGACCAGTTGCGTGGCGACGGACTCGATCTCCTCGAATCCAGGGGTTCGACGCGGTTCCGGGACGCGTTCGCCGCTGGGCAGGGGCGCGCCCGCCGCGAGGAGCCCGCGGAGGCGCACGGCGTCGGCCCGCAAGGCCCAGGTGTCGTTGCCGAGCGCACGGAACCTCCGAGCGGCGGAGGCGGCCACACGCGCGGACCGCGGAGGATCGTGAGTCAGCAGAGAGCGGGCCAGGCTGAATTCCGCCTCCGCGCGATTGCGCGGCATGCGGCGACCGAAGACCGAGGCCGCGTGGCCGAGCAAGGACTCTGCTTCCGTGGGGAGACCCGCGTCTCTGAGCACTTCGGCGCGATCCACGTCGCCGATCGCCTCGGACACGGGCGAGACGTCGGCGAGGGTGGCGCGCGCGGCGAGCATCTCCTGGAGCGCGCTGACCAGGTCGCCTCGGAGGAGATCGATGTAACCCTTGTTGTGTCGGGCTTCCGCGGCGTCGATCGGCCGGTCGTTCGCGGCGTAGACCTCGGCGGCCAGCGCCGCGTCCTCCAGGGCCGCGTCGAGTTTTCCGCGCTGGATGCCGACGATGCTGCGGTTGATGAGCAGATTCGCGCGCGGGATGGGATCATCGACGATCACCAGCGCCTTGCTGTACCAACGGTCGGCGTCGTCGAGATGGCCGATGTGCTCCGCGATAGAGGCCATCTGACCGGTCAGGATCGCCGCTGTGCGCCGGTTCAGACCCGGCAGGTTCATGGCATCGGTGCACATCGCCTCGGCTTCGGCCAGCGCGCCGCTGCGCGCCTGGATGAGCGCCAGCGTGCCCATGATCCGGGCACGCAGATTCACATCCTCAGCGCGCTCGGCCGCCGCGTCCAGCAGTCGTCTCGCCGCGGCGAGTCGCCCCCTGTTGACCAGTTCGACGGCGGCGGCGTGGAGAGATTCGGGAGACGCAGCCACGCCCCCATCTTGGCGGTGCCGGCCCCCGTTTGGCGAGGCTCAGCTGCACACGGCGGTCGGCCCCCGTTTGGCGAGTTTGGCCTTGATGACCTCGAACGAGGCGCGCAACGCGGTCACGCGAGCTGATTCTGAGGTGAGCGTGCCTTCCATGAGCCCCTTGGCGACGGACGCGGCGAGCATTCCCGCCACGTGCGGCGCGGCGAAAGAGGTGCCGCTCCAGATCGCGAACCCGCCCTTGAAATCGTCCGGGTCGATCGTCTCGCGACGCCTCCCGTCGCGGTTGTCTCGAGTCCCTGGCTGCGTGCCGCCGTCGAACGGCGGATGGGTGCTCACGACCGCAGCCCCCGGCGCGTACGTGCGAACCCAGCCGCCGAGGTTGCTGAACAATGCCATCGTGCCGTTCGGGTTCAGCGCGCCGACGGACACGTGCGGGGCGGCATCGGTGGGATCGTCGACGACGAACTCCGCGTCGGGCCACCCCCACAGGGCCGCGGGAAATGACGGGCGATCAGTCGCGTCGTTCCCTGACGAGCACACGATCGCGCAGCCGAGACGCCGCGCGGCCACCAGCAGCTCGTTGAGCGTGTGATCGAACAGTTCGTCGTCGGGCGTCTCGTGGTAGTACCCGAGCGAGAGGTTGATGACGTCGATCTTCCGTCCGCCGTCTTTCTCGTCCATCGCCATCCACTTCACGAGGCGCCGCACGGCGAGCATGAAATCGCCCTCCAGGACAGATCCCTGGCTGTCGGCCACGCGAATCGCGATCAAGTCAGCCTCCGGGCATACCTGCCGGATGATGCCCGCGATGAAGGTTCCGTGCCCCGCGGAATCGTCGATCAGGCCGTCGAAGGCACCCGAGACGTCGCCTATCACCTCCGGGTCTGTCTCCGGTTCCTTGATCCCGATGAGGTGCTGTTCGACCACCGGTGCGCGGGTGACGACTTTGCCGGGAAGCCAGGGATGCGTCCCGCAGCCGGTGTCGAGGTATGCGACCACCGGTCGCCGGCCGTGTTTGTGAAGCTTCAGAGTGCGGCGTGGTCTCGCGCCGATGTAGTTCACCACCTGCCGGCCGCCGCTTCCGGGCATGGCATAGCTTTCGACCCCTGGGGCGTTCGCGACTCCGAACGGGTTGGTCTTGGTCGGATACGGATTGGTCTTCGTGGGGTAGGGGTTGGTCTTGGTCGGATACGGGTTCACGCCGATCGTGTCGAGCGTGAGCACGTGATCGAGCGAGACACCCGCGAGGATCGTCTTCGCGTCGTCGCCCGCTCGCGCTCGCGCCCGCTGGAGCAGTCTCCAGGCATCGACCTGAGGAACCGGCTTGTCGTCGCGCCCCGGAATCGGCGCCCTGAAGATGCCCACACGGTAGATGGTCGGCAGGCCGAGCTCATCTCGACCGCGCCGGGCGCGCTCGAGCGCGGACGCGTGATCGATGGGCACGCCGTCGAGCGTCTGCAGCTCAATCCCCCAGCCGAAGTCGCCCGCGGCGATCTCCAGTGCCTTCATCAGGTCATCCAGCGCCCCCCAGCGCGTGATCAGCAGGTGACCGGGATCGTAGTCCGTCGGATACGCCGTGACATCCTTCACCGGCTCGCTTCGGGGATCGAGGGGCACTCCGCGCGCACGCGCGGCGTCGTAGCGCTGACGCCATGCGCCCGGGCGCGGCGCAGCGGCGCCGCCAGGTGGATTGTCGCTCATCGGGCTTCCTCTCGGTCATCGCCGCCGGGTCTCATCGCGGCATGCTCACTCATACTTCGAACTGGGGGGTCTGGAAATCGCGCATCTCGCCGTCTGCGTCGCGAACGACCAGCCGCAGCCGGCAGACACCGGGCGGCACACTCTCGAACGCGAACCGGCCGTTCCGGCCCGGGTCGGCCGTCCATTCGCGCTCACCCTGGCTCAGTCGGATCGCGAGGGCGGCGGCATCCACCCACCCGTCGACCCGGCGCGAGCCGTCCTCGGTCGCAGACACGTGCACGAGCACACTCGTGACCCCGTCGCTGAACTGGAGGGTCGCCGTGGCGGTCTCTCCGCGCACCGCGGCGAGCTCGCCGGAGACGAGCGTCAGCAGCGCGTACTCACGCGACAGGTCTTCGACGGCGACGGTGGCCACCATCCGGTCGACGAGATCGGCGGGCATCGGGTCGACGTCCTCCCACATCGCGCGCATTCGGGCGAACAGCGCGGCGTCCGCAGCGAAGTCTTCAGTCTCCATGGGTATCCCCTCCCCAGCCGTCGCCCTCGAGGAGAGCGCGGAGTTTTCCGAGGCAGCGCTGACGCGTCGGGCCGATCGACCCGATCGGCATCGC
>Ga0190272_10001136_pt1 | contig 12910 bp, 15 predicted proteins | sample Popmic504T_FD_133746 | JGI IMG/M metagenome (GOLD analysis project Ga0190272, IMG submission 133746) | Populus adjacent soil microbial communities from riparian zone of Shoshone River, Wyoming, USA - 504 T | ecosystem: Environmental > Terrestrial > Soil > Riparian zone | place: USA: Wyoming...
CAGTGCAAATCAATCACCGCTATCACGCGACGCCTGAGCCAAGTCAACGACTGCGGCAACGGGCGTCGCTTTCAGTTTTGATGTTTATTGAATGTTTATTGATCGGGCAAAGATTCGGATTAAGGGTGGCCATGGGGGAAATGGAGTAACGGCATTTCGACGGGAGAAGTTTGTTCCTCGTGGTGGTCCATCAGGCGGCGAGGGCGGACGCGGAGGCGACGTTTGGATCGTAGCTGATTCTTCCCTCAACACACTGCTGCATCTGCGCTACAACCCCGAACATATTGCCGAGCGCGGCCGGCATGGAGAAGGTTCGAATCGCACAGGGCGCGAAGGCGAAGACCTGACGGTGCGAGTGCCGGTAGGCACGCAGATCTTTGACAGTGTTACCGGCGAGCTCTTGCAGGATTTAACGGCCGATGGTTTCCGTTGGCGCGCAGCCAAAGGTGGGCGTGGCGGTTTTGGTAATTCTCATTTTGCCACGTCAACCAATCGCGCGCCGCGTTACCACCAAAGTGGCAGCGACGGCGAAGAATTGGAGTTGCAGCTCGAGCTCAAACTTTTGGCCGACGTAGGTCTGGTGGGATTCCCGAATGCCGGAAAATCAACCTTGATATCGACCGTCTCTGCGGCCAAGCCCAAGATTGCGGATTATCCCTTTACAACTCTGGAGCCGCATCTGGGCGTAGTTGATCTGGGCGACTTTCGCACCTTTGTGATGGCGGACATTCCCGGTTTGATTGAGGGCGCCCACGCGGGAGCAGGATTGGGAGATCGTTTTCTGCGCCATATCGAGCGCACCAAGCTGCTGCTCCATCTGGTGGATGTTTCATCATTCTCGGGCCGTGAGCCGGTAGACGACTATCAGGCAGTTAACCGCGAGCTATTGGCATATAACCCGGATCTGGCGGGCCGGCCGCAGATAGTTGTAGCTACAAAGATTGATGCCCTTGACGATCCTGATCGGCTTGCATCACTTAAAGAAGCAGTAGCGGCTGAAGGATTGCCCTTCTTTGAAATCTCGTCAGTGACAAACAAGGGCACGCGCGAACTTGTTGCGGCTATCGCGGTCCAACTCGATGAGCTGACCGAGGCGGAGCGTCAGGCTGAACCGATTGAGTTGGCGATATAGGTTGTAAGTAGGACAGACATTCTTGTCTGTCCCTGGCTTGAGTTTTTCAACGATGGACCGGCAAGAATGCCTGTCCTACAAGGATGCAAAAGCGTATTGCAATTTACGGCGGGACCTTTGACCCGGTTCATGCAGGTCATCTTGAAATTGCCCGGGCTATTACGCAGCTGTTTGAGATAGACGAATTCCTGTTTGTTCCCGCGCGTCAGGCGCCGCACAAACAGGATGCTCAGGTTTCTTCGGCAATCGCTCGCTACGCGATGCTGGTCCTGGCCACCCAGAATGACGAGCGTTTTCGAGTTTCGACCATTGAACTTGAAAGTGGTGCGACGCAGTACACGATTGACACGTTCGAACACTTGCGAGCTCAGTTTGGGGAAACCAGTGATCTCTTCTTTGTTATGGGTGCGGATTCGTGGATGGAGATTACCAGTTGGCGAGAATGGGAACGGCTGCTTTCGTTAACCAATCATATCGTGGTGACCAGACCCGGATATGGGTTTGCCGCTGACCATGTTAGTTCAATCGTGGCGGCCAGGGTCGCGGATGTGCGCGGACAAACGGGAGCGAGCGTCGGAAGATTAGTTGAAGAAGGTCAGCCGAAGATTTTTGTCAGTGATGCCGTGATGCACGACGTTTCAGCCACAGCCGTGCGACGTGCGGCCCGCGAAAATCGCATTGATGATTTGCAAAAGCTTACAGCGCCTGCGGTGGCGCAGTACATAACTAAATACAGGCTCTATAGAAATACGAATGAAGCATAATTCAACCGTCAAGGAACAATCATTACAACCCGCGATCAGCGGAACTCAACTGCAGCCTTCAACCAACGAGCCGGCCACGGGCGAGCTTGACGACAGACTCCTGATGGCCGTTCACGCCGCAGCAGATAAGAAAGCGCTAGATATCGTGGTGCTCGATTTGCGCGAGATCGCTTCGTTTACCGATCATTTTGTGATTGCCAGTGGCACAAACGAACGCCAGGTTCAGGCAATAGCAGACGGCGTGGTTGACACCTTGAAGAAGGCCGGGACGCCTGCTGCGCGAGTCGAAGGCTACAAAACAGCCGAGTGGATCCTGCTCGACTACGGTGATTTCGTGGTCCATGTATTTGACGACAAAGCACGGAAGTTTTACGACCTTGAAAGGCTCTGGCGCGAATCAAAAAGGGTTGAACTGCCCGCAGATCTTGCGGTTGACGCGAATGGCTCTTTGAGAACTGAATCGTGATTGAACTTGTGGCTCGTTCGGAAGCGATGCGTGCGGCGGTTAGTCTCGCCGAGCGGGTTGCCTCCACCGACGCCAATGTTCTGGTAACGGGAGAATCCGGCGTCGGAAAAGACGTTCTCGCGTTTCACATTCATTCGAAGTCGAATCGGGCGAGCGGTTCTTTTGTGAAAATCGACTGCGCCACTTTGCCGGCGGGGTTATTGGAAGCCGAGTTGTTTGGATACGAACGCGGAGCGTTTACAGGCGCGAGCGAGGAGAAGCCTGGACGGCTGGAAGCCGCTCACCGTGGCACTCTGGTGCTCGATGAGATTGCATATCTCACTAACGATTCACAGGCGAAGCTTTTGCGCGTAATCGAGACCCGTGAGTTTGAGCGTCTGGGCGGACGGCGCACGATCAAAGTAGATGCCCGCTTGATTGCTCTGACCAACGTAGATCTCAGCGAAGCGGTGAAGCGGCAGCACTTTCGCGAAGACTTGTATTACCGCCTGAATGTGGTCCACGTGCAGCTGCCCCCGTTGCGGGAGCGCAGGGAAGACCTGACCGAGTTGGCTTCGTTGTTTGCCGCGTCGTACGCGAGCAAGCATGGACGCAAGGCCGGCAATTTGTCACCGGAAGCATTGTCGTTACTGGCGGAATATGACTTTCCCGGTAATGTGCGTGAGTTGGCCAACACGATTGAGCGAGCGGTGATAGTTTCCAGTGGCCAGCGAATCGAAGTTGATGATTTGCCGGAATCGCTTCGAGTTGCGGCTCGCTTACAGCGGCGACTTAAAAAGCCACTATCGCTTGCAGAAATTGAAGCGGAATACGTAGAGGAGATTCTAGCCGGAGCGAACGGGAACAAGACTGAAGCCGCGCGCATTCTCGGCATCAGTCGAAAGAATCTTTACGAGAAGCTGGCGCGGCGGAACCAAAAGGATGAAGTAGGAAGGATGGAGGAAGGAGGAGGGATGAAAGATGAAAGATGAAAAAGAAAACCAGGTCCGGACCAGGTTCCTGTTCATGCTTCTTCCTTCTGCCTTCCTCCTTTCTTAGGCGATGCGCCTGCGAGTGATTTGGACTGGGAAGACGAGAGATGCGCATTTGCGAGCGCTGGCAGATGACTACTTGAAGCGCTTAGCACGCTTCGTAAAATGCGAAATTGCAGAGTTTGGTGAGAGCCGCAGCGGCGACAAAAAAGTAGACATCGCGAAGGATTCCAAGCGCATCACAGACGGACTGCATGAAGGTGCTGTAAACGTCCTTTTGGATCCACAGGGAGTTGCATGGACTTCGGAACAGCTGGCTGAGGAGATGCAGCGCTGGCAGGACAGCGGGACTAAGGAAGTGGCTTTTGTCGTGGGCGGCCCGAATGGTGTTTCGACCGAATTCGCTGCGAACGTGGACAAGCGATTGAGCCTTTCGCGCATGACTTTGACACATGAAATGGCGCGGGTTGTTTTGCTTGAGCAGTTGTATCGCGCCTACACGATTATTCACGGGTTGCCGTATCAGAAGTAATAGAGCTATCAAACGTATTTCAAGTAGGGTGGAGGAAATTAACGCACGATGGATAAGAGACGAGTAAGAGTTTTTCGCGACAAGCTAATGGACCGGCGGGAAAGCCTCGTTGGACAGGTACAACAAGCCGAACTCTACAGCCGCGAACGCGATGCCGAGGCCACTCAGGATCCGGCGGACATGGCAGCAAATGCCTACACCAAAGAACTGTTGGTCTCCATGTCTGACAATGATCGGCAGATGCTCAACCTGATCGACGAGGCTCTGGTGCGCATGGACGACAGCGGGTACGGTAAATGTATTCGTTGCGGCCAGGCTGTGCCGGAGAAGCGGCTCGAGGCTGTGCCCTGGGCGCGGCACTGTGTCGGTTGTCAGGAAATGCAGGAACGTGGCCTGTTGGTTGACGACGACGAATAGAAGTCTGTCCGGAAGTGATGACATAATGCGGCCTCCTGAGTTCATGCTCGGGAGGCCGTTTGGTTTTGAGTCGATGTGAAGCAGCCACAGTAAACACGGATTCACACGGATTAGAAGAGACGGCCAATGAGCGTCAATGCTTTGATCTTATCAGCGTTCATCCGTGCAATCTGTGGCAGAGCTTTAAGCGAAACATGCACTTCAGTCGTGTTGCCAGCACCGCCTTCGATTCGATCCTTACACTCGTGTATCCACAGGCTTGCGCAGTGTGTGGCGGTGGGGTGGACTCGCGAGCGCTGGGTGTCGCGTGCGCTGAGTGCTGGAATCAAACCGAGATCTTCACTGGAGACGAGACCCTCTGTTGGAAGTGCGGACAGCCTTCGGTTGGAATCGTGCCGGAGGCGAAACGCCACGAAGTTCGATGTCGCCGTTGCGACGCAGACGACTTCCTGGCAGCGCGGGCGTGCGGAGTTTATGAGGGTGCTTTGCGAGCTTCAATTCTGGCGCTGAAGCATAGTCCGCATTTTTGCGCTCGCTTGCTTGAACTGTTGGCGAAAACCCAGGAGCGATTTCCACTTAACCAATCCACGCGGATTATCCCGGTGCCGCTACATCCTGACCGTCAGAAAAGCAGGGGCTTCAATCAGGCCGCGATTATTGGAAAAGCACTCTCACTTGCGTGCCAGTTGCCTTTGGATGAGGTTAGCCTTGTTCGAACCCGCCACACCGAACGGCACCGAGCCGGAATGGACGCCAGGGACCGGCGCGCAACCGTCGCGGACGCCTTTCAAGTTGCTTACCCGGCAGCTGTCGCAGGTGAGCGGATACTTTTAGTCGATGACGTCTTTACCACCGGCGCAACCGTTTCATCTTGCGCTAAATCCCTGATATCGGCCGGCGCAAGAAGCGTTTGCGTTATTACCATCGCTCGACCAGTGCGAAACTAGCGACGGCAGACGTTTTCTGAGAGTAGTGCGTTCGCGCGCGCTAACACTTTCTCGTATCATGAGCGCATGAAAATCCTTTATCCCCCGATTGAGCCTTTCGACACGGGGCGGCTCAAAGTGTCGCCGCTGCACGAGCTTTATTACGAGCAATGTGGCAACCCGAAGGGCAAGCCAGTCGTTTTCCTGCATGGTGGCCCAGGCGGTGGCATATCACCTGCCTATCGCCGCTACTTCGATCCTGAAGTTTACCGGGTGGTGCTTTTTGATCAACGCGGTTCAGGACAGAGCACTCCGCACGCGAGCATTGAAGAGAACACAACGTGGGATCTGGTGGCTGACATCGAGCGTCTTCGCAACCAGCTGGGAATTAATCGATGGCAGGTTTTTGGCGGTTCCTGGGGAAGCACTCTCGCGCTGGCTTATGCAGAGACGCATCCTGAAGCTGTCACGGAGTTGGTCCTGCGCGGGATCTTTCTTTGCCGCCCGCAGGAGATTCAGTGGTTTTATCAGCAGGGGGCGAGTGCGATTTTCCCGGATGTCTGGGAAGAATATCTGAAGGTGATACCGGAAGCGGAACGCGCCGACATGGTCAGTGCTTATTACCGGCGGTTGACCAGCGACGATCTTCCCACGAGGGTTGATGCCGCGCGCGCCTGGAGCATTTGGGAAGGCAGCACTTCCAAGTTGTTCTTTGATTCAGATTCTATCGAGAGATTTGCCGATCCGGAGTTTGCGCTAGCCTTCGCGCGAATCGAGTGTCACTACTTCATGAACAACTCTTTCTTCACTACAAACAACTATCTGATTGAGAACGTGAGCAAGATCCAGCATATTCCCTGTCGAATTGTGCAGGGGCGTTACGATGTTGTTTGTCCGATGACGAGCGCCTGGGACCTTCACCGGGCGTGGCCGGAAGCTGAATTCCGCATCATTCAGGACGCGGGCCACTCGATCAGCGAACCGGGGATTATTGACGCTCTGGTCGATGCCACCGACGCCTTTGGCGGCAGCAAGCGTTAAGAATCACTGATTTCCGGCCTTCTATTGAGTTGAGCTTGTCACCACCCGAACCGCTCGCGTAATATCAGCCTTAGTATGACCGGCCGAGTCCTCGTGCTAAACGCATCGTTTGAACCAATCAATGTGTGCAACGAAAGGCGCGCAGTGGTAATGATCTTTAAAGGCGTCGCGCGGGTTGAAGAGCACAATGGCCACATGCTGCACTCGGCGAAGCTGACGATTCATGCGCCATCGGTGATCAGGTTAACTGAATACATCCATATCCCGTTTGAACGCCGGTCGTTGTCTCGCAAGAATATTTTGCTGCGCGATCATTCCACATGTCAGTATTGTGGACGACAGCATCCGCCATCGGAATTAACGTTGGACCACGTGCAACCGCGCTCCCGGGGCGGCGAATCCTCCTGGGACAATCTGGTGGCTTGCTGCAAGCGATGCAACCATCGGAAGGGAAACCGGACTCCCGATGAATCGGGTATGCACCTGCTACGGCGGCCGCGCGGCTTTTCATTGCATGTTAATCGTCAGATCATGCGTTACCTGGGACGCGCCGATGAAACGTGGAGGAAATATCTCTTCTACGAGTCCAACAATGGAAACTGAAAATCGGGGCAGGATTAGTTCGTAGTATTTGAGAATCAGAAACGAGGAAAGTTATGAATGAAACAGTTTTTGCGATCGCAAACTTGGGGCCCACTGAGCTTTTAATTATCGCCGCAGTTGTCTTCCTGCTTTTTGGCGCCACCCGCTTGCCGCAGCTGGCAAAGTCTCTGGGCCAGAGCAAGCGTGCGTTTAAGGAAGGACTTGACGAGGCTGAGCGAGAGGCGCAAAAGGAAGTGAAAGAAAAAAACGCCTGAGCGTCCGCGTTAAGTTTAATGGTTTAGCGCCTTCTTGCCGACCACCAGGGTAGCCTTTAGGGTCAACGCAAACTCGGCCTCATGGCGTTCTTCGTTAATTAAACGTGCAATCTCCCCTATAACTGTCTCATGAAGTTTCGGTGAGAGAGACTCCATCCAGATCGGCATCAGAAAATCGGTAATCAAAGGGTCGTTCAGAAACTTCTGTTCCGACTCGTAATCGAACTCCTCGATGCGAGTCCAACTTGAAATTTCTTCAAGGCCCGCCTGCTCAGCCATATCCTCCAGGATCGCCGTGGAAGGCAGGGTGGAAATCAGCCTCTCAACATCGGCCTCGTGGTCCAACAGTTCCAAGTTGTGCAGTGCTTCCCAATAAATCGAAAAGAACTCACCAAAGCTGGAAAACGTCGGCAGCGCGAGGGCTACCGTCGCGCCCGGAGCCGCGGAACGTACCATCTTGCCGAGCATCTTCCCGGCGCGCTTGACGTGGACCAGGGAAGCATCACCAAGTACGACGTCAAACTGATTGGACGGCAAATCCACTTGATCAACGGGACCAGCGCGAAATTCGATCCCGTCTTTTACAACCGCTGCCTTCGCGCGTGAGAGTTCCAAATACTCTTCGTTTTCATCAATCCCCAGAAATTTCAAGTCGTCGCCAGCCCTCTCCTGCAACGCGATCGCATGACCACCCGTACCGGAACCGAGATAGAGAGCACGGCCTTCTTTCGGCAGTGCGACGTGCTCGTCAATTAACTCGGCGAAGCGTTCACCCCAGTCAGTAGCGACGAACAGCTCGTGAAGAAACGCTAACTCCTTGTTCGTTTTAACCATAGTGTTCAGTTGGACAGGCCCTCCTGTCCGTCGTCGACGTATGGAAAATGACAAAAGCTACTTGTCTTCATCAAAGTATTTTCGTCCTCGCAGCGACTCCGGCATGCACTCCATCTCATCCTTCGCTTTTGGATCGTTATGAACGTAGCGATATCCTTCGCCGTAGCCAGTATGCTTCATCAAAGGAGTGACGGCGTTTCGTAAATGCAGCGGCACTGGTTCACGCGCCGTTTCCGCGGCATCAGCCGCCGCTGCGTGATATGCGCTCTTAATCGCATTGGACTTCGGCGCGCGGGCCAGATAGATCGTCGCCTGTGAAAGCGGAAACAATCCTTCCGGCAGTCCGATCAACTGCACAATGTCCGCAGCTGCCGCAGCCTGCACCATGGCCTGCGGATCGGCGAGCCCAATATCTTCCGACGCCAGAATACAGAGTCGCCGGGCTATAAAGATTGGGTCGGCGCCGCCTTCAATCAATCGGGCGAGCCAGTAGAGCCCTGCATCCACATCTGAATTGCGCAGCGACTTGATCAGCGCTGAAACAAGGTTGTAGTGTTCCTCACCGCCCTTGTCATATGCATAGCGCGCCCGCCCGAGCGCTTCAATCATGGTTTCGTCGGTGAGAATTCGCGCACCGCTTTTGTCTGGGAGCGTAGACTCCGCGGCGGCCTCGATCGCGGCGAGGGCCACGCGTGCGTCTCCACCGGCTGATGAGGCAACTCGTTCCAACACGCTGTCAGACATTTTCGGGTTAAGCGAGGCAAGTCCGCGTTCAGCATCCGTTAGAGCATGTTTGAGGATAGACTTCACGTCATCCTGAGTGAGTGGATTTAAAACGAGGACGCGGCAGCGCGATAGCAAAGCGGCGTTGACTTCAAACGATGGATTCTCGGTAGTGGCTCCGATCAGCGTCACAGTTCCATCTTCCACCGCGTGGAGGAGGGCATCCTGTTGTCCCTTATTGAAGCGATGAATTTCATCGATGAAGAGAATGGTGCGCTTTCCGTATTGACGTTCGTGTCTGGCTTCAGTAATCGCAGCGCGCAGATCCTTCACTCCGGAGAAGACTGCGGAGAGGGCCACAAAACGAGCCTCTGCCTTGTCGGCAAGCAGACCGCCCAGGGTAGTTTTGCCAGTGCCCGGAGCGCCCCAGAGAATAAGTGAAGGAAGGTTTCCCGCGCCGTCGATCAACCGGCGGAGGATGCGCCCTTCGCCAACAAGGTGGCTCTGGCCCACAAACTCCGCCAGCGAACGCGGTCGCATCCTTTCAGCCAACGGGGCTGATGCATCACTGGGCCGTGGGTCCGGCGATTTGCTAAACAGATTTCCTGTGGTTGAATACGCCATTGTAAAAAGGGGACATGGGATTATCGCCGAAAGTCACGCTGTGCGCGACTGCGCACTCGAATCCAATTTACTGGGAAAAGGGCGAAATCTTAGAGGGAACGCCACTCACTTTATGTTCGTATATTCAGCCGAGCCCAGATAACCGCCAAATGGAGGCCCCATTAAAACGAAGGCGGAAGTAAAACGGGAGTTGAAAAAATGAAAGACGCAACAGACATCTTAAGAATCGTAGGAATCATACTTTTAGGTATTTTTGTTTTTGCTGTCGGTATTCCCATCGTATTGACGGCCGCCGGCATCACGCTCGGCATTATCAAGATTTTGTTTGGCATCGCAGTGCTGGTTATCAAGCTGGCGGTTGTAATTGCAATTGCCTACTTACTGCTCGTCGGCATCCGCGCGTTGCTCCGTTAGTCCGGCCCAGCCCGTACGTTCACTTACAACACGCATTTCAAAAAGTGACGCCCCTGAAATTCAGGGGCGTCCTTTTTTTTCCGCTGGCGTTCTAACTCGGTACCCGAGTTGCGGCTTGCTAGGCCGAAGGCTTCTGGCCCTTTTTCAGTTCGTCCAGCTCCTTCTGCGTTCGCTCGATTAATCTCTTGAAGTCACCGGCGCGCCGCGGGTTGTCCGTTTGCTTTGCCGCCACTTTCTTCAAGGCATCGAGGTGCGCTGTTTTCAGTGCGTGATCGGCGGGGACTTCAACATCCGGTTTGACGCCGGTCCCTTCCCAGTTGGTCTTGCTGATTGGGTTGATCGCTCTGCCGGTCGGCACGAACACTCCAAAGTGTTCCGTGATGCGGTACACACCGCCTGGATTTGCTCCGCCACCAGTAACTTCACCGACAATGGTCGCGCGCTTCAGGTTCTTCAAGTTGTAAGAAAACTCTTCGGCAGCCGAGAAGGTGCGGTTGCTGGTCAGGACATAGACGTCCTTATCCGCAAAGCGTTTTCCGAGCACCTTTTCTTTGGTCCAAAAGTCGTCAGTGCGATTGCCCTCGCGCCAATAGAGACTATTCAGATGCACTGGCTTCTCACCGAAAAGATACGATGAGATTAGCGCGACCATCTCCGGACTGCCTCCGCCGTTGCGGCGCAGATCGATAATCAACGCTTCCGTGTTTCCGAGGAAATTCATCGCGGCGGCAATTGTCTCTTCAGCGCCGTTGGGATCATTAAATCCGCGCAGGCTCAGGTAGCCAACGTTGCCTTCGAGGCGTTCGACCCTTTCAAAACCAAAGTTGCCCCACATGTTACCTTGGCGAAATCGCTCGCGCTCTTCGGCGGTTGGTTCCTGACGGTTCTGGCGGACGGGGATGGGTTCATGCGAATACCTGACGCGGAGATGCTTGTCGTGACTCACTTCCTGCAGATGTTTGGTCAGCGCCTCGGCAAACGCTTTGGCGCTCGTGATCTGGTCATACTCTTTCTTCGAGATGCGATCGCGGATGGCCTGCTCCATCTTCTTTGCAACGTCGGGAAATACATAGGAATCGTGCAGACGCTTCAGGCTGCCATCGATAACAGCAGTGCGAGCCGCTGCATCAACGGTACCTTCCGGTTCGTCCGGTGGGCCGCCCTGCGCGACTGCAACCTGAGGGGCCAGGGCGAGCAACGAGGAGCAGGCGAGGGCCAGGAGTAAGTTTCTACCAAAGTGCTTCATGTTATGCCTCCATCTTTCTTGCGTTAAATGCTTGCGTTAATGATTGAGTGCTGGTTCAAATTTCGAGTGTCAGAGTGGCTAACGGCGCACGAGGCCCTCGAGCAAAAGATCGGCTATGCGTTCAATCTTCTCTTCAATCTCGTGCCGATCGCCCAACTCCTGAACGCTGAGGCTGTAAGGCAGCAGGGAATTGGTTGCGAGCAATAATGAGTGCCCGGTTGCAATCGGGTTCTTCAGATCAAAAGCCTTCTGTTGTTTCCCTTCTTCGAGGACGCGTCCAAAAACGGTCGCTTCATCGTCAAAGTGGCTCTCTCGTCGAGCTAACAGATTTGCTCGCAAATCCGCCAGCAAGTCGTTGATGCTTTCCGGGTAGTGCTGCACGCTGTCAAAGCGCGTCATCACACGGGCGATCAGCATTGCCCGCAACTTCGTCACCGGGTTCGCGTTCGACTCGGCAATTTCGTTAAGCTGAACTAACAGGCGCTGGACGATACGGTCGATATGGGCGAGCGCTACGTCCTCTTTACTGCGGAAATGAAGATAGATCGTGCCTTTGCCAATGCCGACTTCCTCGGCAATGTCGTCGATCTTCATCTTCTTGTAACCGCTGCGCTCCAGCAGGCGGTCGACGGCATCGAGAATAGACTCGCGAATTTCATCGCGCACGGCCCGATTCCGAAACAGTTTCTTCCCTGGTTCTGACCTGATTTGCATTCTGGTCATTTAATAACGCAGTGGTTTTGATTAAGTTCCCGAAAAGATCAGCAGACTTGTCGATGCGAGGTTAGTGAACGAGCGATCGCTAAGGGATAGAGGTCAGAACCACCTGCGCGAGCGGGTGGGGTTCTAAGTTGTTCCACCCGCTGACGCAGGTGGTTCTGACTTGTTAGGGGTGTAGTTAGACGTTGAAGCGGAAGTTGACCACGTCGCCTTCCTGCATGAGGTAGTCTTTGCCTTCCAGCCGCGACAGGCCTTGTTCGCGGGCGGCCACACTTGATCCAGTCTTCAGCAGGTCTTCATAACCAACTATCTCGGCGCGGATAAAGCCGCGTTCGATATCCGAATGAATCGTGCCGGCGGCTTGTTGCGCGCGCGTGCCCTGAGGAATGGTCCATGCTCGCACTTCTTTTTCGCCGGCGGTCAAGAACGACATCAGACCGAGCAAATGGTAGGCGTGCTTGATTAGTCGATCGACGCCGCTTCCGGAAACGCCCAAGCTCTGCAAATAGTCGCTTCGTTCTTCAGGGGATAGGGAAACGAGTTCCGCTTCGAGTTGCGCGCAAATCACCAGACACTCTGCTGCTTCACGATCTGCAATTGCCTGCACCGCTTGAACGTGTGCATTTCCTGAGGGATTGGCCAACGTGGCCTCATCAACATTTGCCGCGTAGATGGTCGGCTTCATAGTGAGCAGAAAAAAATCGCGCGCAACCGCGCGTTCGTCATCGGTGAGAGAAACGGTTCGGGCGGACTTGCCCTCTTCGAGTGCGGGCAGCAACTTTTCCAGCACAGCCAGCTCTGCGCGCGCATTTTTGTCGCCACCCTTGATGTTCTTTTGCGCCTTGTCCCGACGCCTTTCGGCGGTCGCTAAATCTGCAAGGGCCAGTTCGATCTGGATTGTTTCAATATCGCGGGCAGGATCGACGGAGCCTTCGACATGGATAATGCCTTCGTCTTCAAAACAACGGACCACCTGGACCACTGTGTCCGTCTCGCGAATGTTCGCCAGAAACTGGTTGCCAAGCCCTTCACCCTTGGAAGCACCGCGTACTAAACCTGCGATGTCGAGAAACTCAACTGTCGCAGGCACGATGACAGTAGTTTTTACCAGCTTTGCCAGCGGATCGAGCCTTTCATCCGGCACGGCCACGACGCCAACGTTTGGCTCGATGGTGGCGAATGGATAGTTGGCCGCGAGCGCTGCTGTCTGCGCCGTGAGCGCGTTAAAAAGCGTAGACTTGCC
>Ga0190272_10001137_pt1 | contig 12910 bp, 12 predicted proteins | sample Popmic504T_FD_133746 | JGI IMG/M metagenome (GOLD analysis project Ga0190272, IMG submission 133746) | Populus adjacent soil microbial communities from riparian zone of Shoshone River, Wyoming, USA - 504 T | ecosystem: Environmental > Terrestrial > Soil > Riparian zone | place: USA: Wyoming...
CTCCTGACTACCTTCGTGGTGACTCCGTTGCGCGTCCTGTTCTTGATCCTGCTCGTCGGGACGACGCTCGAGTTCCTAGCGTCCGCCACCCGCGCCAACCTGCGACGACGAATCTGGAGGAGGAAGTTGCACGACCACACAGTCATCTGCGGTTTCGGCACGAAGGGGCGCAGCGCGCTGCGCTCGCTGGTCGGCACGGGCACCGGCCTCGACCAGATCGTGGTCGTCGACGAGCGGCCGGAGGCGATCGAGGCGGCGACCCACGAGGGTGTGACCGGCGTACTCGGCAACGCTGCGCGGCGCGACGTGCTGACCGAGGCGGAGGTTCCGAATGCCGTCGCCGTGATCGTCGCCACCGACCGCGACGACACGTCGGTGCTGGTGACGCTGACCGCGCGCGAGCTGGCGCCGCACGCGACGATCACCGCCTCGGCGCGCGAGGAGGACAACGTCCCGCTGCTGCGCCACTCCGGCGCCGACACCGTCGTGACGTCGGCGAGCGCCGCGGGCCGGCTGCTCGGGCTCGGCACCGGCTCGCCGGAGGTCGTCGCGACGCTCGAGGACCTGCTGTCGTCGGGCAGCGGCATCGACCTGGTGGCCGAGGTCGTCGGCGAGGCCGAGGCCGGTCCGCTCGAGCATGCCGACAAGCGCTGCGGCGGGCCGGTGCTGATGGTCTACCGCGACGGCAAGGCGCTCCGGCGCGGCCAGGGCGAGCTCGACGAGGTCAAGCCGGGCGACAAGGTCGTCCACGTCCTCTGCCAGGACGCCGTCGACCAGCCCTAGCTACCAGGGCGCCGGCCGGTAGTCCTTGAGGAAGCAGCCGTAGAGATCCTCGCCGAGCTCGCCGCGGACGACCGGGTCGTAGACGCGAGCGGCGCCGTCGACGAGATCGAGCGGCGCGTGGAAGCCCTCGTCGGCGAGCCGCATCTTCGTCGGGTGCGGCCGCTCGTCGGTGATCCAGCCGGTGTCGACGGCGGTCATCAGGATCCCGTCGGCCTCGAGCATCTCCTGTGCGCTCGTGCGCGTCAGCATGTTCAGCGCCGCCTTCGCCATGTTGGTGTGCGGGTGACCCGGCCCCTTGTAGCCGCGGCTGAACTGGCCCTCCATCGCGGAGACGTTGACGACGTACTTGCGCCGTGCCGTCGAGGAGGCCAGCGCCGGGCGCAGCCGGCTGACGAGCACGAACGGCGCGGTCATGTTGCAGAGCTGGACCTCGAGCAGCTCGACCGGGTCGACCTCGTCGACGCTCTGGCTCCAGCTGTTCTCGGGCGCCCGGTCGGGGACGAGGCCGCCGGCGTCGATCGCCTGGTTGCTGGCGATCCGGTCGGGCGATGCCGAGCGCGCGGTGAGCGCGAGCGCCGTCAGCGCCTCGGGGGTCGGCGACCAGTGGTCGCCCGGCGCCGCCCCGATCGCCTTCTGCTCCTCTCCCCTGCGCCCGAACGTCGTCAGCTCGGGCCGCGCGCCGGCGGGTAGCGGCGCCGCCTCGGCCTCGGCGAGCAGCGCGTAGGCCTCCGGTGAGCGCCGCACCGTCTGGGCGGCGTTGTTGATCAGGATGTCGAGCGGACCGGCCTCGGCAACCGAGCCGGCGAGCCCGATCACCTGCGACGGATCGCGCAGGTCGATCCCGACCACGTGCAGCCGGTCGAGCCACTCGCCGCTGTCCGGCATCGCCGTGAACCGCCGCACCGCATCGTTGGGAAAGCGCGTCGTGATCGTCGTGTGCGCCCCGTCGCGCAGCAGCCGCAGCGCGATGTGCATCCCGATCTTCGCCCGCCCGCCGGTGAGCAGCGCCCGCTTGCCGGTCAGGTCCGCACGCGCGTCCCGCCGCTCGTGGTTGAACGCCGCGCACTCGGGACAGAGCTGGTGGTAGAAGGCGTCGACGTCGTGGTAGCGCTCCTTGCACACGTAACAGGCGCGCGCCTGGATCAGGCTGCCCGCCAGAGCCCCCTTGGTCGTCGAGCTCAGCGGCAGCCCCTGCGTCTCGTCGTCGATCCGCCCCGGCGCCGCGGTCGCAGTCGCCGCAGTCACCGCCCGGTCGTTCTCGAGCACCGCCTCGCGCCGCTCCAGCTTGCGCCGCCGCTTGACCGTCTTGAACAGCCTCGCCACCGCCTGCTGCACCACGATCGCGTCCGGATGCTCGACCGGCAGCTCGTCCAGCTCCGCGATCACCCGCAGGCAGGCCTCCAACTCCTCTGGATCGATCCGGTCGCGCACAGCGAGGGAACGCTAACGGGTCAGTCGACGCCCCCGGCTGGATTCGAACCAGCGACCTGCGGATTAGAAGTGGGCCTGGAAGACGTCGAGTTGCGCCGGGTTCGCTCTAGCTCGCGGGGTACGGCCAGGGTGGTCGGCGCTGTTATTGCCGACTTGGGGACCCGGTTCGGGACCCGTTAGACCCGGGACCGCCGATCAGGAGCCAGCGAGTTCGGTGCGAGCGCGCCCCGCGAACTCAGCAGCGCCAGCCCGCTCAAAGGCTTCGAGCAGGACAGCCACCGGCCGACCGCCGCCCCACTTGCCAGCCTGAAGTTCGAGAACGTCGAGGACCGCCTGCGGCTGATCGTCGAGCGCGCGGCACAGGAGATCGTCAGGAGCAACGACCTCCACCCCATGGCCGCGCAGCCCGTCTGGCAAGTAGCCCTGGTCTCGCGTGATCAGGTAGTCGGCGTTGCCGGCCACTGCGAGCGCGCACACGTGATGGTCGTCGGGATCGGCAGTCAACTCGGCGAAGTTCAGCCCGGCCGGCGCGTCCGCGATCTCGACCCGCCCCGCCGGGAAGCTTTCGGCGAGATAGCCAACCCAGCGCTCGGCGACCTCGGCGTGGAGGGCCTTCTCCTCGATCAGTTTGCGCCTCACCTCAGCCAGCAGCTCGTCGCTCCAAAGTAGATCGAACAGCTCCAGGCTCAAGGCGAGACGACCGAACAGGTCATGCAGCACCCGCGAAAAGATGATGTCGGCGTCGAGCACCGCGCGCGATACGCGCTCCGCATCACTCAAGTGGTGCGCCCAGCTCGTCCAGCGAGCGGGACCACTCGGCCGCCGAACGGTCAGCCTCGGCCCTCCGCTCCTCGAACGCCAACACCGACGAGAGCGGGACCCGCCAGTAGCTAGACCCGGCCATCCGCTCCGCCTCGATCCTGCCCGCGTTGATCAACCGCACCACATGCTGGCGCGAGAACCCCAACCGCGCCGCAACCTGCTGCGGCGAAAGCAGCTCCCGCTCCTCCGCAACCGTCACCGTCACTGTCTTGCCCTCCGCCAACAGCCGCTCAACCTCAGCCGCCACCGGAGCCATCGGCTCGCCTGCCTTCGGATCGACTTGCAGCGTCTTCATGCCAGCCAGACTAGCAAACCTGTCCTACATGCACATGTCGACAGGGCTCCGGATCGCCGCGCCAGCCAGCCCAAGGAGAGCAAGCGCGTTCCATCCGCGACGACCCGTACGTTGACGTGCTTATCTCGCGCCGCCCATGCTCGCCAGCTCCCACTTCAACATCAAGAGAACGGAGGATGACGACTGGTTCGACACCATTCTTGATGTCGATACCGAGCTATTCGTCGACCCGTTCTTGGTGCTCAAGGAGTCGAGCGGGTTCTGGGCCGACGCCCACGACACCCTCATCGCACACTTCAACAGCGCATTCCTGCTCGTTGCTCAGGGGAACCGCGACCCTAAGACGATCGCCTACCGGAAGGCGCTTGCCCTGCTGAAGTTCACGGAGCCAGCAGAGCTGTGCTTGGGATACACGTCCAAGGGCACTCGCGGCAGCGGCAGCAGCGGGAAGCTTGCGCGTTTGATGGCCCAAGCGATTTCTGCCGCCATCAGCCGTGGGCTTGAGCACCCCAGGCACTTCGAGGAGGTTGGCATTCTCCAAGAGGGAATTGGTGCTGATCGCATCTCAGATGCTGCTTGCACCATTTTGAAACCGAAGCTAGTCGCCTATACGCAGGAGATCGCCACGAGACATGGCATCCCCATGCAGGGCCACAAGCTCTACGCGGGTGAGTTCAACACGCAGCGTCAGCGCTTTGTGAAACCGGTCGTCCAGCTACCGACGAACCCGAAGGAAGAACGCCCGCTTCTCTTCGTTCCAGAGCGCTTCTTGAGCCAGCTCCCCAAGCTCAACGCGGAGGACTGGTGGGATCACTACGAGAACGAGCAACTACGCACAGATCTCAACTACGAGGTCATGGGAAAGGTCGACAAAGCGACCATCGTCAAGACCGCGAGACGCCAGATCGAGTCAGTGCGCACGTGGGCCGAGCAGCAGGAGCAAGAGCCTGCGGAGCCCTACGACCTTGACCGCGACCCGAAGGGCGTGGTCCAGTGGCAGGCGGCGGCAAGCAGCTTTACCGCGTCCAATCCCCTGCGTATCGCTCCGCCGCAGAGACCGGACGAGTTTGACGCGGTGATCACAACGATCATCGAGAAGTTCCGCCTGTTCATCGAGGAGCAGGGAGGCTGGTGGCTTCTCTGGGATGGGACGAAGGAGAAGCGCGAGCAAGCTCCCCAGCTCATCTTCTACGGGATCGCGCGCAACTACTGCGAGGCCAACAACATCGTGGTCGACCCTGAGACGAACTTGGGACGGGGTCCGGTCGACTTCAAGTTCTCCAACGGCTTCGTACATCGGGCCCACGTGGAGATCAAGAAGCTCAACAACGGCAAGTTCTGGAACGGCCTTGACCAGCAGTTGCCGACCTACATGGCCAGCGACGAGGTCGACAAGGGCTGGTTCGTAGCCATCCGCTATCGGAACGGGAAGCAGTGGGATAAGCGCGAGCGAGAGCTACACCCGCGTGTCAAAGCAGCTGCCGAGGCCCACGGGCGGACGCTGCATGGCGCCTTGATAGATGGGCGCCCCAGACGTTCAGCATCGAAGCTCTAGCGGGCCTGTGGCTATCGCGCGACGGGCTCCGATCGCCAAGCGCGCCAGACCTGGTCGACTGACGCCCGAGCGACCGGCCTATGTCCCAGAGCGGTAACGCCCAGAGATGTAGAGCACGTCGGCCTCCCGGAGAACGAGGAACTGATCCTCGGTCGCCACCATTGGACTTGTCGGAGACGCTTGGGCGTAGATCGGGGTCGTAAGGCCGATCTCTCGGTTCTCTTCTGTCTCAGAGGTGAAGGTATTCAACACACCGGCGATCCTTCGACCGTCGCGCAGCTCAAGAAGGGCGACCGTCACGTCAGTCGTTCCATCACGCGCCCACCAGAACACCTCTTGCCAGACATGACGTCCCGGCTTGAACACAGCCTCACCTGATCGATGCACCAGATGAGCCGCGCCGGCTGCAGCCCCGTAGCTCAGCCCGAGCATCGCGGTCAACGCGCCAAGCACGCAAGCTGGATGATCGAACAGGTACTGATTCGGGCTGCGGCCGAAGGCACTCGAATCGAGCAGCCCAAGGGCATCCCCACCTGCCACCACCGCCAGCGCCGCGACAAGCGAAAACGTCCCGCCAATCACGACCATCTCAACGGCCTCGCCTAAAGCGCTTCTCGCAGGTCGCGAGGCACGCCTCTCAGCTATCCGGACATAGACATAGCCAGGCCCGAGACTGGCAGCAAAGAGCGCGAAACCGACCAGGCTGCCCGGGATCACTCTCCGTCAGAACTCGGCGAATCCGAACCCCCCGTCCCGCCTCCGAGATCCTGCGGCGCTGGCGGGATGCCGGTCGGTAGATCGCCCGGCGCAATGGGCTGCAACGCCTGCGTCGGCATGACCACTATCCCCCGCGCGCCATGGGAGAGGTCGGTACGAGCCGGGGCCTCAACCAGCTTGTCACTTGGTGCTACGTCAGTGGAACGTCCCTCTTGGGACCGATCATCGCTCATTTGACAAGCGTATCCCTGCGTCGGACGTTCGTTGTCAAGCTCCTATTGCCACCCCTGGCCCTACCGCCCGCCCTGGTGGGTTTGTGAGTGAGAAGTAGCTCTAGCAAGCGGTGGGGCACGCCACGCCCGATCCGACCCCGCCCTCCCATCGTGAACGACTTGGGATTGGGAGGCCGGGGTCGGATCGGGCGTGGCGTGCTGGGGTGGTTGATGTGGTCGTGGTGGTGGTTTGGGCGGGCGGTAGGGCCAGGGGCTGTCGGGTTGGCAGGGACGTGGTGGTGGTTCGTCGAGGAGTTGGTGGTGTTGGGGTTGAGCCGCTTCGGATTTATTGGTTTGAAGCGGCATTTGAGAATTCTGGATGGGGGTTGCATCTACTTGTTTTATGGCTGGATTGGAGATTGCTTATAGGTCTTGGACCTGGTTTTGGTTGGTACGGGGGGCTTGTTGTCGCGCTCTTACGACGGAGGGGTTGTGAGAGCGAGACAGGACATGCAGTTGGGGGCCGGTTCTGGCGGGTCGGCGTTTGGTCTCGACGTGGGTGGTTTTCGCGTCACGGCTCGGGATTTGGCGATGGTTCGCTGGCTGGGCCGCCTTCGGTTCGCCGAGGCCCGCCAGGTCGCGGATCGCTTCGACATGGACGAGCGCAACGCCCGCGGTCTGGTGCAGCTGGGGCTGGTGGCGCATCGGCGGGTCCTGTACGGCCAGCCGGGCGCGTACTGGGCGACGCGCGCGGGGCTCGACGCCATCGGACTGACGCTGCCGCCGGCGGGCATCGACATCCGCACCTACGAGCACGACCGACTCCTGGCCTCGACCGCGATCCGGTTGGAGCGCGAGTTCGGCCGCCCCGACATCAAGACCGAGCGCGAGTTGCGCTCCCGCGACGCGGCGGCCGCCCAGCCGCACTACGCGGTTCGCCGTGCCGGCCAACACGGTCGGCGCGGTCTGCACTTTCCCGACCTGGCGGTGGACGGCATCGACGGCCGTCCACTCGCCGTCGAGGTCGAGCTGACCGCGAAGGGACGCGGCCGGCTCGACTCAATCGTCGCGGGCTACGTGGCAGCACGGCACATCGCAGCCGTCCGCTACTACGCCGCGCCCGCTGCGAAGGCCAGCCTCGAGCGCGCTATCTCGCGTGCCGGAGCCGGCGAGCTGTTCCACATCCACGACACGGAGGAGATCACCGATGCGACCTAGCAAGCCGACACAGCCGGAGCCAGTGACCGACCTGCGGGACATGCCGCTGTTCGACATGGTGGAGGTCCTGAAGTTCGCCGTCCCAGCGGTGATGGTCTTCGCGATCCTGCTCGCGTTGCTGCTGCGTCACACCAACCGGCGCGGCACGTTCGCCGTCTTCCCCGCCCTCGCCTCTCTGCCGCTCGTTCTGATCGAACCAGTCGTCGGCTGGAGCGCGATCGCGGCGAGCGTGTTCGGAGGCGCAGCGCGAGAGTCCTGGCGACTCGGAGACGTCAAGAAAGGCCACGACAAAGCCCGGCTGGGTAGGGCGGCGATTGGCGTCAGGCAGTCCATTCGCAACTGGCGGGATCGCGGCCGGCTCGCAAACGGAACGTTCAGCGACAACGAGACCTACGCCGTTGGTCTCGACACGACCGGCGGCGTTGTTCGTCTGCCGCTTGGAATCGACCAGGGCCGCCACTCGCTACTGATCGGCGCGACCGGGTCGGGCAAGACGACCACGATGCTCTCAGCGGTCCGCTCCCATCTCGACGCGGACTTCGGGGTCGTCTTGATCGACGCCAAGGGAGATCCCGACATGGCAGACCTCCTGCGACGTGCAGCATTGGCCGAGGACCGGCCGTTCTACTCGTTCTCACTCGACGGCGACAGTCACCATTGGAACCCGCTGGCACACGGCACACCCTCGGAGAGAGCCGACAAGCTGATCGCGGCCGAGGAGTGGACCGAGCCGCACTACAAGCGCCTCTATCAGCGCTACCTGCTCAACCTGTTCACGGCAATCGACGGCCGGGGCGACCAAGCCGACCTGGCGACAGTCGTCGAGCTGCTGTATCCCGAGCGCTTCGCGCTCTACGCCCGTGAGATCAGCCAACCAGAAGTCGCGAACCAGATCGACGGGTTCCTCGCCGCGCTCACCGACCAGGAGCGTCGCGATCTCGCAGGACTACGCAACCGGCTCGCACTGCTGACCGAGAGTGAGCATGGCGAGCTGCTGCGGTCGGTAATCGACGAAGACGCGAAGGCCGACGATCCGGACCAGCTCCGAGCCGACGAGATCGACATCTACGCGGCGATCCGCCAGCGCGCGGTCGTCGTGTTCAGCCTGAACACATCCCGCTACCCCGAGACAGCAAAGTTGCTCGGCGCGGCGCTGTTTCAGGACATCAAGGGAGTGGCCGGCCTCATCCAGAGCCAGCCCGGCCCGAGAGTGCCAGCGGCGTTCTTCGTCGACGAGTTCGGCGCGTTCGGTGCCGACCACATCCTCGGCCTGTTCCAACGCGCCCGGTCGGCGTCGATCTCGCTGATGCTGGCCACCCAGGAGCTGGCCGATCTGCGCCGGATCGACCCCGAGTTCCAGGACCAAGTCCTCGGCAACGTAGAGGTGGTCATCGCCCACCGTCAGGCCGTGCCGGACTCCGCCGAGCTCGTCGCAAAGTTCGCCGGAACCCACAACGTCTGGATACACACCTTCCAGACCGAGCAGCCGTGGATTCACGGCCCCGACATCGGACAGACAGGTCTGGGAACCAAGCGGCGCGGAGAGGAGTTCGTCGTCGCTCCGGGCACGATTAAGGCCCTCCCGGTCGGAGACGCGATCGTCGTCACCACGAGTCCCCACCGGGTCTACGAGGTCCACGCGATCAAGCGGGAGTTCGAGACTCAGCCGCCCCATCCACGGGACGGCGAGCACGAGGAGTGGCTGCGCGAGCAAGCCCTCCGCTACACCAAGGCACAGGCCGACCAGGCTGGCATCGCAGCCTGAACACGCGGTGCCCGCTCAGCCGACAACCACAGCGAACGGTGCCGCCGCCAACGCGGCGGCACCGTCCCCGCTTTCAGAGCCGCTACTCGACGTAGCCGACGCGGCTGCGCTGCTATCGGTACGGCGTAGCTGGATCTACGAGGCCGTCCGCGACGGCCGCCTCCCCCACCTCAAGATCGGTCGCCACCTCCGCTTCCTCCGCTCCGACCTGGAGCGCTGGGTGGTCGCCCAGCGCCACGGCCGGACCTATTGAGCGAGGCCAACTCAGCCGCCGAGCCGCCAAGGCCCGCGACGAGAACGCTCAGCGGAACCTCAAGCGCCACAGCCAGCCTGACCATCGTGGACAGCCTCGGGTCGCGCAGACCCCGCTCTACTCGGCTGACCTCACTCGCGTAGGTGCCGGCGATCCTTGCGAGCAGACTCATCGACTTGCACTGACGGCGACGCTCAGTCGCAAGCGCCCGCCCGAACACCGAGGCGGGCGAACTACGCGGCCCACGGGCCGCACGGATGCCCACCGGCTATCCCTCGAACAGAGCGGCGGCCTGTTTCGCCGTCCTGGTCGCGAACACGAACCCGTCGAGGCGGTGAACCATCCCCACTCCCGCCAGGCGGTTGATGCTGTCCACCACCGCGATAGGAGCCAGGAACTCGCGCTGTAGCTCTTCGACAGCCCACGGGCCCGGATCGTCGAGCAGGACGTCCATGATCGAGCGGTCGGCTACATCGTCCTGCTCGGCAGGGGTACGCTGGTCGTTGCACCGAATACTACCGTCGCACTACTAGAAGTCAACTGTATGGACTACGCCGCCATGAGTCGGCAGTCTGTAGTTGAACATGGGACGCCAGCCCAACCCACAACCCGCGCTCGGCGGAGCCATTCGCCGGCTCCGCAACAAGCGCGGCCTCAGCCAAGAGGATCTCGCTCACGCGGCCGGCGTGACGACCGGCACCATCTCCGCTATCGAGCGCGGGAACTCCAACCCAACCTGGGGCACGGTCAAGGACATCGCCACGGCACTCGAAGTCTCGATGCCCGAGCTAGCCAAGCTCGAGGGCCGGTAGCGACCAGTCCGCTACGGACACTCGGGGAGCGACAAGAGGTTGTTCGGCTGATCGCCGTCCGCGACCGTCTTCAAGTACTTGTTGCCCGCCGCGCTCATCGCGACGACGACATCCACAGCATCGCCTGCGGGCTGCTCAACGTAGAAGGACCATGTCCCGTTCTCGATGCCGGCAATCGCCTCATCGAGCGACAACCCCCATTGGCGTCCGTCGGGGTTCTGGCCGCCGATGCTGCGGATGCGCTCGTCCGCCGCCTGCCGGTCGGTCTTGTTGATGCACTGGATACGAACCCTGTCAGCCACTACTAGCCCTCCTTGAGCCACCGTACGTTGATGTCCTCAACATAAGGTGTCCAGCGGATGCCTATCGGGCCGGAGCCATGACTCGCTTCGGTGTCTCAGCGTGGAATGTGCTCGCCAGCCGCTTCGCGGCATCCTTGCGCGGTTTGTAGGCGAGGTACTTCTGAGTCGTCTGGATGTCGGCGTGGCCCATCCACTCCATGACCTCGCGAGGATCGGCGGCGCGGATCGCATGGGTGCCGAAGGTGTGGCGGAGATCGTGGAAGCGGAGCTGGCGCAGCCCGGCGGCGGCCAGCGCCTCCTTGTAGCGCCGGCTCAGGGACTTGTAGCCCAGATGCCTGCCGATCGGGTCGCAGAAGACGAGATCCTGCTCGCCGGTCCAGCGCTCCCGCTGCCCGAGCCGCGCGAGGGCCTGCGCGACGTCGTCCATCATTGGCACCGCTCTCCCCCGCCCGCTCTTCGGCGTGCCCTCGCGGCCAGCCGTCCAGCTATGGCGAACGCGGATCGCCTCGGCCTCGAAGTCCACGTCCTCCCAGCGCAGCGCAAGCAGCTCGCCCATCCGAAGGCCGGTGAACGCGGCCGTCAGATAGAGGACGCCGTCCTGGTCGTTGGCGGCGGCTCTGACGAGCGCAAGAACCTCCTCGCCTGAGAACACGTCGATCCCGGCCCGGCGGGCGAGGCGCGGTCGCTCGACCGTCTCGGTCGGGTTGCGTGGCAGCCCGTAGACCTTCATCGACCGCTTGAAGATCGCGTGCAGGACGACGAGGTACTTCTGCAACGTGCGGTTGGAGCGCTCGCGCTCGGCCATGAAGGCCGCCTTCCAGCGCTCGATCGAATCAGCGGTGATGCTCTCGACTGGCTCGTCACCAAACGTCCGACTGAGGACGCGAACCATGTTGCCGTAGTCGGTGAGCGTGGTCGGCTTGCACGCGCGCTCCTGCTCGGCGTAGCGCAGCCACTCGGCCGCCGCCTCGGAGAAGGTGGCCCCCGTGCGGACCGCACCCGCCAGATCGCCGCGACGGGCGCTCGCCAACGTCTCATCGAGCCATGCCTGAGCGGTCGACTTCGTGAAGTAGCCGGCCTCCGGCCGGCCTCGCTTGGTCCAGACCGGCCCCACCTTCTTCTTAACCTGGCGGCCATCCGGCAGCCGGTACTTGGCGTACCAGGCGTCAGGCCCCCGCTTGCGCTCGACCCGAAAGACGTGGCCGCTGATTGGTCTATCAAGCACCGAACCCATGCCCCAACGGTAGCAAGAGTTCGGGACCTATTCGGGACCTGTTTCGGATCTCGAACCAGTCACCCGAGACAGAAATCGCTATATGCAGGGCTTTTGTAGCGCCCCCGGCTGGATTCGAACCAGCGACCTGCGGATTAGAAGTCCGCTGCTCTATCCAGCTGAGCTACGGGGGCCTGGTTGAATGATCGCCCTTGGGCGGGATGTTTGTCGAACGTCCCGCGCCCAATCGAGCGAGAGGCGACGAGATGAAGCTCTACACCTGCGGCCAGAAGGGCAAGGGCGGCAACCTCCCCTTCCCGCTCACCCACGCCTGCGGCAAGGCGATCAACGCGCTCGACGATGCGGGACTCGAGTACGAGCTCGAGGTCGCACCCGGCTACAAGCTGATGCCGTGGACGCGCAGCGGCGACGCCCGCGCCGAGATCCGCAAGCTGACGGGGCAGGACGACGTCCCGGTCCTGCTGCTCGACGACGGCACGGCGATCGCCGGGTCCGGAAAGATCGTCGATTGGGTCGAGTCGCACCCAGCGACGAGCTGATCATCGGGACGACTGGATTCGAACCAGCGACCCCCTGCTCCCAAAGCAGGTGCGCTACCAGGCTGCGCCACGTCCCGAAGAGGCTTGAGTCTAGGGCTCTCACCTGGCGAAGACAATCGCCTGGCGCCCGATGCAGCATTCGCCTCGAAATACAGCGTCGATCCTGAATCGGCGTCTGCGGATCAGCACCCCTCAACCCAGATGCAGCTTTCGCGTCGACAAGCGGCGTAAATCCTGCATCGGGTCCGAGCCGGCGGCAACCTCCCGGTAGGGTCCCGGCGCGATGGCAGAGGTGCAGCCGCTGAGGACGCTTCGCTACGAGCAGTCGGTCGTTGGGCCGCTCGATGGCGTGATCGCGCCGCCGTATGACGTGATCGACGCGGAGCTGCGGGCTGAGCTGGTGGCGAAGTCGCCGTACAACGTCGTCGAGATCGACCTGCCGGTCGAGGCCGACGAGGACGACCGCTACCTGCACGCCGAGACGCTGCTCGACCACTGGCGCACGCAGGGGGCGCTGGTCCAGGAGGACGAGCCGGCGTTCTGGGCGCTCGACCAGGAGTACGCGGCGCCGGACGGCAGCCAGCAGCGGCGGCGCGGGTTCTTCGCGCGGGTGCGGGTCGAGGAGTACGGCGCCGGGCGGATCCGACCGCACGAGCGCACCCACCCCGGCCCGAAGGAGGACCGGCTGCGACTGACGCGGGCGACACGGGCGAACCTGTCGCCGATCTTCAGCCTCTTCCCAGACCCGGCCGGCGACGCCGCCGCGGTGCTCGCCGAGTCGGTCGCCGAGTCGCCGTTCGCGACCGCGACCGACCACGAGGGGACGGTCAACACGCTCTGGCGGATCTCCCACCCGGGCCGCGTCGCCTCGCTACAACAGGCGCTCGCCGACGCCGAGCTGCTGATCGCCGACGGCCACCACCGCTACGAGACCGCGCGCGTCTACGCCGAGGAGATCGGCGGCGAGGGCGC
>Ga0190272_10001138_pt1 | contig 12903 bp, 12 predicted proteins | sample Popmic504T_FD_133746 | JGI IMG/M metagenome (GOLD analysis project Ga0190272, IMG submission 133746) | Populus adjacent soil microbial communities from riparian zone of Shoshone River, Wyoming, USA - 504 T | ecosystem: Environmental > Terrestrial > Soil > Riparian zone | place: USA: Wyoming...
AGATGTGCCCGAGGACCTCATGGTCGTTGTCGAGCTTCACACGGAACATCGTGTTCGGGAGGGCCTCGCTTATCTCGCCCTCCATCTCGATCTTCTCCTCTTTTGCCAAAGCGCCTTTCTCGTCTCTGCACCGGCCCGTGGGACCGGCATACCGTCTTGGAACGCTACCAGCCTGAAGCCAGCAGCTCGTGGGCGAGCGCGACCGCCTCGTCGCGCGTCGTCGCCTCACCGGTGTAGACGGCCTCGCTGAGCCGGGCGATCAGCCGCCCGAGCTCGGGCCCGGGCTCGATGCCGACGGCCGCGGCCAGCTCGTCGCCGCGGAGCGGGGGGCGCGGCGGACCGTCGGCGTGCCAGCGCAGCGCCGGGCCGATCAGCTCGCGGGCGACCTCGAGGTGGGCGGCGATCGCCCGCTCGGCGTTGCGGCCACGCGTCGCCAGCCGGTCGGCGCAGGAGAGCACCGACACGTCGACCTCGACGGGATCGCAGCGCGACAGGTAGCCGTAGATCTTGGTCCGGTCGAGCGGCCGCTGGTGGACCAGGAAGCCGAGTGCGAGGTGGTGGCGGGTCAGCGCGCCGACGTGGCTGCGCAGCCGCTCGCTGACGCGCAGCCGCCGGAAGATCTCGCCGACCACCTCCTGCCCGGCCGCGTCGTGGCCGATGAACGTCACGCGGCCGTCGTCGCGCAGCCCGCGCGTCCGCGGCTTCGCGACGTCGTGGAACAGCGCTCCGAAGCGGAGCGCGTCGGCACGCGTCAGCCCGTCGGCGAGCGGCTCGTCCAGCACCGCGCGCAGCTCGGACGTCTGGTCTCCGAACAGCTCCTCGAGCCGCTCCGGCCGCAGCAGGTCGATCTGCTGCTCGAGCACGGTGATCGTGTGCCCGTAGACGTCGAGGTGGTGATAGTGGCTCTGCTCCACGCCCTGCAGCGCGTCGATCTCCGGCACGACGGCCGCCAGCACGCCGAGGCGCCGCGCGAGCTCCAAGCCGTCGAGGGCGCCGGGCGCGACCAGCAGCCGTCGCAGCTCCGCGAAGACGCGCTCGCCGGAGGGCTCGGTCAGGCGCGGCGCGGCGTCCGCGGTGAGCCGCTCGGTCTCGGCGTCGGGGGCCATCTCCAGCTCAGCGGCCAGTCGGACGAGCCGCAGCGCGCGCAACGGGTCGTCCGCGTAGGCCCGCGGGCCGAGCACGCGCAGGACCCCGGCGTCGGCGTCGGCGAGTCCGCCGAACGGGTCGATCGGCTCGCCGCCGCCGAGCGGGACGGCGACCGCGTTGAGCGCGAAGTCGCGCCGTGCGAGGTCCTGCTCGATCGTCTCGCCCTGCAGCGGCGACACGTCGCAGGCGACATCGCGGTCGCGGCTGAGCGCGCGCCAGGCGCCGAAGTCCTCCGAGAGCTGGAACCGCGGCCCGCCCAGTGCCCGCGATGCGACCTGCGCCGCAGCCTCGGCGTCGCCGGCAACCGCGAGGTCGACATCGGTCAGCGGCCTGCCGAGCAGCGCGTCGCGAACGACCCCGCCGACCAGCCAGGCGTCGATCCCCGCCGCGTCGAACGCCTCGCGCAGGACGCGTACCGGCTCCGCCGCGGACAGCCGCTCGGCAAGTGCGGCGGTGGTCGTCACGGCTCGTGCGTTCGCGGCACCCGCGCCGTCAGGGCGCAGGCGATCTCGTAGTTGATCGTGCCGAGTCGCCGCGCCACCTCCTCGGCGAGGATCCGCTCACCGCCCTGCGCGCCGATCAGCACCGCGGCGTCGCCGGCGGCGACAGTCGTCTCGGCGCCGAGGTCGACGGTCACGTTGTCCATGCTGACCGTGCCGACGAGCGGCCGCCGCACGCCGCCGATCAACACGTCGCAGTTGTTGGTCAGGGCTCGTCGCCAACCGTCGCCGTAGCCGATCGGCAGCGTCGCGACCCAGGTCGGCTCATTCGCCGTCCAGCGCTGGCCGTAGCCGGCGCTCCAGCCGGCCTCGAAGCGCCGCACGGCGCCAACCGCGACCTCGAGCGCGAGCGCCGGCTCGAGACCGTGTGTCGCGGGATCCTCCTGGAACGGATCGAGGCCGTAGATCGCGACGCCGCAGCGGGCCATGTCGAAGTGGCTCGCGGGGTCGCGGTAGACGGCGGCGCTGTTGGCGGCGTGGACGATCAGGCCCGGATGGGCCGCCGACAGCTCGTCGGCGAATGCCGTGAAGCGCTCGAGCTGGGCCGGGAAGTGGTCGTCGCCGGGCTCGTCCGCGGTCGCGAAGTGCGTCATCAGACCCGCCAGCTCGAGCCGCGGGTCAGCCGCGGCGATGCCCGCGACGGCACGCGCCTCGGCGGGATCGATCGCCCCCAGCCGTCCCATGCCGCTGTCGAGCTTCACGTGAACTCGCGCCGGCACGCCGCTCTCCCCCACCCGCTCGGCGAGCGCACGGGCGAAGTCCGGCTCCCAGACGGCGACGTCGGCGTCGGCCGCAAGCGCCGTCGCGGTCTCGGCACGGGTCAGCGAGCCCATCGCGAGCAGCCGCCCGGTCAGGCCCGCGGCGCGCAGCAGCGCCGCCTCGCCGGCGGTCGCGACCGCCAGCCAGGTGGCGCCGCCGCGCTGCGCCGCGCGGGCGCATTCGACGGCGCCGTGGCCGTAGCCGTCGGACTTGACGACCGCGCAGAGCTCGGCGTCGCCGGTGAGCAGCGAGCCCAGGTGGGCGCAGTTGCGCTCGACCGCGCCGACGCTGACCCGCGCCAGTGCCCGCGCAACCGCCTGCGCGGTCATCTCAGGAGACGAGCGCGCCGAGGACGTCGAGACGGGTCACGACGCCGACGAAGCGCCCGTGCTCGACGACCGGCAGCCGGTTGTGACCGGACCTGTGGATCAGCCTTGCCGCGTCGTCGACGCTCGTGTCGACGTCGACGGTGTCGGGATCGGCGGTCATCATGTCGCTCGCGTTCGAGGCGAACGCCTTGCGCAGCTTGTCCTCGAAGTGGCGGAGCGGCTCGAGGAAGACGGTGCCGCCGAAGATGTTGACGTAGTACGGCAGGTGGAGATCGCCGCTGTCGTCGCTGAGGACGAGATCGGCCTCGGTGACGATCCCGACGCAGCGCCCGCCGTCGTTGACGACCGGGACGCCGGGCAGCTCATGCTCGCGCATCACCGCGAGCACCTGCTCCACGCTGTCCTCCGGAGCGACGGTCGGCGTGTCGGTCTCCATGATCTCTCTGACGGTCTTTGGCACGGACGGGACCCTATCGGGAGCTGAGGCCGTCGGGCAGCGCGTCGACGACGTCGCCGGCGATCGTGTGGTCGGCGCCGTGCCGGGCGGCCGCGGCGCGTCCCGCACGCGCATGAGCGAGCGCGCCGAGCGCCGCCGCCTCGAACGGGGCCAGCCCCTTCGCGAGCAACGCGCCGATCAGTCCCGACAGCACGTCCCCGGTCCCGGCCGTCGCGAGCGCCGGCGTCGCACCCGAGCTCACTGCGACCGGACCGCCGGGGGCCGCGACCAGCGTATCGTCGCCCTTCAGCAGGACCACCGCGCCGCTGCGCTCGGCCGCCTCGCGGGCGGATGCGAGTCGGTGCGCGTCGACATCGGACGGATCGCGCTCCAGCAGTCGCCCGAGCTCGCCCGCGTGCGGCGTCAGGACCGTCGGCGCCGAGCGCTCGCGCAGCGACTCCAGCGCGCCGGCGTGGGCGTTGAGCCCGTCGGCGTCGATCAGCAGCGGCGTGTCGACGCGCGCGGCCACCGCGCGCGCGAACGCGACCGCGGAGTCCGCGCGCCCGAGCCCGGGACCGAGAACGACGGCACCGGCCCGCTCGGCCAGCCCCAGGAAGGGCTCCACCCCATCGAGCGAGTGGGCTCCGCCGGTCTCGGGCATGCCGTGCGCCATCTGCTCGAGCAGCCGCTGCGCGAGCGCGGGCTGGACCGAGTCGGGCACGGCGACCTGGACGTAGCCGGCGCCGGCGCGCGCGGCCGCCAGCGCGGCGAGGGTCGGCGCGCCGGTGAGGCCGCGCGACCCGCCCGCGATCGCCACGACGCCGGAGTCGAACTTCGACCCGAAGCGCTCTCGGCGCGGGAAGAGCTCCAGCACCCGCTTTGAGATCAGGCCGGCTGTCGCGGGCGCGGGCGCCCCGCGCGGGATGCCGATCGCGACGACCTCGACGTCGCCGGCGTGCAGCGCGCCGGGCGCTACGTGGAGCCCGATCTTCGAGCCGAGGAAGGTCGCGGTGGCGTCAGCGTGCACGGCCGTGGCGACGACCTCGCCAGTCGACGCGTCGACGCCGGAGGGAACGTCGCAAGCGATCACCAGCGGACGTTCGACCGGCCCGTCCCTGCGGAGCACGATGTCGTTGATCGCCGCGATCGCCGCGGCGACCGCCTCCCGTGGCATGCCGGAGAATCCAGTGCCGAGGATCGCGTCGACGATCGCGCCCGAGCCGTCGAGCGCCGTGGCGTCGAACGGCAGCGGCGGTTCGCCCGGCAGCCGCTCCAACTGCACGGCGGCGTCGCCGCTCAGCTTCTCCAGCGGCACGACCGCCAGCACGTCGACGATCCGGCCCTCCTCCCGCAACAGCCGCGCCGCCGCGAGCCCGTCGCCGCCATTGTTGCCCGCACCCACGACCACACGGATCGGCAGCCCCGGCCGCGCCAGACGCGCCGTCACGCGCGCGAGACCGAGACTCGCCCGCTCCATCAGGTCGAGCGAGGGCTCACCCTGCTCCTCGATCGCCCACTCGTCGCAGGCGCGCATCTCGGCCGCGTCGTAGAGCGGATCGAGCCAGTCGGCCAGCTCCGTCATGAGAGGATCGCCGCCGCTCCCGCGGTCGTCGCGGTGTGGGTCAACGACACCGAGACCTTCGTCCCGAGCCGCTCGGCGCGCGCGGCGGCAGCGCCGCTCAGGCGCACGTCCGTCGCCGCGCCGGTCGCGACCAGCTCCACGTCGCGAAACGCCCACGCCTCCAGTCCGAGCGCCTTCGCGACCGCCTCCTTGGCGCAGAAGCGCGCCGCCAGGTGCTGCCCGGGCCGGGCCGTGCTCGCCGCGTACGCGCGCTCGTCCGGCGTGAACAGCCGCTCCGCCAGGCGTGGCCGACGCTCCAGCGCCCGCTCCAGCCGGTCGATCTCCAGCAGGTCGAGCCCGATCACGGCTACTCGACGGTGACGGTCTTGGCGAGGTTGCGCGGCTGGTCGACGTTCAGTCCGCGGGCGCGGGCGATGTAGTAGGCCAGCAGCTGCAGCGGGATGACCGCGAGCAGTGGCTGGATCAGCCAGTCGGCGTCCGGCACGTAGACGACCTCCTCGGCGTGCTCGGCGACCGCCTCGTTGCCTTGGGTCGCGACCGCGAGCACGTGCGCCCCGCGCGCCCGCACCTCGGCGATGTTCGACAGCACCTTGTCGAGCACCGGCGAATCGGTCGCCACGCAGACGACCGGGGTGCGCTCGTCGAGCAGAGCGATCGGGCCGTGCTTCATCTCCCCGGCGGCGTAGGCATCGGTCGGGACGTAGGAGATCTCCTTCAGCTTCAGCGCCCCCTCGAGCGCCGTCGCGAGACCGGCATGCCTGCCGAGATAGAGGAAGAAGCCGGCGTCGCGCCAGTGGTCGGCCATCTGCCGGACCGGCTCGTCGACCTGCTCGAGCAGCTCGTCGATCCGCCGCGGCAGCGCGCGCAGGTCGGCGACCAGCTCGGCGATCCGCTCCGCCGGAAGCGTCTTGCGCACCTGGGCGAGGCGTAACGCGAGCAGCAGCATCGCCGCGACCTGCGAGACGTAGGTCTTGGTCGCCGCGACGCCGATCTCGAGCCCGGCGCGGGTGAACAGCACGCCGTCGGAGTCGCGCGTCGCCTGACTCCCCATCACATTGGTGATCGCGAGCACACGGGCGCCCTTCTCGCGCGCCAGCCGCATCGCGGCGAGCGTGTCGGCGGTCTCGCCGGACTGGGTGATGCCGATCACCAGATCGCGCTCGTCGACGACCGGATCGCGGTAGCGGAACTCCGAGGCGACGTCCATCTCTACGGGGACGCGCGACCATGTCTCGACCGCATAACGGCCCGAGAGGCCAGCGTGGTAGGAGGTACCGCAGGCGACGATCACGATCCGCCGCAGCTCGAGCAGCTCGTCGTCGGAGATGCCGATGTCGCCGAGCTCGACGCCGTCGCCGATCAGCCGGTCGGCGACCGTCTCGGCGACCGCGTCCGGCTGCTCGTGGATCTCCTTCAGCATGAAGGTCTCGTAGCCGCCCTTCTCGGCCGCCTCCTCGTCCCAGTCGACGTCCTCGGCGGGACGCTCGACCGGCTCGCCGGCCGCGGTCGTGAAGTGGGCGCCCTCGGGGGTGATCGTGACGATCTCGTCGTTCTCGACGAGCTGCACGCGGCGCGTGTCGCGCAGGAAGGCGGGGATCGCCGAGGCGACGAAGCTCTCCCCCTCGCCGACGCCGATCACCAGCGGGCACTCCTTGCGCGCGGCGACCAGCGTGCTCGGCTCGTCGGCGTGGACGGCGACGAAGGCGTAGTGGCCGCGCAGCTCGCCGTAGGCGGCACGCACCGCGGCGACGAGATCGCCGTCGTAGTGGGCGGCGATCAGGTGGGCTACGGCCTCGGCGTCGGTCTCCGAGCTGAACGTCGCGCCATCGGCCTCGAGGCCCTGGCGCAGCTCGGTCCAGTTCTCGACGATGCCGTTGAGGACGACGTGGACACGGCCGGAGTCGTCGTCGTGCGGGTGGGCGTTGGCCTCGGTGACGCGGCCATGGGTCGCCCAGCGCGTGTGGCCGATCCCCGCGACCGCGCCGTTGCCGAAGCCGTTGTCGCCAACCGCGTCACGCAACCGCGACAGGTTGCCGACCGCGCGCACCGTCTGGACCTCACCGTCGGTGAGCAGCGAGATGCCGGCCGAGTCATAGCCGCGGTACTCGAGCTTCTCGAGACCGGCGAGCAGGATCTCGCGGCAGGGACGCCCGCCTGTATATCCAACGATGCCGCACATGGAGGACCCGACAGGGTACCCGGCCGTCCCGCCGCGCCGGCGCCGCGCAAGCGCGCTGGCGGGAGAGGCCTCAGGCGAGGTCGCGCTCGACGACGGCGACCAGGCGGGCCGTCACGGCCTCGCACTCGTCCTCGTCGGGCGCCTCGACCATCACGCGCACCAGCGGCTCGGTGCCCGACGGGCGCACCAGCACCCGGCCGCGGCCCTCGAGCGCGCCGGACTCGACCTCGACGGCCTCCCAGACCGCCTCCGCGCCCTCGAGCGCGCCGCGATCGCGCACGCGCACGTTGACCAGCCGCTGCGGCAGCTTGCGCATCCCGCGCCGTTCGGCGAGATCGCCGTCGCCAAGCCCCTCGAGTGTCAGCAACGCGGCCGCGATCCCGTCTCCCGACGGCACGAAGCCCGTCTCGATGATGTGGCCCGACTGCTCGCCGCCGAGGCCCCAGCCGCGGCGCAACAGCTCGGCAAGGACGTGGCGATCGCCGACCGGCGTCACCGCGACCTCGATACCGGCGTCCTCCATCGCGCTGTGAAAGCCGTAGTTGGTCATCACCGTCACCGCGACACCGTCGCCGGGCAGGCGGCCAGTGTCGCGCAGGTGGAGCGCCGCCAGCGCGACGAGCTCGTCGCCGTCGACGATCGAGCCGGTCCGGTCGACGGCGAGCACGCGATCGCCGTCGCCGTCGAAGGCGAAGCCGATGTCGAAGCCTCCGGCGGCGACCCGCTCGGCGAGCGCCTCGACGTGCGTCGAGCCGACGCCGTCGTTGATGTTGCGGCCGTCGGGGTCGACGGCGATCGCCTCGACGTCGGCGCCGAGGCGGCGGAAGATCTCCGGGGCGACCTGGTGGGTCGCGCCGTTGGCGCAGTCGAGCAGCACGCGCCGGCCCTTCAGGTCGAGCCCGCCGAAGCGCAGCTCGAGCTCGCGCAGGTAGTCGCCGCCGGCGCCGTGCAGCGCGCGGATCCGGCCGATCGGCCGCGCGGCCGGCTGCTGCTCGCCGGCGACGAGCGCCTCGATCCGCTCCTCGCGCGCGTCGGAGACCTTCATGCCGTCCGGCCCGAAGAACTTGATCCCGTTGTCGGCGTAGGGGTTGTGCGAAGCCGATACGACAGCCGCGAGGTCGAAGTCGTAGCGGCGCGTCAGCAGCGCCGCGCCCGGGGTGGGGAGCACGCCGCCGAGCAGCGCGTGCCCACCCGCAGCCGCGACGCCTGCCGCGAGCGCCGACTCGAGCATCTCGCCCGACTCGCGCGTGTCGCGCACGATCAGGACCTGTGGCGCCGTCGGGGCGCCGTCCCAGGCGGTCTCCGTGGCAGCCCGTCCGAGCGCCAGCGCCAACTCGGCGGTCAGGAACTCGCCGGCCGCCCCTCGGACGCCGTCCGTGCCGAACAGCCGCGCCATGAGTGCTGCTAGCGCTTCGAGAACTGCGGGCGCTTACGGGCCTTCTTGAAGCCGGCCTTCTTGCGCTCCTTGACACGCGGATCGCGCGTCAGGAAGCCACGCCGCTTCAGCTCGCCGCGGAGGTTCGGATCGGCCTCGACGAGCGCGCGCGTGATGCCGTGGCGCAGCGCGCCGGCCTGGGCCGACACCCCACCGCCGTGGATCTTCGCGACGACATCCATCCGCTCCTGCTGCCCGACCGTCTCCAGCGGGAGGCGCGCCTTGGTCTGCAGCGAGGGACGCGGGAAGTACTCGTTCAGCGACTTGCCGTTGATCGTGTACTCGCCGGTGCCGGGCTTCAAGATCACGCGGGCGACGGCGCTCTTGCGCTTGCCGGTCGCGCGGTAGCGCGCGTCGGCGGCGAGGTTGAGCACGGCCTCGAGCGGCTTCGGGGCCTCGTCCTCGTCGGAGTCGTCCGCGACGGCGGCCTCGCCGTCGACCACGACCTCCTCGACGATCTCGACCTCGGCGCCGACGTAGCCGGACTCCTCGGCGCGCGACTTCTTCTCCTCCTCGAGCACCAGGTCGGGCTCGAGATGGGCGCCCGGGATGACCTCGGGCTCGTCGGTCTTGGCGTCCTTCTTGCGTTTCGGCTTCGGCTTCTCGGCCGGTGCCTCGCTGGCCTCGGGCTCGGCGGCGGCCTCAGCCTCAGGCTCGGCGGGAGCCTCTGCCGGGGCGGCCTCATCGCTCTCGGCGACAGGCGCCTCCTCCTCGGCGGACGTCTCCTCAGCAGGCGCCTCGGCCTCGGGCTGCTCCGGGGTCGCCTCAGGCTCCTCCGCGGCGGGCTGCTCGGCCGTCGGCTCCTCGGGCGCGGGCTCGTCCTGCGGGGTGTCCTGGGGCTCGTCGGCCATCAGTTCTCGATCTCCATGGGCTTGGGCTGCTGCGCGGCGTGCGGGTGGTCGGGACCGGCGTAGATCTTCAGCTTGCGCAGCTGGGCGCGAGCGATGCGATTGCGCGGCAGCATCCCCTTTACGGCGAGCCGCAGCGGCTCCTCGGGACGACGCTCGAGCAGCTCGGAGAAGGTCCGCGTACGCAGACCGCCGGGGTAACCGGAGTAGCGGTGGTAGAGCTTCTCGTCGCGCTTCTTGCCCGTGACCGCGATCTTCTCGGCGTTCACGACCACGACGAAGTCGCCGACGTCGCAGTGCGGCGTGTACTCCGGCTTGTGCTTGCCACGCAGAGCGGTCGCGATCTGCGTCGCCAGGCGGCCGAGCGTCTGCCCGGTCGCGTCGACGACGAGCCATTCGCGCTCGCGGTTCTCTGGGGTGGCTACGTAAGTCTTCATTTGCGGCGGCACAGTGTGGCACAAGTGCGCACGCTCAGCCTCGTCACGGTTGCCGCCGCGGCCTCGGCTATGCTGCCGCCAGTTTCACAGCCTGCCGAGTCCGTCGCGGTCCCGCCGCGAGGGAACGGGGGAACCAATCGGGCGCCTTCGGGTGCTCGAGGGGCGAATCGAAGGCGCCAGTCGCCGCCGTAGCGCCGCTCTTTCGGCGCGAGCCCGTCAGCTAACCCCGTAGGCCGCACAGAAAGAGAGGCAGTACGAGCCAGTGCCTTCGGGTCGAGCAACCTCCGTCCTATTCGCCGCAGCGGCCGCCTGCGCGGCGCTTCCGGCGACCGCTGCCGCCTCTGGTTCCTCCTCCTCGGCCGGCGGCGTGATGTTCGTCGAGACCCCGAAGATCGCCAAGGTCGCCTGCGTCAAGCGCTGCGCGACCCGCAAGCGACTGCAAGGCGGCAGCACGGCCCGGATCTCCGGCAGCTCGCTCCACCACGTCTCCACGGCGATCTTCCAGGGCTCGGCCGGCCGCGCCGACGACGTCCGCGTCACCGTCGAGCCGCTCGACGCTCGCCGTCTCCGTGCCGCCGTTCCCAAGAACGCCGTCAGCGGCCCGATCTCGCTCGTCACGACGGCCTCCGTCGCCTCGCCACCGAGCGTGCCGATCGCGATCCTGCCGCCGCTGCCCGCCGACGTCCTCGCCACCTCCGACCACGTCTTCCCGATCGCCGGCAAGCACGACTTCGGCGGCAGCGGCGCCGACTTCGGCAGCGGGCGCGCCGGCCACAGCCACCAGGGCCACGACGTCTTCGCACGCTGCGGGACCCCGATGGTCGCGGCACGCGGCGGACGCGTGCAGGCCAACAGGTACCACTCCGCCGCCGGCAACTACCTCGTCATCGACGCCAACGGCAGCGGCACCGACTACGTCTACATGCACCTCGCCGAGCGCAGCCCGTTCACCCGCGGCGACAAGGTCGCCACCGGACAGCGGATCGGCGCCGTCGGCGACACCGGCAACGCCCGCGGCTGCCACCTCCACTTCGAGCTCTGGTCGGCGCCCGGCTACTACGAGGGCGGCCGCCCATTCGACCCCCTCCCCGCCTTGAAGGCCTGGACGCGTTAGGTCATAGTCGGTCGCCTATGAGCGGCTACACCAGAATCGACCTGACCGACGCGCCCGACGTCCTCGGCGACTACCCGGGCGAGATGCGCTTCCTGACCGGCCCACTCGAGGCCGAGCAGGCCGCCCTCAGCTACCGCCGCATGCCGCCCGGAACCGGCGGCCGCGGCAGCTACGGCCACCGCCACAGGACCCAGGAGGAGATCTACCTCGTAGTCGAGGGCAAGCTCACCTTCAAGATCGGCGACGACGTATTCGAGGCCAGCCCCGGCACCGCCATCCGCGTCGCGCCCGAGACGGTCCGCAGCGTCCACAACGACACCGACGAGGACGTCATCCTGATCATCGCCTCGATCAAGGCCGAGGACTACGACGGCGAGGTCGAGTTCGAGCAGGACTTCTGGCCCAACTAGGTCGTATGGCATGACTGGGCCGCTGACCGGGAAGGTGGCGCTCGTGACGGGCGCGACACGCGGCGCCGGCCGTGGCATCGCGGTCGCGCTCGGCGAGGCCGGCGCCACGGTCTACTGCACCGGCCGCACGACCCGCGAGCGGCGCTCGGAGTACGACCGGCCGGAGACGATCGAGGAGACCGCCGAGCTCGTCGACGCCGCCGGCGGCCGAGGAATCCCCGTCGAGGTCGACCACCTCGACCCCGCGCAGGTCGCCGCGCTCGTCCAGCGCATCGACGCCGAGCAGAGTCGCCTCCACGTGCTCGTCAACGACATCTGGGGCGGCGAGCTGCTCGCCGAGTGGGACACGCCCGTCTGGGAGCACGACCTCGAAGGCGGCCTGCGGATGCTCCGCCTGGCGATCGACACCCACCTGATCACCAGCCACTTCGCGCTCCCCCTGCTGATCCGCGACAAGGGCGGCCTCGTCGTCGAGATGACCGACGGCACCCTCGAGTACAACGCCGAGAACTACCGCCTCTCGATCTTCTACGACCTCGCCAAGACCTCCGTCCTCCGGCTCGCCTTCGCCCAGAGCAAGGAGCTCGCCCCGCACAACTGCACCGCGGTAGCGCTGACGCCAGGCTGGATGCGCTCCGAGATGATGCTCGACCACTACGGCGTCACCGAGGAAAACTGGCGCACCACAACCTCCGGCAATCCCCACTTCGCCGCCATCTCCGAGTCCCCCCGCTTCATCGGCCGAGCCGTCGCCGCCCTCGCCGCCGACCCCCAGCTCCAGCACCGCAACGGCGGCTCCTTCTCCTCCGGCAGCCTCGCGAAGGAGTACGGCTTCACCGACATCGACGGCTCCCAACCCGACTGCTGGCGCTACATGGTCGAGGTCCAGAACCCCGGCCTCCCGCCAGACCCAACCGGCTACCGCTGAGCGACCACCAAAGCGTTCCGACCTTCGAGGCCACAGCGCTCCCAACCCCGCTCCAACCCTTGGTACGGGAACAGACGTCGCTGGCGGGGTGGCGACGGTGGTGGCTTTGCGCGCGCAGGCGCAGCAGGCGCGCAGCCCCTCCCGTCGACCAACGAAAGCGCCCTACACCCCGGCCGCACCAGGGACGGGGCGAAGTCGCCGCGGAGCCGAGCACGGAAAACACCACCGGAGACGGGACCCCGGCCCACAACGCCCGATCTCTAAGAGAGAGCTACTCCCACTCGATGGTGCCGGGCGGCTTGGACGTGATGTCCAGAACCACCCGGTTGACCTGACGAATCTCGTTGATCATGCGAGAGGCGACGCGCTCGAGCAGGTCGTAGGGCAAGCGCGCCCAGTCGGCTGTCATGGCGTCGTCGCTGGTTACCGCGCGGATCACGACGACGTAGCCGTAGGTGCGCTCGTCGCCCTGGACGCCGACGGTGCGGAGGTCGCCGGGCAGGACGCAGAACGACTGCCAGAGCTCGCGGTAGAGGCCGGCGGAGCGGATCTCCTCCTGGAGGACGAAGTCGGCGTCGCGCAGGATCTCCAGGCGCTCCTTGGTGACCGCGCCGCCGACGATCCGGATACCCAATCCGGGGCCGGGGAACGGCTGGCGCCAGACGAGCCGCTCGGGCAGGCCGAGCTCGATGCCGACCTTGCGGACCTCGTCCTTGAAGAGGGCGCGCAGCGGCTCGACGAGCTCGAACTCGAGGTCGTCGGGCAGGCCGCCGACGTTGTGGTGCGACTTGATCGTCGCG
>Ga0190272_10001139_pt1 | contig 12902 bp, 12 predicted proteins | sample Popmic504T_FD_133746 | JGI IMG/M metagenome (GOLD analysis project Ga0190272, IMG submission 133746) | Populus adjacent soil microbial communities from riparian zone of Shoshone River, Wyoming, USA - 504 T | ecosystem: Environmental > Terrestrial > Soil > Riparian zone | place: USA: Wyoming...
GGAGACGTAGCACCGAGACGTCCACGAGTTGGCCGCGCAGCGCTACGTATCGCAGGGCGTGGGCCGCTTGGCCGGTGATCTCGTGCTGGCCGAAATCGGGATCGCGGAGACTGTCGCTGCCCTGGAGCTCGGCGGTCACATCGTCGGTGGCGAACCCGTCCTCGGCCCGGCCGATTGCTGCCAGGCATGCCTGGGCGTCGCCCAGTTGGCCGTACGCGACCGCGTCCTTTAGCGCGAGGCGAACCCGGCGAAACGGGTTGAGACGATCGAGGCGCAACTGGGCCTGCTGAGCGAAGGTCAGCGCATCGTCGCCCAGACCGCAGTCGGCCGACACGTGGGCCATGTCGCCGAGCACGAGCGCCCGCAGGTCCCAGTCGTCGGCTTCCTCCGCACACCGCAGGGCCGCGACGTGGTAGTGCCGGGAGGCGTCATGGGCACCGGCATCGTGGGCCGTCCAGGCCGTCCTGAAGCACAGTTCTCCGACGGCCGAGAACAGATCCGACCGGGCCTCGCGATCGATGTGGGTGTCGAGCAGGCCGACGGCCCAGCGGACCTGGCCGCCCAGGATCTCCCTGGCCAGACCACCGCCGTACCGGTGGTCGAGCACATTGGCCTGCCGGATGAGGTCACGCACCTGCTCCACGTGCTCCAACCCGACCCGGCGTGGGGGCGCGACGGGCTCGGCCATCGCGGCGGCCACCACTTCGCCCAAGGAAGAACCGGTCAGCGCCACCGCCGGAAGCGTGGCCAGGAAGTCTCGTCTGCGCACCGAATCACCGTCCGCCCGTGTCGCCGCCACCTGCTGGCAGTAGAAGCCCAGTTCGACGTCGGTTGTCACGCCGAGCACCTGACGGAACGCCGCCCGGTAGACGGAGTTGGGCCAGGTGATCCGACCGAGCTCCAGCCGGGATACGTAGTCACCGCCGAGCACCGCGTGCTGCCACCGAGAACCGGCGGTCCGCAGCACCTCGTTGACCAGCTCGGCCAACTGCTGCTGCGTCAACTCCAACCGCACCCGGCGCCGGACCAGCGTGGTGTTACGTCGACCCACCGTCATGACCGTAGGACCCCTCCGTGCGACCTCCACCCAGGGTAAACACACGAAGCCCTCAGTAGGCGCCGCGCGGCAAGAGTGCCCAGCGAAGTGCCCAGCCCCGGCGGCAGCGGTGATCCCTTCAGGTCCGACGGCCACCCGGCGATGCTTGGTGGCGTGGCCGTCGGAGGGTCCGCGGTCACGCCGGAGCCGGCTGGACCCGGCGCCGTTTCCCCCGACGCCGCCGGGTCCGGCCAACCACGCGACGACGGGTGGTGCGCCGGCCCAGCTGCCGCGGGTCGCGGCACTGGCCGGCTGGACAGGGCGGGTGAACGGGTGTGGCCGGACTGTCGTGGTGGGAGATCACGCGAGATCTGGTGATCACCTGCGTTCTGCTGGCCGGCTACGCGTGGTTGTCGGTGTTGACGAGACGGATACGGGTGGTGAGTCGCCGGATGGGGTCGCACGTGTGTGGCCGGCCGGAGCCCGGTCCGCCCCGGCCGGTCGGTCGGGAGGCGCGGCATCGGGTGGAGGTGGCCGAGATCCTGGCTCGGGAGCGGGACACCCCGCGGTCGATGCTGCCGCCGTCGCGGAGCCGAGAGGCCGCCGAGATGACCGAGCCGATGCCGGTGGTGGATACCGACACGCGCTACCGGAACGCAGGGCACGGACGACCGAAACGCCGGACACGCGGTTCGGCCGACGATCGAGACGACGGAGAGGAGTACCGGTGATGACCGGGAACGTTCGGGGCGCAATGGTGGTGAGGTCATGCCGTCGCTGGGGCACAGCTACGCGTGGGCGCGGCTGACGTGGCCGCAGATCGACGCCCTGTTGGCCATCGCGAAGGCGACCGACGGCACCCCTCGCGCGCTGAATCACTACTTGCCCGAGCGCGGCCAGCGGGCCGCGTTCCGGGCGGCGGTGACGGTTCTGGCGGGGCTCAGGTCTGCCGGTGAGGGAATGGAGTGAGGGCCGTGACGCCGGTGTACCGGTGTGTTCTGAAGGACTCCGAGTCGCACCCGACCTGTGTGGTGGCGGGTCATGACCGTCGGAACTGCTGGTTGTACGTCCATGCCACGACCCCGACCGTGTTGCGACTGCATCCTCCGGTGGTGCAGTTCCTGTGGGAGGCGCTGGCGAGGGTGGCGGCGATGCCGGACTGGCCGGTGCCGGGATTCGGGCCTGTGCACTGGTGGTTGCCGAGGAACACGGCGGCGTCCTATCCGGACTGTGCGGTCACCGGGCGGAGCCGGCGCGACACCTGGTTGTACGTGTACGCGGCGGCTCCCAGCGCCGTGAAGCTCGTTCCCCAGTTGGTCGAGTTCCTGCAGGACGTGCTGGTCGACCTGCCGGCCGCGCCCACGAGACACGACCCGGCGACCGGCCAGTTCGCCCTGACCTGAAGCGCTGGCCTGAAGGGAGCGCCACCATGACCCGCACACCCAGCCCCGGCACCGCCGACCACGCCGTCATCCGGTGCGTCCTCGACCTGCGCTACGACGGCACCCTCGCTGTGACCGCCACCCACGGCTGCACCGAGAGCGACGTCCACGACCTGCTCGACCTGCTCCACTCCGCCCACCGCACACCCGACGATCCCACCGGGACATCGGCGAGTAGCTGACGCTGACGTGGCCCTTCGCGTGCCGGTGCACGTGAGGGCGCACGGCCACGGCTCGTAGGCTGGACACTGTCATGGCAGATCCGTCCACGTACCGGCCCGCGCAGGGCACCATTCCCGAGGCCCCCGGCGTCTACAAGTTCCGGGACGGCCACGGCAGGGTCATCTATGTCGGCAAGGCGAAGACGCTGCGCAGCCGGCTGAACTCCTACTTCGCCGACATCACCCAGCTGCACCCGCGCACCAGGCAGATGGTGACGACGGCGGCCGCCGTCGAGTGGACCGTGGTGTCCACCGAGGTCGAGGCCCTGCAGCTGGAGTACAACTGGATCAAGGAGTTCGACCCGCGGTTCAACGTGCGGTACCGCGACGACAAGTCGTACCCGGTGCTGGCCGTGACCCTCCACGAGGACTACCCGCGCCTGCACGTGTATCGCGGACCCCGCAAGAAGGGCGTCCGGTACTTCGGCCCGTACTCCCACGCCTGGGCCATCAGGGAGACCCTCGACCTGCTGCTGCGGGTCTTCCCGGCCCGCACCTGCAGCGCCGGGGTGTTCAAGCGGCACGGCCAGATGGGCCGCCCGTGCCTGCTCGGCTACATCGGCAAGTGCTCGGCGCCGTGCGTCGGCCGGGTCAGCGCCGACGAGCACCGCGACATCGTGCTCGACTTCTGTGATTTTCTGGCCGGCCGCACCGACACCATGCTCCGCCGCCTGGAGAAGCAGATGCAGGTGGCGTCGAGCGACCTGGAGTTCGAGCGGGCCGCCCGGCTGCGCGACGACATCGGCGCGCTGCGCAAGGCCATGGAGAAGCAGGCTGTCGTGTTCGGCGACGGCACCGACGCCGACGTGGTGGCGTTCGCCGAGGACGAGCTGGAGGCGGCCGTCCAGGTGTTCCACGTCCGCGGCGGCCGGGTCCGCGGGCAGCGCGGGTGGGTGGTGGAGAAGGTCGAGCCCATCGGCGTCAGCGGGCTGGTCGGCCAGTTCCTCAGCCAGTTCTACGGCGAGCAGGCCGCGCTCGCCGAACAAGCCGACGTCGGTGGCAGCCCGATCCCGCGCGAGGTGCTCGTCCCCGAGCTGCCCGACGAGACCACGGTGTTCGCCGACTGGCTGTCGCAGCTGCGCGGCTCACGGGTGCAGATCAGGGTGCCCCAGCGCGGTGACAAGCGGGCGCTGGCCGAGACCGTCGCGCGCAACGCGGCCGAGTCGTTCACCCTCCACAAGCTGCGCAGAGCCGGTGACCTGACGGCCCGCTCGGCCGCGCTGCAGGAGATCCAGGACGCCCTGGCGCTCGACACCGCGCCGCTGCGCATCGAGTGCGTCGACGTCAGCCACGTGCAGGGCAGCGACGTGGTGGCGTCCCTCGTGGTGTTCGAGGACGGGCTGGCCCGCAAGGCCGAGTACCGGCGCTTCGCGATCAGGGAGGGCTCGCTGGGCGGCGATGTCGGGTCGATCGCCGAGGTCGTGCGGCGGCGGTTCCTGCGGTATCAGAAGGAGGCCGCGCGCGCTCTGTCATCGGACGCCCTGCCGGCGGAGGCGGCGGCCGAGACGTTCGGCGGGGCAGCGACCGATCGGCCGGGGATCGACCCGGAGACCGGCCGGCCGCGCCGGTTCGCCTACCCGCCCAACCTGCTGCTGGTGGACGGCGGCGCGCCGCAGGTGGCCGCGGCGGCCGACGTGATGGCCGAGCTGGGCATCACCGACGTCGCGGTCGCCGGACTGGCCAAGCGGTTGGAGGAGGTGTGGCTGCCCGGTGAGGCGGACCCGGTGGTGCTGGGCCGCACCAGCGAGGGGCTCTACCTTCTGCAGCGGGTGCGCGACGAGGCACACCGCTTCGCCATCGCGTACCACCGGCAGAAGCGGTCGACGAACATGACCGCGTCGGCACTGGACGACGTGCCGGGCCTCGGCACCACCCGTCGGACCGCGCTGCTGAGGCACTTCGGTTCGGTGCGCAGGCTGCGGGCGGCGACCGTCGAGGAGATCATCGAGGTACCAGGGGTGGGCCGCCGGACAGCGGAAGCGGTGCTGGCGGCCCTCGGCGGGGACAGTACGGACAACCAGGACAGCCGTACCGGCGGCAAGGAGTGAGGACATGGTGACGGGGGCAGGAACAACCCAGGGCATCGAGGTGGCGGTGGTCACCGGGCTGTCCGGCGCCGGCCGCAGCACGGCCGCCAAGGTGCTCGAGGATCTCAGCTGGTTCGTCGTGGACAACCTGCCGCCCGAGCTCATCGCCACCATGGTGGAGCTCGGCGCCCAGGCCAGCGGGGCGGTGACCAGGGTGGCCGTGGTGATGGACGTGCGCAGCCGCGCCTTCACCGACGACCTCGCCTCGGTGATCAAGGACCTGGACGCCCGCGGGTACAAGCCGCGGGTGCTGTTCCTGCAGGCGTCCGACGCGGTGCTGGTGCGGCGGTTCGAGGCGGTCCGCCGCGGCCATCCGCTGCAGGGCGACGGGCGGCTGGTCGACGGCATCGCCGCCGAGCGGGCCGTGCTGGCCCCGCTGCGGGCCGAGGCCGACCTGATCGTCGACACCTCGGGGCTGTCCGTGCACCAGCTGCGGACGACCATCGAGGACGCCTTCGGCGGCGAGTCGTCCACCCGGACGAGGGTCACGGTGCTCTCGTTCGGGTACAAGTACGGGCTGCCCATGGATGCCGACCTGGTGGTCGACGTGCGGTTCCTGCCCAACCCGTTCTGGATTCCCGAGCTCCGCGACCTCACCGGCCGCGACGACGAGGTGCGCGACTACGTGCTGTCCCAGGAAGGCGCGGGCGAGTTCCTCGACCGGTACCACGAGCTGCTGCGGCTCATCAGCGGCGGCTACCGCAGGGAGGGCAAGCGGTACCTGACGCTGGCGGTCGGCTGCACCGGCGGCAAGCACCGCAGCGTGGTCATGTCCCAGGAGCTGGCCTCCCGGCTGGCCACCGAGGACGGGGTGACGGCCAAGGTCGTGCACCGTGACCTGGGGCGCGAGTGAGCGCAGCGCGCGCGCTGCCCCCCGGGTTCCGCGCCGTCGCGCTGGGCGGCGGGCACGGCCTGTACGCCACGCTGTCGGCGCTGCGGCTGCTGACCGACGACGTCACCGCGGTGGTCACGGTCGCCGACGACGGCGGCTCCTCCGGCCGGCTGCGGCGCGAGCTGGGCGTGCTGCCGCCGGGTGACCTGCGGATGGCCCTGACCGCCCTGGCCGCCGGTGTCGGCAGCGGTGGGAGCGGCACGCGCCCGGCCGACCGGTGGGCCGAGGTGTTCCAGCACCGGTTCCGCGGCGACGGGGCGCTCGCCGGCCACGCGGTCGGCAACCTGCTCCTCGCCGGGCTCATCGAGGTGCTGGGCGACCCGGTGGCCGCGCTCGACGAGGCGTGCCGGTTGCTCGGGGTGCGGGGCCGGGTGCTGCCCATGTGTCCGTGGCCGCTCGACATCGAGGCCGACGTGACCGGGCTCGACGACGACCCGGCGGCCGAGCGGCGCATCCGCGGCCAGGTGGCGGTGGCGACCACCCCCGGCCGGGTGCGGCAGGTACGGCTGCTGCCGGCCGGGGCGCCGGCGTGCGAGGAGGCCGTCCGGGCGGTGGCCGCGGCCGACGTGATCGTGCTCGGCCCCGGATCGTGGTTCACCAGCGTGCTGCCGCACCTGCTGGTGCCCGACCTGCTCGCCGCCCTGCTCTCGGCCAGGGGTCACCGGATCGTGGTGTTGAACCTGGTGCCGCAGCCGGGAGAGACGGCCGGGTTCTCCCCCGAGCAGCATTTGGACGTACTCTCCGGCCACGCACCGGCACTCACCATCGACGCCGTCGTCGCCGACGACGACGCGGTGGCGGCGCCGGAACGGCTGCTCGGCGCGGTGCGTGCGCTGGGTGGTCGGTTGTTCCTCGATCGGTTGGCCGCGGGGGGCGGGCAGGATCGACATGATCCTGTCGCGCTGGCGGCGTTGTTGAAGAATGTGCTGCTTGATGGCGTCACACCGGTCGGGGGTGACGGTCCCCCGGAAGGGGGACGACCGGTTGGGAGAGAGGAGCAGGCGGCGTGGCAATGACAGCTGCCGTGAAAGATGAGCTGAGCCGCCTCGCGGTGACCAAGAGCTGCTGCCGACGCGCGGAGGTCTCCGCGCTGCTGCGGTTCGCCGGGGGCCTGCACATCGTCGCCGGCCGGGTGGTGGTCGAGGCCGAGGTGGACACCGGAGCGACGGCCCGTCGGCTGCGCCGGGAGATCCACGAGCTGTACGGCCACACCTCGGACGTGCACGTGATCACCTCGGGGGGGTTGCGCAAGGGCACCAGGTACGTCGTGCGGGTGGTCCGCGACGGCGACGGGCTGGCCAGGCAGACCGGCCTCATCGACCTGCGCGGACGGCCGGTGCGTGGCCTGCCGCCGCAGGTGGTGTCCGGCGGGCTGTGCGACGCGGAGGCCGCGTGGCGGGGTGCGTTCCTGGCGCACGGCTCGCTCACCGAGCCGGGCCGCTCGTCCGCGCTGGAGATCACCTGCCCGGGTCCGGAGGCCGCGCTGGCGCTGGTCGGGGCCGCGCGGCGGCTGGGCATCGTGGCCAAGGCACGCGAGGTGCGTGGTGCCGACCGGGTGGTCGTGCGCGACGGGGACGCGATCGGCGCGCTGCTCACCAGGCTCGGCGCGCACTCGTCGGTGCTGGCCTGGGAGGAGCGGCGGATGCGCCGCGAGGTGCGGGCCACGGCCAACCGGCTGGCCAACTTCGACGACGCGAACCTGCGCCGCTCGGCGCGGGCCGCGGTGGCCGGCGCGGCCAGGGTGGAGCGGGCGCTGGAGCTGCTCGGCCCCGACGCGCCGGAGCACCTGGTGACCGCGGGTCAGCTGCGCCTCAAGCACCGGCAGGCGTCGCTGGAGGAGCTCGGCCAGCTCGCCGACCCGCCCATGACGAAGGACGCGGTCGCCGGCCGTATCCGTCGGCTGCTGGCGATGGCCGACAAGCGGGCCGCTGACCAGGGCATCCCGGACACCGAGTCGGTCGTCACCCCGGACATGCTGGACACCTAGCCGGTGGGGTGGCTGAACCAGACGTTGGGCTCGACGTAGACGCCGACGTCGGTGAGCTGGGACACCAGCACCGGCACCATCCCGCCCGGCACGGCGACCGGGTCGTCGGTGTCGAACGGCAGGCCGGTCCACGCACGCCACCGCGCCAGCGGGGCCTGGACGGTGGACGAGCACGGGGCGATGCCGACGACGGTGCCGCCGAGCCTGGCGTGGACGCGCAGCCACGGGTCGGCCGGCAGCCCGTCCGGCCGCGTCCTCGCCGCGTACTCCCCGATCGACGTCCACGGCTCGTCGGCCTTGCCCGGCGGCCGCACCGGCACCACCAGCTCGTCGTGGCCGAGCTCGCCCGCCACGGCGCGCATCGCCCGCAGCACCTCGGTGGACAGCCCGCCGCGCTGCCGCGCCGGGTGCACGGCGATCTCGATGGCACACACCGTGTCGGTCTCGCGGTCGTCCATGGCGTCCTCGACGGCCCAGATCGCCACCTGGTCCCAACCGCCGTCCGGGAACCGCGCCCGTCCGGCGATGTCCGCCGGGTCCGCCGCGAACGGCACGCACACCCCGCGCGCCACGCACTCACCGCCGTCGACCGCGACGACCGTGAGGTGCGGCCAGCGCCGCGCGAGCCTGGTCCGCCGGACCAGCGCGGCCACCGGGTCGCCCTGCATGAACGCGGCCGTGGCCTCCCGGTAGGGGATCGCGAACGCGGCCTCGGCCAGCTCGGGTCGCCGCGCGATGGTCACCAGTTCCATTCCTCCGACCATAGGGACCAGCGCGGAAGTGGCGGCTGCGGACATGGTCGGCGGCGCAGCCCGCTCGTAGAGTCAGTGACCATCGATCACCCTCAGTGTCGAGGGAGGCATCATGGTCCGGTTCCGTTGTCGCACCCAGGTCCTCGGCCTGCTGGCCGCCACCGTGGTCGCGCTGGGCGCCGTGGTCGCGCTGGTCGCCACCGAGCGCCCGGCGCAGGCGGCCACCATGCAGGAGGTGACCGGCTTCGGCTCCAACCCGGGCAACCTGCAGATGTTCCGGTACGTACCGACCGGGCTGCCCGCCGGTCGTCCGCTCGTGGTGGTCATGCACGGCTGCACCCAGAACGCCGCCGGGTACGGCGCCGCCAGCGGCTGGGCCCGCCTCGCCGACACGTGGGGGTTCGCCCTGGTGCTGCCGCAGCAGCGGTCGGCGAACAACGCCAACTCGTGCTTCAACTGGTTCGAGAACGGCGACATCACCCGCGGCTCCGGCGAGGCGCTGTCGATCAGACAGATGGTCGACCGGATGAGGGCCGACTTCGCCTCCGCTGCCACCTACGTCACCGGCCTGTCCGCCGGGGCGGCGATGACCGCGGTCATGCTCGCCACCTACCCGGAGGTGTTCGCCGGCGGCGGCATTGTCGCCGGCATCCCGTACCGGTGCGCCACGTCCGTCGGCGCGGCGTTCACCTGCATGAACCCCGGCACCGGGCAGACCCCCGCCCAGTGGGGCGACCGGGTGCGGGCCGCATCGTCGCACACCGGCCCGCGGCCGAAGGTGTCCATCTGGCACGGCACGGCCGACACCACGGTGCGGCCGTCGAATCTGGTCGAGCTGGTCGACCAGTGGACGAACGCGCACGGCACCGACCAGACCCCGGACGTCAGCGACACCGTCGCCGGCTACCCGCACAAGGTGTACGGGTCCGTCGTCGAGACCGTCGAGATCACCGGCATGAACCACGGCCAGCCGATCGACCCCGGCGCCGGCACGGCGCAGTGCGGCACGGTGGCCGCGTACGTCCTCGACGTCAACGTGTGCGCCGCGTACCACATGGCCCGCTTCTGGGGCCTGGTCAACGGAACCCCGCCGCCGACCACGACGACCACCGCCCCGCCGCCCGCGGCCTGCTTCACCGACCACAACTACGGCCAGGTGGCCGCCGGGCGGGCGCACATGAGCGGCGGGTACACCTACGCGAACGGCTCGAACCAGGCGATGGGCCTCTACAACACGTTCGAGCGGCACACGCTGAAGCGGACCGCGCCGAACCACTACGTGCTCGCCGACAGCGGCTGCCCCTGACGGACCGGCGATCCGCGCCATGTGACCAAACCGAGTCCTCGCCGCGACAACCATCCGGTTCGCTCAGGTGGTTGTCGCGGTGAGGACCGGAGGTGTGGCGTGGAGGACGACTTCGACCGGTACGTCGCCGCCGCGTGGCCGCGCCTGCTGCGGTCGGCGTGGCTGCTCACCGGCGACTGGCAGCTGGCCGAGGACCTGCTGCAGACCGCGCTGATCAAGACCGCCCGCCACTGGAACCGGGTGGCCGACGGCAATTCCGATGCCAACCCCGACGGCTACGTCCGGCGGGTGCTCGTGACCACCTACTCGTCGTGGTGGCGCCGCAAGTGGCGTGGCGAGCGGCCGACCGAGCGGCTGCCCGAACGGATCGACGCCGACCACAACGACGCCGCGGATGTGCGCTTCGGCCTGGCGGATGCCCTGGCGGGACTGCCCAGGCAACAGCGGGCCGTGCTGATGCTGCGGTACCACGCAGACCTGACCGAGGCGCAGACCGCGCAGATCCTCGGCATCGGTATCGGCACGGTCAAGAGCCACACCTCTCGTGCGCTCGCTGCGCTGCGCCGTCGCGACGACCTGCGTGGTCTGCTGATCAAGGAGGGCGACCGATGAACGACGACGACCTGCTGCGGGACCTGCTCACCAACCACCTCCCGGACCCACCGTCGACACCGGCGCCGACCGGCCTACGGCGGCGGGCCGCCCGGCGCGCCACCGCCGCCGTCGTGGCCACCACAGTGGGTGTGTTCGCTGCGATCGCCGTGTCGACAGTGGCGCTGGCCGCCCGCGGCGACGAGCCGCCCGCACCGGCCGATCCGTTCGCCCAGCTGAAGCTCGAGCTCTGGCACGGCGGCTTTGTGACCAGCGATGACCGCATGATCATCATCGAGTTCGAATCGGTGTGTGACGGAGCGAGGGACGTGCGCGTCGATGAGCGACCCGACAGCGTACGAATAGCTCTCGTCGGCTTCCCCGCCGTCGATGTCTCGCTGCCCAGCCTCCTGATCACAGAACACTGCACCGCCCAAGTGATGTTGGCCGAGCCGTTGGCCGGCCGGGTCGTGATCGATGCGGCCGGCGGTGTGCCGCGAACGCTGGTGAGGCAGAGCCGGGAGCTGTTTCCGACGTACCCCTTGTCGATCACCACCCACGACATGAACGCATTCGATGGTCCGCCGGACAACGGACTGATCTGGCAGCACCACATCCAGTGGGACAAGCGCTACCTGCGGATAGCGCAGTACGAGAAGGACTCGGCCGGGGGCCGGGTGGCCGACCCGGCGGTGCGGGAGGTGCCGGTTCGGGGCCACCTGGGCACGGTGTACGTGGACGCGACCAACTCTGCCGACCCCAGCAAGGCGCACAGGATCCAGCTCGGGTGGACCGAGGGCGACCAGCGGATCGTGGTCGGCATCGAGGAGTCGGGCGTCGGCGACGCGGAGGCCATGCTGGCCGAGCTCCTCAAGGTGGCCGACGGCCTGCGCTGAGCAGCCGCACATGCTGGGACGATAGGGTTGAAAGGCCTCCAGCCCCACGTCCCAAGGGAGATCAACGGTGACGGTCCGAGTAGGTGTCAACGGCTTCGGCAGGATCGGCCGTAACTTCTGGCGCGCGGTGAACGCCGCCGGCCACGACGTCGAGATCGTCGCGGTGAACGACCTCACCGACAACGCCACCCTGGCGCACCTGCTGAAGTACGACTCGATCCTCGGCCGGCTCGACGCCGACGTGACGTCCAGCGGTGACTCCATCGTGATCGACGGCACCAGCATCAGGTCGCTGGAGGAGCGGGACCCGGCGGCGCTGCCGTGGGGCGACCTCGGGGTCGACGTGGTGATCGAGTCGACCGGCCACTTCACCACCGCGGAGAGCGCCGGCAAGCACCTGGCGGCCGGCGCCGGCACCGTGATCATCTCGGCGCCGGCCAAGGGCGAGGACCTCACGGTCGTCATGGGCGTGAACGACGACGTGTACGACGGCAGCCAGAAGATCCTGTCCAACGCGTCGTGCACCACGAACTGCGTCGCGCCGATGGCCAAGGTGCTGCACGAGTCGTTCGGCATCGTCAAGGGCCTGATGACGACGGTGCACGCCTACACCAACGACCAGGTGATCCTCGACTTCCCGCACTCCGACCTGCGGCGCGCCCGCGCGGCCGCGACGAACATCATCCCGACGACAACGGGCGCGGCCAAGGCCACGGCCCTGGTGCTGCCCGAGCTCAAGGGCAGGCTCGACGGCATGGCGATGCGCGTGCCGGTGCCGGACGGGTCGGTCACCGACCTCACGGTCGAGGTGTCCCGGACGGTCACCAAGGACGAGGTCAACGCCGCGTTCCGGGAGGCCGCTGCCGGCCCGCTCAAGGACATCATGGTGTACAGCGAGGACCCGATCGTCTCGTCGGACATCGTGGGCTCGCCCGCGTCGTGCACCTTCGACTCGCCGCTCACCATGGTCCTCGACGGCCGCCTGGTGAAGATCATCGGCTGGTACGACAACGAGTGGGGCTACTCGAACCGGCTCGCCGACCTCACCGTCCTGGTCGGCACGAAGCGGGCATGAGGACGCTCGACGACCTCCTGTCGGAGGGGGTTCGTGGTCGGCGCGTGCTCGTCCGCTCCGACCTGAACGTGCCGCTCGATGACGGGTCGATCACCGACGACGGCCGCATCAGGGCATCCCTGCCGACGATCTCCGCGCTGGCCTCGGCCGGCGCCAGGGTCGTGGTGGCCGCGCACCTGGGGCGCCCCAAGGGAACCCCTGACCCCGCGCTGTCGCTGCGCCCGGTGGCGGAGCGCCTCGGTGAGCTGCTCGGCGCCCCGGTGGTGCTCGCGAAGGACGTGAGCGGACCGTCGGCCCGCGAGACCGTCGACGGCCTCGCCGACGGCGCGGTCGCCCTGCTGGAGAACGTCCGCTTCGACGCCCGCGAGACCAGCAAGGACGACGCCGAGCGCGCCGGGCTGGCCGCCGAGCTGGCCGCGCTGGTCGGCTCGGGTGCGTTCGTCTCGGACGGATTCGGTGTGGTGCACCGCAAGCAGGCATCCGTCTACGACGTGGCGCCGCTGCTGCCTCGCTACGCGGGCGGCCTCGTCCTGGCCGAGCTGGCGGTGCTGCGCCGCCTCGCCGGCAACCCCGACCGGCCCTACGTCGTCGCGCTCGGCGGGTCCAAGGTGTCGGAC
>Ga0190272_10001140_pt1 | contig 12896 bp, 12 predicted proteins | sample Popmic504T_FD_133746 | JGI IMG/M metagenome (GOLD analysis project Ga0190272, IMG submission 133746) | Populus adjacent soil microbial communities from riparian zone of Shoshone River, Wyoming, USA - 504 T | ecosystem: Environmental > Terrestrial > Soil > Riparian zone | place: USA: Wyoming...
AAGGTGATCGATGGCGGTGACCTGCTCGTCGAGCCGCGACAGCTGACTGGGCTGCGATTCTGCGAGCCCGAGAATGAACCGGCCACCGCTGAGCTGATCGACGGTGGCCGCAAACCGAGCAAGATGCGCTGGATCCCGCACGCTCATGTCGGCGACGAGCATGCCTAACTCAACTTCGTCGGTCTCGTTGGCCATGGCGCCCAAGGTCACCCAAGGGTCGAGTTGGCGTTCTCCAGGCTCGATCAACCACGCGGTGTCGAACTCCGTGTCTTCCATGCGAAGCAGGAGATCTCTTCCGTGCTCCGGCCCGCGGGGGACCACATGGACACCAAAACTCAACTCGGACATGCTCGGAATCGTCCCATGAGTCGCTACCGATGGGGGCGGGACCACTGGGCGACACGGGAAGTTGTCGGGGCTGAGAGGATCGCGCAGTGTCGAAACCTCATCGCCGGTGGCAAGCTACCTTGGCTTTCACAGCCGTCGGGGCGCTCGCCACCTCCATACTCGTCGGTCCGGCTTCGTCCGCACTTACCGAATCAGCACCTACCGAAGGGGTGGCGGCCAGCCGCGGGCAGCCGGCGAGGCAGCCGACCACATTGATCGCGACTGGGGACATCGCCTGCGATCCGGACAGCCCATTCTTCGACTCTCGCGGTCTGTGTCAACAGGATCGGGTGGGGTCGTTGGTCACGAAACTCGTTCGCCGAGGTGCCGAATGGTTTATACCGCTCGGCGACGTGCAGTACGAAACCGGAAGCTACGGCGATTTCCTCGCTGTTTATGACGAAGCTTTCGGTGGCGTGCGGTCGGTGACGCAGGCAATCGCTGGAAATCATGAGTACGTCACGCGCCGTGCTCGAGGATACTTCCGGTACTTCGGGGCCAGGGCCGGAAACGTCGAGAAACCGTGGCGAACGTTTGTCGCTGCTCGTGGCTGGCGAGTCGTGCTCCTTGACTCCAACTGTGAACACGTCGGCGGATGTGGCCCTCGCTCGCCGCAGGGAAGGTGGTTGCAACGCCAGTTAGCTGATTCCGGTCAACAATGCACACTCGCGGCCTGGCACCATCCCCTCCAAACTTCGGGAGAGTACGCGGGACATGTTGACACCTACGAACGTGCGCTGAAGTTGTGGAAGCTTGCGGACGCCGGAGGGGTTGATGTCGTCCTCAACGGGCACGACCACATTTATGAACGTTTCGCCAAGAAGGACGGCATGGAACAGTTCCTCGTGGGGACGGGTGGCAAGAATCACTACGACATCACGACGAAGTCTCCCGGTAGCCAGGCGAGAATCGGGCACCGATATGGCGTTCTGAAACTGACACTCCGCAGCGGAGGTCGGTACCGACACGCGTTTGTTACCGCCTCGGGCGTTGAACTTGACGCCGGACACGGATCCTGCGCGAATCGCAACACGCTGTAGCGTCCGGCCTCGCCACCATCTTCTCGTGTCGCCCGATTGGGTGAAATACCCAGAAGTACCCGAGATCCCCGGCACGGTTTGCCGAGAGTGGTCGGATGGGGAAACTTCGGGGCAAATTCATTGGTGGCGGAGCTAGCGCTTGTGCAGTCGTGGCAGCACTCGTCGCTTGCTCGGCCGGAAACGTGTCACCTGAGGGTGACCAGCAGCCCTCAGTCACAGCCAGCCCGACCACTTCGCTACCCAAACCAGAGGCTCCCAAGGCGGTCACCATCGTGGCGGTGGGTGACATCGCGTGCGATCCAACGAGCCCCTACTACGAGGGCATGCCGGGGTTCTGCGAACACGAAGGGGTGGCCCGTCAGGTTGGCCGGTTTGTTGACGAAGGTGCGGAGTGGTTCGTCCCCCTAGGGGACATCCAGTATGAGAACGGTGAGTACGCCGCGTTCCGTGAGGTTTACGACAAGTCGTTTGGACGATTCAAGGACATCACCGCGCCTGTAGCGGGCAATCACGAGTGGTATATCGAAGGCGCATCCGGCTACTTCCGGTACTTCGGGAAAGCTGCTGGCACGCCGGAAAAACCTTGGCGAAGTTTTAGTCCAATGAAGGGCTGGCGCATTCTGCTGCTCGATTCAAACTGCGAGTTTGTCGGTGGGTGCGAACCGACCTCGCCGCAGGGTCGCTGGATTAAGGCAACGATGAAGGCGCACCCAACAGACTGCGTGCTTGCTGCCTGGCACCACCCGCTCCGCACCTCGGGTGAGTACTACGGAGTTACCGACAGCTCTGATCGAGCAGCGGAGTTGTGGGAGTCGGCAAAGGCAGCGGGAGTCGACGTCGTCCTGAACGGACATGACCACCTTTACGAACGATTCAAGCCGCTCGGGGGGATCCAACAGTTCACGGTCGGCACAGGGGGTAAGAACCCCAATGAGATTGTTAACCGCATTCCTGGTTCGCAAAAGAGCATCAGCGACCGCTATGGCGCCCTAGCGCTCACGATGAATGCAGATTCTACGTACAACTTCGAGTTCGCAGCGAGTAATGGCGACGTGCTGGACCAAGGCAAGGGTTCCTGCGCGAACGAATAGCTAGGTCGCCAGTTCAGGGATCTCCCGGAATAGATTCAAAGACTCGGGATTTGCGAGCGCCTCCACGTTGCGGACCTCCCGGCCGTGGACAACGTCGGCCACTGCGAGTTCAGCAAGCTTGTTGCTTCGAGTGCGTGGGAGGTCAGTGACCGCAATGACTTTCGCGGGCACGTGGCGTGGCGAGCAGTTCTCGCGGAGCACGCGTCGGATGGTCCCGATGAGCTCATCATCGAGGTCGCAGTCGGCAGACAGCCGCACGAAGAGCACGATCCTGGTGTCGTCGTCCCACTGTTGTCCGATCGCCAGCGCCTCCACAATCTGTGGCAGGTTCTCCACCTGCCGATAGATCTCAGCCGTTCCGATGCGCACCCCGCCAGCGTTGAGGGTGGCATCCGAGCGACCGTGGATCACTATGCCCCCGTGGTCAGTCCACGATGCAAAATCGCCTTGGGCCCACACTCCTGGGAAGCGCGCAAAGTAGGCACTTTCGTACTTCGCGTCTTCTGGGTCGTTCCAGAAAGAGACGGGCATCGAAGGGAAGGGCATCGTGCAGACGAGCTCGCCGCGGGTATCAGGGCTTAGGCGCAGCGACCTCCCTTTGTCGTCATACACGTCGACCGCCATCCCAAATCCGGGGGTTTGAATCTCTCCGGCGTACACCGGCTGCGTGGGGTCGCCGGCAACAAAGCACCCGCAGATATCGGTTCCGCCAGAAATGGAAGCCAAGTGCACATCAGCTTTGATGTCGCGGTAGACGTACTCAAAACCTTCGGGAACCAGTGGGGACCCGGTCGACGTGATGGTGCGCAACGACCGCAACGTATGGGTCTTTGCGGGTTGCAGATCCATCTTGCGCGACGCATCGAGGTACTTCGCAGAAGTCCCAAACAAAGTGATACCGAACTCATCGACCAAATCCCATAAGCGGCTTGGGGTGGGATGAAAGGGTGAGCCGTCGTAGAGCACCAGTGCGGCCCCCGTGGCGAGCGCCGACATCAGCCAGTTCCACATCATCCATCCGCACGTCGTGAAGTAGAACACGACGTCGTCTGGGCGGACATCACAGTGAAGGCGGTGTTCGACCGAATGCTTCAGCAGCAGGCCAGCCCCTCGGTGCACGATGCACTTGGGCACTCCAGTGGTGCCTGAGCTGTACAAGATGAAGCCCGGATCGTCGAAGGCCGATTCCACAAAATCCAAGGGAGCGCCCGCGTGTGCTGCCAAGGCTGCTCGCCAGCTGATGGCCTTGGGAATGTCGGTGATGTCGGGGTCCGTTGCAAGCTCTTCGACGACCACCACCGCTTGAACAGATTGAAGTTTTCTCGCTACCTCGCCAAGACGTGCGAGCCGAGGTTGAGGCTTCCCGGCATACACGTATCCGTCCGTGCCGATCAGCACCGTCGGCTCGACCTGGCCGAACCGGTCGAGAACGCCGGCGACCCCGAAATCTGGGGAGGTGGAGGTGAAAACTGCGCCCAGCATGGAGGTGGCAAGCATGGCCGTGAGTACCTCAGGGGTATTCGGCAACCATGCGGCCACTCGATCACCAGGGCCGACGCCGCAGGAGCGGAGGAAACTGGCGAACGCCGCGGCTTGCTCGTGCAGTTCTTTCCAGGTGAGCGAGCGTCGTACGTCGTCTTCACGGACGAACTCGACGGCCACTGACGCATCGGAATGATTGCCCCGCGTCTGTCCGTTGAGCAGGTTGCGGGCGTAGTTGGCTGTTGCCGCGGGGAAGAATTTTGAATCACGCATCGAAGGCCCGGGCACAAAAGATGGACCGGATCCTCGCGGCTCTATCAGCGTGGTGTCCCAGACCATTTCCCAGAACTCACTGGGGTGCTGGGCTGACCACTTCTGCAGTGCCACGGAGTCGGCCACGGGCACATGGTGGCGCTCTTGGACGGATTGTCGGAAGCGGTCAAGGTGGCTGGCGGCAATCTCTGCCGGCGCCGGTTCCCACAACCTCTTGTCGGTCACGCCGACATCCTGCCGTGTGGTCAGGCCAGATGGCGAAGGGGGATGAGCAGCGATCGGACGACTTCTGCGTCGGGGTATCGAACCTCGCGGATGTGCATGGCTTGGTCTGGCTCGATGCTGTTCGCCGGCATCGGTTGCTCCGCCGCGGAGTCGGCAGTTTTAGGGTCTGCCCCGATTGCGTTTAGGGACTCTGGAGCATCGAGCCCGGCGGCGGAGAGCCAGTAATCGATCATTTGGTCAAACTCCGCGCGACGTCCCGGTGCCAGGAGATTGCGTACGCCTGTCCGCGGATCGACCCAACCGATCCTGACCCCTGCTGAGTCGGTGACGTCAATGCGGTCGCCGCGTGCGAAATCCACGCCGGTACGCCCAGCGAGCGCGCTGGAACCCATGCACGATCTCCCGCCTAAGAACCCACGGTGGAACTGCCCCAAACAAGACCCCCGGTGTCTTGTGCCTGGTTTATCGGCAATGGCGCAGCCAACATTGAATGGCCGGCGGCAGCACGCGGACTGCGTCGGCGGTGAGCAGAGACCGCTAGGCCTAACGGGTGACGGGGGCAAAGGACAGCGAAGCAGCCAGCCGATCTCTTGGTCGAGACCAATTGGGAGGGTTCGTGGCGTCCTCGAAGCAACACGATCAGGTTCAGGGTGAGACGGCCGATGACGCTGTGTTGCAGAGCCACCGAGTAGAGCAAGCAGAGCTTGCTGAGGAGGAGCAACTCGAGGCACTCGTCGATGACGGCGACCTCGACGGAGAGGCAGATGCCCCAGAGGCAGAGTCCCAAAAGGCGGCGTCTCGTGTCGGAGTGAAGGTGCTGGCGTGGGTGGTGGCCGCCTCAGCCATCGCGATCGCCATCGTTGTCTTGGTGAACGCTGCCACTGGGTCGAACCAACCGACTCAAATTCCGGAAACTGTCACCGACCCCGCTGTCGTGGTATCAGCGCTGTCGGAGGGTGGCTTCGACTGCAGCGGAGCTGTCGTGCAAGGCGATGTGGCTACCTGCAACTCGACGATCGCGGTACGCATCTTCACCGATGGCAAGGTCGCGCAAGACTGGGTCGAAAAGTTGCTGCGAGACCCACTCACGAACTCTTCGATCGGGTGGGTGCGCAGCGGCAACGTCGTGGTCGCTGCCCCACTGGATTCCACGCCCGAGATTGTCACGGCCCTGGGACCGCAGGCGAAGTTGTTCTAGCCACGCGATTCAACCAACACCATCGATCGGGCCGACTCGGAGCACCCTAGAGTCATCGGGTGGCCCAAACTCCTCCTGAGACACCGCCACCGCGGCTACGTGTCGATGTTTCGGCCGCCGAGCGCGCTGCGATCGAGGAGGTGACCGGCGCGTTGCCCCTGCCGGCGTTGCGGGCGGTGAGGGATGGTCGCGGGCGAGAGTTTCAAAGGCTTGAATTCTTGGGCGATTCGGTGCTGGACGTGGTGGTGTCAGTCCACGCCGCCTCCGATCCACAGTGCCCACACTGCGCCCGCTCCGGTGGAAATGTCGCTCGCTTAGTGACCGATGCGGCGCTCGCGGCTCGTGCCGAAGAGATTCACCTCGGTTCCTGGCTTGAGTGGCGGGCATCAACGGAGCGGCTGGCCGACTTAACGGAGGCGTGTATCGCCGCGGCGTGGATCGCGGGAGGATGGGCCCAAGCGATCGCCGTGGTTCAGCGGATGGTCCATCCACTGGGCGACATGGCAGCCATCTTCGCCGGGAGTTTCGATGGGAATTTTGATGCGAATACCGTGGCGACGGTGAACCCGGGTAGGGCAAGTAGGCGGGTGGGAGCAGCGTTCCTGGAGTTGGCTGGAGCGTCGAGCGCATTCAACTCTGATCCAACGGCCGATGAAGCGAAGTTGTCGGCAATGCGCGCGGCGGTCCATCGTGCTGAACGCGTTGCGCAGTTTGCCCAGCGCAGTCGATTGGTCGCCACCGATGGCGAGGCCTCGCAGGTGTCTGATCGTGTCGAAGAGCAGATCGCGCAGCTGCTGTGGTCCCAGGGTGCCGACAGCGCCCTGACGTTGGCGGATCGGGCACTCCATGAATGACCGCGATGGCCAAGAACCGCTGAACCCGTAGGCTGCGGTCGTGTCGGATCTTGTCTATCCCCCAGTAATCGCAGCGTGCCGTGTGTCGTTCAGGGCGTTGGGTCTGCGTCTCAACGTGCAGGGTGGTGAACACGTTCCGATCACTGGAGGTGCGGTGCTGGCAAGCAACCACGTCAGCCATCTCGACTTCATCTTCGCTGGATTGGGCGCACGTCAGGCCGGACGCCACGTGCGGTTCATGGCGAAAGAGTCAATCTTTGCGCACCGAGTGGCCGGGCCACTCATGCGCGGGATGCACCACATTGCGGTCGACCGCGACGCGGGGTCGGCGAGTTTTCGCGACGCACTTGCGGCGATTAAGAGCGGTGAGGTCGTGGGGATCTTCCCCGAGGCCACCATCAGCCGTTCCTTTGAGCCGAAGGAGTTCAAGTCGGGCGCGGAACGGTTGGCGGCCGCCGCCAAGGTGCCGCTGATCCCGGTAGGTCTGTGGGGCACACAGCGGTTGTGGACCTACGACAAGCATTCCAGCCTGAAGCAACGCGGCGTTCCCGTGCAGGTGTTTGTGGGGGAGCCAATAGATGCAGCGGCTCACCGAAAAGAAGCAGCACACCTACTCAAGGAAGCGGTCACTGCCTTGGTGCACCGGGCGCAACAGCATTACCCCGATGACGGCACCGGGCAGTGGTGGCAGCCTCGCCGACTGGGCGGAACTGCGCCTTCGCCTTCTGAGGTAGACCAGGTGTAAGAGAAGCGGGGTGTAGCAAGAACCTGGCGTAAAGAGTCGACGAAGGCGCAGCCGGGCGCCCGATGTGTTAGGCCGCGGCCACTGGGGCGGTCTGCTCGGACTCCTCTTTGGTCACCTTGATGGCGAACACGGTGATGACAAAGGCCAGCGCTGCGAGCGCAGCGGACACCTGGAAAGCAGCGGTCCACCCTTCGACGACCGCGACGGCTTGATCGGGGGTGAAGCCGACCTGTCCCGGCGTTGGTGGGGGGGTGCCCGCGTCCTTGAACTCACTGGTGATGACGGTAGTCGCCACTGTGGTGAGCAGCGCCAAGCCGATCGATCCGCCGATCTGCTGGGTTGTGTTGAGTACCCCGGATGCGATGCCGGTATCGCCTTCGTCAACCTGCGAAACCGCCGCAAGAGTCAAAGGCATGAAGGTGAAACCAAGGCCGGTGGCAAACACAATCATTGGCCCGAGCAAACCGCCGAGGTAGCCAGACGAGGCACTGATCTGAGAGAGCCAGAACATCCCGATGGTGGTGAGGGCTGTGCCGATCAGAGCCAAGGGCTTAGCGCCATAGCGGGTGATGAGCTGCGATGCGGCTCCCGCCGAAATGACGATAAAGATGCTCACCGGAACGAAGGCAAAGCCAGCCTTGAGCGGACTGTAGTGAAGGACCTGCTGCACGAATTGGGTGAGATAGAAGAACATCGAGAACATCGCCGCACCAATGATCAGCATGATGGCGTAGGCCCCCGATCGATTGCGATTTTCAAAGATTCGCATCGGCATGAGTGCGTGTTTGCTGGTCGCCTCGATGATGACGAAGGCCACCAGTAGCACCGTTGCCAAGCCGAGGTACAACAAAGACTCGCCATCGGTCCACGCGCCGCTTGCGCCTTGCGCCTGGACTTCAGTCGCGACATGCGTCAACCCGTAGACCAGCATGACGAGTCCGAGGGTGCCGGTGATGGCGCCGGGCAAGTCGAAACGTCCCTTGTGACGCTCGGTCTCGGTGAGCACCTTGGGCGCCACGAAAAGGACGAAGAGCCCGATCGGGACGTTCACGAACAACACCCACCGCCAGCTGTACTCGGTGAGGATCCCACCCAGGATCAGCCCGACGGCTGCACCAGCACCGGACATGGCGGCGTAGACGCCCATGGCACGGTTGCGCTGCTTCCCCTCGGGGAACTCAGTCGCGATGAGCGAAAGGGCGGTGGGAGCCGCGAACGCTGCGCCAAGACCCTGAACTGCACGAGCCACCAGGAGCGAAGTCTCGTCCCAGGCGAATCCGCCAGCAAACGATCCAATGGTGAACAGAATGATTCCGCCAAGAAAGACGCGGCGACGCCCGAGAATGTCACCGGCACGACCACCGAGCAGCAGGAAACCACCAAAGGCAAGGGTGTACGAGGTAATGACCCATTGCAGGCTCTCGGGCGAGAACCGCAAGTCTTCTTGAATGCGGATCAGTGCGATGTTCACGATGGTGGCGTCAAGAACCACCATCAACTGAGCCATGGAAATCACCAACAGGGCGATCCCGAGATGTTTTGGGGTGGTGCTCGACGTCGGACTAGCTACGTCTTTGGACTCGGACATGCTGCTCCTTGGCGATTTGTTGGGTGGAAATGTTGATGGAGTTGGGTGCTGCGGGGCTAGGTCTGGCTGTTCGTATTGAGGTCGGGTTTATTTAGGTCGGGTGAGAAGCGGCAAGGCAATGTCGTCAACCAGGCGAATCAGGAACTCTTGGTCGACGGGGTCGTGGGTGACGAGGAAGCGATAGGTAATGAGTGAAGGCATGACATCGACCAGGAAAGTCAGGTCTTTGTCGGCGGCAATCTCGCCTCGGTCGCGCCATGCCTGCAAGATTTGCAGCAGGGCCTGACGTTTTGTCTCGATCAGTTGCTGACGAACTGCTCCGGCGAGCGCCTCGTCTGTGGAGCAGGCAGAAATTAGGCCACGCATCATGCAGACCTGATCCTGGGAAGCGTGGTCATTGATGTGGGACAGGAAATCCAGCAGGTCACCCCGCAATGACTCGCCCGGTAGTTCACTTGCTGCGGTTTGGGTGGTCCGTAGCCCTCGCACCGATTCGGTCACCAGTTCGGCCTTGCTGGGCCAGTGCCGGTAGAGCGTGGCCTTGGAGCTATGGGCGCGGGCCGCTACTGCGTCCATCGTCAACCGGTCAAAGCCCACCTCGATCAGCACCTCGAGGGTAGCTGCGTAGATCCTTTCGGTGCGCTCCGCAGCGGTCGTAGCCTCGCCCGTTCCCGATAGCGATGAGGCGCCAACAGTGATCACCAGCAACCCCTTCCACGCGTGAGAGAACGAAACTGTTTCGTACCGCGCGACACAATACGAAACGGTTTCGTTTCGCGCAACCCTTTATCTCAGGTCTGAGGAACCTCAGGGCTGAAAATCTCAAGGCCGAGCAGCAGGGAGTGAGAGCCCGAGCAACCACCGGGGCGAGGCCACGGCCACCCTCGCGCCCCTGCTGCCCACACTGCTGCCTCCACTGTCGGCCAAGCGCTGCCGCAACTCTCGGTCGGCCGTCACCACCAACCAGTAACGCTCGGGCTGGTCGGCGACGGCCTGCACGATGGCGTCGTCTCCGGAGCCGCCGGCAAGCACCACGTGCACGCCTGGCGGCGCCGTCGCAGTGCGTGCTTTGCCCTCCAGAACAGCGGTCACCGACGTCACCACGATGTCTGTCGGCTGCCCAGGGACCCCAGGGACATCGCCAACTCCATCGTCAGATGGGGGGCCGGAAACAACGTGGGTGGCTAGGCCACGCCACCGTTGCAGCAGTGAGGTTGTGAAGCTCTCGCGATCGCGCCACCAGCCGTTGGCCGTTGCGCCCAGGACGTTGGCTGTGTCGATGAGCAGACTGCGCCCTTCGGCGCGCAACGTGGGCCAGGTATGTCCGAATCCCGGATGCAGGGTGAGCTGGTCAGTGGCGGACACAGGATGCCAGCGCAACTCAACGGTTTCCTCGTTTCCGACAGTGCCAAATGGCTGTCGACTGTGCGCGATGACCGTCGTATAGGTCCAACCACCGTGGTCGTCGACCGACTCGCGATGAAGTTCGACGTCCTCGGGGTCTATTCCGCCCTCTTCAGCTGCTTCGCGAAACGCGGCCTGCGGCGTCGACTCATGGCTATCGCGGGCTCCGCCGGGGATCCCCCAGGTATCCCCGTGATGGCACCACGGTGCGCGGTGTTGGAGCAGCACGTGAGCTTGCTCGTCGAGAGCGGTGTAAACCAACAAGCCGGCCGCGCCATGTCGGCCCCAATGACGGTGGCCGAGGGCACATTCCACCCAGCCGTCTCCGTCACCTTCCATGAGTCCATTGTGACGCGGCTGCTGACGAACGCCACATTTTCTGGCAGGCTCCGCCAGATGAGTACATCGGACTTGGCATTCCTAGGCGCATCTGTCTTTACCGGAAAGGGCTCGCCACCGCGGGTTGCGAGCGTTGCCATTAGCGGGGGACGCATCGCCGCCGTGGGCGCTGAAGAGGATATTCGCGAGCAGGTGGGGCCGAAGGCTGAAGTGATCGATGCCCGGGGAAAGTTGCTGGTGCCCGGGTTCATAGATGCGCACGTACACCCGGTGTACGCCGGTGCGGTGATGATTCAGTGCGAGATGCACGGCCTCACTGGAGTGGAGTCGTACCTCAAAGTGGTCGCTGAGTACGCGACCAACAATCCAGACGCACCGTGGATTGCTGGCGGCGGTTGGTCGATGGCTGACTTCCCCGGCGGCACGCCAACGCGTCAGGTACTCGATGCCATTGTCCCGGATCGCCCGGCGTACTTTCCTAACCGCGACGGACACGGGGCCTGGGTCAATACCCGGGCGCTGGAGTTGGCTGGCATCACGGCAGATACTCCGGACCCGGCAGATGGGCGGATCGAACGAGAGGCAGATGGCGTCACGCCAAGTGGAACGTTGCACGAAGGCGCGATGACGTTGGTCAGTGAGCTCATCCCCGATCCCACGCCAGCCGACTACGACAAAGCCTTCGATGTTGCCCAGGCCTACCTCTTCTCGCTCGGCATCACCGGCTGGCAGGACGCGATCGTGGGTGAGGTCAACGGGCGCCCGGACAATCACGATGCCTACCTCCGGGCAGCGGCAGACAATCGCCTCAAGGCGCGCGTGGTCGGGGCCCTCTGGTGGGATCGAGCTCGGGGCGACGAGCAGATCGAACAGCATGTGGAACGGCGTCGTACTGGACGGGCCGGCCGCTATGCCGCCACGAGCATCAAAATCATGCAAGACGGAGTGGCTGAGAACTTCACTGCAGCGATGCTCGATCCCTACGTGGACCCGTGCGGTGGCCACAGCACAAACTCGGGGATTAGTTTCGTCGACCCCGATGCACTGAACCAGGACGTAGTAAAGCTCGATGCCCTGGGGTTCCAAGTGCATTTTCACGCGATCGGCGACCGCGCCGTTCGCGAGGCGCTCGACTCCATCGGGGCAGCTCGAGTGGCCAACGGTCCTTCCGACCACCGGCATCACATTGCCCACATCCAGGTGATTCATCCCGACGACGTTCCGCGTTTTACTGAGTTGGACGTCACGGGCAACATGCAGCCATTGTGGGCTTGTCACGAACCGCAGATGAACGAACTCACCATTCCCTTCCTGGGCGAGCCGCGCTGGCGCACTCAGTACCCGTTCGGTGCGTTGCAACGAGCCGGAGCGCGGCTGGCTGGGGGCAGCGACTGGTCTGTCAGCTCACCAGACGTGATGTGGGGGTCGCATGTTGCCGTCAATCGCGTGTCGCCACCGCTTGAAGACGAAGGTTTCCCCGAGCCGTTCCTCCCAGAGGAGCGCATTGACTTGGCGACGGCGTTGACGGCGTATACGCAGGGTTCTGCGTACGTGAACCACGCTGACAAAACCACCGGGACCATCGAAGTGGGCAAGCTCGCCGATGTGGCCCTGTTTGACCGCGACCCGTTCGCCGGGCCAGCGGAAGAGATTTACCTGGCACGTGCCATGGGCACGTGGATCGAGGGCGAAAAGGTCTTTGACGCGTCAGTCGAAGGCTGAGGCCTCAGGCCCGAGGGCCTTAGGACAGCAGTTCCCTCTCCACCATGGAAATCATGATGGCCCGCAATTGCCATCGGTTCTCCAATGTCGGTTGCAGGAGAACTTGAATGCCGAGGCCGTCGAATAGTCCGGCAAACCGAGTGGCAAATTCAGCGGGTGAGGCATCCGATCGGAACTGACCCGATTCCACTCCGTCCCGCACGATCTGTTCGATCATGCCGACCCATCCGGCATATACCTCGCGGCCGCGTTTGCGAAGCTCTTCGCGGTGGCGGGCTTCGTTCCAGAACTCCAACCAAATCGCCCATTCGTCGGCGACGTCACCATCGGGTAGTTGGAGGTCGATCAAGCGAAGCAGACGTTGTTTGGGATCGGACAGCCCGACGAGTTCACGGCGATGGCGTTCGGTGGATCGCTCGGCAGCGTGCTGCAAGGCAGCATCGAGCACGTCCACTTTGGTGGGGTAGTAGTAATGCACGGTTCCGGTGCTGGTTCCCGCCCGCGCGGCAATGTCCAGGACTCGCGCCGCCCCGTACCAGCGCTCGACG
>Ga0190272_10001141_pt1 | contig 12895 bp, 10 predicted proteins | sample Popmic504T_FD_133746 | JGI IMG/M metagenome (GOLD analysis project Ga0190272, IMG submission 133746) | Populus adjacent soil microbial communities from riparian zone of Shoshone River, Wyoming, USA - 504 T | ecosystem: Environmental > Terrestrial > Soil > Riparian zone | place: USA: Wyoming...
AAGGTCACCGTCCGCTTCCGCGGCCGCGAGATCAGCCACTCGAACCTTGGACGCGACCTGCTGATGCGCACGGCCGAGGTGCTGGCCGAGCACGGGACCATCGAGCGGCAGCCGCTGCTCGAGGGTCGCAGCATGTACATCGTCATGGCCCCGGTCGAGAAGCGGCCGGAAAAGAAAACCGAGAACGGCGACGTGGAGAGCTCCACCGATGCCGTCGAGACCATCGGCGACGCGATCGCCGCCAGGACGCCAGCTCCGCAGCCCGGGGCGACCGCTCCGGCGGCGACCGAGGCGCCGGCGCAGCAGGGACAGTAATACCGTGCCGAAGATGAAGACTCACAAGGGGACGGCCAAGCGCTACCGGAAGACCGGATCCGGAAAGTGGGTCCGACCCAAGGCGATGCGGGGCCACCACCTCGAGATCAAGTCGAGCCGCCGGACTCGCCGCTACGCCGGCGTGGCCGAAGCGTCCGATACGCACCGCAGCGCCCTTGAGCGCCTGATGCCGTACGCCGGCAAGGGCAAGTAGCCGATGTCACGCGTCAAGCGAGGCGTCGCCGCCCACAAGCGACACAAGAAGCTGCTCAACCGTGCCGAGGGCCGTCGCGGCACCAAGTCGAAGCTGATCCGTCCGGCACGCGAGGCGCTGATCCACGCCCTCGTGTACGCCTACCGTGACCGCCGCAATCGCAAGCGCGACATGCGCCGCCTCTGGATCGAGCGAATCAACGCCGCCTCGCGGCAGCACGGCGTGCCGTACGGTCGCTTCATGGCCGGCCTGAAGGCCGCGGGCGTCGAGGTCGACCGGAAGATCCTGGCCGACATGGCAATCCGTGAGCCGGCCGCGTTCGCCGCGATGGTCGACACCGCGAAGGCTACCTTTACCACCTGACCGGCGGATTCGCCGCCGGTCGTCCCGACCCTGTCCCGAATCCGGGGCGGGGTCGTTCGTTTTCACCCATGATTGCCTGACGGACCGATGAGCCACTTCCTCCCACCAATGCGTGCCGCACCATGAGCGTCTCCGACGAGCTCGAGCGAATTGCCGCCGAGGCGCGCCGGGCGTTGATGGCCGCGGCCGATGCGCCCAGGATCGATCGGTTGCGCCATGAGCTGCTCGGCCGCTCGGGCGAGCTCACGACCCTGCTGCGTCAGCTGGGAACCCTGCCCGCCGATGAGCGTCCGGCAATCGGGCAGCGCGCGAACGAGGTCCGTCGCGAGCTCGAGGATGCGATCCGCCAGCGCCTGGATGCCCTGCGCGGGACGGATCTCGAGGCGCGCCTGGCGGCTGAAGCGATCGATATGTCGGCGCCCGGACGGCCGGTGGCAGTCGGCCATCTCCATCCCGTCCAGACGCTGGTGCGCGACCTCCGCGAGATCTTCCACGCGTACGGGTTCGAGGTATTCGAGGGTCCCGAGATCGAGACCGAGGCCTACAACTTCGAGCTGCTGAACATCCCGGCCGATCACCCGGCCCGCGACCTGTGGGACACGCTGTTCGTGGCGGAGCCCGGCAGCGTCGAGGCGGGCGACCCGAAGCCTGCGGCCGACGGCACCATCCTGCGCACCCACACCAGTCCGGTCCAGATGCGCGCGATGCAGGCCATCGAGGCACCGATCCGCGTGCTCACGCCGGGCCGCTGCTTCCGCTACGAGGCAGTGGACGCGAGCCACGCGTTCGAGTTCTTCCAGGTGGAGGGCCTGGTGGTCGACCGCGACACGAGCCTGGCCGATCTCAAGGGCCTGCTTGAAGAGGTCGCTCGAGCCCTCTACGGGCGCGATGTTCGCACCCGCTTCCGCCCCGGCTACTACCCGTTCACGGAGCCATCCGTCGCGTTCGACATCGGCTGCCTCGTCTGCGGCGGTGAGGGCTGTCCGGCATGCAAGCGCAGCGGCTGGATGACGATCCTCGGCGCGGGCATGGTGCATCCCACCGTCCTCCGCAACGGCGGCTTCGACCCGGCCGAGTACCAGGGCTACGCGTTCGGGATGGGCCCCGACCGCATGACGATGTTGCGCCATGGCATCGGCGACATCCGCCTCTTCTTCAGCGCGGATCTGCGCTTCGCGACGCAGTTCGCGCAGGGGAGCTGACGTGCGCGTCCCGCTCTCCTGGCTGCGCGAGTACGTGAGCTTCGACCTTTCGCCGCGCGAGCTGGCCGACGAGCTGACCATGCGCGGGATGGAGGTCAGCGCGGTGGAGACGGCCGGCGCCGGCTGGACCGATGTCGTTGTCGGCCGGGTACTCGACGTGCAGCGCCACCCGAACGCGGACACATTGTGGCTGACGCGAGTGGACGTCGGCGAGGCCGGCGGTGAGCTCGAGATCGTGTGCGGCGCGCAGAACCTCGAGATCGGGCAGCTCGTGCCCGCGGCGATGGTCGGTGCGGTGCTGGCGGGGGATCGGCGCATCGAGCGCAGCAAGATCCGCGGGGTGGTGAGCAACGGCATGCTCTGCAGCGCCATCGAGCTCGGTCTCGGGAGCGACGCCGACGGCATTCACATCCTGGGGCACGACGACGAGCTGCCACTCGGCACGCCCCTGGCCGAGGTGGTGGGTGACGTCGTCCTGGACGTCGACGTCAAGCCGAACCGCGGCGACGCGCTCAGCATGGTCGGACTGGCGCGCGAGATCGCCGCATTCACCGGCGTCGACCTGCGCCTGCCGGATGCCACGATTGCCGAGGCCGATGACGACGTGGCCGGGCACGTGTCCGTGCGGATCGACGAGCCGGAGCTGAACCCGCGGTTCACGGCCCGATGGCTCGGCGGCGTGGCGAACGGGCCATCGCCCGAGTGGATGCAGGAGCGGCTCATCGCCGCGGGCATGCGACCCATCAGCGCGGTCGTCGACGTGACGAACTACGTGATGCATGAGCTGGGGCAGCCACAGCACGCCTACGACGCCGACAAGGTGCCCGGGGGGCGGATCGTGGTGCGCCGCGCGCGCGACGGCGAGCGCCTCGAGACGATCGACCACGTCGAGCGGACGCTCGACCAACGGATGCTGGTCATCGCGGACGAGCAGCGGGCGATCGGCCTGGCCGGGATCATGGGCGGGGCCTCGACGGAGGTAAGTTCGGGCACGACCAACGTGATCCTCGAGTCGGCGATCTTCCACGGGCCGACGATCCGCAACACGGCTCGGCGCCTCAGCCTGCGTTCGGAAGCGAGCATGCGCCACGAGAAGGGTATCGGGCACGACCTGCCGAGGTACGCCGCAGATCGAGCCGCGAAGCTCCTCGCCGAGATCACCGGCGCCCGCGTGGCACGCGGCATCGTCGACAACGACCCCGCTGCGAAGGAACCGTCCCGCGTGGCCGTGAGCGTCAGGCGTATGGCGCGCCTGCTCGGCATCGAGCTCACCTCGGATGGGGTCGCAGCGCTCCTGGCGCCGCTCGGCTTCGGCGTGGAAGGGACCGGCGACGACCTCGCCGTCAGCGTCCCCGCACATCGCCTCGACGTGACCTCGGACGCCGACGTCGCGGAGGAGGTGGCACGCGCCCACGGCTACGAGCGGATCCCCGGGCGTCTGCCGCAGGCGGTTCTGCCGCCGTACCGGCCCGACCCGAGCGAGCCGCGCCACCGGATCCGCCGCATCCTCGCCGGGCTCGGCCTGGATGAGATGGTGAGCCACGCGCTCATCGGTCCGCAGGATCTCCAGCGGTCGCGGTACCCGTCCCACGGAAGCGAGCTCATCACGCTCTACAACCCGATGAACGAGGAGCACGCGATCCTTCGGCCGAGCCTGTACCCGTCGCTCCACGGTGGAGCGGCCGAGAACGCGCGCCATCGAATGCACGACGTGCGCCTCTTCGACATCGGCAAGAGCTATTGGTATCGGCCCGACGGCCAGACGGCGCGCGAGCGTCGGGCGGAGACGGCGGGAACGGGCCGCTACGAGGCCTGGGACCTCGGGATCATCCTGGCCGGCAACGTGACGCCGGCGTACCCGGGACAGGCGCCGCGCGAGTCTGATGTGGCCGACGTCAAGGGCATCGTGGACGCGTTGCACGACGCGCTCGGCGCGCCGCGGCCGACCTACCGGCCCGAGCAGGACGCCTCGCGCCATCCGCACCGCCACCCCGGCAGGACGGGGCTCATCGTGGACGCCGCGGGCAATGCGTACGGGTCACTCGGCGAGGTACATCCGGCCGTCGTCGAGGCATGGGGCCTGACCGGCCGACCGGTCGACGCGGGACTGAGCCTGCACCGCCTGCTGGACCTCGTTCCCGCGGAGCGCCGGTCCCGGCCAGTGCCGTCGGCCCAGCCCGTCGACCGCGACCTCGCGGTCGTGGTCGAGGATGCCACCCCTGTCGGTGAGGTCCTGCGGGTCGCACGAATGAGCGCGGGTCCCCTGCTGGCGGACCTCAGGCTCTTCGACGCGTACCGCGGCGAGCAGATCGGCCCGGGCCGCGTCAGCTACGCCCTGTCGTTCCGTTTCCAGCCCGACGTGGCGGGGGATGTGAAGGCGGTGGACAAGGCCCTGAACAAGGTTCGTGGCTCGCTGCAGCACCATCTCGGCGCCGAGATCCGGTAGGACCCTGGGCGTATTGTCGCCCGCGGCGGGCGGCTGGTACCCTTGCCGCCGCCCGGGCCCGCGATCTGGAACGCGCTCGGCCCCTGACCCTTCGAAGGAGTGCACGCGCGTGGATGTGATCGGGCAGCTGACCTGGTTCGACCTGGTGATCATCATGGCCCTGATCGGCGGCGTGTTTGCCGGCTTCACCCAGGGCATGATCCGCTACGTCCTCAACGCGATCGTCGTGATCGTGGCGTTCGTGCTCGCCGCGCAGCTCAAGGGCCCGATCATGGATCTTCTCCGCTTTTGGCGTGCCTTCACGCCGGAAGGTCGCGAGCTGCTGATCTTCGTGATTCTCTTCTTCGGCTTCGTCATCGCCGGCTTCTTCGCCATTCGAGCGCTGTATCAACGGACGCGGCTGCCCATCATCAAGCAGCTGGACGAGATCGGCGGAGCCATCTTCGGGCTCATCTTCGCCGCCATGGTGATCACCTTCCAGCTGCTGGTGTTCGACAGCTTCTTCGTGGCCGGCGGCCAGACCGGAGGCTGGGTCGCCAGCTACTACGAGGCCCTCAACGACTCGGTGCTCGTGCAATTCTTCCGCGAAACGATCATCCCGACTGCCGGCGCCCTGGCGCGTCCATTCGTCCCGCGCGAGATCGCCGACCTCCTGAACCCGTGATCTCCGCGCCGGCGGGCCGGACTGCGACGCGGGACTGGTTCGACCGACCGGCCGAGGCGGTCGCGCGCGACCTGCTCGGTGGCCGCCTCGTGCACGCGTCCGCTCAGGGCGTGGTGGGAGGCCGGATCGTCGAGGTGGAGGCATACGCCGGGCCCGAGGATCTCGCCGCGCACTCGGCACGTGGGCGGACCGCCCGCACGGAGGTCATGTTCGGATCGCCCGGCCACCTCTACGTCTACCTGATCTACGGGCTGCACCACTGCCTCAACGTCGTGGCCGGACCCGCCGGCAAGCCGGAGGCGGTCCTCATCCGTGCCGTCGCGCTCGACGAGGGCGTCGACCTTGCCCGCGCTCGGCGAGGCGATCGCACGCCGGACTCGCGCCTTGCGTCCGGGCCCGGCAACGTGGGCCAGGCGCTCGGGGTGGACCGGACGCTCAATGGCGCGGACCTGCTGACCGGCCCGGTCCACGTCGAGCCCCGCACGGGACCGGTGCCGCCCACCAGCAGCGGCCCACGCATTGGCGTCGCCTATGCCGGACCGTGGGCGGCACGGGCCATGCGCTTCTGGATCGCCGATGACCCGCACGTCTCCCGCCGCTGATCCTGCGTCGGGGGCGGCCGACGACGGCACGCTCCGGGCGCTGGAGTTCGGCGCCATCGTCGAGCAGCTGGCCACGCACACCAGCTTCGAGCCGGCGCGAGAGCTCGCCCTCGCCCTTCGGCCGAAGCCGGATCCGGCCCACGTCGCCATCCTCCAGGATCAGACCGACGAGGCCGCGCAGCTGCTCGATGACCAGGCCCAGGCCGGCATCGGCGGGGCCAGGGACATCCGCGTCGCGCTGGACCGAGCACGGCGCGGAGGCCGGCTGACGCCGGCCGAGCTGATCGAGATCGCCGACACGCTCGAGGCAACCGGCCGCTTCGAGGCTCGGCTGCGTGCGTGGCGCGCACCGCACCTCGCGGAGCTGCGCGGAGAGCTGGACGCCGCCCCGGAGCTCGCAGCACGCATCGGTCGCAGCGTCGACGACTCCGGTGAGATGCTCGACACCGCCTCACCGGAGCTCGCCGCGATCCGGAAGCGGCTCCGCACGGCCCAGGACCGGGTCCGCGATCGGCTCAATACGATGCTCCGCTCGTCGGCGATGGCCGGGGTCATCGGCGAGGCCATCGTCACCGTGCGATCCGGTCGATACGTCATCCCGGTCCGCGCCGAGGCAAAGGGCAAGGTCAAGGGGATCGTGCACGACCAGAGCGCATCGGGCGCCACGCTGTTCATCGAGCCGCTCACGGTGGTCGACCTGAACAACGCATGGACCGAGGCAACCCTGGCGCAGGCGCGCGAGGAGGAGCGCATCCTGGACGAGCTGTCGGCGGCCGTCGAGGAGCGCAGCGAGTCCCTGCGCGCCACGATCGACGCCCTGGCCCGCGCCGACCTGTGGATGGCCCGCGCTCGTCTAGGGGCGGCGATGGATGCCGTGCGACCGGCGCAGGCTGCCGACGCAGCCGAGCTGCTCTCGGCGCGCCACCCGCTGCTGGGCGAGGGCGCCGTGCCGATCGACCTACGGCTCGGCGACCGGTTCGGCTACCGCGCCCTGGTGGTGACGGGGCCGAACACGGGTGGCAAGACCGTCAGCCTCAAGACCCTCGGCCTCCTGTCGCTCATGCACCAGGCCGGGCTGCGCGTTCCCGCCGCGGATGGCGCGCGCCTGCCCGTCTACGGCCGGATCATGGCCGACATCGGCGATGAGCCGAGCATCGCGCAGTCACTCTCCACGTTCAGCAGCCACCTGCGCAACGTCGTTCGCTTCGTGGAGGCCTCCGGGCCGGAGACGCTCGTCCTGCTCGACGAGGTCGGCGCGGGCACGGATCCGACCGAGGGCTCGGCCCTGGCGATGGCAATCGTCACGCGGCTGCTCGACGCCGGTGCGATGGTCGCCGCCACCACCCACTACGCCGAGCTCAAGGCATTCGCCACCGACCATCCCGGCGTGACGAACGCCGCCGTCGAGTTCGACGTGACGACCCTGCGGCCGACCTATCGGCTCACGATCGGCCTGCCCGGCAAGAGCCAGGCGTTCGCCATCGCCGAGCGCCTCGGCCTGCCCGCCGACATCCTGGCCGATGCCCGCGCGCGCATCTCAGCGGAGCACGCGAGCATGGAGGAGACGCTGGCTGCCATCACGCGTGCGCAGGAGGCACAGCGGGTCGCGCTCGACGCCGCCGAAGCGGAGCGTACGGCCGCCGCAGACGAGCGCGAGCGCACCCGATCCGGCGCCGCGCGGGCGCGGCGCGAGGCGGGCGAGATGCTCGCCGAAGCGCGGCGTGCCGCCGACGACATGCTTGCCCGCGCCGAGCGGGAGGTGGGGGAGGTCCGCCGCGAGCTGACCCGCCAGCGCAATCTCGGGGCGGGTCGTGCCAGGGGCGGCCGCGAGGCATTCGAGGATCTCGAGCGCCGCGCGACCCGCGCTCGCACGGAGACCGCCGGGGCCGGCCCCGTCGCACCAGCCGACGGGGCCGTCGAGGAAGACTCGGGTCCGCAGCCGCGCGTCGGGCTGTGGGGCCGCTCGCGGACGCTCGGCAGCGCCGGACGCATCGTCGAGATCAGCGGACGCACCGGGCGGGTCACGCTCGAGACGGAGGGCGCGCGCCTCGTGGTGCCCTCGGACGACGTCGAGGTGGTCTCCGAGCCGATCAGTGGCCCATCGGCGCCGGATCTCGAGGCGGAGGAGCTGCGGCGGCGTGCCGCGGCCAGCGTCTCGCCGACCCTCTCACTGCGCGGTGAGCGCGTCGAGGCGGCACTCGAACAGCTCGAGACATACCTGGACCAGGCGCTGCTTGCCGGCCTCGACTCCGTCGCGATCATCCACGGGTCCGGCACCGGGGCCCTCCGTCGCGCGGTCCGCGAGGCCCTGGCGAGTCATCCGCGCGTGGGCGGGGTCCGAGCCGGCCGGCGCGAGGAGGGTGGCGACGGGACGACCGTCGCCGAGCTCTAGGGCGCCGGCGTCGGAGTCGGCAGCAGGGTGGGTACGGGCGTAGGCGGCAGCGTGAGCACCGGCGTCGGCTCCGGCGTCGGCTCCGGCGTCGGCTCCGGCGTCGGCGTTGGGCTCGGTGTCGGCGACGGTGTCGGGGACGAGGTCGGGATCTCGCCGGGGGTGCACTCAACGGTCGCGGCGAACGTCGCGTCGATCGGCCCGGGGAACGGCGTGCGGACGCTGGAGTTCAGCTCGTCCTCTCGCCCGGTCCACTCCTCGATCCACGCGATGTTCGCCTCCTCCCACGGCGGCCGCAGCTCCTCCCAGCCCACGAGGTCCAGGAACAGCTCCTCCAGCGGCTCACGCGGAGGCGGCTCGGCGGATGGATCCGGCGAGGCGGCGGGCGTCGCGGTGGCGAAGTCGCCGCAGCCCTCCTGCCAGATCTTGCCGGTCACGGCCTCGATCCGCAGTTGCTTGTGCGTCGTGTCGGTCGCGGTCGGCTGTTGGTCGGCACGCACGACCTCTGTCACCGTGGTCAGCGTGAACTCGCCGGGGAGCATGCCGCTGATGGCGTCGATGGTCACGTCGACCAGCCCGTCGGGCCGCGTGAAGTCGTGGACGGGCAGCTCGTTGAGGGCGGCGACCTCGGCCATGTAGTCGTGCCAGATGAACGTCGGCCCATCGGCCGCGAAGACGTCCTGGATGGCCGAGAAGTCGCTGTTGCCGACCCACACCCCGGTGACGATGGCGCCGTCGGTCACTGCCGGATCGGGGTTGGGAGCCAGGTACCCGACCGCCTGCAGGTCGCGGAAGTCGTTCGTGGTGCCGGTCTTGAGCGTCGCCGGCCGGCGGCTGCCGTCGGGCGCCGGGAGCTGGAAGCGCGGCCCCCACAGCGGGTTGGCCCCGGGGTCCGTGTTGTCGGCCAGGATGTCGGTAACGAGGTAGGCCGACTGGGGGGAGAGGACCTGCTCGGGATCGTCGGCATCGGTCGCGTGGTCGTAGATGACGTTCCCGTCGGAGTCCTCGATGCGCTCGATGAGGTAGGGCGGTACGAACTGCCCGCCGTTCGCGATGGCCCCGTAGGCCGAGGCGAGATCGAGCATGTGGACACCGATGGTGCCGAGCGTGAGGGACGGCACCGCGACCTCGGCCTCCTGCCTCGGATCCCACTCGAGCCCGAGCCGCTCGGCCATGTTGACGACGTTCTCGGTGCCGACGAGCTGCTGGATCTTGGCGACCGGGATGTTGAGCGAATACTTCAGCGCATCCCGCACTCGGACCGGCCCGCGCTCGCGATTGTCGGCGTTCGGGACGGAGTAGCCGTCGACGATCTCGCCCTGGACGTCCATCAGCATCGTGGCCGGGGTGATCACGCGGGACTCGAAGCCGGCCGCGTACGTGATCGGCTTGAAGGCCGATCCGGACTGCCGGAAGGCCTGGCCGATGACGTCGAAGTTCGGCTGATGCTCGGGCGTCGCCTCGCCGAAGAAGTCCGCGCTGCCGACGTAGGCGAGCACCGCGCCGGTTCGGTAGTTCACGGTCACCATCGCGTCGTTGTTGATGTTCCGGCCCTGAAGCTGCCGGATCCATCCCTGCTCGCCCGCCGCCGCTTCGCCGTACGTCTCGATGAGCTCGGCGTCGGAGAGCCGATCGAGGTCATAGGCGATCCGCGCCCACTTCTCGGCTGACACCTGGTAGCCCTCGTAGTCGAGCGTGGTGATGATGCGAAGCCCGCCGGTGTCGAGAAGCTCCTCGCCCTCCAGCAGGTCGCCGGCCTCCCGCCGGACGGCGTAGACGAAGTGCGGCGCCCGATACTCGTTGTTGTCGGGCGCCGCCAGCCTGATCTGTTCGGCCATGGCCGCTTGGTGCTCGGCCTCGGTGATGAGCTCGGACTCGAGCATCTGGTCGAGCACGAAGTTCCGCACGGTGATGGCCTGGGCGGTTGCCGGAACCACGAGCCGCGTCCCGCCCTCGACCTCCTCCTCGACCGCCTCGGGCGTCGGGTCGAGCCTCGACGGCGCGCGCACGAGGCCCGCGAGCATGGCGGCCTCGCTCGTCGTGAGCTGGTCCTCCGGCGCGTCGGAGGTGAGGTCCTTCTCGTAGTACGCGTTCGCGGCCGCCCAGATGCCGTAGGCGTTGTTGCCGTAGTAGACCTGGTTCAGGTACATCTCGAGGATCTGCCGCTTTCCGTCCTCGCCCGGGTAGCGGTCGTCGAGCCGCAGGGCGAGGATCGCCTCCTTGATCTTCCGCTCGACCTGCCGGTCGGGGTCGGCCATCAGCTCGGCGCCGAAGAGGCGCATGCGGACCAGCTGCTGGCAGATGGTCGACGCGCCCGACACGGTCTCGCCGGCCTGGAAGTTCTGCAGGACGGCACGCACGATGCTGCGGAAGTCGACGCACGGGTTCGTCCAGAAGGTCTGGTCCTCGGCGGCGACCTGCGCATCGATCATGATCTGCGGGATCTCCTCGAAGGAGATCTCGCGACGGTCCTCGACGGCGAAGGTGGCGAGCTCGGTGCCGTCGGCGGAGACGACGGTCGATCCTTCCACGAGGTCGAAGTTCTCGATGTCGCCGACGTCGGGCAGCCCGGTCGTGAATGAGGCGTAGGCGCTCAGGATGATCGCGAAGAGGCCGATCGCCAGCAGCCCGAACCCGGCGAGGACGAGGCGAGGGAGGACGGTGGTTCCGGGGCGTCGGCGGGGATCTGGGCCCCTCGCGCCGCGTTGCGGCGCCGGCCGCCGGCCCGGCGGTGGTGGTCGTCGGGTCATCGGTTGGTGAGCGTAGCACGGATGTTCGGTGCGTATACTCGGCTGCCCATGGAAGAGAGAACGAACGTCCTCGACGATCTCGCGTGGCGAGGCATGATCGCCCTCAGCACGGATCTCGACGCGCTTCGTGGCGCCATGGCGGCCGGACCGGTGACCTACTACGGTGGCTTCGATCCGACCGCGCCAAGCCTCCACTTCGGCAATCTGGTCCTGTTGGTCACGATGCGCCGGATGCAGCTGGCCGGGCATCGACCGATCGGGCTGGTCGGGGGGGCGACGGGCCTGGTGGGCGATCCGAGCGGGCGCACCAGCGAGCGGGCGCTCCATCCCCCCGAGGTGATCGAGTCCTGGGTCGAGCGGATCCGGTCGCAGGTCGAGCGCTACCTCGAGTTCGATGGGCCGAACGCCGCGACCATGGTCAACAACCTCGAGTGGACCGCAAAGATGTCGGCCATCGACTGGCTGCGCGACATTGGCAAGCACTTCAGCGTCAGCCGAATGCTGGCAAAGGAGGCGGTCGCGGCTCGCATGGAGGCCGGCGGCATCAGCTACACCGAGTTCAGCTACCAGGTCATGCAGGCAGTCGACTTCCTCGAGCTGCATCGGCGCCACGGCTGCTCGCTCCAGCTCGGCGGAAGCGACCAGTGGGGCAACCTGACGGCGGGGGTCGACCTCATCCGCCGCGTGGAGTCGGCGACGGCGCATGCGCTGGCCACGCCCCTCATCACGCGACCCGACGGGCAGAAGTTCGGGAAGAGCGAGGGCGAGACGCTCTGGCTCGACCCGAGCCTCACCACGCCCTTCGCCTTCTACCAGTGGTTCCTCAACGTCCACGACAGCGTGGTCGGCACCTACCTGCGCGTCTTCAGCTTCCGATCGCACGAGGAGATCGCGGCCCTGGAGGCCGAGACGGCAGCGCATCCCGAGTCCCGGGCGGCGCATCGCGCCCTCGCGACCGAGGTGACCGAGCTCGTCCACGGCGTTGAAGCCACCGGCCTGGTGGTGGCCGCGTCCGAGGCGCTGTTTGGGGGCGGCGACCTGCGCGGTTTCGACGCGGGCACGCTCGAGGCGGCGTTCGCCGATCTGCCACGGGCGAGCCTCGCGTCGGGGTCGAACGGCTTACCGTCGGTCCTGGACCTGCTCGTCGCATCGGGCCTCTCAGAGAGCCGCGGGCAGGCTCGGCGGGTCCTGGGCGAGGGCGGCGCCTACGTCAACAACGTGCGCGTCGCGGATCCCGCCGCCGTGCCCGACCGCTCTGACCTGCTCGCGGGCCGCTGGCTGCTGCTGCGCCGCGGGAAGCGCCATCTCGCCGTTGCCGAGGTCGCCGACTGATGCCGCTTGCCTTCGTGATCGGTGCCGTCGCGTCCGGGTTCAGCGCCTCGGGCCTGACGGCGCTGCTGGTCTGGATCGGCACCGTGCTCAGCGGCTCCGGGGAGGCGTGGGCCATCGCGCCATGGCTGATCGCCGGTGTCGGGCTGCTGGTGGCGGTGGCGACCTACGTCGCCGAGGGGATCGCCTATCGCCGAACCCTTGCCGTGAAGCGAAGCCACGGGGAGCCCTGGGCCTACCGTTCCGGCCGCTGACCGAGGCGGCGGCAGCCCTCTCCCATCGGCCTACTGCCCTCGTTCGCTGCCGTGACCGTTGTGCCCGGCCTCCGCGACGACGCGGTCGGCGATGTTGATCGGCACCTCAGCGTAGTGATCGACCTTCCAGCTGAAGCGGCCGCGTCCCTGCGTGATCGACCGAAGCTCCGTGGCGTAGTGGAACATCTCGGCCTGGGGCACCTGCGCCTTGAGGTGCTGGAGCCCGTCGGCCGAGTCCATGCCGAGGACGTGACCCCGCTTCGACGTGATCTGGCCCATGACGTCGCCCATGAACTCGTCGGGGACGACCACGTCCACCTCCAGGATCGGCTCCAGGAGCGCGGGCGATGCCGCATCGAACGCCTTC
>Ga0190272_10001142_pt1 | contig 12877 bp, 12 predicted proteins | sample Popmic504T_FD_133746 | JGI IMG/M metagenome (GOLD analysis project Ga0190272, IMG submission 133746) | Populus adjacent soil microbial communities from riparian zone of Shoshone River, Wyoming, USA - 504 T | ecosystem: Environmental > Terrestrial > Soil > Riparian zone | place: USA: Wyoming...
GTCGGCATCTTCAAGGGCACCGAGAGCGGCGTCCAGGTCGTTGAGGAGAACCTCGACGAGTGCGTGCTCTGCAAGCTCTGCATGGAAGCGGCGCCGGCGGGCACCGTGCACGTCAAGAAGCTGTACGACGGCACCGAGCTGTCTTAAGCGGCGACAGCTTCGGCGGCGATTAGTTCCAGGGCTTCCCGGAGCAGCTGCTCCGGGATCACGACCATGGCTCGCAGCGCTGCCAGCGCCGCGCGATCTCCCTCGATCTCGATCCGCTCCTCGGCCGGCTCGGCGACGATGGCGGCGGCGACGTCGATCGGAGCGCCGCTCAGGGTGAGGTCGGCGGGGCCGGCCTGGCGGGAGGCGGCGATCCAGCCGTCCTCAAAATGCAACAGGTAGGCATGCCCCTCGCTGCGCAGGCCGAGTGTCAGCGAGAAGTCCGCGGGCGGGCGGAGGATGACGCGGACCGCGTTGGGCAGCGAGGTCGGGGTCAGGTCGACGATTTCCTCGACGGTCTGCAGGCCCATCCCCCAACGGGCCAACTCGAGCATCGGCCGCTCCAGGCCGCGGCCGAACTCGGTCAGCTCGTAGACCGTGCCGGCGGCGGGGGGGCCCAGTTCGCGGCGGGCGACGATGCCGTGCTGCTCGAGGTCGCGCAGGCGCTTGGTCAGCACGTCGGTGGGGGCGCCGCCGACCGCGCGGGCCAGCTCCGAGAAGCGCAGCGAACCGAGCGAGAGCTCGCGCACGATCAACATCGACCAGCGCTCGCCGACCCGGTCGAGGGCGCTGGCGAGGCTGCAGGACTGGCCGTAGGCGCGCGGCGTCACCCGCCGATGGTAGCAATCGGTTTGTACTTCAAAGCACTCACTTTGAATTCTGGTACAGTCCTCCCGCCTTGAACCGCGTCGCCGACCTCACCTGGAAGCACCCGAAGCTGGTTCTCGTCGCGGTCGCCGTCTTCGTCCTGATCGCCGGTGCGGTCGGCAAAGACGTCGAGAGCCACCTGAAGGCGGCCGGCTTCACCGACAGCTCCTCGGAGAGCGAGCGGGCGACGGTGCTGCTGCGCGACTCGCTCGGCTACAACCCGAACCCGGCAATCGTTCTGGTCGTCCGCGCGCCCGGTGGCGGCGCCCTCGACACCACCGATCCGGCGGTCCGCCGTGAGGTCGCCCGGATCAGCAGCGGCATGGCCCAGGTCAAGGACGTCGGCCGGGTCGTCAACCCGCTGCGCGACCGCCGCGCCGGCGCCACCCTGATCGCCCGCGACGGCGAGTCGCTGGCGATCGCCGGCTACCTCTCCACCGTCGACGTCCAGGACGCCGGCGGCTATGCCGCCGAAGCAGTCACGCCGGTGATCGAGTCGAGCTCGCTCGACGTCGCGATGGGCGGCTACGCGCCCGGCTTCAACGAGACCAACGACCAGACCCGCAAAGACCTGACCACGGCCGAGTTGATCGCCTTCCCGATTCTCGCGCTCCTGCTGCTGTTCGTCTTCCGCGGCGTGGTCGCGGCGGCGATCCCGCTGCTGCTCGGGGTGATCTCGATCGTCGGCACGCTGCTGGTGCTGCGGGTTATGGCGAGCTTCGCCGACACCTCGCTGTTCGCGCTCAACATCGCCACCGGACTCAGTCTCGGCCTCGCCGTCGACTACGCGCTGCTGCTGGTCTCCCGCTACCGGGAGGAGATCGGGCGCGGCGGCGCCACCCGCGAGGCGCACCGCCGCACCGTCCGGACCGCCGGGCGCACCGCGGTCTTCTCCGGCCTCACCGTGGCCGCCGCGATGGCGGCGCTGATCGTGATGCCGCAGCGCTTCCTCTACTCGATGGCGGTAGCCGGCGCCTCGGTGGCGCTGCTCTCGGCGCTGATGGCGATCCTGGTCGTGCCCTCGCTACTGGCCCTGCTCGGCACCCGCATCGACGCCCTCTCGGTCCGCCGCGGGCCCGCCGTCTCGGATGCCTCCGACGGCTGGTACCGGCTGGCGCGCGGGGTGATGCGGCGACCGGTCACGGTCGCTCTGGCCAGTTCGGCGCTACTGCTGGCGGCCTCGGCGCCGCTGCTCTGGACGACGCTGACCGGGCCCAGCGCCGAAGCCGTGCCCCCGGGCCAGCCTTCCTACGACGCCTACCGCTACCTCGAGTCGCACTACCCCCGCGACGTCACCGAGGCGGTCACGGTCGCCGTCGACGGCAGCGCCGGGCCCGGTCAACTGGGTGCCCTCCAGCGTCGCGTCGAAGCCGTCGAGGGAGTCGTGCGCGGCACGCCCTTCTCCCCCGCCCCCGGCCAGGTCGCCTACGCCAACTTCGCGCTCGACGGGCCCGCCCTCGGCGGTGACTCGCAGGACGCGGTGCACGAGATCAGATCGCTCACCGGCCCCGCCGGCACCGAGGTGCTGGTCTCCGGCAACACCGCCGGGTTCATCGACCAGAAGGAGAGCCTGGTCGAGAACGCGCCACTTGTGGTGGCGATCGTCTGCCTGACCACCCTGATCCTGCTCTTCCTGCTCACCGGTTCGATCCTGCTGCCGCTGAAGACGCTGCTGATGAACACCCTGACGCTCGGGGCGACGCTCGGCATCCTCGTGCTCGGCTTCCAGGAGGGGTGGCTGAAGACCCCGCTCGACTACACCGGGCCGGCCGCGGTCGAGGTGACCAGCCTGGTCTTCCTCTTCGCCGTTCTCTTCGGCCTCGCCACCGACTACGCGGTGCTGGTCATGGCGCGGATCAAAGAGCGCTACGGCCTCGGCGACGACAACGAGGAGGCGGTCGCGGTCGGGATCGGCAAGACCGGCCGGGTGATCACCGCCGCCGCCCTGGCGATCGCCATCGTCTTCCTCGCCTTCGGCGTCAGTTCCGTCTTCTTCGTCAAGCAGATCGCGATCGGGATGGCGGTCGGCGTGATGATCGACGCCACCATCGTCCGCGCCCTCCTCGTCCCCTCCCTGATGCGCCTGCTCGGCGAGTGGAACTGGTGGGCACCCTCCCCCCTGCGCCGCCTCCAGCACCGCTTCGGCTTCTCCGAGGCCTGAGCCCTGAACCACCACGACCCGCCGAAGGCGGGTCGTTTGAGGTGAGGGGGAGCTACCCCCGAACGGCTGATAACCGAAGCGCGACGTTAGCGCTTCGGATGGGGTTCGAGTCCCCCGCTTTCCGCCACAGCTCGCCGAGGGACGTGGACCGTTGACAGGGGCGCAACCATCAGGCGCCAGCGAGTAGCTCTCGCCCAGCTGTCAGTCCCACGCCCTCGGCATAGGCGTCCTGCGTGCGATCGATCACGCATATCCCTTCTTTGTAGAAGCTCAGGCGTGGCCGCCAGCGCCGTTGAAGGGATCGACCACGGAGCAGATGGTCCCCCTCGCGCAGGTCGGGCGGTGCCGCTCTGTGCCGTCCCGCTCCGCTGCGTTCCGTCCGCAGGGGGCGTAGGATCATGCATGCGCCGTCGACACCAAATGTCGTCAGCGCGTGTCGTCGGAAAATGTTCCGAGCAAGGAGAAGGCCTAGGAGCGCGCTACTGCTCACGGCGGGATTCGGAGGGGCGTCACTACGCTGGCTGAAGCTCCGAACTCGCTCGCCCCGGCGGCTTCCCTTTCGTTGTCTAGGCGAGAGTGGGAAGCCACCGGGCTAGGCCAGGCTCCATTCAAGCCAGCGGGGCGGCGGAGATTGCCCCGCTCCCTGCAAATGCCGCAGAAAAGAATCTCGTAGGCGTCGCGTACGTCGAACGGTCACGTTTTCTCCTCGCCGCTCAAGGCGCGTATAAGGTACTCCCCGATTCTTGTCCAAAAACCGCCACTGGCGGGCCGAGACGGGGGGGAAATTGCCACAGCCGAAAAGAGGCTCGAAACGGAACGAGCTTGAGCGGAAGATCCACTTCTACCGGGCCTATTGCGGCAAAAGCAAAAGCGGGAAACCGCTGGCCTTTCAACACGGGTCGCCGCTTGCTCACATCAACAAACTTCCGTTCACCGATCACAAAGTCGGTGGCCGATACTTCGAAGATGTAGACGGCAACGTCTTTTGCTGCTGGCCCGAAAAAGATCCGAATAAAGCTCGGTTCGCGGTTATCCGACGCGATGCCTTCCCGCAGATCGAGGAACAGGGGAACGTCAGCCCCCTGAGCGTCCCCGCGAACGCCGGTCTGGTGGAGATCATCCATGTCCGGTTCTTCCCAAAAAACATCATCGGGTTCGATGCGAACTTCTACGGGCCGCGTCTGCCCCGCTTTGCGCGCTACATCAATCAGGTGGCTACGGGGGTAGGCCCAAAAGTCAACTTTGACCCCCTTCTCCGGCGAGATGCGGTGAAGGAGTTGTCGGGCAAGGATCTCCGCGTCTTCTCGATGCGGATAAAGCGCTCAGAAATCGACACCGTCAGACGGGCCAGCAAATCGCTTGGAGCTGCCTTCGAAGCCACCGACAAAGTCAGCCAGGCCGACGAGGTCCAGATCATCCTGCGCCCCACGCTCTACACGCGCGGGAACCTTGGGAAAAAAATGATGGACCTGACTAAAAAGCTCGCGAAACGGAACGACATCGGCAGCATCGCAAGCGAGTTCAAGGTGGATGTCCTGTCGCCCGGTAAAGCCTCGCAGACGATCGACCTGCTGGGCGATGCCTTCATCGCCGATACGCGCATCCTGAGGCAATCCACCAAAGGTCGCGCACTAGAACCGAAAGATGCATTTGCCAAGATTGAGGAAGCGTATGAAGACCGCAAACAGGAGCTTGGGAAAGCCGCCTCACTGGGCTTATAAATGAAGCGCCTGCGCGAAGCGTGGGCCGCCAACTTCCTGTGGTGCGAGCTCGCACTCGGCGTTGTCGTCGGGTCCGCACTGGTCGTCTGGTCGGAGTTCCTAGGCGGGTCGTCGCATGTGGATGAGTTTCTGGATAAGAGCGGCGAAACGCTTTACATCGTCCTAGCGCCCATCACGGCCGCGATGCTGGGCTTCATCCTGGCGGCGGCAGCCATTGTCGTCACGTCGGCTCCAGCCGACCGCATGAAGATCTTGCGTGAAAGCCCGCATTACCCAAAGCTCTGGGCGACGTTCCGGTCGGCCCTCCGCTACCTCGGATTCGCGACCCTCGCTGCACTAGTCGGCCTCATCGTCTCCGGGGAGGTCGCAAGCCGAATCATCTTCTATGTGGCAGCCGGCTTATCCGTACTCGCCGCTTTCCGTACGGCTCGGTGCATCTGGGCGATGAACTGGATGATCCATATCTTTACGGGCGAGCCTGCCGAGGATGAGGTAGAAGAAGAGATCGTGTAAACCTTCTTGACAGTGGGCATTCTGTCAAGTAGCTTTACACTATGCCCCCGGCCAACCGCCACGAACCCCGTCGCGCCAAGTCTTCGACCTCCGACTACTCGGTCACCGAGTTCCTGGCCGAGTTCCCCGACGACGCCGCCTGCCTAGAGCATCTGTGGCGGACCCGCTACGCCCCGGACGGCGAGCACGCCCACTGCCCCAAGTGCGACTGCCGGCGCACCTTCAAGCGCTACCCGACCAAGCAGGGGCGCCAGTCGTGGACCTGCACGGGCTGCGGGCACCACGTCCACCCGACCGCCGGGACGATCTTCGCCAAGTCTTCGACCTCGCTGCGGCTCTGGTTCCACGCCATGTACTTGATGACCAGCACTCGGTGCGGCATATCTGCCAAGCAGCTAGAGCGGGAGCTTGGAGTCCATTACAAGACCGCCTGGCGCATGTTCAACAAGATCCGCAACGAGCTGATGGCCGAGGACGAGTTGGTCCTGCCGCTCTCCGGCGAAGTGGAGGTCGATGAGACCTCCTGGGGAGGGCGGCCGCGCCACAAGCTCCGGGACTTCAAAGAGGTGGCCGCCTTCCGCGAAGCCAAGCCGACCGTGCTGGGGATGGTCGAGCGCGGCGGGCGGGTGCGGCTGCGTGTCATAGCCGGGCGCCGAGGCGAGCCGTTAAGTGGGGCCGTGCGGGCCAACGTGGACCCGACCTCGATCCTCTTCACCGACGACTGGCGCCCCTACCGCCCGCTGGCGCCCGAGTACGCCGACCACCGGATCATCAACCACTCCGCCGGGTCCTACGTGGTCGGCGACACCCATACGAACACCATCGAGGGCTTCTTCGGCAACCTCAAAACGGGAATGCGCGGCACCTACAAGAAGGTCTCCCGCAAATGGCTTCAGTCCTACCTGGACGAGTACGCCTGGCGCTACAACCAGCGCTTCAGGGGCCAGCACTCGATGTTCCACATGCTGGTCGAGAGGGCGGCGCGATGAGCGAGGCGCAGACCCTGCGGGGCATCCGGGCCGCCGCCAAGCGACGCGAGCGTGCCGACGCCGCCAAGCGGGAGGCGACCGCCGACCTACGGCGTCACTGCCAAGCAGCGCGCGAGGCCGGGGTGCCGATCACCCGGATTGCTTCTGAGGCCGGTCTTTCCCGTCAGGGCGTTTACGACTTGCTGGGGGAGCGACCTTCTTCATAGCCGCGTCGAAGTCGCCTTTGGTCGGGACCGGGATCTCCAGTCCCTTGTCGGTCTTCTGTTTCGGTCGCTTCTCAGCCATGCACCAAGGCTAGCCGCCGGACACCCGGAAGCTGCCGATACGCGGGCCTCCCGGCGTCCAGTCGAGCCCGTCGAGCAGATCGTCAGCCGAGACTTCCAGGGAGCCGCTGAGCTTGACCAGCGTGTCGATGCGGGCCAGCCGCTCTCCCCGCTCCAGCTTGCCGATCTCGGTGCGGTGCAACGAGGCCAGCAGGGCAAGCTGCTCCTGGGAGTAGCCCGCCCGCTTGCGGCAGCGGACGAGGTTGCGGCCGAAGCGCCGCGCCACGCTCACCACGGCAGATCCTCCGCAGCGCGGGCGGCACGGCTCGCCATCACGAAGCCGTTGGCGAGTTCATGCGCGAGTCCGGCGCCGCGCAACCGGCGCAGGCTGTCGTGCGTGGTGATCGAATCGCCTACCTCTCGTTAGATCTCGGCCACCGCCCAAACGTCGAAGCGGGTATCGAGCAACATGCCCATGATCGCGGCGTCTACCTGCTCAGGAGAACTACTCTGGGCGTGCATCAGGGACCAACCTCCTTGGTGCCAGGCGCCCGGCTGTTCACGCAGCGCGGGCGCCATCTGTTTACGGGAGGCAGAAGGTTGGGCCGCTCAGCGGATCGATTTCGCTTCTACAAAGAAGGGATATGCGTGCGATCGATCACTCAAAGGACTGCATCGATCCATGTCTGGGTAACCTCTGCACCGATGAGTGCATTGAAAGCCCCGCGCCGGGTCGCGATCGTTGGCGGCAACAGGATTCCCTTCGCGCGCTCCGACTCGGCCTACGCGCGGGCCTCCAACCAGGACATGCTGACCGCGGCCCTCGACGGACTGATCGCCCGCTTCTCGCTGGAGGGCGAGCGGCTCGACGAGGTCGCCGGCGGCGCCGTGCTCAAGCACTCGCGCGACCGCGACCTGACTCGCGAGAGCGTGCTCGGCACCCGGCTCGCCCCCGAGACCCCCGCCTATGACGTCCAGCAGGCCTGCGGGACCGGGCTGGAGGCGACGATCCTGGTCGCCAACAAGATCGCCCTCGGCCAGGCCGACGCGGCGATCGCCTGCGGCGTCGACACCACCTCCGACGCGCCGATCGCCCTCAACGAGGACCTCCGCGAGGTGCTGCTCGACGTCAACCGGGAGCGCTCCACTGTCGGCCGGCTCAAGCAGCTGACCCGGGTCCGGCCCAGCCACGTGGTGCCGGCGATCCCCCGCAACGAGGAGCCCCGCACCGGGCTCTCGATGGGTGAGCACTGCGCGATCATGGCCGCCGAGTGGGGCGTCGGGCGGGAGGAGCAGGACGAGTTGACCGTCGCCAGCCACCGCAACCTCGCCGCCGCCTACGAGCGCGGCTTCCTGGACGACCTCCTCACCCCCTACCTCGGGCTGGAGCGTGACCAGAACCTCCGTCCCGCCTCCTCGGCCGCGAAGCTGGCGAAGCTGAAGCCGGTCTTCGGCGGGCCGGAGGGGACGATGACCGCCGCCAACTCGACCCCGCTCAGCGACGGCGCCGCGGCCGTGCTGCTGGCCAGCGAGGAGTGGGCGAAGGAGCGGGGCCTGCCGGTCCTGGCCTACTTCGTAGACGGCCAGACCGCGGCCGTCGATCACGTCCGCAAGCGCGAAGGGCTGCTGATGGCGCCCGCCTACGCGGTGCCGCGGATGCTCGACCGCAACGGGCTCGGGCTCGGCGACTTCGACTTCTACGAGATCCACGAGGCCTTCGCCGCCCAGGTGCTCTGCACGCTGCGGGCCTGGGAGGACCCCGAGTTCTGCGAGAAGCGGCTCGGGCTGAAGGAACCGCTGGGGACGATCGACCGCGACCGCCTCAACGTCAACGGCGGCTCCCTGGCCGCCGGGCACCCCTTCGCCGCGACCGGCGGCCGGATCGTCGCCGGGCTCGCCAAGGCCCTCGACGAGAAGGGCTCGGGGCGCGGCCTGATCAGCATCTGCGCGGCCGGCGGCCAGGGCGTCGTCGCGATCGTCGAGAGCGCCGGAGGAGCCAGATGAGCGATCGCTACGCCCAACTCGTCAACGCCCCGATCGCGGGAGCGATCGCCGGACAGATCGGCCTGCCCCGCCCGGCCAGGCTCGACCGCCACGAGGCCGGCGCGCCGGTCCTCGACGGCGCCGTCCTGCTCGGAGCGGCGCCCGGCGGCCGCCTCGGCAAAGCGGTCAAGGACCTGATCGGCGAGATCGGCGCCGCCCGCGCCGGTGGCGAGGGCAAGGTCAAGGCGCTGGTCTTCGACGCCACCGGGATCGAGGACTCGACCCAGCTGGTCGAGCTGCAGCGCTTCTTCTACCCGACGGTCGGGCGGCTCGAGGGCAACGGCCGCATTGTCGTGCTCGGCACCCCGCCCGCCGAGGCGGGCTCGGCCCGAGCGGCGACCGCGCAGCGGGCGCTGGAGGGCTTCACGCGCTCGCTCGGCAAGGAGATCGGCGGGCGCGGCAGCACCGTGCAGTTGGTGCTCGTCTCCAAGGGCGCCGAGGGCCAACTCGACTCGACCCTGCGCTTCCTGCTCTCCCCCCGCTCGGCCTACGTCTCCGGCCAGGTGGTGAAGGTCAGCGAGGGCGTCGCCAAGACCCCAGGGCTCGACTGGGAGCGCCCGCTCGACGGCAGGACCGCGCTGGTCACCGGCGCCGCGCGCGGGATCGGCGCCGCGATCGCCGCGGTGCTGGCCCGCGACGGCGCCCACGTGGTCGGCCTCGACGTGCCGCAGGCAGGCGAAGACCTGCGCCGGGTGGTCGCCGAGTTGGGCGGCGAGGCGCTCGAACTCGACATCACCGCCGACGACGCCCCCGCCCGGATCGCTGCCCGCTTCCTCGACGGCGTCGACGTCGTCGTCCACAACGCCGGCGTCACCCGCGACCGAACGATCGCGAAGATGCCGGCGGAGCGCTGGTCCTCGCTGATGGAGATCAACCTCTCCAGCGAGGAGCGGATCGACGACGCCCTGCTCGAGGCGGACGTGATCGCCGCCAACGGCCGCATCGTCTGCGTCTCCTCGATGTCGGGGATCGCCGGCAACTCCGGCCAGACCAACTACGCCGCCTCCAAGGCGGGCGTGATCGGGATGGTCGAGGCGCTCGCCCCCGAGCTAGCCAAGCGCGAGGCGACCATCAACGCGGTCGCCCCCGGCTTCATCGAGACCGGGATGACGGCGGCGATGCCGATCGGGCCGCGCGAAGCCGGCCGCCGCCTCAACAGCCTCTCCCAGGGCGGGCTGCCGGTCGACGTCGCCGAGACGATCGCCTGGTTCGCCAACCCCGCCTCAACCGGTGTCAACGGCAACGTCGTCCGCGTCTGCGGGCAGAACCTGCTGGGGGCCTGATGGCAACGCGCACCCTCGACAGCTCCCCCAGCGTGCTGCCGCTCTACGCCCGGGCCGCGGCGCCGCTGATCCCAGGCGCTTCCTGGCTGCCCTTCGTCCCCGGCCGCGGCGGCGAGATCCCCGACCTCGACCTCTCGCTAGCCGGCGTCGAGGCCGACCCCGGTGCAGTCACCGCCTACGCCCGGGTCTGCGGCTTTCCCTTGCGCGACACCCTGCCGCCCACCTACCCGCACGTGCTCGCCTTCCCGCTGCAGATGGCGGTGATGGCCGACGGCCGCTTCCCCTTCGGCGCGGTCGGCCTGGTCCACCTCGAAAACCGGATCGTCCAGCACCGCCCGATCGGCCTCGGCGAGCAGCTGACGATCCGGGTCCGCCCGACCGAGCTGAGGCCACACCCGAAGGGCCGCACCTTCTCCCTGCTCACCGACGTCCACGGCGGCCGCGAGAAGCTCTGGGAGAGCGAGAGCACCATCCTCCGCCGCGGCAAGAGCTCCATCGCCCCGGCAGCGCACAGCGAAGGCGAACTGCATCAAATTCAACACCCAGCAGGTGTAAAAAGTGATGCAGTTCGGGCGGGGGATGGGAGGAGTGGCCGCGGGCTGCCCGTTGTCGCCGAGTGGCGGCTCGGCGGCGATCTCGGACGCCGCTACGCGGCCGTCTCCGGCGACCGCAACCCGATTCACATGCACTCGCTGACCGCGAGGCCGCTCGGCTTCCCGGCCGCAATCGCGCATGGGATGTGGACCAAGGCACGCTGCCTCGCCGCCCTGAAGCGCGAACTGCCCGACGCCTTCGCGGTCGAGGTCGGCTTCCGCAAGCCGATCCTGCTGCCGGCCCGGGTCGAGTTCGGCTGCTCCGCCGAGGGCGGCGAGATCGAGTTCGAGGTCCACGACGCCAAACGCGGCACCCCCCATCTGCGCGGCCTGCTCGAACCCGCCGCAACCGAATCGAAACCCAAGTCCAAAGCCAAAAGCAAGGGGAAGAAGGAACAGTGACCGTCACCACCGAGAAAGGGATGGCCGAGCGCAGCATGGGCTTCGGCCTACGAGCGCTGAACCGGCTCGCGGGCTCCGACCTGCTCGACCGGATCCGGCTCCGCAAGCAGGTCGAGCGGGCGCTCTTCCAGACCACCAAGAACGGCTTCCGCTCGGCCACCGCCGCCGGGCGCACCTTCAAGGCCGCGCAGCAGCTGGGCAAACCGGCGCGCCAGGCGAAGGGCAAGTCGACGGGTCTGTTCGACCTCACCCCCGATGACGAGCAGCAGATGTTCCAGGAGGCGGGCCGCGCCTTCGCCGCCGAGAAGGTCCGCCCCGCGGCGCTCACCGCCGACGCCGACTGCTCCACGCCGCCCGAGCTACTGACCCAGACGAGCGAGCTGGGCGTCAACATGCTCGGCGTCCCCGAGGAGCTCGGCGGCGTCATGCACGAGCAGTCGGCGGTGACCAGCGTCCTGATCGGCGAGGCACTCGCCCACGGCGACATGGGGATTGCCTACGCGGCCCTCGCCCCCGGCGCGGTCGCGACCGCGATCGGGCTCTGGGGCAGCGCCGAGCAGGAGGCCACCTACCTGCCCGCCTTCACCGACGAGGACGTCCCCGCCGCGGCGCTGGCGATCCTCGAGCCGCGCCCCCTGTTCGACCCGCTGAAACTTGAGACGACCGCCCGCCGCGAGGGCGAGGAGTGGGTGCTCGACGGCGTCAAGTCGCTGCTCGCCCGCGCCACCGAGTGTGAGCTGTTCCTGGTCGCCGCCGAGGCCGAAGGCATAGGCCCGGCCCTGTTCGTGATCGAGTCGGGCGGCAAGGGCCTCTCGGTCGAAGCGGAGCCGGCGATGGGGCTGCGCGCCGCCGCCACCGGCCGCCTGCTGTTGGAGGGGGTACGGCTGCCGGCCGATGCCCTGCTCGGCGAGGGCAAGCCGACCGACTACCGCGAGTGCGTGAGCCGCTCCCGGGTCGCCTGGTGCGGCCTGGCGACCGGCACCGCCCAGGCTGTGCTCGACTACGTCATCCCCTACGTCAACGAGCGCACCGCCTTCGGCGAACCGATCTCCAACCGCCAGGGCGTCGCCTTCGCGGTCGCCGACATTGACATCGAGACCGCGGGGATGCGGCTCACCACCTACCGGGCCGCCAGCCGCGCCGACCGCGGCGACGAGTTCGCCCGCGAGGCGGCGATCGCCCGCCGGCTCTGCGCCGCCAAGGGGATGCAGATCGGCTCCCAGGGCGTGCAGTTGCTCGGCGGCCACGGCTTCGTCAAGGAGCACCCGGTCGAGCGCTGGTACCGCGATCTCCGTGCCGCGGGCGTCCTGGAGGGCGCCCTGCTGGTCTAGCCGGCCGGCCCGACCCGAGCGAAAGAGAGCCATGATCAATCTCGAGATACCGAAGAAGTTCAAGCCGCTGGCCAGCCAGGCCAACCAGGTCGCGACCGAGGTCTTCCGGCCGATCTCCCGCAAGTACGACGAGGCCGAGCACTCCTACCCGAAGGAGCTCGACATGCTGGCCTCGCTGATCGACGGGATGAACGAGGGCAGCGACATGGGCGGTGCCGGGGCCGCCGGCGTCCGCCGCGAGTCGAGCAACGGTGACGGCGGCGAGAACCGCAACGGCTCCAACCTCTCGACCGTGCTCGGCATCGTCGAGCTCTGCTGGGGCGACGTCGGGCTGCTGCTCTCGATGCCGCGCCAAGGGCTCGGCAACTCGGCGATCGCCTCGGTCGCGACCGAGGAGCAACTGGAGCGTTACGGCGGCAAGTGGGCGGCGATGGCGATCACCGAGCCCGAAGCCGGCTCGGACTCGGCCGCGATCCGCACCACCGCTGAGCTCGACGGCGACGAGTACGTGCTGAACGGCGAGAAGATCTTCGTCACCTCGGGAGACCGGGCCGACCTAATCGTGGTCTGGGCCACGCTCGACCGCTCCCAGGGCCGGGCGGCTATCAAGTCGTTCATCGTCGAGCGCGACAACCCCGGGCTGAAGCTGGACCGGCTCGAGCACAAGCTCGGGATCCGCGCCTCCGACACCGCCAACTTCACCCTGCAGGACTGCCGGGTGCCAAA
>Ga0190272_10001143_pt1 | contig 12872 bp, 11 predicted proteins | sample Popmic504T_FD_133746 | JGI IMG/M metagenome (GOLD analysis project Ga0190272, IMG submission 133746) | Populus adjacent soil microbial communities from riparian zone of Shoshone River, Wyoming, USA - 504 T | ecosystem: Environmental > Terrestrial > Soil > Riparian zone | place: USA: Wyoming...
TAGCTCCAGTTTTTGAAAGCCGGGGACTTGCCTGAATACAATCAGATGTATCATCAAAAACAATTGTGTCGTTTATTAACCTGTATAATCCCCTTGCAACCGGAACAGCTTTACCACCTGCAATGGGGCACTGCACGGCAATTGCATGTATTTCAGCGGTCTGTGCCGAATCAAAGGTATAGATGCTTTTGGAAATGGTGCTGAAGTATATTTCATTTATTGTCTTATGATTTTCTTCAATTACGGTACTTACGGTTATCGAGGAATTTTCAGCTACTATGCTGTCAGAATAAATAGTATTCAGCGAATCAATGGTTGCCATTTATCTTGCTATGACAAGCTTTGCAGAACTTGAATGCCATTTTGCTTCCACCTTTACAAAATAAACTCCATTTTTTAAAGTACTACAATCAATCTGCAAATATTTAAAATACCAATAAATATTTTTCTTTATTAAAGTCTCACCAAGCATATTGCAGATATTTACAACCGCATTTTCTCCGTAAGGCAGCTCGTAGTTTAAATAAAATGAATTTTGGGCTGGGTTAGGATTGATGCGTATAGGGATGACGTTGTTTTGAATTTCATTTACAGGTGTTAAACTATCGCACGGACTGCCAACATCCCTTCCAAGATAATAATTTGGAAAATTAGGAATTGTACTACCATTATATGCCGGTAAATGCAAGCTATGCTGCTGTAAATCACAAGCCAGGCCAAGGCTATCAGGACTATTGATCACATGCATGTCCATCACGCCATTTGTTGAATTGATATATATTTTATCATCCGGACCAAGTAGAGAAAAAGCGAAATTAGTAGCTAAAGGAGGTAATGGTGAAAAGAATCCGTCCCATGTGGCAACAGTTAGCATTGAGGAAGGAATATTTGCACTTGTCAAATCAAATTGATAAACATATAATTCCGAAGGTACATAAAGAATACTACTATTTGGTGAAAAAGCCACACTTCCAAAAATGGCGCTGTCATTTACTGGAATATTTATAAAATTACTAAGTAAGCCTGTACAACGGTCAAAATCATATATATCAATATCTGATTTAACATTATAATGCGCGAACTTTGTTCCATCCGGTGAAAAGGCAGAGGCACCTGTATAATAATTTCTAAATGAACCGATGTTTTGCGTATAAATGGTAATACCACTTGGTGTAATAAGTAGTTTATAAAACATATTTGAATTTACGGTATGAAACAATATCCACCAGTCCCTTCCGTTAGCGTGCTGATTTGCACAAAGTTCCCCACTTTGCAATGTATCATTTAAAATCTGATTATTTTTAACGATTACGGATCCTCTACCACTATCCATATCCATATCAATAATAGAATAAAATATTTCCAACGGTTGAAGCCCCCCAGGATAACTTGTACAAGTTTCATGAAAAAGATAATATTTATTAATTTCATTTGGAACGGGAATGATAAGATTTCCTTGGGGTATGGGCAAACCATTTGGCCATCCATTTGTAAAAGGTCCCGGATTAATACCGCTACCATTTTGCATAGTGTCATTCAAAGCATTTGCAATATAATAGCCATTTGTATAAAACAAAAGGTTGCCAGATGAATCAGAAACCACACCATTTGTGACATAAAATTCCATTTCTCTTAAAACATGTGCAGTATCAGGAAAACCATTGGAAAAATTAATATCAATACCTCCGAATGGATAACCTTGTAGTCCATTATATCCCATTTCCCAATGGTTAGTAATTCCTTGCCCTAGACAGCTTGTAACTATTAAATTGATTTGAAGAAATAAATAAAATTTCTTTATCATGAAGAATTATTTATCTAATAATGCTGAATTTTCCAAAACTTACCAACTTGCCCTTACTAAGAATTTTATAGATATATAATCCTTCGCTAAAATGTTCACAATTAAATATCCTTTCACTATTCTTAGCGGAAATCGACAAGCGTAATAGTTCATTTCCAATGATATTATAAACCATAAACCAGCCATCAATATCATTCGGTAATTTGTACCTCAATGAAGCCTGGACTGAGGATGGGTTTGGATAAATGAAGGAATTAGTCAGGGTTTCTCCATTTTTTGAAAGCCGCGGACTTGCCTCCTGACAATCTGAGGTATCATCAAAAACAAGTGTATCGTTTATTAACCTGTATAATCCCCTTGCAACCGGAACTGCTTTGCCACCTGCAATGGGACACTGAACGGCAATAGCATATATTTCAGCGGTTTGTGCCGAATCAAATGTATAGATGCCTTTGGAAATGGTGCTGAAGTAAATTTCGTTTATTGTCTTTTGATTTTCTTCAATTACGGTATTTACGGCTATCGTCGAATTCTCAGCTATTATGCTGTCAGAAAAATTTAAATACAGAGATTCAAAGGTTGCCATTTATCTTGCTATCACAAGCTTTGCCGAACCTGAATGCTCTTTCGTTTCCACCTTTACAAAATAAACTCCATTTTTTAATGTACTACAATCAATCTGCAAATATTTAAAATACCAATAAATATTTTTCTTTATTAAAGTCTCACCAAGAATATTGCAGATATTTACAACCGCATTTTCTCCGTGTGGCAGCTCATAATTTAAATAAAAAGTGTTTTGTGCAGGGTTAGGATTTATGCGGATAGGGATGGTGTTATTGGCAATTTCATTTACAGGTGTTAAACTATCACACGGGCTTCCAACATCCCGACCAAGATAATAATTAGGAAAATTTGGAATGGTGGCGAAATTATATGCTGGAAGATGCAAACTATGTTGCTGTATATCACATGCTAAACCCAGGCTGTCCGGATTATTAATCACATGCATATCCAATACACTGTTTGTAGAATTGATATATATTTTCCCATCTGGTCCAAGTAATGATAGAAAAAAATTTGTTGCGAAGGGTGGTGAAGGCGAAAAGAAACCATCCCATGTAGCAACTGTTTGTATTGAGGAAGGAATGTTAGATGAAGATAAATCAAATTGATATACATTTAAAACAGAAGAAACATATAGAACATTACTGTTTGGTGAAAATGAAACACCTCCTACATAAGCACTATCATTTATTGGTATATTTATGTAGTTTGAAAGTATACCAGAGCAGCGGTCAAAATTAAAGATATCAATATCTGTATCTACATTGTAATGCACAAATTTTGTCCCATCAGGCGAAAATGCGGAAGACCCGCCATAGTTACTTCTAAGGGTTCCAAAATTTTGAGTATTAGTAGATATGCCATATGGAGTAATTAGGAGCTTATAGAACAAGTCAGAGTTTACCTTATGAAATATTAACCACCAATCTCTACCGTTTGCATGCCGAGTAGCCGCTAATTCGCCTCTTTGCAATGTATCCTGAACTATAATATTATTTTTGCTAATGACGGCACCTTGACCACCATCGAGACTGATATCAATGAGAGTATAGAATAGTTGAAAGGGTTGTAATAAATTTCCAAAATACGAACAAGTCTCATGGAAAAGATAATACTTATTCAAATCATTAGGAACTGGTATAATCATATTTGCTTGGGTTAATGGCATACCACCCTGAAAATTATTTGCAAATGTTCCTGGATTTAAATTGTCACCATTTTGCATTGTATCATTATTTGCATTGGCCAAATAAATTCCGTTTGAATAAAATAGCAAATTGCCTGTAGTATCAGAAATTATAGCATTTGTCACATAAAATTCCATTTCTCTAGAAACTCGGGATGTATCTGGAATGCCATTTGAAAAGTTTATTTCAATCCCTCCCCATGGAAATCCCATTAAAGCATTATATCCCATAACCCAATGATTTGTTACGCCTTGGCCATAAAGTATGCCACCCCATAAATTAATTAAAGCAAATACTATTGATTTGTTTGCCATCAAAACAGCGATTTTCTATTTTATAACATTAAATTTACCAAAACTTTGAAATTCATTTCCTGCTGCAATCTTATAAAAGTATAAACCTGAATTCATATTATAACAGCTAAATCTTTTTATATTTTGTTTTGATGATAGCGGTAAGATAATTTTTTCTCTGCCTACTATATCGTAAATAATACACTCTCCGTTTATATCATCAGGCAATCTATACTTCAGTGCGGCCTCATCATTTGCTGGATTTGGATATATGTAGGTTTCGTTAAATTCATTATTATTATTATATTGCGCCATGCGAGGACTTGGAATAGAACAACTATCCATAAAAAAAACCGTATCATTGATTAATCGATACATACCTCTTGCAACTGAAACAGCCTTGCCTCCTGCCAAGGGGCACTGCACAGCAATACTATAAATATTAACGGATTGGGTTGAATCGAATTGAAAAATACCCTTAGCTATCGTAGCATAAAAAATTGAATTAATAATTTTCTGATTGACCTCAATGGTTTCACTTACACTGACGATAGCATTTTCTGATGATAAACTGTCTGCATAAAGTTCATTTAATGAATCTATAGATGACATTAATTTATAGGTTAATTTAACCAGCGCATAAAGTGATTCTCTCCTACGGTTATTTTCTTCTAACAATATCATGCTATCATTGGCATTTACACCGCTATTAATAAGGCTATCGTTGAATGATATCTCATTGAAGAGAACCAATATCAAACTGTCGCTAGTTTTTACATTATGAAGTTGTACAGAATCTATTGAGAATAGTGTAGCAGCACGTTTATCCACTGATCTGAATAATACAATAGTTGTATTATGATTGGCAGTATAGAAACTGTCTATTTCACTTTCTGCTGGAATACTGTCAGGATACAAATCAGCCTTGTAATACAAGTTTGTTTTCGCCATATAGTTATACTCATCTTCAAATTCTTCCATTGGTAAATTCCTCCAGGATATTACATAATCTAAAGTATCAAACACCGGATTCAGTGGAAAAGGGCCTGGAACTATGGGACAATCAACCCACACGTCATCATTAAAAAATAATGATGTAAAGGTATAAGGCCATTCTGTTGTTCCATCGTCTGCTGTAAAAAAGTCAATTTGATAATTCAAAGCATCAGAATACTCAAAACCCTGTGTTATTGTTCCTAACCATTCATTTCCTGCTAAAATGTGAGGATGATTAAATAAGCCACCGTGATCAACGTAAGTTCCATAATCATGATTGAACATATCGTTACAAGTCATGAAAGTAGCTTCACAGTATTCATTAAAATATAAACCAATTTGAGTTGCATTGGTTAAATTTTGATCAATATGGCTGAAGGTAGTCGCATACACACTTATAGCGGTCTGTGTATTGGAACTTGTAGAAGAGCCATTGATTTCATTAGATAAAATATTCGCATTAAGGCAGCTATTCAGGCTTATGCCATTTACATCATTTACTTCATCGTAAAGATTTACATCATTATCATAAACCTGTGAATTTTTGGTGCTGTTCAACGCAATCCCATTGCCACCACTGGTCACTTCAACAAAGTTATCAAACACCTGCAAATCAGCTGTTCCGAATATCCCCTTTTCATCAATCATAATTCCCGCTGAACTGGTATTTCCCGTCGGATCGTCGAGTTCTATTTCATTCATATGCAAATGAATTGTATTGGATAGGTTACCATTGTATGAATAAATTCCACGTAATGAACAATTGATATAATTGTGGCTGATATCAACTGTGCGACTCCAGCTGGCCAGGTGCGAAATACCAGTTTGTACATCAGTCATTCTGTTATTTTTAATGTCAAGTGACATCATTGCGGCAGAGATGCCTGTCCGGCAATTATCGAATGATGACACAAATGCCGCAGCACCAAGGCCCCTTTGCGATAAAACATGTCCATTGCCGTTTGCATGAATGCCTATGCCATTGCTGCCTGCATAAGTTCCATCAGGCTGGATATCATGAAAAATACTATTGGTTACCATCAGCGTACTATTGTTCAGGATCATGCCGTTGTTCAGTCCAAGATAACGGATGCGGTTTTTAACACCATTGTTTAATCCAATAACACCCGCCACATCATTGAATACCATCCCCGCGAAACTTTTGCTTCCTGTAATTACAGGATTGGTCTGACCCAGATACGGAGTATTCAAAACCCCATCCGCATCAAAATCCAGATTTGCAAGTCTCAGCTCCACATCGTTGAGAGCGCCCGTTGGCGAAGGCGGTATAAACAAAGATATGTAATTTCTTTTGAAGATCAGGTAAGGATCAAAACTTACCGCATCTTCATCAAAATTATCCAGTACCAGCCTGCTTCTGTACCGGGTGGTGACAGCATATTCTGCATCGCTTATTTCGCTGGGAGCACCGTTGTTATTAATAGTTGCAGATTCCAGAAGCCTGATACCTTTCCACATCTTTTCACCACATGCCTGAATAAGCGTACCATCAAGACCAAGAACCAGGTGGCGGTCGACTACAATTTCGGAACCTTCGGCCATGTTCAGGGTACAGTTTTCCAGGCGTAGGTTATGGTTGTTTATAAATAGTTTACCGTTTATATTGATTGTTTCGTTAGAAATAACAATAGTTCCGTTGGTGGTTGGGTCGACATCATTTATAGCGTCGTTAAGCATTTCTAAATCGGGATTATGAAGTGTGACCTCATTTCCATCACAGCATTCTACCCTGTAAATTTGAAATGCATCTGATAAAGAGCAGCCTAGGCTGATTGAATTGGTATATGTAACTGTTACCGAATAAGTATTCGGATTTGGGTCGGCATCTGGTGTTATAATTGGATATGGGCCACCCCATGTAAGGGATTGATTATCTATCCAATCAAAATTAACATCTTGTGCAGACGCAAGTTCTGCCGATACTTGACCCGGAGTTATCTGGTAATTTTCATCATCGCACACATAAATATCTTCACCTAAATCCATCCAGGGAACTGTAATTAATTTGGGCCCCCAGCTCAATGCACAGGTTCCGTCATAAGCATGAATATAATAGTTAGCTGTGGTATCTACATCAAAATTAAGCGATGTAGTTTCATCAGATTCGGCAACGCCTTCCCCGATTGAATTGATCAGGATGCATTGATAGTTCGGAGCAAGACTTGCACCCTGATAAAGTAAGGCATTCCATTCCAGGTTATCACCCCCGCAAACCAAAGCATCAACAACCGGTTCAGGATCGATGGCATGGCGAAAGCATATTCTTGTAGATGAAGAGAAAAGATCCTGAGCCATTCCGCAGCCTTGCGGGATTAAAAGATTGAATCGTGTTTATTCACTATTTGCGGAATACTGGATTTCATTTGCCGTTTGGCTTCAGCCAACGGGAATTGGAAATATACGTGAATATGCAGATTTAACCAACCATCACCGATTTTTTACTGAATTCTACCTTGTGCCCGGCGCGAATCTTGTTTCGCCTGCGAAATTCCTGCACACCGTTTACGCGAACTTCGCCGTTATCGATGGCAGCATTGGCCTCTGCTCCATTGTCGCACCAGCCCATTACTTTTAAAAGGCTGTTTAATTCAATGTATTCTCCCTTGATCTTAAATGTTTCCATATGCTGAAAAGTCAAAAATAACAATTGATCCATATTATTGTTATCTTTAATTATGAATAAAGAAGAGCAATTCGAAAATCTGCGGGAAGGCTTGAATAAAGAGACAAGCTGGCCGCTTATCTACATGTTTAAATTCATCATACCGGCCGACAACCAGAAAATCGCACTGGTTGAATCCAAATTCACGGATGAAGATGTGATCATACAAAAGGAGTCTGCAAAGGGCAACTATATCAGCATAACCGTTAAATCGGTGATGCTGGATGCCGATTCCATTATTGAAAAATATAAAGAAATGGCGGCCATTGAGGGCGTGATGGCCTTTTAATGCACCAAATCGCTTGCACCGTCCAAATTATAATTACTTTTACCCTTTATCCCACAAAAAATCTATGAAAAGATCCTTATTCCCTATGCTCCTTGTCGTTCTTACGGCGACTGCGGCCTGCAACCAGGAAACCAAAAATGAAGTGTCGTCTGATACTGTAACCGACACCACCACTGCTTTTACTGAACCATTGTCAATGGATTCGATGCCAGCGCTTGATGCCGGAAACATGTCTGTAACCACATCTCCCGTAACAGACGGGCCCGGCATGACAGCCCCTGCGGCCCAGGGCCAGACGGCAGGACTGAACCCGGCGCATGGCGAACCGGGCCACCGTTGCGAGATTGCCGTTGGTGCACCGTTAAATTCACCTGCCGGTGCGGCCCCGGCCCCGACGCAGGTTGTTACTCCTCCATCAGGGGCATTATCCACCCCCGGCGGCAGCCCTGCACCTACCATCACTTCATCTCCGGCACCCGTGCAGGCCCCCGCCGCAACCGTCACACCCACTGCTGAAGGAATGAACCCTCCGCACGGCCAGCCAGGACATGACTGCGCAATCCCTGTCGGATCGCCGCTCAAAAAATAATACATCTTACCGGGTCCAAAAAGGATCCGCCTGATAGAAAACATATGGTTGGCTGATGCTGCCATATGTTTTTTGCTTCCGGGCCTTCATGTTTTGAGGCGGAATACACCCAACTATGTACCGGAATGGGAAATACAGACAGCCTCCTGGTTTACCAGATTGCGAAAATGATTAGTTTTATAAACTGATTTTTTTTGCCAGCATGTTTATAACCGGACTTCAACTTTTAACAGCCGACCTGAAAGCGACAACAGAATTTTATTCTTCCGTACTTGGCTTGCAGGTTTCGGAAAGAACGGAATCTTCCGTTTCAATTCAGGCAGGATATTCAACCATTACTTTTCTTGAATCGGTTCATTCAAAGCCCTGTTATCATTTCGCCTTCAATATTCCCCCGGATAAACTGGATGAGGCCTATAAATGGTCATCCGCAAGATTTCAGATTTTTGACATCGAGTCTTATGGAAAAATCGCCGGTTTTCCTGCATGGAACGCACGTTCATTTTATTTTTCCGATCCTGCCGGCAATGTCCTGGAACTCATCGCCCGTTCCGACCTTGATGAAGCACGGAAGGAAGGTTTTGACGGTAACTTCATACTTGGTGTAAGCGAAATTGGAATTCCGGTTACCGGTGTAAAAGAGGCGTTTGAAAATGTATGTTTAGAATATAACCTCCGATGTTTTGAACGGCAACGGGTACTGGATAATTTTGCAGCTGCGGGTGACGATCATGGCCTGCTTATTTTTGTTGAGGAAGGAAAACTATGGTATCCTACACAGATCCCGGCAATTGCTTACCCATGCAGGATAGAGATCAACGACGAACATGGCATGAGAACCATAGCTTTCGGGTAGGCCAGTCTGAATATTTATATGAAGTATTACGCGCTTGTTGCAGGAGGAAGTAAAGGCATCGGTTTTGCGGTCGCAGCCGCGCTTGCCAGGCGTGGCTATAACCTGGTGCTGGTGGCAAGGCATGTTACAAACCTGCAGTCGGCCAAATCGCTGTTTGAATCTGAATATAAGATCACTGTTGAAATACTGGTTCAGGACCTGAGCACACCCGATGCCGCTGATAAGATTTCAGATTTCATCCTTACAAAAAAGATCCCTTTAAAAATATTGTGCAATGTTGCAGGCCTTGGAGGCAGCAGGGATTTTTTGAAGCTTTCGCTTGATGATACACGATATATGGTTCACCTGAACCTGGAATCGTATATGGCTATCAGTTATAAGCTGATTCCGGTGCTTGAAAAAAACGCACCATCATATATCCTGAATGTTGGCAGCATGGCGGGATTTGCGCCCATCCCTGAAAAGAACATGTATTCAGCAACCAAATCAGCAGTTATTTTTTTCAGCTACTCATTGCGTTACCAGCTTAAGAAAAAGAAGATCAGCGTGAGCTGCCTGTGCCCGGGGCCTGTGTTTACAAAGCCCGAAATCATAAAGGATACCATGGAGAAGCTTGGCGCCTTCGGTAAAATGATGGCTGTTGAACCTGCAAAGGTTGGGGAAATTGCTGTATCAGGCCTTCTTGCCGCAAAAATGATCATCACCCCCGGGGCCCTGTCATCGACCATGGCATTTTTTCTTCGTATACTGCCACGCAGGATTCTTGCATTTGTTTATTACAAGCTTGGAGATAAATAATACAGGCTATTCAGTTGACTCCGCTTACCGGGTCGATCCTTTCCTGTTCAGCAGTTAGTGAAACTCCGACATGATGCTTCTGCACCAGCGACCAGCCAAGGAATCCGGCAATGAGTGTAAGAATCATTCCAATAGCGGAAAGAATAACAGCCACAGATGCATCCGGATTTGTTTCATCCCATTTGGGACACTGTATAAAAATATTGATTCCGAAACAGAGCAATGCGCCAACATTGCACAGCATGTGATTCTTGCCTACTTTCTTTGCTTTGCGTGTCTCCGGAATGTTAAGCCAGTCAACGAATCCAGCCACTGCTGCCAGAACAGCCGTGAGAACCCCTGCACAGTTGGCAACCAGTGCAGCCCGGAACCAGAACACGTCAGCGTTGCACTGGTATGTTATGAAACAGGCAACCGACGCTGCATAAAAAGCTATGGGAAATGAAACCAGCATGGGATGAATGGGATGCCCGGCGATCTTTAGCTTTGACTCCATGTTAAAGGTTTTGAAAATGATATTAGAACAATAATTGCCTCTTCTTCTAAACGCCTACAGGTAATATGATGTGAACTGCTGTTCCCTGCCCTTCACTTGATTCGGCAAAAATATCACCCTGGTGAAGGTTCACTATTTTCCGGCACAAGGCCAGTCCGATACCGGTGCCCTCATATTTTTCGCGGCCGTTGAGTCTTTCAAAAATTTTAAATACACTCTCTGCATACTCCTGACTGAAGCCGATGCCATTGTCTTTCAGAATTATTTCGCTGTAGGATAGCGCAGGATTTAAATTCCTGCTTTTAACCGTTTCAGAAGAAACAAGCCTGTATTGTATGTTGATCTCGCACGTTGCATTTTCCCTGCAGAATTTAATGCTGTTGCTCAGGATATTGTGAAACAGCTGGCTCATCTGTGAAGGGATCGCCTGCAAAACAGGTAATACATCCGAAGTTATTTTCACCTGCTTCTGCTCGATGAGCCATTCAAATTCATCCAGCTCGCTTTGAAGAATGTCATTAAGGTTTGTCAATTCGAATTGCTTGTCGAACCCGATCTTTGAATAATTTAGCACATCCCTGATCAGCACCGACATGCGGTTTCCGGTATTGATTATTTTTTGCAGGTATTGCAATCCCGCTTGATTAAGGTTTTCACCATTAGTCCGGTCAAGTCGTTTTGCAAACGTATTTATTTTACGCAAGGGCTCCTGCATATCATGTGATGCTACAAAAGCGAATTGCTCCAGGTCACGGTTCGACCTTATAAGCGCCAGGTTGGCTTTGGTAAGCTCCCTGGTTCTGTCAATGACGCGTTTTTCAAGCTCTTCAGATAACAGGCGGTACTGATCCATACTTTCTTCAAGGGCCTTTTCATTATGTTTTAATTCTGTTATGTCAACGAGCAGGTTTACGGCACCGGCGATTTCGCCATTTAAATCATATATGGGATCGGGATGGGGCATAATGTGCCGACGTTCGCCGTCGGGGCGTTCAATCACGATCTCCTGTCCTCTTACCGGCCGGTGCTCCTTTAAAGTGATGGCCATCGGACATTTGTCGAATTCCATTGCTGCACCGTCGGGCCAGAAGATCTTCCATGACCCGCACCACAGGTCTCTCCCGATTTCGGGCTCCCTGCCCCAAAGAATGGCGGCAGCATTATTGAACCAGGTTATAATTCCGTTTGTATCGCACGTATATACGGCTGCAGCGAGGTTTCCCACCAGTTGGTTATAGTACTTGTTTTCTTCCTCCAAACTTCCATTCAGCCTGTCATGCATCACTTGCGGTGCAGTTGCGGGAAGTTTATAATTTAATAACATAATGAAATTCAAACCGGAAAAATATTAAGCGCATTGTGGAAAATTATTGCCTCTTCCAGTAAAAAAATGTGCCATCCAGTAAACAGAAAAACATTGGATTCGTTGATGCTCCACCGGAAGAATTCAGGGATTTTTCTCGCAGATAAATGCAGATTTGATTTGCTATGGCTTATAATATTTCCGTCACCGGAAGTAAGACTTTATTTAGCGGGAAAATGAAACCAGCGAAATCAAGGTACTGTTTCAAAGCCCCGGCATGAAGCAGAATACGGTAGTGTCTCAGTTTGAAGAAAAATACTATTTTCCTATGCTTAACTAGCGTTTTCTTCGTGCCTCCCGCGCCTTTGTAGCAAAGAATTAAAGGCCACTAAGACGCCAAGACGCAAGGTTTCGCAAATCAAACTGAGACACTCCCCAGTATACCATCTCCCTTTGCCGATGGCATAATTATTTTAATTTTACCGGATTCCATAAGCACCGAATATGAAATCAATAATTACTTTTTTAAGGATACTGCCAATATTCGTATTTGCCGCATTGGTATGGCCACAGGCTATGGCACAGACCACACCACAATGGACTGACACAATATCGAGCTCACCTTTGTTATCACCACAATTTGGAGATATGGCCACCGATGATTCGGGTAATGTTGTGATCACAGGCATCCGCCAGAGCACAACATCCAGCTATTCATTTGTACTTGAAAAAATCAATGCCGCCGGTACCAGGCAGTTCCTGAAAGATACTTTGATCGACAGTATAGGGATACCCCACATGGTTATCGACGAGTCGATGAACATTTATATAACGGCATCCCTGTTTGATTCAATAACGCTTTACAACATACTAGTAATGAAGTTTACCCCGGGAGGTATTTTAGAGTGGTCAGATGTATATTCATCCGGATCGCTTATGTCAATGGACAGGCCGTTTGCTATCGCATATGACCCGGCCGGCTATATATATATTGCCGCTTCAAGCGATTCA
>Ga0190272_10001144_pt1 | contig 12836 bp, 9 predicted proteins | sample Popmic504T_FD_133746 | JGI IMG/M metagenome (GOLD analysis project Ga0190272, IMG submission 133746) | Populus adjacent soil microbial communities from riparian zone of Shoshone River, Wyoming, USA - 504 T | ecosystem: Environmental > Terrestrial > Soil > Riparian zone | place: USA: Wyoming...
ATGGCACAAGTGGATTTAGTGGCTATTCAGGTTACTCAGGATCATCAGGATTTTCCGGCTATTCAGGATATTCGGGAATAAGCGGTTTTAGTGGTTACTCAGGTTATTCAGGTTCATCAGGATTTTCTGGTTATAGTGGATATTCAGGGGCAACAGGTCAATCTGGTTTTTCCGGTTATTCAGGATATTCAGGAACAGGATCATCTGGGTTTAGTGGTTACTCAGGTTATTCAGGAAATGGTTCATCAGGATTTTCTGGTTATTCAGGAGCTGCTGGTGGTAGTTCAACTTTCACAAATTTAGGATCAGGTGAAATTATTTATTCAGGGTCAACAGGCACAACACATTTTTTCAAAACTTTGACAGGAATAAATAATGTTAAAGTAAGTGCTGATACAAGTAATGTTTTTGTTAGTTCAACGTATGATGTTAGCCGTTATAAAACACGTAATACATGGTATCATGCAGCATTAGGAACCGCTGCTTTAAATACAAGTACAGCATTACAAGCTGCCCGAATTCAGGCAACTCCTTTTATAGTAAGTCACATTACCGGTTTAACTATTGACGGATTAGCCGTGTTCGTAACGGCAAGCGGTTCGAGTGCAGTGGCATTAGGTTTATATAATTCAAATAGTGATTATAAACCTGATCAATTAATTTACGGTGGAACAAGTAATTTTTGGTCTGCATCAACAGAGGGTGCAAACAACATAGGTAAATATTTAACAGGATCATCAACGAGCATAACCTTACAACCTGGGGTTTATTGGCTTGCATGTCATAGCCAATTAGGAGCCTCATCAGTACAGATTTACCCCGTTGGTGTATCTATGCCAAATGTTATAGGAACAAATACTACAATTTCTACTTCTGTTCCTGTTGCTTACAATAACGTCTTAGCATGGGCTGGCGGAAATTTACCTACAACTTATCCAAACGTTACAGCAGGGGGAATTACTACATCTGCAACAATGGTCTGGTTTAGAGTTGTCTAATTACTGTTACCATAAACGAAATTTCTTTTTTTGATTTTTCTTTTATGCGAGCAATCACAATAAAATTAGGCAGTGAGGGTACACCATACAAACCCATTAATACATCATATTATTTAGGACGTGACCCTTGGATTTCAGCCGGGAGGTATAATACATTATTTGAAGACATACTTGATCTTGATTGCAGTCCTACTCATTCATCATGTTTGTATATTAAATCTCTTTTGACAAGCGGTAATGGTTTTTTATTTGATGAGAAAAATAAAAAGCTCAAAGAATATATTGATGACTATGACATAAATGACGTTTTAGAAAAAATTGGAAAAGAACAGGTACGCTGGGGCGGGTTTAGTCTACAGTTGTTACCGTCCAGAGGTGGTCAACCGATTATCAAACATTTACCATTAATGACGTTAAGAGCCAAAAACGAAGAAGAGGTTCGTAATTATTATTTTTCAAAAAACTGGCGTTACAATCGTAGACCTGAATTCACTCCGAAACTTTACCCGGCTTATGTATTTGGTGAAAACAAAATTACAGATGTCAGATCAAATTTTATTGTTTATTCCTTTGACTATATAGAGGGTCAATATTATTATCCCCTTCCTGATTACAGAGATTCTATATTATGGATAAGAACAGAAAAACTACTATCCATACATCAAAACAAAAATGTTAAAAATGGATTTATTAGTACTGGTATCGTTGAAGTCTATGACATGCCTAATGAAGATGATCAAGACGAATTTGTTAGAGATTTCAGAGATAATAATATAGGTGTTGACAATAGCGGAGAAATAACTTTTGTATTTCCTACAGGTGAAAAAGGTTTAAAATTTACTGAGACTCCAAATCGTAACAACGCTGACATTTATGAAAACGTAACTAAGACCTGCGAGCAAAAGATTGTAAACGGTCATAGACTTACATCAAAAAGCATTGCATCATTAGGCGAAGACGGAGGTTCAATTTTTACAAATGGGCTCTCGACAAGTTACGAATATTTCAGTAACACGGTCATAAGAGGTTATCAGAAACCAATTCTAAAAGTCTTTAGAAAACTTTTCAAAGAAATGGGATTAATTAAAAATGATGATGAACTACAAATTAAATCTTTAAACCCAATTCAATTTGTGTACGATTCAAATACGAATAATAGTATCATGCTAATAGATGAATTAAGGTCTAATATCGGGCTTCCTCCATTACTTAACGGAGCAGGACAAGTTACCCCTGCATCAGTTACCATAAAAACAAACGCTGAAAATAACCCCATACCCCCTGCTGGAATCAAACCGGGTATTGATTCAATAACCAAAGGAGACCCAAAATCAACAATTGAATAATCATGTCAGATACAAACTTTATAACCTTATCAGATTTAAAAGCTGAAACTGCTATTCAATCAAACGTTGAATCTGCTTTACTTATGCCTTATGTCGCACTGGCTCAGACTGAGTTTATCACAAAGGAACTCGGTATTACTTTGACAGAGCAACTAACAGCAGAAATTAATTTATGGGGTATCTCAGGATTAACCGGCTCAAGCCTCAGCTTAATCAACTACATTAAAAAGCCGCTATGTTATTATACCTTTTATAAAGCCTTTCCATACATCGGAACAAAATTTACAAATAAGGGAATTGTAAAAATGTTAGATGACAATGCCGAGAATGTCTCAGACGAAAAAGAAAAAGAACTTCGGGCTGATATAAAAAATACGGCTGAATCAGAACATAATAAATTACGTCTATTTCTATATCAAAATAAGGAACTATTTCCTACATGGCGGGAGTTAGGTGACAGTTCTACAGAATATCCTTCAAATGAATCAGCACCACAAAAGAGATATAACAGCGGTGTACATTTTAGAAAGAAATCTAAATACTATAGAGAGGAAGACTAATGAAACACTTTAATATATTTTCAATACTTGGCTTTGACTCCTTTATAGATTTTTTGACAAGCATAATAAGCCTAAAAAATAAACTGATCATTGTCTTTGCCGGTATTTATGGCGCAACTTTTCAAAACAACTTCTGGCATGATCCTAATCAAATCATTTTTTTATGGGTGTTACTGGCTGTTGACCTTATTACCGGCATCATGCATAGTATAAAGACCCGCACTTTTCAAAGTTCCAAACTTCCCCGCTGGGCTGGTATTGTCTTTACATATTCCTGTCTTTTATTCCTGTCATTCAATCTGGCTAAATATTCTTTCTTATTTGCATGGCTGCCCTTTTCCCTTTATTCAATCTTTTGCGCTACGGTGTTTGTCTCATTGGTAGAGAACTTTAACAAGCTGGGCTGGATAGATATTAAAATCTATGATTTTGTAAAGAAGAAGATTGACAAACAAATTGACGAATTAGAAAAATAATTCTCATGTAACTGGGATCAATTTTTATTATTGCATTGAAAGCCCTTCCCTAATTAAAAAAAAGTCAATATTCTCATGGAACAGGGATCAAAAATTAATATTGCATACATAACATATCCCTGAAGATGAACACAACGACTAACTATAATGAATTTGTAATTTCCTCAGAAAATAATTTTAAAAATAATTCTCATACCCGGCAGATCAATTTTTAATATTGCCCATGAAAATAGAAATTGACCTTACAGCAGTACTGGAACAGATCAAAGAAACTGTTAAAGAGGAGTTCAGATTACAAAATCAACACTTTGAAAATAGGCTTCCAGCCTTGTCTGATCCTGAATTAACGGTTCAGGAAATAGCGAAAAAATTCAACATCTCAAAGTTCACAGTATATAAGAAAATCAGGACGGGGAAACTGCCCTTTACAAAATTCGGTTACTCAGTACGGGTTAAGACATCAGATTTAGCAAGTTTTGTTGCCGGAAAAGAATTTACAATTCCCAAAAAGAAAGAAAGAATTTATACACCTAAACGGAAACCCGACTTCATTAAGAAGCCTAAACCCAAATTCAGAAAAGGAAAATTAGTTAAATAATTAAACTCTAAACAAAAAACAAAATGAAAAACACAATCAACAAATCAGAAATTGAAAAGAACTGGACAAAGAGACAGATATTTAGTAAATTCAGAAAACTATACTGGTCTGATAAGCCTGACAAAGTAGAATTAAAGAATCTGGCTAATCAAATTTGTAGAAAATACGGAGGAAATGTACGAGGTACAATAAATGATATACGAACTAAAAATTATTGTTTTATGGATTGGATGTATAGTTTATAGCAACAAAAAAGGGTCTGATTAATCTCAGACCCTTTGTCATATCTATGACTTTGACCTATTTTTTTTTCTTATTTGGTAAATGATCCGTTGACCATGCCTCCTTCATTTCATCTTCGATCATTGATTTTGCTATGTTGATATATCTTTTCATAGTTGACATTTTGCGCCAGTTTCCTTGTTGTGCTACGGTCTCCTGCCTCATACCCCTCTGGAGGCTAACTGTTGCAAAGGTTTTTCTTCCCATGTGATGTTTCATAAGTTCATATTTTTTATAGATCGTATCAACTTTATGTTTTCCATAATAGCGGGTAATCATAATTTCCTCAGTAAATCCAACAACCTGCCCTATTTTCTTTATTTCCCTGTTTATGTATGCATTGCTGAACTTCGGCAGCTCATTATTGTATTTGCTCAGGATTTCCTGCGCATACGGTGAAATTGCTATTTGATGGGTGTTCCTGCCTTTATTTGTTGTGAAACTAATATAACCGTCCTTAATATTTGACGGGTGTAAATCAAAATAATCCTGATAGCGTAACGATGTGAAAGCCGCAAAACACCAAACGTCTCGAAGTTCGCACCAATGAGAATTATAAGTTAATGGCGTAAATTTTGGTTTTCCGTTTTTATCCAGACCGTCTTTAAAAACCATGCCTTTTAATATCCGATTCCAATTCTGATTTTCTGATAGGTCAAAGCGGAACAGCTTCATAAGTTCATCATTACCGAGTGCAACAACTTCGAGGTCACGTTCAATAACTTTGAAATATTTGACGTACTTATTATTGTTGATATAATCTTTGTCAAAGCAATACCCCAAAAATGATTTTATATTGACAACTTCCTTTGATGTTGTTTCATTAACTTTACCATTATTAGCTTCGAATTGTAGGAACGCTAAATAAAAATCCTGATTCCAATTGTCAAGATTATCTAAGTCAATTCTATACTCTTTTCCAAACGCAATAAGTACTTTTAAAAGGGTCTTATATTTGGCTATTGTACGCTCCTCCATTTCAAGGGATTTCATAGCCAAAAAATCTGTATATATCTGAACAAAGGTTTTTTTCTGATCAGGTAGGTCAATGATCTGTTTTCCTTTGACCGTCATCTTGTTTACTCTTTTATCAAGTTCCGCCTTAAAATAGTCATTAGTCAATGGAACTTGATTAGAAAGGGCAAGGTTATGAATGTCTTTTACCTTCGTATTTAGCCCCTCTAAATACTTATTAAGGCTATCACAATTAGAGTAGTTTTTACGGGCTAATTGTTTTTCCTCATTCCAATAATCTGAACTGATTGTTTTACGTGTTCCATACGTGAAACGCTCGTTGTTATACCAGTACACCATGTAAATAGGATTTTCCCCGGCTGAGTTTGCCTTTGACCTTAAATAGAAATTTGCATTTGCCATTTTTTAAGAAGTTATTTGTTGTGAAATATAGAGTTCGAGCGGTGTTTCCGCTAAGATAAACAATTTAAAAATAGAGCTGCGGTTTGCGCTGCGGTTTTGTGGTGAAAAGTAGTATAAACATGTTAGGCGCAATTGTCCCGTATTTCTGTACACTGCAACTGGCAAGGGGTTTAGAGGGCAATCCATTAGAAAATGATTATACCCAAATGTACGAGGTTATAGGGCTGCCCCCGCTACCAAAAAAAACATTAGCTCGTTGGGCTCATACCCTTCCATGTGTGGAAGGGTGCCCCCGCTACCAAAAAAGTTATTTACCCCTGTAAATTTAATTTTTACAGGGGTTTTGTTTTTAATAAACTGCACATTATCTCAATCAATACTTCTTCTATATCTCTTCAATATCCAATTTTTAAGCGCTCACTCTATGGCGCAATTTGATTTTGCAAATGATTTGAGCATTTCTTAAATCAAAAAACAAAATATGCAGGATAGGCCCAATCAAACCGCCACTTTGTTGAAAAATTTAAAAGGCCGCTAAGACGCGAAGACGCAATTTGATTCTGCAAATGTTTTTGAGCATTTCTTAAATCAAAAAACAAAGTATGTAGGATATGCCCGATTAAACCGCCGCTTTGTTGAAAAATTTAAAAGAAAACGCGAAGACACTAGTCTATTCTGAACCGCTTTCCCCAATCATCACTTTGAACATTGAACATTGAACAAGTTTTAAATAATATTCAAAACCTCCTCCAAAATAAATACAATAATTACAAAAATTACAAAAGCGATGGCACCATATAAAAACCATTTGTTTCTTCTGTTAATATACTTCTGTGGTTCGGGATTCGGATTCATATAATATGTTATCTGTTGTTTATTGTAAATTCAAATCTGTTTAGCACATCGCTTACAGTAAAATAATTTTTCTCCTTTAAAGCCATCAATTAATTTATTAAACCGGCTATATAAAAACGTGCCTGTTGCTCTCCGTTTCTTTAACGTTTCACATCCTAATTGACCCTGCAAAATAAGGAATCAATGTTAATAACCTGGTAAAATTACCTGATCCTGCCAGTAATTTACCAACTGTTCCCGGTTGATAACCCGGAATTTCCGGTATTTTCAATGCTTTTTAAGAATAGGCCTGGCTTCATAAGGCTCGTATACCACCATTAAAATCCAACTCTGGCTCCATACAATTATTTATCTTTGAAAAAAACAACAGATATGAAAAAGCTATTTACCCTTTTTGGATTAATTTCTTTAATCCCTTTTAGTGTCATCTCACAGGTTGTAAATGAAGATGTTCATTTCGATGCTTATCAAAGCATAACCGACCATGATTTTGTCAATTACTTCGACGGTGGTGCCGGACTTATCCAAAATCAGACCGGCGGCATAACCGGTGGCTGCCTGGCAACACCTGATTCCATCAATTGGGGAAACGATAATGCCATCTACTGCAGCCATTACAAACCGGTTGTCGGCGATACCACCGTTACCAGTCTTTGTTTTAAGTATGACTCCACCACAGTGAGCACAGGCAGCTTTCAAAGAGCCGTATCCATTTTCCTGAATCCGAATGCAGATTTCAATCATTATGTGATCGCTTCCGTATCCGGAACCAAAAAGATTGAAATTTTATCTTACGGGTGGAACCTGAATCCCAGTCCTAACCTGGTATTGCTTCATAATCACTGGTACCGTTTTGAATTGAAAGTATTTTTAGTTGCCGCCTCACAACAGGTGCATGCCAGGGCGGAGGTATTTGATCTTGGAGTAAGCGGCACCGATCCCGCTATATCTGTTAATTCCGGTGGCGGCACTTTTAATGATAGTATTCTGGCTGTTGATACGATGATCCGTGTATCCTTTACTGCCACAGCTTTCGGCGGGGCAGCACTGGTCGATGATTTTCATTTTCACGGAGGAAAGGGACAGAGCAACTGCGTGATCACCATCGGAATTGATGATCCTCAAATAAATTCTATTAACGTATACCCTACCCTGGCACAAAACTTCCTCCATATCAATGGAAATGAAAGAGGAAAAGAAATGCTGGTAACCATCTATGATGCCATTGGTAAAAAAATGCTTGAACGGAACACTATAGAAGAGCATATGGAAATGAATATTGAAAAACTTTCCAATGGCATTTTTTACCTGAACTGCCTTGTTGAGCATAAATCCAGGACTTTTAAAGTGGTCGTGTTAAAGTAAAACACTTTTCACACCTGGAGATTTCGGTTTTTTATATATTTCCGGAAATGATCTTTCATTTCATTGTAATTCCAATGAACGGATCCGGTAACACATTTCATTGTATGGTTTTCACCGTACAGCCTCCGGCAGTAGTGGCATTCACCTGCCCGGAAAAACTGTTGCCTGAAAGGTCGGTTGCAGTATAGTTATAAATACCAACAGGTTTATAAATGGAAACGAGACCCTTTGCGATGCAAAGATCAGGAGTCAGGGAAGGATAGGTATAGGATATCGTGCCTGCATAAGCTCCTTCCAGGTTAACGGTAAGCAGGTGAAAGCCCGGTGCATTGAAAACGATGTTGCAAAGGTTGGTTGGAACCGGCAATGCATAAGGCTTTTCGAAAGTGATCAATTCTGTCAACCCGTTTTTTGCTGTAAAAGTGCCCTGCCATTGTTGCCCGTTCTGCGCAACAGCACTGTAGGTGTGCAGCCCTGCAGCAGCAGGTAATACCAGGGTCGATGGCTCCGGTGCCTGGGGCCACTGCGGAAACTGGGAAGTTTCGGTTAATACCCCGGCAGATGTGCTATCATAAGTAACCGTAATGTTTCGCATCCCCGACTGGCTGCCATTGGAAAACTTCACCATTGAAATAAAAGGAAGATCGGCGTTCTGTCCGGTCAGGCCTACTTCAAGGCAATCGTAAACACTGGTAACTTTCAGCCCGTTCAGGTTCCACTTAACCAGCCCGTTATCTGCAAAAATGACCAGCTCTCTTCCAACCTCAACCTGTATACGTTGCATCGTACCTGCAGCACAATAATCCGAAGTCGGAGACTGGGCGGCATCAAAAAGGTTTCCTGTATAGTCTACATTGTTTACTTTCAAAAGGGTGGGCTTGTCAACATCAAGAAAGTACACGAGCAGCATTCCATATTGCTTAACAGGAAGCGGATTATCCTCGTTATCATTGCATCCGGAAGAGCCGGCAATCAGGAATAAAAGACAGAGTAGACGGCAGGTATATTTCATAATAACAAATGTAATAAATTTCTGATAAAAAAAACAAAATGTATTGAAACGTTACAAATGAATGATTTCCGAATAATCATAATATTGGGAAGCCAAACGGTACCGCAGTAATTCACTCCTGTCCCGCTATCCGGTCGCCCGTGTAACTGTTTATTTATGGTATATTGTTTCACGGGCTCCCTCCTATCGGGGCTATTTTATTAACGCCTGTGTTTCATCGCTGCCGGCCTATTTCTCTTTGACTCTCAGCCGCGCTTCCTCATGGTCGATCTCCCTTTCAATATTCCTGATAGCATCATCGGGATAAATATTTTCAACACGCATTTCCTCAAGTGCCTTCCTTCTGACGTCAACCAGTTCCAGCAAAGCCTGTGAGTACGCCGGTATTGAATCAGGGTTATGGTCGGTGCCGGAAAGCATTTTTTTCTGAGATTTGAGTAGGTGTTCATATCTTTCCTTGAGCATCCTGAAAGAATGATTTGATTCAGTTTCATGCGCATACCTGGTGTTGATATAATCCAGCACCGCCTTTACCAGGTTCATCTGTATCTTTAACTCATGCTCGTGATCATTATCTTTTACCTCGATATCAAGTTTCCTGATCAGGAAAGGAAGCGTAAGCCCCTGGAAAACCAGTGTAAATAGAATCACAATGAAAGAAATAAAGAGAATCAGGTTACGATGCGGAAAAGCGATTCCCGGCGCAAGATAAAGCGGGATCGAAAGGGCGGCTGCAAGTGAAACCACTCCCCGCATGCCGCTCCAGGCAACTATAAAAACTCCTTTCCAGCTGGGATAAGGCTCCTTTTCCCTGATGCTTTTAAAAAGCAGCCTCGGCAGATAGGTTGCAGGATACACCCAGATAATACGTACAAGTATCGTTACAATGCTGATGATGATGCCGTAATAAATGGCCATGAAAATGCTGCCCTCCTCCAGGTTTTTCAGGATCATGGGGAGCTGCAACCCGATAAGAATAAATACGGCGCCGTTCATTACAAACACAAGTGTTTCCCAAACGCTGCTGGCCTGTATGCGCGTGTTATAGGAAAAAATTTTTGTTGATTGAGAGCTCAGAAATAATCCGCCGGAAACAACCGACAGCACGCCTGAAAAATGAAAATGCTCGGCAGCGATAAACATCAGGTACGGCGCCATCAGTGTAATGGCTGTATCGATGCTGGGAGTGGTGGGCAAAAAGCGGTGAATGCTGTATATTCCAAAAGCAATGGCAAGTCCTGTTCCGATGCCGGCAACTGCAACAAGCAGATAGTTCGCTCCGGCCTCCCACAGAACAAACTGGCTGGTAATGATGGCTGCAAGGGCAAACCGGAATACGATCAGGCTGGCGGCATCATTTACAAGGCTCTCCCCTTCCAGGATGCTGATAATGCGGCGTGGCATTTTCAACCGCTGGAGAATGGACGTTGCACTTATTACATCAGGGGGTGAAATGATTCCGCCCAGCAGGAATCCCAGCGCCAGTGTAAAGCCCGGGATGAGCAAATTGGAGACGACAGCCACAGTGAATGAAGTAAAAATCACAAGGCCGATCGCCAGCAATCCGATTGCCCGGCGGTATTTAAGGAACTCTTTCCATGAGGTATTCCAGGCGGCTGAAAACAGCAACGGCGGCAGGAAGATCAGGAATACAAGATCAGGCTGCAGGACGATCTCGAATGAATCCGGGATAACCCCGATCATGATGCCGCAAATGACCAGGAATATCGGATAGGGTATACGAAGCTTTTCACTCAGCATGGAAAGGAGCGAAACAACCAGCAGCAAAATAATGATCAGCAGTAAATTGTCATGGATCATAGGTGCGGACCCAGGGAAGGATCAGGTTTCAAAGATATATTTATTTTTGAAACAGGCGTGTATGATCCTCTTGAAAAGGCCGTTGAAATTATGGAGTAACGCAGGAGTATTCACCCCTCACTTCTTCACAATTTTATTGATGCACCGGCTTCCGTCAACCGAAATTACAAGAAGATATATTCCGGGCTTCAGGCGCATTCCATGTTGGAAAATGTATTCAACCTGTTCACTTCCGGAATAAATTTTTTCATTGTGCACCCTGATTCCTTTACTGTCATTAATGGTTACCGTTACAGTTTGAGGACGCGAAGTGGTGAACAGCAAACTGAATTCAGCATGGAAAGGATTTGGAAAAATGCTGAGTATTTTAATTCCCGGATCTAAATTATCTGAACTACGGTTTACAGTCACAACTTTTGAAAAAGAATACCGGCCGTTTATATCGGTTTGTCTGAGGCGGTAATATGAGATCCCTTCCAATGGTTCCGCATCAGTGTCCGTATAGGTTTGAATAGCGGTAGTAGTGCCAGCCCCTTTGTGTCGCGATACTGTTGAAAATTTCTTTCCATCATCCGATCTTTCCACATTAAAATAATCATTGTTCAGTTCTGATGCAGTGATCCATTCGAGGTTCACAACCTTGCCTGCAGATTCTGCATTGAAGGAAATTAATTCAACCGGTAACGGGTTAATGGCCGAGGAGGTAATGGCATATTGTCCAAGGATTGACATGCCAGTCCTGTTGGCAACAGGAGCCGAATTCGAACCTGTTCCGGGAGTGTAATTTCCATTGAAGATCCATGGCATTGCAGCAGTGTTGCGCCTGCAAATATGAAGCATGGTGTAATCAACAATGTTGGGAGATCCGTTTGCATACAGGTTAACACTCCAGGCGCCACCTGAAAAACCGTTCATCGGATTGAATGACCAGTAACCGTAACCGATGCTTTCACACAGGTCGGAAGCATCTGTCAGGGGCAGACCCAATGTACCGGGATTTACCGGTATAAAAGTGCTGGTAATGGACCCTCCTGCCGGTGATGTGGTAAAGCTGAAATTTGCACCGTTGTAAAAATGTATGGTTCCTACGGGAAACAGGTTATTTGTAGAAACACCTGAAGCTATCCACCTTCGGAAATAACCAACCACATGGCCGGAAATTCTTGTCAATGTACCTTTTGTTGCTGTACTGATCCCAAGTGAAAGCGTATCAGATGTTGCAATCCATAAACCTGATTCAAATTTCAGGGTTGATGATACAGCGGTTGAATTTGTCAGATTACAATTATTAGCGTTATTCAGAGTAAGGTTTCTGACCTGGGCAGGCATTCCATCTCCCGATTGCTGCAAGGCAATTCCTTCGTAGGTATAATCCGCACCTGTATGATAGCTGCGTGTACCGGTAACCTGAATATTTCCTGACATGGCGGTTTTCGCAATTCCATCGGATGAGCCGATCATCAGATGTCCGCCTGCCATTAATGTAAAATTGCCGTTACTTGTTAAATTATTCAATCCCGTTCTAACCGTTGCACCCGGGTTAATAAAATAATCAATTTTACCTGAAACGAGGTTATTCAACTCATAGGTTTGAATGGAATTCCCTGCAAAATATATTTCTCCGCGTGATGCAGCTGATGTTGCAGTTACCAGAGCAGACCCCGACAGACTTATATTGCCATACAGGTTGATCTTTCCCAATCCAATGGATGCATTGTTGGCAGTAGATTGGGTAATGTCCATTATTCCGCCCATCATAATAATGTTACCGGATATATTTAATGTTGCGGAAGTATTGCCGAACCCGGTTGCACCAGCCTGGTTGAATGCAAATTCACCCCCGGACTGAACATAATCTTTTCCAATATTAAAAACTGCACTTCCGTTGGCACATGCATAACTTTTTCCTCCCTGGATAATCAGGCTTCCGTTAATATTGGTAATGTTGTTGTTACCCTGATAATCGAATTGAAGTGTGGATGCACCAGTGGAAACAATAGTCAGATTTCCCCTGACAAGATCGAATCTTGCATTAAAATCGAATCCTGATATCTGACCCGGACAATTCCATGTAAAGTGATGGAATACCTGCGTCAGGTTTAAAGGCATTTGTGTAGTAATACCAGTTACCTCGCAGGTTGCTCCC
>Ga0190272_10001145_pt1 | contig 12826 bp, 11 predicted proteins | sample Popmic504T_FD_133746 | JGI IMG/M metagenome (GOLD analysis project Ga0190272, IMG submission 133746) | Populus adjacent soil microbial communities from riparian zone of Shoshone River, Wyoming, USA - 504 T | ecosystem: Environmental > Terrestrial > Soil > Riparian zone | place: USA: Wyoming...
ATGCTGGGCGCGTTCGGCCAGATTCCGATCAACGATTTCATGATCGGCAAGATGGCGAGCGGGGCTGCACGCGCGCGCGTCTACGGCATCCGCTACGTGGTGAGCTTCACGGCGCTTGCGGCCGCGTTGCCGCTGATCGCGTTCGTGTACGAGCGCTGGGGCTTCGACACGCTGTTCTATGTGCTGGCGGCTGCCGCCACGGTGATCCTTGCGCTCGTCACGTGCCTGCCGCGCAAAATGCCGGTGGCGCAGACGGCGGTGGCGTGACGATTTCTTTGCGCATCATTGGCCGGGATCGATCATTGACGCACTCCGTTGCGCCAACGCGCGACGCTAACCGAGCCGCTACCCACGTGCGCTTCAGATATCGAAACCGACTCCCTGTGCGTGCAGCGGGACCACAGCATCGAGCGCCAGCTCGACTCGCTCGCGGATAAACAGATCGTTGCGGCCAACCACGCCCCGGTAGGTGGTAATGAATTCGATCGACAAGTCGTATTGCTCGTTTGCCTTGGCTTCCAACGGAGTCACTTGATCGAAGGACGCTATGGGGTTGCCGGAGGCCTGCCGCTCCCAAATGTCGAGCACTGAGCCGGCTGAATCATAGACCAATACTTTCGCGCCGAGCGTGCCGGTGATCGAAAGGATCAAGCGATGGTTACATTGCGGCCCATTCATGTAGTTGCTGGTGATCAAACTCAGGGAGCCGCTGACCAGTAGAGCCAGCTTGGCGTCTTCTTGCGTCTTGAACAGAGGCGTTCGGGTGGTCTGCCTCAGCACTCCGGGTTGCCCGTCGACCGTGTCGGGAAGAAACTTGATGCCGTGAGCGCTCTTGAGCACTAGAGTGAACTTATTGACGTAGACGGGCGCGCTCGCTTTTCGTGCATCAAGAAAGCCTTCCGTGCGTCCAACCTGCTGGTCGGTGAGTTCCGTGAACGCCGCTGGCTTGATCTCGTTGGACTGTGCCGCTACCGCCCGTCCGGGCGGGCCGGTCAGCACACGAGAGCCATCGACATAGACACCGGCGAAAATCGGTGTCGCGTCTGCGCCTGTCACCTGCTCGAGCGTCACGAGGTCGATCGGAAAACTGATGTATTGCTTGACATCGGGGGGCTGCGATCCCGCCGGCCGGCCCGGAATGTCCGGCATACGCATTGGATTGGCAGTCGTGCGCAGGCGCACGATTCGCACGTACTGGGGCGCCGGGTCGACCGTGGGATAGGGCCCTTCCGCATTATCAAGCCATTTGACGTTACGGGTTTGCACGCGGACGCCGGGAAGCGCGGCGAGCACGTCGCTGCCATTCGGGCCCCCGACGCGGTGCATGCCGGGACGGCTGCCGCGGGCCACATAGCAGTTGCCGCTGTCGCAAATATCCGTCTCGGAAACCAGTAGGCGGCCGAAGTTGCCACCGAACAGGGATTGCAAACTTCCGCCCTGCTCACTCCAGGCCGCGCGCAGGCCCGCGACAAAAAGATCGGCGCGGCGCAGCACTGCAAGAGGATGGGGAAGCCAACTGCCTGCATATGGCACCGCGCTGAAGACCAAACGCTCGACATTCGATAGAAACAGGTCGAGCTCATTCTCCAGCGTGTCTTGGAAGTCTGCGCGCGCGCTTCGAAGGGCCGCGTCTGCGCTGGACGAGCGAGACGCCGCGGCGCGCATCAACACCCCCTTGAGCTGTGCTCCGAGCGCCTCCTTGAAATAGGTTTCCAGCAGACGGTAGCTCTGAACCAGCCGTTCCCTCTGCTGCTTCTCCGTCGACTTTCCGTCCGGAGGAATCTGAGCGGCCAGCAGGCCGGTCCATTGCTCGAGCAGCCCGCCATTGCCGGCGACTTTTACTGTCAGGACGTCTGAAATTCCGTCGATGGATACCTGAACATCGTTCTCCACCGCGCTACGAAACGCGGCAATGTTGGAAGCACGACCCTGCATCGCGTTCGCCACGAGTGAAACAAGGCTCACGCGGGTGCCGTGTGAGCGTCCGTTCTTTCCGAACAGACGGTCCAGGTCATTGACGTGCCGCTTGAGCTCTTCCTCGCTGGTATGCACGTTGATCTTGAGTACTGCGATTCCAAGCTGTCGTTCGAGGTCTCTGATCCGGTCTTGGATCACGTCGAGCGTGCGGTTCACCGTCTCGAGCTGCTGCTGGATTGCATCGAGCCTTTGGTGGATTCCCGCGTTCGGATCGGCGGACGCGGACGGCAAACCCATCTCATCCAAGAGGTTTCCGAATATCGCTTCCGGCGTCGGGATTCCGGCTTTCGCGAGGGCACGGGAATACACTTCCTTACCGGCTTCAATTGCGGCTTGTTGGGCGCCTCCCTTGAAATTTTTCATGGCCCAGAGGCCCAGGTTGCCTTCGCCTGGGTTCGCAGCAGCGAATGCGTCCGTCCTTGAGAGCAAGGTGGGGGCTGCAAGCGCGGACGCGACCGCTGCAGTTGCGGAGGCCCGAAGCAGCGATCGCCGGCTGACCGTCGTGACGGCCGGATTTCTCGTCCGATGCATGTGCCTGTCCCTGGCCTTCGTGATGCCGCCGAGCAATAGCGCTCGGCTTTACTTGAGGTTGATCGATACAATGACTGATCGTATCACGGAAAGACAATAATTTTCGATCATCTGTCGATGCGCGACCCAAGTTCCGATACAGGACTTCGGGCTACTCCCGGTGATACGGGTGCCCGCTCAGGATCGTCGTCGCGCGATAGATCTGTTCGAGCAGCATGATGCGCACGAGCTGGTGCGGCCAGGTGAGCGCGCCGAAGGCGAGGTGCAGGTCGGCCTGGTCCGATAGCGTCGGCGCGAGGCCGTCCGGGCCGCCGATCACGAAGGCGACGTCGCGGCCGCCGTCGTTCCAGCCGCGCAGGCGCTTGGTCAGGGCGTTGGAGTCGACGGTCTCGCCGCGCGGGTCGAGCAACACGGTGGCGGCATCTTTCGGGATCACGTTGGCGAGCGCGATCGATTCTTCCAGCATGCGCCGCTGCGGCTCGCGCGCGCGGCTTTCGGCGATTTCGATGACTTCGAGCGAGCGCAGGCCGATCGCACGTCCCGATTTGACGGCGCGCTCGACATAGCGCTCGCTGAGATCGCTCTCGGGCCCGCGTTTGAGCCGGCCGACTGCCGCGACGACGATGCGCATCGCCGCAGTCTACCACGGCGCAAGTCAGCTCGCGCGTTTGCCGCGGGTGCTGCCCGGCTCCCACATCTTTTCGAGGTTGTAGAAGTCGCGAACCTCGGGGCGGAAGACGTGGACGATCACGTCGCCTGCGTCGATCAGCACCCAGTCGCAATGCGGCATGCCCTCGACCCGCAGGTTCCGTAAGCCGGCCTTGCGCAGGTCTTCGAGCACGCGATCGGCGACCGCGCCGACGTGACGGTTCGACCTGCCAGAGGTCACAACCATGGTGTCGGCGATGGTGGTTTTGCCGCGCAGATCGATGGAGGTGGTGTCCTCAGCCTTCATGTCGTCGAGGCTGACGAGGACGTGGCGAAGGGTTTCCTCGGGGCTTGGCGCCCTGGAAACCGGATCGGGCTTGTAACGGGCTGCCCGAGGGAGCGCAGTGATGGACAGGGGCTGTGATCCTTTCGGTTCAAGGCCCCGGGCACCCTGCCCGGGGCCTGCAAGCAGGATATGCGTGCCCGGTTAATGGATTCAACCCGGCTGACGTTCCGAAACGCCACTTTCTCAGCGCGCCGCGACCTTTATGTGACACTTTTGGTTGGCGCATGACCCTGATCCGAAAACCGGTGTCCACTTTTCGGGTCACGCGCGCTTGCGCAGCGCGCGCAGGGCCGTCGAGGAGAGCGGCGACTTCAGCCCATGCAGGAACACCCAGACGGGCGCGCGCCGTCGCGGCAGCGACTTCGCAGCCGATTCGGGAATGCGGAACCGGGCGAGCGCCTGGCCGGCGGTTCCGGCGGTAGCGTAAAGGCTCGGGCCGACGCGGTCGACCACCGCGATGGGCACAATGTGCGCGATGTCACGCCATTTCTGCCAGCGATGGAAGCTGCGCAGATTGTCCGCGCCCATGATCCAGACGAAATGCACGCCCGGGCAGCGTGCGATCAGCGTGCGGACGGTGTCGTGGGTGTAGCGCGTGTGCATCTCCGCCTCGACGCCGGTGACGACGATGCGCGGGTGAGCGGCGAGGTCCTTGGCGGCGGCGATGCGCTCGGCGAGGGGGCTAAGCCCGCGCGTATCCTTGAGCGGATTGCCGGGCGTCACCAGCCACCAGATGCGGTCGAGACCGAGCCGCCGCATGGCGAGCAGGCAGGCGGCGCGATGCGCCGCATGCGGCGGATCGAACGTGCCGCCGAACAGGCCGATCTTCAGGCCGCGCGGATGCGGCGGCAGGCGGATCACGGCCTGATCTGTCCACTGCCGCGGATGCGGTACTTGAACGTGGTGAGCTGTTCGACGCCGACGGGCCCGCGCGCGTGCATGCGCCCCGTCGCGATGCCGATCTCGGCGCCGAAGCCGAACTCGCCGCCGTCGGCGAACTGCGTCGAAGCGTTGTGCAGCACGATCGCCGAGTCGACTTCGCTCAGGAACTTCTCGGCGGCGTTTTGATCGGCGGTCACGATCGCGTCGGTGTGGTGCGAGCCGTAGCGCTCGATGTGGGCGATCGCCGCATCGACGCCATCGACGACTTTCGCCGCGATGATGGAATCGAGATATTCGGCGGGCCAGTCCTCTTCCGATGCGGGCTTTACGCGCGTGTCGGATTTCTGCACGTCGGCATCGCCGCGCACCTCGCAACCGGCATCGAGCAGCATCGCGACAAGGGATTTAAGCATCGTGGGCGCTGCGGCGCGATCGACCAGCAGCGTTTCGGCCGCGCCGCACACGCCGGTGCGGCGCATTTTGGCGTTCAGCACGATCTCCTTCGCCATATCCAGATCGGCCGCCTTGTCGACATAGACATGCACGACGCCTTCCAGATGTGCGAACACCGGTACGCGCGCCTCGGCCTGCACGCGCGCAACCAGGCCCTTGCCGCCGCGCGGCACGATCACATCGAGATTGCCGTCGAGCCCGGCCAGCATCAGCCCGACCGCCGCGCGGTCGCGCGTCGGCACAAGCTGGATCGCATCCTCGGGGAGATCGGCGGCGCGCAAGCCCTCAAGCAGCGCCGCATGGATCGCGCGCCCCGAACGGAAGCTCTCCGAGCCGCCGCGCAGGATCGCGGCGTTGCCGGCTTTCAGGCAGAGCACCGCCGCGTCCGCCGTCACGTTCGGGCGGCTCTCGTAGATCACGCCGATCACGCCGAGCGGCACGCGCACGCGCTCGATGGTCATGCCATTGGGCCGCGTCCAGCTATCCATCACGGTGCTGACCGGATCGGCGAGGTTGCGCACGATCTCGATGCCGTCCGCCATGGCGGCGACGATCTTCGGCGTCAGCGTAAGGCGGTCGAGAAATGCCGCGTTCGTCCCGGCGGCTTTGACCTCGGCGACATCCTCGGCATTCGCGCTAAGGATCGCGGCCTCGCTGTCGCGGATCGCCCGCGCCATCGCGGAGAGCGCCTTGTCGCGCTGCGCTGCCGGCGAGAGCGCGAGCGTGCGCGCCGCAGCCTTGGCGCGGCGGCCGATGTCGGCCATCGCGTTGGCGATGCCGGTACCCTCGATGGATTTCAGCGGCGCGGTCATGCGCATGATTTAGCATGGAGGAACCAGCGGGGCGAGACGCAGCAAAAAGGGCGCCGCGCTGGCGCCTTTGGAAGATCAAAACTCGAAGGCCTCAGATGCCGGCGATTACAATACCGCTTTCGGGGACCAGATCGCGGAGCGTTCCCGCCAGATAGGCCCTAACGGTGTCGTCGTTCCGGTCCGCCAAGCGCCAGACGGTCACTTCGGGTGCCAGATTCTCGCTTGGGCCATGCCACGCCACCAGATAATCGGATAGCCAGCCGGCCAGTTTCCCGGCTTCCAGCTTTCCGGCGATCGCTTGATGCAAGTCGATGTCCATGGCGGCGCTCCGGGCGAATGCCCGTAACAACGCCGCGCTGCGACCTATTGTTCCGCAGTGCAACAAGTCATTGAAGAACAGAGAGTATTCTCTCTCATGGCTTAGTTGTATCCTGCTAAGAAAATGGCGGCCGGATAGCTGGCATGCAGGCGACACGGCATTGCCACGCGGGCGCGCCGCATTACAACAGTGTGGCCGCCATTCCGGCGCGCTCACCAGACATTGGCCGTGCCAGTTCCACAACAGCAAACCGCCGACACGACCGCGAAACTGATGCTGGTTGCGCTCAGCTTCGCCTGGGGCCTCACGTGGCCGGCCATGCGCATCGCGCTCGACGAGATTCCGCCGTTCAGCATGCGGGTGGTGACGCTCGGCCTCGGCGCGGGCGCGCTGTTTGCTGTCGCCAGATTGCAGGGACGCTCCTTCGCGCTCGGCAGCGCGAAGAATTGCGCGCATCTGATCGTGTCCAGCATCCTCAACGTGCTGTCGTTCTCGCTGCTCAGCGTGATCGCGATGCTGTTCGCCAGCACCGGCCGGGTCGCGATGCTGTCCTACACGATGCCGATCTGGGCGGCGGTGTTCGCGTGGTTCGTGCTCGGCGAACGGCTCACGCGCGCGCGTATCGTCGCGCTGGTGTTGTGCGCCGCCGGCATGGCGATCCTGATCTATCCGCTGCTGCAAACCGGCAGTGTCATCGGTCTCGCGATCGCGATCGGCATCGCGGTGAGCTGGGCGGCCGGCACCGTGTATGTGAAATGGGCGCGCATGAGCGGCGATCCGATCGCCAATGCGGCGTGGCAGATTTTTTTCGCCTTCGTGATCGTCATCCTGTGCCTGCCGCTCTTCGAAGGATCGCTGCACCTCACGCAGGCGAGCATGCTCGCCGTGTTTGCGACCATCTTCGCCGGGTTGGTCGGTTCCGGGCTCGCGTATTTCCTCTGGTTCGGGATCATCGGCCGTGTGCCGGCGATGACGGCGTCGCTCGGCGTGTTGAGTGCCCCGGTGATCGGTGTTCTTTCCACCGCGGTGTTGCTCGGCGAGGTTCCCACCGCGGCGGATATCGTCGGCTATGTGCTGATCTTCGCGGCGTCGGTGTGCGTGCTGCTGCCGGGGCGCTGAGCCTTCTTTCCCTCGTCCCGCGAAGCGGGGAGAGGGTGGCGAGCAGCAAAGCTGCGAGCCGGGTGAGGGGCTGATGCTTAGTCGCGAATCCCCCTCACCCGCCGCGCTTCGCGCGTCGACCTCTCCCCGCAAGCGGGGAGAGGTAAGAAGAAGTCAGAGAAAGCTCTGCGGGTCGACATCGACATCGAGCTTGAGGTCGCCCTTGCGCTTCGGCGCGTCGGCAAGCCAGTCGCGCAGATAGCCTGGCAGATCGAAATTGCGCGCCGACTTCACCATCAGGCGGAAGCGGTGCCGGCCGCGCACCACCGCGAGCGGGGCTTCGGCCGGCCCGAGTACGCGCACGTCTTCGGTCGCGGGAGCGGACGCTGCGAGCTTGCGGGCGAACGCTTCGGTGCGATGCCTGTCGGCGCCGGTGACCAGGAGGCTTGCGAGCCGACCGAACGGCGGATAGCCGGTACGCTCGCGCGCGGCGATTTCGGAGTCGTAGAACGCCTCGCGGTCCTGCGCGATCAGCGCCTTCATCACCGGATGCTCGGGCTGATGTGTTTGCAGATAGCCGATGCCATGGCCTTCGTCGCGGCCGGCGCGGCCGATCACCTGATGCAGCAGTTGAAACGTGCGCTCGGCGGCGCGCGGATCGCCTGAGCCCAGCCCAAGGTCGGCATCGACCACGCCGACCAGATTGAGTTTGGGAAAATGATGCCCCTTGGCGACGAGCTGCGTGCCGATGACGATATCGACGCGGCCTTCTTCGATGTCGCGGAATTCCTCGCGCATGCGCTCGATCGAGGCGATCAGATCGCTTGAGAGCACCATGATGCGCTTGTCGGGAAACAGGCTGGCTGCTTCCTCTTCGAGCCGCTCGACACCGGGACCGCAGGCCACAAAGGAGTCCGTGGCCTTGCACTTCGGGCAGGCGGCGGGCGGCGGCGTGGTGAAGCCGCAATGATGGCAGACGAGGTGGCGCTTGAAGCGGTGATCGACCAGCCAGGCGTCGCAGTTCGGACAGTTGAGGCGGAAGCCGCAGGCGCGGCACAGCGTCAGCGGCGCGTAGCCGCGGCGGTTCAAGAACAGCAGCGCCTGTTCGCCGCGCTCCAGCGCGGTCTTGACGATGCCGGCGAGGCGCGGTGCGATGAAGCGGCCGCGCGGTGGGCCTTCGCGCTTGAGATCGATCGCCTCGATGGCGGGCTCGCGCTGCCCGCCGAAGCGCTGCGCCAGCGCGAGCCGCCGGTAGCGCCCGCGCCGCGCATTGACGACGGTCTCGACCGACGGCGTCGCCGACGACAGCACGATCGGAATGTTGGCGATGCGCGCGCGCACCACCGCCATGTCGCGCGCGTGATAGTGCACGCCGTCTTCCTGCTTGTAGACGGCGTCATGCTCCTCATCGACCACGATCAGGCCGAGGTCGGCGTAGGGCAGAAACAGCGCCGAGCGCGCGCCGACGATGACATTCACTTCGCCGGCCGCAACCGCGTTCCAGGTCCGTGCGCGCTTGCGCTGCGACAGCTCCGAATGCCATTCGGCCGGGCGCGTGCCGAAGCGCGCCGCGAAGCGGTCGAGGAATTGCGCCGTGAGCGCGATCTCGGGCATCAGCACCAGCGACTGGCGGCCGCGCCGGATCGTCTCGGCGATCGCCTCGAAATAGACCTCGGTTTTTCCAGACCCGGTGACGCCGTCGAGCAGGTCGACGACATAGCCCCCCTGCCGCACCGCGCCGCGCAGGATGTCGGCTGCCATGCGTTGCGGCGCGGTCAGCTCGGGATTGCGATAGTCGGGATCGGGCTGGCGCGCGACCGGCTCGGACGGCAGGGCGACGACTTCCAGCGTGCCTTCATCCACCAGCCCGTCGATGACGCCGGCCGACACGCCTGCATCCTTGGCGGCCTCGGACTTGGTGCGCAGCAGGCCATCGGCCAGTGCGTCGAGCACGCGGCGGCGCGCCGGCGTGAGGCGCTGCGGCGCAGGGCCTGCAAGCCGCACCGCGACGCGCTCGCGCTCGGGGCCGAGTTCGCCCATGCGCAAGGCCATGCGCAGCACCATGCCCTTGGGGCTGAGCGTGTAGTTTGCGACCCAGTCGACGAATTTGCGCAGTTCTTCGCGCAGCGGCGGGTAGTCGAGCTTGCTCTCCACGTCCTTCAGGCGGTTATGCAGGCCGGGCTTCACCGCCACGTTGTCGGCCCACACCACGCCGAGCGCCTCGCGGGGGCCGAGCGGCACGGCCACCAGATCGCCGACGTGCAGGTCCAGCTCCGGCGGCGCGCGATACGAATAGGCGTGGTCGAGCGCGACCGGCACCAGAACGTCGACGATGCGCTGTGCCATGCCGGGCCGACTCGGATAGAGCTTCTTAAGGGAAGGCAGGGGATTATAGCGGGGGTGTCAAGCTTCGGCCCTCATCCTGAGGAGCGCCCGCAGGGCGCGTCTCGAAGGATGGCCGCGTAAGCGTTCGTCGCCCGCCCTTCGAGACGTCATGCTGCGCATGGCTCCTCAGGGTGAGGGCGACAGAGAGATATGATGTCGGCAGACGAAAGCAACGCGCTCCATTTCGCCTCCGCCGACGTGGCGGCCGAGCTGCGGCGCTGGCTGTCGCATTTGGGCGCCGAGCGGCGCATGTCGGGCAAGACCGTCGAGGCCTACGAGCGCGACGCGCGGCAGTTCCTGCAATTCCTGACCGAACACACCGGGGATCAGGTTTCGCTGAAAGGCCTCGCCGCAATCGAGCCGCGTGACGTGCGCGCCTTCATGGCGTCGCGGCGTTCGGACGGGATCGGCTCGCGCTCGCTGATGCGCTCGCTCGCCGGTGTGCGCTCGTTCGCGCGCTTCCTCGAACGCAACGGCAAGGGCAAGGTCGGCGCGCTCGCCGCCGTGCGCGCACCGAAGGTGCCGAAGACCCTGCCGAAACCGATTTCGATCGCTTCCGCCAAGCGCCTGACCGACACGGACTTGCGCGCCGGCGAGGAGCGCGAGCCGTGGGTTCTGGCGCGCGATGCCGCTGTGATCGCGCTGCTCTATGGCTCCGGCCTGCGCATCTCGGAAGCGCTCGGGCTGACGCGCGAAGCCATGCCAGCGCCCGGCAAGGGCGACTCGATCACGGTACGCGGCAAAGGCAACAAGGCGCGCATGGTGCCGGTGCTGCCGACCGTGCTGGATCTGATCGCCGAATACGCGGCGCTCTGTCCGTACGATCTGCCGGACGGCAGCCCGATCTTCCTCGGCGCGAAAGGCGGACCGTTGAGCCCACGCATCGTGCAGCTCACCATGGCGCGGCTGCGCGGCGCTTTAGGCCTGGCCGAAACCGCGACGCCGCATGCGCTGCGCCATTCCTTCGCCACGCACCTGCTGGCGCGCGGTGGCGACCTGCGGGCGATCCAGGAACTGCTCGGCCACGCCTCGCTCTCGACCACGCAGATCTATACGGCGGTCGACAGCGAGCAGTTGCTGCAGGTTTACCGCAGCGCGCATCCCCGAGCATGATCCGAACAGTGGGTACCGGTTTTCGGAATAGATCGTGCTCCAGGAGTGGAGCATGACATTTCGGCGACAAATGCCGAATTCCCCTTGCGATGCCGCGGGACTTGGGTTCAATCCGCCGCGGGGTCGACAGGGGAGTCCACAATGGCCGGGCCACACGAAAATCTTGAGCATGCTGAGCACGCGCAGCATGCAGCGCACGGCGGCGGCGAGCACAACAAGAAGATCGCGCTGATCATCTCGGTGCTGGCGCTGTTTCTCGCGTTCTCCGAGACATTCGGCAAGGCCTCGCAGACAGAGGCGCTGAACCTTCAGATCGAAGCCTCCAATCTTTGGAATTTCATGCAGGCGAAGACCATTCGCCGCACGTTCACGCTGGTGCAAAGCGAAGCCTCCAAGATCGAGGCCGCAACGACTCCCGATGAGGCGCGCAGGGCCGCGCTCAACAAGCAGATCGGCGAGTGGGAGAAAACCGCGGCGCGCTACCGCTCCGAGCCGGAGGCTGGCAATGGCAAGGGCGAGGGGACGGTGGAGCTGATGCGCCGCGCGCTTGAGAAAGAGAAAGAGCGCGATCTCCAGTTCAACAAGTACCACAATTTCGAATTTGCCTCGGCGGCGTTTCAGATTGGAATCGTGCTGTGCTCAGCCGCGGTGATCACCGGCATGCTCGCGCTTGCATGGGCGGCAATCGGCATCGGGCTCATCGGTGTCCTGTTCACCACCACGGGCTTTGTGCTGCCGACCTTCCCGCACGATGTCTCGCATTTCTTCGAGGCCTTGTTCTCGAAGGGCGGCGCGCGTCACTAGAGCGCGCTACTGTGCGTAGGCGCGTCGGCGCAGCCGCGCGAGACGCCGGAAGAAACGTCCCGGCCGGCCGGGTTTCATCAGCCAGAGCCAGCGGCGCATGACGTGCTTGATGCGCGCCTTGATCGGATCGATCAGCGCGTGCGCGCGTCCGAGCCACACCAGCATGTGCTCGTAGAACCAGCGGAACCAGGCAAGCTGCAACAGCTTCGGGCGCGTCAGGCTGAAGATGAACGCCGTCACGCCGGTGCTGAGGATCTTGGCGAACGTCAGCACCGCCATCGCGCCGAGCCACGAGCCGTGCGCCAGCATCCACAGGCCGAGGAATTTCAGCGGCAGCAGCAGGATGACCGGGATGAGAAACACCAGCAGCGTCGGATAGGGCGGCAGATGCTCGATCGCGGCGGCGAGGCGCGCCTTCAGCCGATCCCATGCGATGAGATTGACGACCCACGCGACCAGCGGGCGCAAGTGCTCCCACAGCCACGCCTCGAACAGGAAGAGAAGCGCGAGCAGGATCCAGAGCGGTTTGAGCAGGCGGCGCATCAATGAAGTCTAGCACAGCCGTCGTCCCGGCCGAGCCATAAGCGCGTTTACGCGCGTCTGCGACGCGCTATGGCGAGAGCCGGGATCCATAACCACTGATCTCACGATACGGATACACGGGGTTATGGATCCCGGGTCGGCCTTTGGCCGTCCGGGATGACGCCTTCGGCGTCACATATGGATCGCGCGTTTCCCGACCGCCAGCGCGGCTTCCTTCACGGCCTCCGACAGCGTCGGATGCGGGTGGCAGGTGCGCGCGATGTCCTCGGCCGAGCCGCCGAACTCCATCGCGACCGTCACTTCGGTGATCATGGTGCCGGCATCGGCGCCGACGATATGCACGCCGAGCACGCGGTCGGTCCTGGCATCGGCGAGAATCTTCACGAAGCCGTCCGTGGTGTTGTTCACCTTGGCGCGGCCGTTCGCCGTGAAGGGAAACTTGCCGGCCGTGTAGGCGATACCGGCGGACTTCAATTCCTCCTCGGTCTTGCCGACCGAGGCGACCTCCGGATAAGTGTAGATCACGTTCGGGATCGCGTCGTAATTCACATGACCGGCCTGGCCGGCGAGAATTTCCGCGACCGCGATGCCTTCGTCCTCGGCCTTGTGCGCCAGCATCGGCCCGGCGATCACGTCGCCGATGGCGTAGATGCCCGGCACGTTTGTCGCGTAATGCGCGTCCACCGTGACACGGCCGCGCTCCATCGCGACGCCGATCTCGGCGAGGCCCAGGCCTTCGGTGTAGGGCACGCGCCCGATCGCGATCAGCGCCACGTCAGCTTCGATGGTTTCGGCAGCGCCCCCCGCGGCCGGTTCGACGCTCGCTTTCAGGGTCTTGCCCGATGCGTCGACCGCGGTGACCTTGGACGAGAGTTTGAAGGTCATGCCCTGCTTTTGCAGGATGCGCTGAAACTG
>Ga0190272_10001146_pt1 | contig 12816 bp, 4 predicted proteins | sample Popmic504T_FD_133746 | JGI IMG/M metagenome (GOLD analysis project Ga0190272, IMG submission 133746) | Populus adjacent soil microbial communities from riparian zone of Shoshone River, Wyoming, USA - 504 T | ecosystem: Environmental > Terrestrial > Soil > Riparian zone | place: USA: Wyoming...
CATTCCCGCTTGCTGAAGATCATCTCCACGCATTCGTTACTATCTCCTGGTTGCGAGGTTCGACTACTCGCCACTATTACGTTGGAACATGTAGCCAGGTTACTTTTTCAGCAGCCTGCTAGGCTCTAGTGCGGAGATCTACACATCAGTAAATTCCACGCCCAGGTGCTCCTTGAGACCCTGAACGATCGCCGCATGTACTTGCCCGCTTGGCATCACAGTGGTAATGATTTCATGCAGATCGCGCTCCACGTAGATGCGAAGCATCGAAACTTCACGCATCAGATGTGGAACGATCTCCTTCCACATGATTGCATTTGGAGTCGTTAGAATGTTCACCCCATCCGAAAAGTAGCGACGCGTATAGTCTGGAATCAATCGTGGGGAAATACCTTTCGGCATAATCCCGCGGAACGGAGCATCTATGAGCATGCCATGTCGTTGAGCCACAATGTCGGAAATTCTTCCTGTAACCTCCGGCTCAACTATGGACTCCCTTAACTCCGAGGCTTGCTTAACAGCTTCTACGAGTATAGCTACGAATGCTTCTTCGAAGTTTTGCGTAACTGTGACTCTTCGCTCCCACTCCAGGTTTCGCCTCAAGGTGTTTAAGCTCTCGTCGGTTAATCGAGCGAGTGGTAGCTCAAACACTCTCTTGTACACTCTCCGTTGAATTAGATCCTCCATCAGCGTCTTACTACGCGGATTTGCAATCGAGTGGAAGTAATGAAGTGTTCGGCCTACTGAATCACCCAGATCAAATATCGTGGCATCGTTCTTTGCTAGGTCGGAAGCCACTAGTTCAGTAAGCGTTTTCTTCTCCCGTCTCGTAGCACCACCTCCATCGTTGCGGAGAACATACCTAAAAAAAGTTTCTGAGAGTAGTTGTTCCAGTGAGGCCCCGATAGGAAGTAGGGGTGTCGCTTGCGCCTCCTTCGCTCGGGCAAACAAATCTTGTAGAGCTGCGCTCGCCCCAGTCAAAAGCATAGCCTTCATGGCCCTATATGTATGGTGTAAGTAAATTGATTGGTACAGTTGATACCGCGCAAAGGCAAAAGCCTCAGCGCTTGCCTTGCCTTTCATCTTGATTCCAAGTCCCAATGAAGGTGTATCCGAGGTTTGGATGGGTACAACGGTGAGCGCCCGCAGAAAGCGTTCAAAGTCTATCCCATATCCATAGGAAACTCGGCTGTCCACCGTGTCACGTAATAGATAGTCAGTCTTATCGGTATCCAATTGCCCATCGAGGAGTTGGTTTAAGACGGTATCAAAAGGTTTGGCCACTCGCCCTTCAAACTGCCCGAGAAGTCTGTCCAAAGGAACGTCCCATTCATCCGGGGCGTTCCCTGTTGCTAGCTGTGCAATGGTTCGAGCTCGCTTTCCTCCGGGCGTCGGATCCTGGAGAAGGGCCTTGGTAAATGCTTCGTGTGAAAAGATTTTTTCATCAACTTCTTCGACATCGTGACCCAATGTTGTTTGACCAAGATCATGAACGAGTGTAGCAAGCAGGACTCTGCGACCCTGATCTTTGTCAAATAGGATGCGGAATATCGGGCTGTCAGGATCATAGTAGAGTGCGGAAATATAGCGTGCGGTAGCATAATGCACGCCGATAGAGTGGACTTGCCGGGTGTGTGTTGCTGTTGGAAAAACCTTACTTAGCAATCCGAGCTGTTTCTCATCCTCAAGTCGCGCAAACAGCGGATGATGTATTATCCGTTTTACTCGAGTCGGCATACTGACTATTCCCAAATCAGACGCGTTCAGAGTATGCGGGTACCACACGTCGAGTTCCGGCAAATCATCTTCTATCCGGTAAGTGCCGAGCAGTTTCGAGAAGGCCCCACATACTTGAGACATCCTGTCGAAACGATGAGCAACGAAGATATTTGGAGGGCAATTCAAAGCTGTATCAGCGACGAATCCTCTAGCGGAGGGCGGAGCCTCCTCGGTGACTGAAGGTGGGAGATTCTTTCCATCCAACATTAAACATGCAAGAAAATGAAGAAACTTGAAGTGGTAGGCAGAATGGACGCGTTCACCAAATTCCATTTCAACTATATGGAGAATTTCCTGAATGGTGCGAGCGAAAGCGAATAGATCGAACCTGGGAGACAGATCCTTACCCTTAACCTTAATGTGAGCTTTCGCCGGACTTTGACTAATCCTCGCGCCTCGATATACGTCAGTGAGCTTGGGATGCGCATAACGATAGGTAAACCCGACAACTACGTCTTCATCATCAGCGTACTCATTGAGTGCTCGCGCAAAACCGAAATCAGTCAGAAAGGCTCGGTTGGATTTAGGGATTAAGATGTTACCCGGTTTGACATCGAAGTGAAGGAGCTTCGCCTCCTCATGGAGGTAATGCAGTGCCGAGGCAATCTCCGCAAGCCTGTGGCTCGTAGCCCTCAAAGACCGCTCGATCGCCTCATCAGTAGATTCCGTACCGGACTTTCTTACTACCTTCTTGACATATCCATCCAATGAGTCGAACTCCGCCATCAACTCCATCAGAATGCAGTACTTTCCAGGTTCGATTTGGAAAGAATCGTAATATCTGACGATGTTCTGGTGAGACACCTTCGCAAGTGCATCAAGCTCTTTGACTATGTCAACGGGAGATTCGGTGCTGTGAGACTCTTCCAAGCGCTTCCTGGGTAATTTCGCAGCACGCGGCGCCGCCAAACGTTGATACTCAAAAATCAAAACAGTACCTGCTGCGCCCGCACCAGCGACGCCTACATATTTGTAATCCTTAAGCCGATCCTTAAGCATCGCATTAACGACACCTGCCAGATATGTAGTTTCTTCTTCTATGTCGAATGCGCCCGGTATACGATCCGGAGGCAGTTCGCTAATTTCTTTCGCCAACTGTTCTTTAGTGAGCATGAGGTCGGGGTCTCCTGAAGTAGGTTTAGGATTCATCAAAGTCGATTACAGGTTGATCAGTTACACTAGCGGTTGCCTTTTTTCTTTTCGATGTCCTCTTCCTATCCTTTGACATCGCACTGCCCGCCAATTTTTCCTCCTTGGCGCGGGTTGCGTTTAGCTCTAGGAGCTTCGCAAATACTTCATCACGGATTTCGTCAGGCCAGCGGTAGCGCCAAGGTTTCTTGCGTCGACGCGCGCGGCCATCGTCTTCGCCGTCTTCTTCGTCTTCGTAGTCGAGCAGAAATTCGCAATAAGCTTTTTCCGCAATGTCGTGCCAGCCGTAAGCTTCGAGTACCCCACGATCCATCGCGGCGTGCAACTCGCGCAGTCGCAGAATGTCCGGAGAAGTTTCATTGGGATCGTGAAAGCGGTTGTAGGTCTTGGTCAAGCCTTCGTTGTTTCGCACCATCAGCGCTGCGCGAAACTCGTAATACTCCCGCCCTGCCTGCTCGAGCAACTCGTTACTCTCGAAGTCCGCGGGGAACGGAAAGGTCTCAAAGCAGTCTGTCGGCGTGTAGCGTACGTCATCTTTCATTGAGGAAGCGAAGAAACGCGCCCAACCCTCATGAACCCGCGACTGAAGAACACAGAAGGCTGCAGAAGTCGGAAGGGAGTACACATTCAATGTGTGAGCGTAAACCAAGCCATTGGGAAGAAAAGTGAAACTCAAGTGGGGTCCTACCTGACAATTTGTCAAAACCCGAGGCAGACCATCAAGTGCTCGTTGGCCTTCCTGACTTCGTCGGCCGAAGAGCCACCACTGTCGGCTGTAGCTTCCTGATTTGCCGTGACGGTCAGGCCTCACCTTCTCCTCGACAATCTTGAGTAAGTCCAGCCAGTCTGCTGCAACAGGTTCAGGATAATCCGACGGTACGATTCCAGAACTGAGCCAGAGACTTCGCTGACGCTCGTCACCTTCACCCCATGACTTGCCTAAATCCTGTCGGCGAAGTGGAAACTCTGAGAAATTAATGACAAAGCGATGAGGTGCGTGACCTGGTTCGCCATTTACTTCTTCGCCTCCGATGAATGGTGATATGCGTTCTGCATTGCCAGGATTTTTGGCAATGAGAGCTCGCATATCCGCGATAGGAGTGGCGACCCCTTTGGTGTCGGTATCATCGAACGTGAAGCCCATTCCTAGCACGTTGGTTCCGATGAAGCACTTGCGTTGGTTGGCTCTCAGCTGCTCGGGATCCTCATGACCACCTGAATGGAACAGATACGCCGTTATACTTGAGACTGCCCTTCCATCAAGCACGTACGGACTCTTCACCTTCCCCTTGGCGATGTGAATGATACTGACCACGACTGCGGCTTGCCCCGGCCACTTTTTCCGCCGTCGTGCGTCATAAATCGTACCGCCGTTGGTACAGATGGGTCTCAGTCCCCCACTCCTGGTATCTCCTTGTGCGATGGTATTTGTGGCGACAAGTCCTAGAGTTCCGTGACAACGTAGCAACGCGAATGCTTTGCGAAAGAAATAGGCAACAAGATCCATACGGTCGCCACTCTTTGAGAAGGCTGAATAGAGCCAGTCTTTGTAGAAAGTGCCCTGAGCGGTGGAAATGAGCATTCCTCCCATGAAAGGCGGATTGCCCACGATGAAGTCGAAGCCGGGGTTCTCGCGGTCGAAGACTTCAGGGAATTCGATCTCCCAATGGAACGGCGTCACCGGGAACTCGCCAGTCATGAGATCACGAACTTCTTCTACACCGACCGTGTAATCGTTGTTGCGAGGTGCGTCAATGTATCGACTAAGCACTTCATCGCGCGCAATGCGACGCGCCTTGTCTTTCGTGGCACTGAAAAATGCTGCGATAACCATGTTGCCGACGAAACGAACTTCCTTCAGAGCTTCATCCGCCAATTCCAATTGTTCATGCTTCTTCTGTGGTGTGACGAAGTCGCCGCCGTCCAGGATTTGCTTTCGGTAGTCGGATGCCGTTCGGATACGACTTTCGATCTTATCCTGTCCAAATGCCCTACTTTTTTCCTGAAGCCAATGGAAGTCCGCGATCTGCTGACGCGTCAATCCAACTAAAGCGTCGCCAACCCGGATTGAATGATCGAGAAACGTGAACGGGTGGTCTTTGGCTAAGGTCGCTAACCATAATGACAACTTCGCCAGATCAGCTGCCATGGGGTTGCGATCGACGGCATACAAGCATCGTTGGGCAACGAGTCTCCGAGCCAAGAGTTCCTCGGTTTCGTCGGCTGGCAATGGCGGGCTCTCGCCATGAAGTTGCCTTGCCTTAACCAATGCATCACCAAGTTGGCGGCAAGCTTCAACCAGAAACGCCCCCGAGCCAACGGCGAGATCGCATACCTTCAAATCTAGAATCTGGTCTGGCGTTGGTTGTTCTCCCAAACGATCGAGAATGGGTGCAAGCGTCTTGCGCACAATCGGCTCAGTGAATGAGCGCGGCGTGTAGTGCGAGCCGCTGCGTCGTCGTTCATCGGTCGGCTGAAGTAACATCGCACCCTTGGGAACAACAGCTGGCGTGGCGTTGCGTGCAATCTTGCGATCAAGTGCAGCCAGTAACTCATCGACGCTGCTCGCCGCCTTCAACCCCTTTTCTGCTTCGCCGGTGACTTCCTGATTCGTCCGTTCCTTCAGCCACTTCGCCCGGTCCTTGCCTGTCGTCGCCTTCAGCTCATCAAGGTTAATAACAGTCGGCGCTGCTACTTCGCTCTTGTGCTTTCTCTTGCCAAGAACGGCAATTGACGGGCCGGATGCGAACTCAAGTCGAAATCCCATCACCGTCTGATACACGCTGCCGATCTCTTCTACATCAAGCGTGCGATAGGAAAGCCGCTCGCCACCCAGTATCAATAGCTTCTCAAGAATGCGAAAGATTGTTCCATCACTGACGAGGGGCACACGTGCTTCGGGAGTCGAACGTCCGTCGAGAAAAGTAAACCTGCTTGGGTCGAAAAGATGACCGTGGCGCGCCGGCATATGCAACTGCGGGTGTCGAGAACCGTTATAGACGGATCGAAAGACAGCCAAGAGTTGAGCCCACGCTCCGTAGCGCTGATCCATTGTGTCGGGATAGTGCTCGTTATCGCTGCGCAGACGTTCGAAGAGTCCATGAATCGCGTAGTTGCGAACATAAAGCTCGCTGGTAGGCATTAGCCCACGGTCTTCTGCGAAGAGCAGAAACACGAGACGCATCAGCACCGTTAGGAGTCCGGCATAGACATCATTCGGACGCTCGGCCAATACCAAACGCAGGAGTTCACCTGCAGTCCGCTCATTTGCTGCCTGAAAGCCTCGCTGCAGTTCGTAAAGTGAATCCAGAACCTGCTGGGCCAAAGCTGCAGAGACCCGGCTTTGATATTCGCGGCTGCGTGCGAGCAACGCCGGCAAACGTGCGTCGGTCGGCCCGGTAACTAGACGATACCGATCCAGCAACATGTGAAGGGCCGCGAGGATTGAACGCCCCTGCACCTCAATCATTGCCGCGACGGGGAAAGTAATACTTCCGGAGTTCTCCCCGTGCGGCGCGTATGTCAGACGGATGTGCGTGCCGTTGCTCAATAAGCCGATTGGCACCTTCGTCTCGCGTAGCAGTCGCTCGAACCTGCGACTATGTGACGCCTTCCAACCTCTCTCGTCGTCCACCTGATGTGCGTCCAGATCTGTTCCCATTTGGAGATTTTCTACCAGCAGCAGCCAGGGATTTTCAGCATCCTTTGACTTCGGATTTTTAAGGGCCAGTGTGGGCGACAGTGTGAGACCAAATTCTGGTAAAGAAACCATTAGTGATTCGGGAATTGGCCGATCCTCATTGATACCGAATACGAATTCATCCGGCCACTCAAGGAAGTCACGCCCGAACGTAACGAAATCCTTAATCGCCAGGGCTCCCTTTTCGTCATCAATCTCGACTTCTTCAACAAACGGGAGGAATCGTTCCTGAAGAGGAAGCGTGTTGCGATCCAGTATCGCTTGCGAGTCCACCAGCGCGGCCGGAGATACAACCAGACCGTCCGGCTGGAGGTATCCCAGCCAGGTTTGGTGATCGCGGATTAGGGAATCAGCGGGCATAATTCAACCGGTTACGGGCCAGAGATAGGCGAGGCCCATCGGTTCCAGACGAAATGAACTTATCGAATAAAAGCTGCGAACGCGATCGGGTTCGGTTTGCAGATCGCGCTCAACATTCTTTACCCATCGTTGCCAATAGCGTCTATCGGAACCGGCCTGGCGTTTCTCATCGTCAGTGAAGCCGAGTGTAAGCTGCGTTTCACCCAGTTTTTTCTCAACCCGCCGCTTCTGGTCCTCGAGGACCTTTCGTAGCGAGTCGGCCTCAACTCGACCTCGTTCAACGAGCTTGGTCTCAGCATCTTGGCGTGCTTCTTTACCGCGCGTCGTCAGGTGTGGCAACAATTCGTCAATGTCGCGAGATATTGCAGCTTGCAATCGCTCCGCCACCGGTGCCGGAACTTTGCCGTGCGAGCTCGGACGTAACGCAGCTTCAAGTAATTCCATTGTTTTGCTCTCAGCTTCGCGCCCGTAGGGCGACAAAGTCGCTTTGCGGGTCCCCGGATCATTCCAGCGGGCTGTGACGGTCAATATCTCTTCATGCAAACGCGCAGCGCCTGAACCATATAGAGAAAGCCGGCCAAGCAACACAACACGAGGTATGGCATCGGAAGTTTGGGCCAGACACGCCCGAGACAGATCGTGGTGAATAAACCCCTGGGTCATGAAGCGGCCAAGGAGGCGTTGCACGACTCGATGTTCCAAATGAAGTTGTACGATGTCATCGTCTATTCCGTCTGGTGCCGAGAAGACCACAGGGCGCAGAGGCGACTGCCGACGCCATTCAAAGTTGCGCTCTCCGTCTTCGGGCGGAACGCGCAAGGTGTCCAAGGTTGTTGCCCAAGTAGGATCGAGATCCGGGAAAGCGAAACGGTCACTTTGCTTTGACTCGACAGGCTTCAAAGGATTTGCTCCAAGCATTTCGAGCGAGCATGACAAAGCGTCGCGTAGTTGATCCATGTCGAGACCAATCCACTTCCTTGCATCGTTAATTCGATTTCGAAGAACCTCAACCTGCTTTTCAAGCTCTTCGCGCCTTTGCCGTGTGGACTCGAGTTCGTCTTTGGTGACGGCAAGCTTTTCGGCATCGAGGTCGGCTCCGATGATCTCATCTTCGATCTCTTTTACCTGGTCATGCCGGATTCCTTTTCGTAATGTTTCGGCTAGTCTCGATTCCAGAACCTGCGCGAGGCTTCCCAACTCAGTGCGTATGGTCTCGGTCTTGCGCACTAGCGCGCGCAGAACCCTATCTTCCGGCCGCTGTTCGTAGACAAAATAATGGCAATCAACCGACGGTGCAGGCTGAAGCTTGCGGTCGATACGGCCATTACGCTGCTCCAAGCGGCTGGGATTCCAAGGCACGTCGAAATGGAAAAGGTTATGACAGTGGGCTTGCAGATTTATCCCTTCGCGCGCTGCATCGGTGGCTACAAGAATTCGAAGCGGGTGCTCGTGGGGAGGGAGATTGAATGCCCGCTTAATTGCTTCACGTTTGTCTGGAGGTGTAGGTCCGTGGTAGACGGCAATCCGCTGTTCGGCCAGATTCGTGTGAGCAATCGCCAGTTTCAGCATGTTGAAGACATAGCGCCTGGTATCTTCATACTCGGTGAAAATTAGCAGGCGTAGGTCGTTCCACCTCGCTTCACTGGTCTGACGGGGTTCGCCAGGCAGGCAAATACCGGGACACATTTTCTCGCGAATCCAGTTCAGAAGATGAAGTACACGAGCATCAGCCTGTCCGCGACCGCGCTCTGCCACCGCTTGCATCTCATCGAGTAGAGCTCTTTCACGATCAATATCAGCGGCAATTGTGTCGCCCATAGCCGCCGCTGTGGCAGCCTCCATCTCGTGATCAAAGATTGATTCCTGTTCCTCTTCGGAAAGTTGGGAACGCTCGTCATCGCTGTCTGAGCCATCGAACAGCTCTCTGCGCGGGGTGGCGCCACTGGCTTTCGCTGAAGCCAAATCACCGGCCCAGATGCGTTCCATCGTGCGTCGGTGAACAGTGAGCGTTCGCGCAAACGCTTCAACCGATGAAAGGAGACGTTGCTGTAAGTGAGAGACTAACAATGCCGCTTCCGCTTGTTTTCGCTTGGTTGCGCCGGTCATGCGTAACTGGCGAACCTGGCGGTATTCATCGAGGAGCTCGGATAGCTTCAGTTCTGGCGTGTCTGTCGGAAGGTTCCTCAAATCAACCTGGATTACGTTTCGCACAGGAAAGCCGCCGGCGATCTGCCTAATGTCTTCTTTGAGGCGACGTACCATCACGTCGTCGAGGTTGCGTTTAACTGCTTTCACCCCGCGCGTGAATCTCTGATCGTCCAGTATCTCCAGCAGCGCACTAAAGCTGTTCGAGTGACCGTTGTGCGGAGTTGCGGAGAGAAATAAACGATGCTCGAAGCGGTGAGCGATGTCACGAATGGATTTCGTAATGCGAGAGTCGATCGCGTATTTGGCACCACTCGAAGGCGCGGCGTGATGAGCTTCATCGAAGATCAGTAACGAACCAGGTCGCAGATTATCGAGCCAGTCTCGCAGCGGCGTCGTGTATGCCTCATCGATCAAAAGCTTGTGAGAAACGATGAATCGAGGAAAAGTTGTCCAAGGATTAACTCCGTACCCGCGCTCCTGGCGGATTCGTTCAATGTAGAGGCGGTCCAGTATCTCAAACGTTAGGCCGAATCGCGCTTCCATCTCGTCCTTCCATTGCTGGATCATAGAAGGCGGGCTGGCCACAACGACTTCCTTTACCCGACGTCGCAGCAACAATTCGCTCGCGATTAGTCCTGCTTCAATCGTCTTTCCAAGACCGACGTCGTCCGCTATGAAAAGATTGACTCGCGGTAGTAGTAGCGCCTTACGTAAAGGCTCGAGTTGGTAGGCATCGAGCTTAATGCCGGCGCGGAAAGGAGATTGAAAGAGTTTCGGATCGGTTGCCGTGACGCAATTCCAGTGAAGTGTGTGAATGTACGCGCTAAAGTAACGCGGAGCATCGAACCCTTTCTGACCGATTGACTGCCAAGCTTCGCTATCGAGGATCTGGCCATCGAGTTCAAGCTCCCAAATCACCTCCGCCTTTTGCCCTTGAGCATCGTCGTCGAGACAAGCCAGTCGCACGAGCGTACCGTATCCACCATTACGGTCAACGCCTTCGACTAAGTGGGTTCGGGTGCGAACTCGAACGACTTGCCCGGCTTCAGGCAGCTTCGCACCGCTTTCGAATGATTCGTAAGCCATGGTTTGTTTGGGCGTATTTACTTTGCTGGCCTTGCAGCCACTGATGACTTCCTACCACAAAGCACGTGGAATCTCTGAGCTACATCACGACTCAAACCGCCATAGGAAGATCGAGGCTGGCGATTTCGGACGGGTGAACGTGCAAGATTCGGGAGGCATTATAGAGGGAGGGGGATCCTTTGCAAAATAGTCGAGGAGAACTGACGAAGTTTGTTGACCTCGGTCAGCGTGCACGCTCAGGAGGGCTGCCGGCACAAAGACGGGCCACCCGGGCCGAGAGTTGGAACATCATAAAGATAGCAAACAGCAAACAGTGAACAGCAAAACAGCAGGAGTAGTCGATAAAGTCATATGACGAAGCTAAAACTCTTTACTCTGGTTATACCTCTCGCGGTGCTGCTAAGCCATTCCGGCCAATATGTTCCTGTCGATAACGTTCCTGGCGATATTCACGACGATGTTCAGGAGGGGGCGCGATCAACTAGGGTCACCGGAGATCCGCAAACTAACAGTTTGCGTTACATTTCGGCGGTTCGATTCACCGAGGCGGATTTCACCCGGCACGTTAATGGGCTGAAGGTTCGGATAAAGAAGAAGCTGTCGTCGGATGAGTCTTCGGATCAGTCTTCCGATCAGTTTTCGATAGTTGTGCAAAAGCCGTTTGTGGTGATCGGTGATGAACCGGAAAGCGTTGTCCAGCAGAGGGCGGAGGACACGGTTAAGTGGGCCGTGTCCAAACTCAAGCAGGACTTCTTCACGAAAGACCCGGAAGAGATTCTCGACATCTGGCTCTTCAAGGATGAAGCGTCTTACGAAAAACATACTCTGCTACTTTTTAACGAAAAGCCCACTACGCCTTACGGGTATTACTCGAGTGCTCACAAGGCCCTGATCATGAACATTGCGACGGGTGGCGGCACCCTCGTCCATGAAATTGTGCACCCGTTTATGGAAGCCAACTTTCCAGCCTGCCCGCCGTGGCTTAATGAAGGTTTGGGATCGCTGTATGAACAGTGTGGCGAGGAAGGCGGCCACATTCACGGATTCACTAACTGGCGACTGCCGGGGCTGCAGCGGGCGATTAGGGAGAAGCGTGTGCCGCCATTCAAAACCCTGACGTCGATGAATCGGAGCGCTTTCTACAACGACGACAGAGGAACGAACTATGCGCAGTCGCGTTACCTTTGCTATTACCTGCAGGAGAAGGGTGTGCTGGTGAAGTTTTACCAGGATTTTGTTGCCCGGCAGAAAGAAGATCCGAGTGGATTTGAGAGTCTCAAGAGAGTGCTGGGGGAGCGGGATATGGATGCGTTTAAGAGTGAGTGGGAGAAGTATGTGATGGCGCTGGAACAGTAAGCAGAAGGCAGTAAGCAGAAGGCAGGAGGCGTAGCCTCCGAAGTTAATTAGCGGACGGAAAGGCAGAGCCTTTCCGCACGGAAGGCGACAAAGCCGCTAAGCCACGGTGTTAATGAGATGGGCTGCGCGTCATAGCTGGGCGGAGTTAGACAGCGCTGAAGTCACGACATGCGTTCTCGAGAAAATGGTTGAACTTGTGCGGTCCCCAAGTTATTCCGCGCCTTCAGCGCTGAAGTCCACCTTTAATTCCTGCTGCCTACTGTCTTCGTACGACAAGGCTCGCAATCGCCGCCACTAGGTCTTCCGGCTCAACCGGCTTGGCGAGGTGGAGTTGATAGCCCGCTGCCAGGGCGAACTCGCGATCTTTGCGCGCAGCGTAACCGGTTAGAGCGATGGCCGGCACGAGTCCTCCTTGCTCGGGCTGCAGCGCCCGCACCTTGCGCATTAACTCGTAGCCATCTTCTTCCGCCATGCCGATGTCGCTGACAATTACGTCGAGCGGTCGCCTGCCACCACGCCAAGCGAGAGGCCCGGTTGAGCGTCCCGATCCGTTCAGGGAAGATAAATGATTGGTGTCGGGTGTCAGGTGCCGGGTGTCAGATTGGTTGCTGACCAAATCACCCGGAGCAGTGGGCGAGTTTTCCATCCCAGGCGGTCCGTTCGGCTGGAGACCGTGGGGTTGGACTTCCGCCTCGCTCCCGGTTCCAACCAACACTTGCAGCGCTTCGGCGGACGAAGAGACGGAAGTAACCTCCGCGCCCTGTCGCTTAAGCATCTGAGCGAGCAGCTGGCGCGTGTCGTCGTCGTCTTCAACCAGGAGCACCTTGACGCCCTGGATATCAGACGCATCGGTCTCACCTGCCCGCCCGGCGCCACGCCTTCGTTCAATCCCTAGTCTCCTCTCCTCTGACCTGGCAGGGTCGCGCCGGTCTTCGGCGAGCGGCAGATCTACGGTGAATGTAGCTCCTTGCCCGATCCCGGGACTCTCCGCCCTGACACTTCCACCATGCAACTCGACCAGGTGACGCACTACGGCAAGACCCAAACCGAGGCCGCCCTGTTTGCGTCTAACCGAGCCTTCTGCCTGACGGAAACGATCAAAGACATAAGGCAGGAACTCCGAAGAAATACCCTCTCCTGTATCACTGACCCTGAGACGGACATACGGTTCTACACACTCGAGACTGACAGTCACGCTGCCGCCGCGCGGGGTAAACTTGATCGCGTTCAAGACCAGG
>Ga0190272_10001147_pt1 | contig 12805 bp, 19 predicted proteins | sample Popmic504T_FD_133746 | JGI IMG/M metagenome (GOLD analysis project Ga0190272, IMG submission 133746) | Populus adjacent soil microbial communities from riparian zone of Shoshone River, Wyoming, USA - 504 T | ecosystem: Environmental > Terrestrial > Soil > Riparian zone | place: USA: Wyoming...
CCAGCGAGCTGGCGGCGGAGATCTCTGCGGGCGTCGCGTTCTGGATTGCGGAACAGGAAGGACGGCTCCTTGGTGTGATGGGAATTCAGGACAAGGGCGACGTCGCTCTCGTACGCCATGCGTACGTAGTCACCACCACCCAGCGCAGTGGAATCGGCACGAAGCTTCTGCGCCACGTCGACAGCCTCATCGACAAACCGATTCTGATTGGTACCTGGGCGAGCGCCTCCTGGGCAATCGACTTCTACCGTCGCAACGGATTTTCGATGGTCCCTCAGGCTCACAAGGACAGATTGCTCCAGACGTACTGGTCCATCCCCGCGCGACAGGTCGAGACTTCAGTGGTCCTCGCGAACGATCGATGGGTGCAGCCCGCGCCTGAGACACGGTGAGCAGAAAAGACAACGCCCACGTCCTCTCCATTGACGGGCGCGATGTCCGTATCAGCAATCCCGACAAGCCGTATTTCTCGCGCGACGTAAAGCTCTCGAAGCTAGACGTCGTTCAGTACTACCTCTCGGTCGCCGACGGAGCAGTCACGGGAATTCGCGACCGCCCGTCGATGCTGAAGCGATTCGTGGATGGCGCCGAGCGTGAGCCGTTCTATCAGAAGAGGGCGCCGGACAATCGGCCTGAGTGGCTGCGGACGGTGACGCTGTCGTTTCCCTCGGGACGAACAGCCGAAGAGGTGGTCGTCGACGACGCCGCCGGCCTGGCGTGGATAGTCAACCTCGGCTGCATCGAGCTGCACCCGCACGCGGTGCGGACGAATGATCTCGACCACCCCGATGAGCTGCGCATCGACCTCGATCCGATACCGGGCGTGGAGTGGGACGATGTGCGTCGCGTCGCGATGGAGGTCAAGAATCTGCTCGGGGAAATGGGACTGCGCGGGTGGCCAAAGACGAGCGGATCGCGTGGCATGCACGTGAACGTTCGCATCGAGCAGCGGTGGTCGTTCACTGAAGTCAGACGTGCGGCGCTCGCGTTGTCGCGTGAGATCGAGCGCCGCGCGCCCATGCTCGCGACGTCGAAATGGTGGAAGGAAGAGCGTCACGGGGTTTTCCTCGACTACAACCAGAACGCGAAGGACCGGACGACGTGCTCGGCGTATTCCATCCGGCCGCTGAGCGATGCCCGCGTGTCGGCACCACTCCTCTGGGACGAGGTGCCGGATTCGGAACCAGCCGATTTCACGGTTCTGACCATGCCGGCGCGATTCAAGTCCATGGGAGATCCCAACGATCGAATGGACGATGCGGCCGGATCCCTCGAGCAGCTGTTGGAGCTCGCGGCGCGCGACGAGGCCGCGGGCCTTGGCGACGCGCCGTGGCCGCCGCACTTCCGCAAGATGGAAGGCGAGCCGGCGCGCGTTGCTCCCTCACGAGCAAAGGGAGCAAAGGGAGCAAAGACGGCGACAAAATCGGTCAGGGAATCGGCGGAGAAGAAGCCGCTGACGGCGAAGCCAGCCCGGAAATCGAGAACGAAGATGCCGCTGATAGTTGTCTCGAACTCAACGGATAAAGCGGAGGCGCTCGCGGGGCTCGAGCGGTGGAAGACCAAATATCCCGGCGCGGCGAAGCACCTCGCGGTAGACGATGTGCTGGTTGATTCGATGCGCGGCCGATCGACGACGTGGACGCGTGTGCGCCTGAATCTGCGCAACGTTCCGGAAGAAATCAGGCCGCTACAGGAGACTCCCGACCCGGACGACGATCCGACCCGCGCCTGGCGCGAATCGAAGGCAAAGCGACGCTAGCGGATGACCTTACGCCAGCGTTCGTAAGGCCAGATCAGACCAATGACGCCGCCGACACCCGCACCCCAGGCGGCTCCAACCCCGGCAGCCTCCCAGTCAGTGCGATAGTTCGGCCCACTGGAGTTTCCCGGATCGTTCATCATGGCGAAGGTGATCGCGCTGCCGATCGCGACGCCGACTGCCCGCTCGAACATGCTTGCTCCACGCGACACGCCGCGACTGACATCGAGCCGTCGAATAGCGGTGCGGGGAACTGCGATCGCTCCAGAGCTGCCGGGTATTCGGAGTCGGAGCGTTTCTGCGGTCACTGCGTCGACCTCACCACGCAGCAGTTGCCTCTTGTTGGGACCTTCCGCCTGCCGCGTCGCTTCCGGGATCCAGACGCGAACTCTCGTTCCCGCCCGGACATCGTCCGGGAATTGTGCACCAGCGGCGGACGAGAGAACGGTGATCGCACCGATAATGAGAAGCCGCATCACTTGTCGTTCTTCAGAGGTGGGACCTGGCCACCTTCGACCCGCAGCTTGTCCATGAACCGCTGCTTTTCGCCGATGCGTTCGACCTCGAGCGCGATCGCGTCAACGGATTGCTGCAGGTATTCCATTCGTTGCTCATCGACTGCTTTAGTAGCCGGCACCAGTTCATCGTCGCGTAGCCGCCGGGTGAAGCGCCAGACCACCAGGCCTAACAGCTGCAGCGCCACATGACCGCCGGCATGCGCCGGGTCGCCCATCGCCGCACCGTAGATCACACCCCCGAGGTTCATCAGGGTGAAAAGCACCAGACCCACTTTCCACATCTTGGAGCGAGCCATCGAAACCTCCTGCATCTCTATAGAGACACTACGCGGTGTGCTACGTCAAAGTTACCCGGATCGAGTGATTAACGCCCGGTCGCGAAGATCGCGGCTAGCTCGTGCGGCGCGACGACCTCCAGCTGATCGTAAGTACAGTCTCTCGGCTTCTTGTCGTTGCGCCAGCGGCGAAATTGCGCGGTATGCCTGAACCTGTCCCCCTGCATGTGGTCGTACGCCACCTGAACGACGAGCTCCGGACGCAGCGCCTCCCACGACAGATTCTTTCCGGCGCTCCAGCGGCTCTCCATCCCTGGTCGCCGGTGCTGCTCAGGGTTAGTGATAGCATCGCCTTCGGCCCACTCCCGCCACGGATGTCCCGCCAGCGCGTTCTCGCGGTATGGAGCGAGGAACGTCGCCAGCTCGAGTCGCTTCACATTGGTAAAGCTTGCGCAGACACCAACGTGCTCGAGATTACCGCTGTCACCGTAGAGGCCGAGCAGAAGGGAGCCGACCAGGGTTTTTTCACCACGCTTGTGCCAGCGGAACCCGGCGACGACGCAGTCGCACTCGCGCTCGTGCTTCACCTTCAGCATCACTCGCTTGTTCGGCTCATACGTTCCGGATTCGGCCTTGGCGACGACGCCATCCAGTCCCGCGCCCTCGAAGCGGCGAAACCAGTCGGCTGCGGTGGCGCGGTCGCGGGTTGCCGGAGTGAGATGAAGCGGGGAATTCACATTCACCAAAAGCGCTTCCAGTCTGGCACGCCGCTCGCCGAACGGCGCGTCGCACAGGCTCCGGTCGTCCTCGCAGAGCAAGTCGAAGAAAACGATCGAGGCGGGTGTCTCGACGGCGAGCTTCTTCACCCGCGACGCGGCCGGGTGCAGTCTCATCTGAAGCGTCTCGAAGTCGAGCCCATCCGAGGCGGCGATCACGATCTCGCCGTCGAGCACGCACCGCTCGGGGAGCTGCGCTCTCAGCGGGTCGATGAGCTCGGGAAAATAACGATTGAGTGGCTTCTCATCGCGGCTCTGGATGAACACCTCGTCGCCATCCCGAAAAACGAGGGTGCGGAAACCGTCCCACTTCGGCTCGAAGATCCATCCTTCGCCGGGTGGGAGCTCGCCAACACGCTTCGCCAGCATCGGCAGGACGGGTGGATTGACCGCGAGGTTCATGAGCTAATGATATGACGCCCTTTCCGGATATTCATCACCGTCCCCATCATTGACATGATTCGCAGGGTCCGTGGTCACCTACGAGGGATCCAAGTCATGAGTACACAGTCTTGAGTCGTAGTAGCGAGTGACTGAACTGAATCACTATAACTCACTACTGTTGACTCATTACTTGGATCCCCTCCGGATGAACAAGGGCGCTGCGCGGGACCCAACTGCTTTGGGCGGACGGGTGACGCATTTACGCAGGGATCTAGAATGACGCCGAAGACAAAGTGGATGCTCGCCCCCATCACAGTGATAGTCGCTGGAGCGGTGGCGTTCCTCGCACTCAGAACCCCCGATTCACGGTCAACGCCCGTGTCCAAGCCAGTCGCCGACAGTCTTCTCAACATTCCTCTGGAGAGCACGGTGAGCGCGCGACAGGAGTTCGTGCAGGCGTATCGTCGCGGAGATTCCCGTCACGCTCTCGCGTTGTACGAACAGTACCTGCCACGCATCGGAGCGAACGGACTTCGTGAAGCCATCAAAAGCGTGTACCCGAACTGTCACGACGAGGCGCACGATCTCGGCAAGGTGATCTTCGCGAAGCTGCGCGACGTCGGCGCTTCGCTCGAAAGCTGCGCCGACGCTTGCGCCTCAGGATGTATGCACGGTGTCCTGATGCAGCTCTTTACCGACACTACATCGGCGGCCGCCGCGGATGGTGAGCATCAGCACTCGGCGCAGCTCACCACGGCCGATGTCGCGGCTCAGATTCCGACTTTCTGCGAGCGCCCGTCGATGACGCGCATGTACAGTCCCGGCGACTGCGCGCACGGCGTCGGTCACGCGGCGATGTTCCTGGCGAGCTACGATATCCCGGCGGGCATCGACCTCTGCGAGAGCTTCCCCAGTCACGCGCTGCGCTACTACTGCGCGACTGGGGCATACATGGAGTATCGTGGCAGCCGGCGCGCGCGCGCAGACTACCCAACTCGCGGCGCCTTCTTTCCGTGCGACAGCGCGCGGTATCCCGCCGCCTGCTTCCGGTACGTGATGACGAATACGATTCGATGGCACTACGCCAAGAAGGGCACCCTCGAGGGGTTGGAGGAGCAGTGCGCATCACTCTCGGGGAAATACCGTCTCGGATGCTTTCACGGGATTGGAAACGCCCACGTTGGACGCCTCCGGCGCGGAGCGCTGACGCTCGCGGCGGTGTGCGGGTACGGGACCCGCGACGATCAGACCGCGTGCGTCGAAGGAGCGATGGAGCGTTTGGGAAAGTTCACTCCCACCATCGCGATCGAGCGGTGCGAGGCGCTGACGGATTGGCGGCGGGGAGTGTGCGAGGCCGCGGCGACGAGGAAGATGTACGACATGACGAAATCCTTCGCGATGTACCAGCGCTAGGACAGAACTGCCACATACGACTACCGGCCGGGGGCTGTCGGCGGGTCGGCCCGTGGCTGCGGGCGTGAGCTATGGGCTTAGCAGCTTCTGCAGGTCTCGCCACGTTATCACGATGATTCGGTTGTCAGTGAGCGCCTTCCGGAATTCAGGTGAGTTCACTACGTCGGTGTCGCGCTGCCGCCACGCTGAGCCGTAAGGCTCGTGGTTGACCGTCACCGCCTGCAGCTCGCTGTCGTCGCGGCCGAGGTGGACGATGAGCTCGGTGACGCCGGGCTTGAGGTTCGAGATCTCCCTCAGGTAGAACTCCTTCCACCGCTCGCGCGGAACCTCGGGGCTTGCGATGATCACTGTGTCGACCAGAACGTCGGTTTCCAGTAGCGGCAGAGGGGGCTTCACGCGGCGGTCGCCCCGGAGAGCGAGAAACGGCAGACGATAGGCGCGCGCGACCCGGACGTAGGTCGCGAATAATTCCGGAGATGAGAACAGCGCGCCCATGTGGCTATCGAGGTGCGTCGGACGGATTCCCAGCGTGATCGCGCGATCGATTTGCGCGCGGATTTCACGCTCGACTTCGACCGCCTTCGCTCTCGCAACGACCGGGGCGACATCGCTCGGAAATGTTCCCGTCGAATCGAGAAGGCTCGGTACCTTGTCCGCGGGTGCGACACCGCCCCAGCGATACGTCTCCCACTCGCTCGTAATCGTCAGGTGGAGACCCAGATCGGCGTTCGGGTGTGCCCTGGCGTATGTTGCGACTTCGGTGACCCATGGCGTCGGGATCATGATGCTTGCCGACGAGATCGTGCCTCTGTCGAGAGCGTCGAAGCTCGCGGCGTTGATCGAATGCGCCGCGCCCAGATCGTCGGCGTGGATGATCAGCAGCTTTGCGTCAGCCGGATGACCGAGTCGCTCGGCGATCGTTTTCGTCTGACCGTGAAGGGCCGGCGCGGCGAGCAGTAAGACGACCGCTGGCCAAAGCGGAGCGCGCATTACATCCCCCGAGTAAAGATCCGTACGTAGTCCACGAGCATCGTTGCCGGAAATATCGCGTCTGAGCGGGGGTCACCGTCGAAATTCCCGCCGACGGCGAGATTCAGGATCAGGTAGAACGATTGATTGAGAACTGAAGGACCCCGTGTCTCAACGGCGTCGCGAGTGAAACCGTAGTGGAAATTGCCGTCGACGAAAAAGCTGACGTGCAGCGAATCCCATTCGACCGCGAAAACGTGGAAGTCCTCCGTGAAAGTGCCACTGGCCAGACTGTGCGCATCAGCGAACGGAGTGTTGCCGGAGTATCCGGGACCGTGCACCGCCGAGCTTATCGTGGCGGGCTGGCTGCCCTTGCTCTCCATGATATCGATCTCGCCGCAGGCCGGCCACGGAATGCCTGGGTGGCCCTGGCCCAGCATCCAGAACGCGCCCCAGAGTCCCTGACCGGCGGGGAGCTTGATGCGTGCTTCGACGCGCCCGGGCGCGGCGAGCAATGTGCCGCGCGTCGTTACTTTCGCTGACGTGTACAGACACGGACCGTAGTGACAGGTAAATCCGGCGGGCGCGCGCCGCGCTGTGATCCGCAGCTGTCCGTCGCCGTTCATCGAGATGTTATCGGCTGACGACGTGTAGTATTGCTTTTCGTTGTTGCCCCAGCCGCAGATCCCGGCCTCGCAGCCATCACCGGTGTCGTAGCCCCAGATGGCCGGATTTACGCTGGCCCCCGCCGCGCCGTTGAACTCGTCGCTCCAGGTTTGCACCCATTCCGTTTCGACTGGCGTCGGAACCGCGGACGGAGTGCCACCCGAACAGGCCAGCAATCCACCGAACAGGGTTGTGAACGCAGCAACGCCGAGAGCAGTTCGATAAACCACTCTCGGCACTGTGTCCTTCACCACAGCGGAACGCTAGTGTATGGCGATCGTGCCATGGGTCGAAACCGAGGCTGAGCCGATCAAGCGCGGCTGATCGGGTCCTACCGCTTCGAAAACCCGCACTCGGTAATTGCCGGCCGGAAGATCGGTGATCGTGCCGCTGTAATCGATGACGGTGACTATCATCGAACACCCCCTGAGGATGGTGCTGGGCAACATGCGTGCGACTACCGCGAGCTCGCCTGGGGCGCGGTTGATCCCCGCATCCACGACGGTATTACACATCCCCCGCCGCGTTACCGCAACTGTGATAGCCCCTTGAGTCCCTGTGATCGTTACCCGCGGAACTTGTTCGCCCGAATCGGGCGTCCGCTCCTGCACCGAGAGCGCCAGCTGCTCCGATATCGGAGGTGCAATAACGTCCGCGGTGCGACAGGACACCAGTCCAGCCGCCATCACCAGATACACCGACCAATTCTGTTTCATCTTACCTCCTGTTGGGTGTTTCCTCGACATACCACTTCTCCTCCCCGTTTCATAGAGCTAGTTCCGCTTCGCCGGCTTCTTCATCGTGATCTCGATCACTCCGTTCATTCCACGAATACCATAGAGTACCGCTTCACTTCCCTTTAGAACCTTGATCGATTCGATGCTGTACGGATCAACGCCACTGAGCGCGCCGCCGGCGCCCGGCTCGAACGGCATCCCATCGAGCACATAGAGCGGTGCATCCTCGCGAGTGAACGAATGGTTGCCGCGGATATTGATCGCAATGCTGCCATCGTCCGTCCGGGTGACAAGCAGGCCGGACACTTTGCCCTGAAGGATTTTCTCGATCGGCTCACTCGGGCGATTTGCGATTTCGTCGGCCGTTAGCGTCGACTTCTGCTCCTGCGGTGCGCCGCGCGGATTTCCGGATGCGCACGCAGATACGAGGACGATCACGGCAAAGGCCGCAGACACGCGTAGCGAGGGGAATTCCATAGGTGTTCGGGCCCGAACCGCTCGTTTGAGGTGATTCTCGTCGGGCGGACTGTCCGGCGGATTACAGAACGTGTGTTACGGGGCGGCAGTGTGCAAGACTTTTATCGTGCTTGTGCATTTACCTGATCGCGGCTCCGCCCGACTCGAGCACAATCCGCCGCCCCATCGCCCCCAGGCGTGTCGCTGGTGCACGAGTGAGAGTGGCTTCAACCTCGATCGGCACCGTCCCGGCCGCGTCCACATGGATGTCCCCGGCATTGAGAAACGCCGTAAGGCTGACAGGCGTAGTCGCATGGATCGTGTCGGTGCGAACTCGCATTTCGCTTCCGCGGAGAGCAAATGCCGACGGGGAGGTTGCGTAGATGAGGACAGCCGTGTTCGGCGACGATGTCACCGCGATGTTAGCGTGAGGTGCGGAGGCGACGTCGGGCAGCGCTGGTCGTGACGCACATCCACCTGCTGCAAAGGCGCACAGCGCGAGCGCTAGAGTTTTCATGTTTTTATCCTCAGTGCTGGCGGAATTCCTCACCAACGCCGTCCACGAACAGCTCGACCCGGCCGCAACGCGAGCACATGTAGACGTCGAAGTGCTCCCGGTTCTCGAAGAGCTCACCGAGCTCACCGAACACGCTCCAACGGGTTCCTTCGTGAAATTTCTTCGTGCCCATGTGCTGCAAACCAGTCGCACAGCGCGGGCACCGCATCGGGTCGATTTCAGCCACATGCACTCCGGAAAAGTCGGTGAGCTCGGAGCCGATTGCGTTGCAAGGACACTACCACGCCGGATTGAGAGCCGCGGTTGAAGTCAACCGCCTTGTCCGGCCGTCGCTGGCATTCATGATGTGCACCGCCTCGCTGCCGCTGCGTGCGGAGATGAATACGATCTCGCGCCCGTCGGGCGACCACGCTTGCCCGCCGTCGTATCCGGGTGTCGCAGTAAGTCGAGTGCGCACACGCCCGGCGACGCGCACCACTTCGATGTCGTATTCATCGCCTCGAGTCGCCTGGAAGGCGATGCGAGACCCGTCGGGAGACCAGACCGGTACGTGATCGTCGGTTGGATCGTTCGTCAGCCGCTCGAGCCCACTCCCGTCGGGCCGAATGAGATACAACTCTCGTTTGCCGTCGCGCGAGGAGACGAACGCGATGCTCGAGTCGGTCGGCGACCACATCGGCTGAGTGTCATTGGCCAGGTGTGCCGTCAGCCGCGTCTGCCTGCTGCCGTCCGCGCGCATGACGTAGATCTCCGGGTTCCCATCCCGCGTGGATGAAAACACGATCTGTTTCCCATCCGGAGACCACGAAGGATCGCGGTCCTCACCCGAGGAATTCGTCAGGCGGGCGAGACCGCGACCGTCCGCCCGGACCGTGTAAATCTCTGGATTTCCGTCACGCGATGATGTGAGAGCGATGCGAGTTCCATCAGGCGACCACTGACGAAACGCTTTCCCATCGATCTTGGTGCACAGCAGCATCTGGTCGGAGCCGTCGGCGTCCATCGCCCATAGCTCCCACGAATCCCATACATCTGATCGAACCTGCGACCCAAAAGCGATCTTCGAACGGTCCGGCGACCAGATCGGAAAGCGATCCTCCCCTCCGCGCGTGGTGAGCCGGGTTTGTTTCCGGCCATCCGAGTCCATCGAGTAGATCTCCCAGTTTCCGTCGCGCTTCGACCCAAACGCGATCCGCGCCTGAGATTGCGGCCCCGGGTGCAATCCGAGAGCGATGACGCCCAGTGCGCTGAGGCTAAGCCACTTCATGGAGAATGCATTTTCGACTCATGCACAGCTCGGCGCGCCTTCAACACCACGACCGTCCCGCTGGCGAGCAACAATATGCCGGCGCTCGCAAGCGCGTAGTGCAACACCGTTCCGTGCTCCGCGTAAGCCGCCCCGGCCAAAAGGATGAGTGCGGCTGCAATCACTGAAAGGCCCGATCGAACAGTCATGCTGGCTCCTTGCGCCGCATCCACTGCCTCACGGGGCGGGACGCTCGTGAATGATTGTCCATGAAACCCCGAACCGGTCACGCAACATGGCGAAGCGAGTCGCGTAGAACGTCTCCTGCAGCGGCATGTAAATCTCCCCGCCGTCCGAAAGGACGTTGTGGATTCTCTCCGCCTCTTTGTCGGAGTTCAACGAAAGGTAGAGATAGGCGCTGCGCATCTTCTGAAAGACGGTGCCGGGGACGTCATTGGCGATGAGCACGCTATCTCCAATGTCCATCCGCGCGTGAATGATCGCTTTGCCCGCGCCGCTGGGCGCGCCTGGCGCTTCGCTCTGATTCATCATCGTGATGATCTTTCCGCCGAGGTGCTTTTCGTAGAAGCGCAATGCTTCCTCGCAGTTGCCGCCGAAGTTGAGCTGTGTATAAAGCTTCATTGTGAGACCTCGCTGCGTCTGGTCAGCCGATGGAGATACCACGCGAACAGAAAAGTCCAGGCGAGCACCGCCGCAGCGGCGATGAAAAGGCGCGAGCGCGCTTCCCCGAGCCCGAGTATGGGGTCGAGTGACACGAGCATGGTGGCGGTGATCACGCCGTGAATCACCACGGCGTATGACGCCCACCGCGTCCCCGCCCAGGCGCCCCAGGCAGCAGCCGTACCCGCGATTCCAATCAGTGCCTGAAGCCCGATGAGAATCGGAGGATCGCTGAGCTCGCCGCCGAGCGCCAAGAAAACCTGTGCCCACGCGTTGAGCGCGAGGAGAGCATAGATCAGGGCCAGCGCGATCTGTCCGGGTTTGCGACGCACGCTATGGAGACGGGGAACAGAACTGGATGATGCCGATTGGCAGCAAAATGACCGCGATCCAGAAGAGCAGGTTCGTTAGCATCAGTGATCTGATCTCACGGCCGCCGTCTCGCCAGGATCAGGAGGCCGACTCCAACAACTGCTGAAATTCCGCCGTACACCGCCCATTGCGACTGGCCGGTCATGAAGCTGCCGGGTAGAACACCGATGCCCTGAAGAAACCAGAGAGCGCCCGAAAGCACCAACAACGCGCCGAGAACGTTCAAAGCAATCCGCATCGATCCTCCTCAGGATGTCGTCAAATCGACGAGCGCCCGCATCCCCGCCTCGTCGATGAATCTCGCGTGAATCTCGGTCACTCCGCTGCGCGCGATGATCTCGTCAGCATTGTGCTCGCGAATCCCACCGCCCGCAACAATAATGATGCGCCCGTTTGCCTGCTCGACCAATCGCGCGATGGTGTCCACTCCTTCCAGCGCGGTATTCGCGCCTCCCGACGTGAGCACCCGGCTCACGCCGGCGTCGATCAGCACTTCCAGCGCCTGCGCCCGATCGCTCGCAACATCGAATGCGCGGTGAAACGTCACCGGCAGCCCGCGCGCTGCCTCAACAAGCGCTCGGAGTGTGGCGATCTCGACCCGGCCGTTGTCGTCAAGTGCACCGGTGACGATTCCGTCAGCACCCGTTGATCGCGCAATCTCGACGTCTCGCTTCATCACCTGGGTTTCGTCCTCGGAGTAGACGAAGCCGCCGGCGCGCGGCCTGACCAGCACGAAGACCGGAATCTCGATTTGCGTCGTCATCGCGGTAATCAATTCCGCGGCCGGTGTCGTTCCACCGACGTCCAGATTCGCACAGAGCTCGACGCGTCCTGCCCCCGAGCGCTCAGCGGCGATCGCAGACCCTGGTGTTTCGACCGCAGCTTCGACCAGCATCGCTCGCGTTCCCGCTCGAAAAAGTGAACCGTCGATGCTGCCCTATCGGCTCTATATAATGGGCAAAAGTCGTAGCTGCCGATCCAGCTGTTAATCCCGGGACGCCGCGGCTCTCGCTTCCCATCGCGGAACGTCTACTCCCTTCAGCAACATCCACAACATTAGCGACAATCCAGATACGAACATCGGCACCAGAAAGAGATCGGAGACGTATGCGGGCGCGAGCACCAGCACGAAGTTGCGCGCGATGAAGCCGAGGCCGGCGAGCATCATCAGAACCCCCAGCGCCCTGGGGAGATAGCCGGCCCCGTAGACGAGGTACCCTCGCACGCCCGTCGCGATGCCGTAGAACGCCATGAATATTCCGGCGGCCAGTCCATACATCCTGATCGAGATCATGCTGAGAGCATTCCGCTGATCGGTAGAAAAGCTCTTCAGATATTCCGCGTCTCCAAGTGGAACCGTAGCACCGAAATAGAAGAGCTGGCCCACCGCGAAAACGGCGGTCGATACGAGGCCGAAAAACGCGGCGAGTAGCGCAATATTTCTGTTGACTGGCCTGAGCAGCACGTAGAAAACAAGCGACAAGGCGATGTCACAAATGGCCTCTACGAGATACGCGGCGAATCCCAGGCGGAACAGAAAGCTCGATTCGACGATGTTTCTCGCCGTGGCGGCAGCGTCGCCCCGGACGAGGATGCGGGACGGCATGTACATCTCGCCAAAAAAGCCCCCGATCATGGTCAGCACCATCAGGACGCCCGCAACTCTCGTGTATGTCTGGATCGATGTCGTTCCCATCCCAAGCCCCGGTAGTCAGTTCGCCCATGTACGCAATAACTGAATCTTTAGTTTCACAGCCCGCCTAGATTCGGGTGATGCCTGTTACAGACGCAATAGTTGTCGGAGCCGGCGCGGCCGGATTGATGTGTGCGCGCGAGCTGTTACGCGCGGGCAAGCAGGTAACAGTGCTCGAAGCAAGCGCACGCGTGGGCGGGCGAATCCTCACTCTCTACGACACAAAGGCCGGTCTGCCCGTGGAGCTGGGCGCCGAGTTCATTCACGGCGAGGCGCCCGAGACGCGTCGACTGCTCGACGAAGCCCGACTCGTCACCGTTCCCGCCCTCGGAGAGCACTATCG
>Ga0190272_10001148_pt1 | contig 12790 bp, 4 predicted proteins | sample Popmic504T_FD_133746 | JGI IMG/M metagenome (GOLD analysis project Ga0190272, IMG submission 133746) | Populus adjacent soil microbial communities from riparian zone of Shoshone River, Wyoming, USA - 504 T | ecosystem: Environmental > Terrestrial > Soil > Riparian zone | place: USA: Wyoming...
CGAGACCGGCGCCTACTCCGAGACCAAGTTCTTCTCCTCGTTCATCGGCTTCGCGCCGGCGAAGAGCCCCAGGCTGATGGTCGCCGTGATGGTCGACGAGCCGTCCGGCATGTACTACGGCGGCGAGGTCGCGGCACCGGCGTTCGAGAAGATCATGGAGTTCGCGCTGCCGTACCTGCGGATTCCGCCTGACTGAGGCTGGCGGTCCTTTTTGGGCTCTGCAATGTAGGCCTCGGGTCCTATCTCTGAGTGTGGTTCACACGCTCGAAGGCTTGATACGCCTTCGTTCTTGACTCCGTCCGCTGGGCCAAGTAGCTTGCCGCCCCCAAAGTCAATAGGTTCGATTGATTCGGTTTGCGCCGCGAGGGAATCATGCGCAGCTTGCCGTGTCAGGGGAAGGGTGGGCTCGCGTGTGGTCTCGCATTCTGCGGTTCGTTGCTATCAGGCTGGATCGGATTCCTCTCGCCCTGGCGGTGGGCGGCATTCTCGCTATAGGGGCGGCGTTCGTCGCGTCGGCTGATGAGCGCAAGGCCCTGACGCCTGAGCAGCTTGCAAGCACGCGGCCGGAGTTGCCTGCCTGGGTGAAGCAGGAGGACTTGCCGAGGGCCGGTGAGCGAGGGGCGGAGGCTTTACAAGAGGCGTTGGAGCGTGAGGAGAGGAGCGTTGAGGCGCGAGAGCGGGAGTTGGCGTCTGCCGAGTTCCGCAGCGCGCGGGAGCGCTCTCGCACCGCTCATCTTGGCGTGCCGGATGCCGTGGCGGCCATGTTGGCGGAGCGTGAGTTCGGCGACCTGCTGGACGGGTTTGGTGCTGGATTGGGCTTGGCGGATGTTGCGCGTGGACGGCAGGTTCGGCGGTTCGTCGATGACTACACGGCGGTGTTGGAGGGGAAGGGTGAGCGGCCACCGGTCTTGGTGGAGTCGCCGTGGCCTGTTCGGGCTGTCGACGAGGACGGTCGCAAGCAGCCGGTCGACCTGTCGCTCGAGCCGATCGAAGGGGGGTTGAAGCCGTCCAATGCGGCGAGCGATATCAAGCTGCCCGCGAGCTTGGAGGCTGGCGTCCAGCTAGGTGAGATAGGTGTCGTGCCGGATGGGTCTGCAGATGCGCAGGTGCCTGACGGCAACAGCAAGCATGTCGTCTATCCGAACGCGGGTATCGATACCGACGTGATCGTGACCGCGCTGCCGACTGGGGCGGAGGTGTTCTGGCAGCTGCGTTCTCCGCGGGCGGCCGAGCAGGTTGCTCTGGATCTGAAGTTGCCGGAGGGTGCGCTTGCGGAGGCTGGGAAGCGCGGCTCGGTTGTCGTGTCGCGGGATGGGGAGGCGTTGGCGGTTGTGCGGCCTCCTGTCGCAGTGGACGCGCAGGGCCAAGACGTGCCGGTGGAGATGAGCGTCTCGGGCTCGCGGGTCAATCTGGCTGTCCCTCACCGCGACGCGGACGTCGCCTATCCGATCCTTGTTGATCCGGTGATCGAGGACTACTGGATCCATACGGGGTCGTGGATCGATCAGAGCCAGGCGGCGTTGGCGCGTCTCGGCGACTGGATCCCCAGCAATGGTTCATCAGGCCCGTATGGCATGGGCATGACCTATGCCTGCCTGAGGTACTTGGGCTTGACCTGCGATGCGGAGGTCAATCGGCCAGCCTACGATCTCAACAAGAACGACGGTCTGCACATCTACGTTTGGCCGAATCCCGTGACGTATCCCGCCGCAGCGTATGCGGAGTGGTTCTACCAGGCGCCCGGCGCGAGTACTCGAGTGGAGGAGGTCGGGTTCTACGGCTACTACCACCGACGGGGCGGCAGTCAATACCCCTACATGTACACCGGCATCTGGTCGAACGGAGCGCTCAACTGGGCGGGAACGCCGAACACCTACACCCAGGACATGAACGGTCAGACCATTCAGCACTTCGGCGGCGGGACTACCGGTCCGCAGGCCGTTGTGTTCGGGTTTAGAACACCCGCCCAGGTCATGAACGGCAACTACCGGGACGGCTACATGGGCGCTGCCATCCTCGCGCTGACCGACCCGGAGGCACCCTCGATCAACGGTGGGGTGATGAAACGGGTTCACGTGCCCGAAGACGGCAGCGATCCGGTCTGGCAGGACCGCAACCATTCGACGCAATGGGTCAAGCCTCAGGATCGACTTGCCGTCCGGCCCAACGCTACCGACCCTGGACTCGGCGTGAAAAAGGTCTGGGTCGACGATGGCGACAGCGAGACAAACCATGTCGTCGACACCGGATGCGTCGGCAACTACACAAGCCTGTGCTGGGATGACTGGTCGCAGACCGGCGACGGCGGTCTGGTCGAGTTCTCAGTCAAGAATATGGTCGACGGACCTAGAACGGTCACGATGTACGCTGAGGACGCGCTAGGCCGCGTCACTCCAGGTTCGCTTCCAATCAAGGTCGATGGGCAAGTGCCGACAGTAGGCACACCGTCCGGAGCGCTGTGGAACTACAGGGAGCTCGACAATCTGGCGCCCGAGAATCAACCCACCCTTCCGCAAGGGGTTCACGCGATCTCGGCGTCTGCATCCGATCCCGCTCCAACGGGGGTCAATCCGGCGCCAGTGCGATCCGGGATAGAGCGGATGGAGATTCGAGTCGACGGACAGGTCGAGCACCATGTCGACTCGCCCTGTCCCGCTGGGAACTGCCCGCTGTCGATCAGCTGGAACTACGACACCTACCGCTTTGGTGGACGTCATCGGATTGAGGTGGTGGCCATCGACGGCGCTGGAAATCGGAGCAGTCGGTCGTTCGTCGTGAATAACGTGTCACTGTATGGCGACTTGGTGTATCCGGCCGATGGCGAGATCACGTCCGGGAAGGTTGCGCTGCAGGCGAAGGCGATCGATCTCGATCTCACTTGGGGGGGAGCGCGGTTCGAGTATCGAAAGCGCCCGTTCGGAACCTGGACAACCATCAATAGCCATATAACTGATGTGCAAGGTAACCCTCCCATCGCGTTGGATAACATCCACCCTTTCACTTGGTCAGGGTCTGGTTACTACACACAGAAGCTCGTGTGGGATGCGCGCAACGCGATCGCGTGGGGACCGGCACAAGAAGGCAAACTGCAAGTGCGAGCCGTTCTTATCGATGGTGCCGATGGGTTCAGGTCACAAGTCGCGAACGTTGACATCGACTTCAAAGGGCTTTCGGCGGACAACGCGCAAGAGGCGATAGGTCCCGGACGAGTGGACTTGCTTACGGGGAACTTCGGCTACCAAGCCACTGATGCATCTCTCTCCAGTTTTCTCGGACCGATCACGCTGACGCGAAGCTTCAACTCCTTAGACCCTGACACCAACCCAGATGGCCCATTCGGGCCAGGGTGGGTCTCCAGCGCGCCGCTGGCTGGCGTTTCGGACTACAGCTCGCTGGTCGTACAAACCGATTTAGCGATCAAGGGTTGGGTCGATGTGTTCGACTCGGCGGGCCAGCGCATCCGGTTTCAGAAGACAGGCGATACGAGCTTCCAGTCGCCCGCGGGATTCGAGGCGCTGACCCTGATAAGAGTTCCCACCTCCGGGCAGCCGGACAAGTACACACTCAAAGACCTTGATGGTGTAACGACGATGTTTGTCGAGCAGACAGGTACGACTAAGCTCGTCCCGTCAAAGGTCGACCAGCCAGGCACTCCCGCCGCGGCAAGCTACAACTACCAGGCGTATCGGGGTGAGCCGCGGCTGAAGCGAGTCGTTGCCCCTCCGCCTCCTAACGTGAACTGCGATCAGCCCAACGTCGAAGCACAGAACCTTCCTCTCGGGTGTCGCGTGCTTCAGTTCAGCTACGAGAACTTCCCCAGTTTCGGCGCCGAGCGATTGACGTCCATTCAGCAGTTCGCTTCCAACGGGACGGCGATGGTGCCTGACACCGTCGCCCAGTTCTCTTACTTCACTGACGGCAGGCTGTCGGAGGCGTGGGATCCACGTATCTCTCCAGCCCTGAAGGAGACCTACACTTATTCACCAGGGCATAGGCTCGCGACCATCACACCTCCTGGCGAGGCGCAGTGGTCGATGAGCTACTTCTCGACGGGCCTCGACTATCTCAAGCTCGACTCCGTCTCGCGAACAGCCGCTGGATCTGGGCTTGCGACGGCGCGGATGCGCTATCGGGTTCCGCTCTCCGTAGCGGCCGGCGGACCATACGACATGACGCCCGCAGCTCTTGCAACCTGGGGGCAGGCCGATCACCCCTCAGACGCTACGGCGTTGGTCCCGCCGGACGAGGGCGGCACGGGTCTCACACGCGCCGCTGTCCACTACCTAAACCCGGACGGACGGGTCGTGAACACCGCCGCCCGTGAAGGTGGGATCTCGGTCACTGAGTACGACCCCAAGGGCAATCCGGTGCGGGAGCTGACTGCAGCCAACCGCGTCCGGGCGACTCTGTACCCAGGCAATACGCAAACCAAGGCCGACTATTCCAGAACGATCGATACCCAAACAACATACTCCGCGAGTGGGCTGAGGGTCATCGAGCAGCTCGGCCCGATGCGCGAGGTAAAGCTCGACTCCGGGCAAGTAGTCAATGCTCGATCTCACACCCACACCGACTACGACGAAGGCTACACGCCAGGCCCGAACGACCCCGTACAGCTCCACCTGCCAACGACGACCACGACAGGCGCCAAAGTCAACGGCTCGGGCGCAGCCCAAGACCTCCGAGTCGCCAAGACCACATACAACTGGACGCTGCGAAAGCCGACGGCCACGATAGTGGACGCCGTATCCGGTGGGTTGAACATCACCCGCGAGACGTCCTACAACACCGCTGGACTCCCGACTAGCTCTCGCCAACCAAAGTCAAACGGCTCGGACGCCGGAACGGCGCGGACGATCTACTACGGCGACAGCAGCGACCCCGAGTGTTCTGGGCACGTGGAGTGGTTCAATTTGCCGTGCAAGGTCAAGCCAGCGGCGCAGCCTGGGACCGCAGGGTTGCCGGACCTCCCAGTCACGATCTTCACCTACGATCGCTATGGCAACGTCCTCACGGCAACCGAGCAGGTAGGCACGACGTCGCGTACCACGACGACTACCTACGACCCCGCGGGCCGCAAGCAGACAGAAAGCGTCTCGACCGCTGGATCTGGCGGTGGACCCAGTGGGCTGGTCGCTGCCTACGGGTTCGAGGAGGGCACCGGCGCGTTGGTTGCCGATAGTTCGGGCAACGCCAATAACGGCACGATTTCCGGTGCTAGCTGGACGACATCGGGGAAGTACGGCAACGCTCTGTCGTTCGACGGGACCAACGACAACGTTGGGATCCCGGATTCGAACTCACTGGACCTAACTTCGGCTTTGACGTTGTCGGCCTGGGTGAAGCTCGATTCGCTCCATGCTCGTTGGCAGGATCTGATTTTCAAAGAGCGAGCTGACAATGGGTCCTACAGTCTCGATGCGGACAGCAACGGCAACAGCCGACCGAATCTGAGCATTTTTAGGAGCGGAGGAGATTGGGGGTTCACCGAGGGGCCCGCAGTCTTGCCGACGAATCAGTGGGTCCACCTTGCCGGAACATGGGACGGATCCACAGCGAAGCTCTATGTTGATGGCACCGTCGTCAAGACAAGAATCTTGACCGGCACGATTCCCGCATCAACAGGAATGCTGCGGATCGGAGGGACAACTGTCTTCGGTGGCAACCAGTTTCTCGATGGGCTCATCGACGAGGTTCGCATTTACAACCGCGCCTTGTCCCAGACAGAGGTCCAAACGGACAAGGACATCTCCATCGCTGCTCAGACAAGCAGCGGTCTCGGCGAGCCCGTCCCGACCACTACCTACGGCTACAGCGCCACCACCGGCCGACCGACGACCGTCACCGCGGGCGCAAAGACCACCACCACCGCCTATGACAACGTCGGCCGCGTGACTAGCTACACCGATTCCAGCGACGTTGCTGGGGTCACGTCGACGACCACTTACGACAGCCTCAACCGACCCGTCACCACCAACGACGGCAAGGGGAGCCAGACCCGCACCTACGACGCTACTACCGGGCGTCTGGCCTCTCTCGCAGACTCCCATGCAGGTACCTTCACCGCGAGCTATGACGCCGACGGTCGGATCGTGTCTAAGACCTACCCGAATGGCATGAAGGCCGACACGACCTACGACACCGTGGGCTCGCCGATCGCTCTGAAGTACACCAAGACGACCAACTGCGCCTCGAACTGCGTCTGGGTCGACGAGCAAGTCAAGGAGTCGATCCACGGCCAGTGGCGCACCCACCAGTGGGAGCTCTCCTCGCAGGAGTACAGCTACGACAAGGCAGGCCGCCTGACCAAAGTCCAAGACGACGTCGAGTCGCCCGCCGCAGTCGCAGGTTGCACCATCCGCTCCTACGCCTTCGACCAGAACTCAAACCGCACGTCGATGAACACCAAGGCACCCGCAGGGAACGGCGACTGCCAGCCCGGCGCCACGGGAACGTCGAAGAGCTACAGCTACGATGATGCGGACCGGCTGACCGGAACTGGTGTGCAGTACGACAAGTTCGGCCGAATGACGTCGGTCCCCTCCGAGCACTCTGGCGGCGGCCCTCTGACCTATGCCTACTACGCCAATGAGCAGGTGCGGACCATCGGCCAAGACGGAGTATCGAAGACCTACACCCTCGATCCAGCGGGGCGGCAGCGCCAGTCGGTCGCCACGGGAGGGACCACCTACACTGAGACCCTCCACTACCAGGACGGATCTGACTCGCCCTCCTGGATCAGCACCACCAACGGCCAAGGCGCCGAGACCTGGGAGCGCAACATCAAGGGAATCGACGGCGATCTAGCCGCGACCCACAGTTCCCAAGGCGCCACCACCACGCTCAACATCCAGAACCTCCACGGAGACATCATCGGCACGGCGTCGAGCAGCCCAACGGCCACCGCCCTCACCGCCAGGTTCGAGAGCGACGAGTTCGGAAACCCACGCCAGCAAACCGGGCGCCGCTACGGATGGCTAGGCGGCAAACAGCGCCGAGCTGAGCTCGCCTCAGGAGTAGTGCAGATGGGAGCTCGAAGCTACGTGCCCGCGCTTGGGCGATTTACGAGCGTTGATCCGGTGCGGGGAGGATCAGCGACAGTGTACGACTACGCCAATGCAGACCCCATTAATCAACTCGATCTTGATGGGCGTAAGGCGCGGCTGCGTGATCCCTGTACTGTATCTGTCACTGCTCCAGCCGCAATCAGGGACCTGAGTGACGACGACGGTACGACGTTCTTGATTGAGGGAACGATTACCTGTAATAGAAAGCAAGATCGGCTGTCGATCAAGGTTCAGATCCACGGCCACGGATTCAGGGATATGCCTCGAACTAGCGGCACGGAGCACTGTTACGGCGTGCGAGTATGTACGGTGACTTGGAAGCCATACATGGTCAACAACTGCGGTATCAACAAGGTACGAATTTATAGCATGGCGCACGGCACATATCGGAAGGGCGGGCGCAAGCCTAAGCACCCTCCGTCTGATATGAGTGCGCCAACGAAGGGCGGCTACACCGAGAGGTGTCGGAAGGGTATCTTCTAGAACTAGTATGAATCCTGCCGCCCTCTACAGTTATCGGTCCGATGTTCATGTCGCCGCGTTCGTCCCAGGGGCGTTTATCGGTCCGGCACACGTCGAAGAGGGTGGCATCTCCGCAAAGATCTGGGATGTTACGACTTACGCTGATGTGTTCGCACTACGTCTATCGCTTAGACGGGCGAGCGTGGCTCGGCACGAAGTTCTCTTCTCGCTCGAAATGGCTGATGGGGTTTCTATATCTATCGGATACGGGAGCGGCGCCTCGGGCATCGCGCGGCTGGGATCTAGAGGTGTCAATGATGGGGTCGCGGTTGCCGTAATGGACTGCCTAGTGACAGAGAAGCGAATCGACGCTCAAATGGCAGTGTCGCCGCTTCCCGGTCCGGGCCAGGTGGATGTCCTACTTACGATGGGGGATGGTTTGATGCTCGGTGAAATACTGCTTAGTGGCGACCGTATTCTGGAAGCAAGTAGATATGTGAGGCAACGTGACCTGGCGTAAGGGGGTGGCGCTGTGTCTCGTGGTGGTTGCCGCGGCAGGGGGTGTCATCGTGGTGTCCTCGACTTTGGATGAGAAGCGGGAGCCATCCGATGCTGGCAAGGTCTGGCGCGGTAGCCCTCAGCAACAGGTTGAATCTTTGCCTGGCATCCGTCTTCTGGTCGACGGGCAGCCCCGCGTTACCAAGTGCATCGATCGTGGACGCGATCGACTATGCCATGTCGAAGGACCGACGGGCTTACGTGCCACATGCTTCCTGCCGAAGGAGGCAATAGACGCAAGCTGCTCAAGGTTTAGCTCGCCGAAAGCGGAGTGACTAGTCCACCGGCGGTTTGTGTAAGTGCTGCAGCGCTGGCGGATGGCTCGCCGCGAGCCCTGCTGTTGGGTAGCCGTGGATCCATCCTGGTCCGTGGCGCAGGTGGTTTGGGTGGGCCCACTAGCCTTGCCGTGGACTTCGAAGACTTGGACGGCGTTGGCCAGGTCGTTACGGTCCTCCCTCGCCCGCTGGGTATGCGCTGGAGTAGTGGCATTGAGGCTACGAGCGTGCGTGACGACCTTGTATGTACTGATTGACCCAGGCTCGGGAACTGCGCCAGGCGCCGTCGTTGCTCTTGGTGGCCTTGAGGCGACCCCGTGTCGCCGCGACGCGGAGGGCGTTGGCGGAGAGGTCTTTGGTGGCCAGGGCTTGGAGGGGGACGAGGCGGTCTGGGCCGGCCAACGCTGGGATGACGAAGCGGTAGAGGTTGTCGAGGACGGCGCGGGCCAGGAGCTCGCCGAGGGGGGAGGGGTCGCCTTTGTCGCAGCGGAGGGCTTGGAGATAGCGGGGGCGGTCAGCCTTGTAGACAATGGCCGGGGGGTAGCCGAGGCGGACGAGGAGGAGGTTGAGGACGAGGCGTCCGGCGCGGCCGTTGCCGTCGAGGAAGGGGTGGATCTGCTCGAAGTGGCCGTGGAGCGTGGCGATGTCTTCGATGATCGATGCCTGGTCGGCGTCGCGGAGGGCTTGGGCGTCGGTGATCCAGTCGCGCATGGCGGCGGGAATTTCGGGCCAGGGTGGTGGGGTCGTGCCGTCGGGGAAGGGAGCGATGTCGTGTTCGCGGAAGGAGCCGGGGCGCTCGCGCGCCGTCGCCTGAGGGTGGGGGGCGACATTCCAGACGGGCGTCATGGCGAGCGTGTGGACATGGCGGACCTCGGCGAGCGAGAGCAGATCGCCATCAGTCCATTCGCCGGGCTCGATCGCCTGACCGTAGACCCAGTTGGCGGCGTCGCCGTAGCCCTGAACCTCGAGGTACTCGCTGAGCTCCTTGTTGCCCACCGCCCGACCTTCGGAGAGGAGCTGCTCGACCTGCTTGAGGACGAGCGTGTTGCCCTCGATCGCCGTCGAGTTGTGGGCCTCCTCGAGCCAGATGCCACGCCAGATCTGCTCGGCGTGGGCAGGCGAAGGCAAACCGTCGAGCTCCTCGCGCAGCTCGACGATTTGGGCGTTCAGCCGCTCATAGAGCGCCGCACGACGGGGGCGGCCAGGGGCAGTCCGTCGATAGTTGTTTGGTTGGGACACAAGCTAATTGTACCGAACAAAATCCTAGTTGTTTGGCATGGGCCCAAACGCTCTAGACAAACAAAAAGCCAAGTGTGCGGCATTGCACGGTGGACACGAGCAAGTCCCGGTTAGCGTGGCCCAGTGGCCGCCGACTTCTATGCGTCGCTGTTCGGATCTGTCTACAGCGCCTACATGGAGCGGCCGCGGCTCGCGCGGCTGATCAGCAGAGTGGTGTGGGGCGGTGATCTGCGGCCCTACTACGAGAGCATGAATGCGCTGTCGGGGGTCGGGGAGGGCGACACCGTGGTCGACTGCCCGTGTGGCGCCGGACCAGCGTTCCGGGCGGTGCCTCGGGGCCGACGGCTGCGGTATGTGGCTGTGGACCTGTCTCCGTCGATGCTTGATCGAGCCCGGCGGCGTGCTGGCGATCGACAGATCGACTGCGTTGAGCTCGTTCAGACGAGCGCCGAGAGCATTCCCTTGCCGGATACCTGCGCGGATCTGCTCCTGTCGTTCTGGGGGCTTCACTGTTACGACGATCCGGGCGCCGCGATCGCAGAGGCTGGGCGCCTGCTCGCGCCGGACGGACGATTGGTCGGAGCGACGTTCGTTCGTGGGACAGACAGTCTTCGGCAGCGGCTGCTGGTGCGCCCTGGGGCAGGCGACTTCGGCCAGGTGCCGAGTGCCGCGGAGGTCGAGGAGGATCTGGACGAGGCGGGTCTGGCCGCCACGAGCCTGCGCCGCTCCGGGCCGATGCTCTACTTCGAGGCCCGTCGCGCCTAGTTCGGGGCGTGGACGCCGGGCGCCGAGTAGGGGCGCTCTGCTCCGAACGTCTGGGACTCGAGTATGGGGCGGCTGGTGTTGTCGGTCGGGCTGACGAGCTGACAGAGGGCACCGGGGAAAGGCTTGCGCGATGCCCGATGGCCGTAGGGGTCGGTGTACCAGCGGCGAGGGCCGCCGCGGTTGGAGACTGTGGTCTGGTTGAGGTAGGTCTCGCGGTGGGTTCCGCTGAAGGGGGAGCGGGGGTCGTCGAAGGGGAGCGGCGCGGTCAGGCTGCCGTAGGTGGTGGCGACGTCGCAGGCGCTGCCGGCGGCCCGGCGGCCGTCGGCGGTGCGGGTCCAGCAGAGGTCGATCGTGCGGGCAAGGCCGCCCGGGCTGCCGTGGTCGAAGTAGCGGGCTGGGTCGAAGACGGCGAAATGGGGGTCCCAGTAGGCGATCTGGCGGCCGGACCGGGTAGTGAGGCGGTTCGACGAGACCCAGTCCTCGTAGAGGCCGCGGGCGAAGAGCGAGAAGCGGCCGGCGGGGACGAGGACATGGCGGTCGACGCAGGCGCGGTCGGGGATCTGGCGGCGGCCGCGACCGATGGGTAAGGCGGGTGTGGTCGGGGCGGTCACCGGAAGGCTGGGTTGGCAGCCGCGGTTGAAGCTGCCTGGGCGGCCGAAGCGGACGAAGGTGGTGGTCAGCAGCCGTGTCCCGTCGTCGCAGCGGACGGCGTAGATCAGCTCGTGGACGTCATTGGCGAAGGCGTCGGCGGAGTGGGTTCCCTGGTGGAGCTTGGTCAGGAAGTCGCAGGTGACGCCGATCGGGCGGCGCCGGCCGCCGCGGGCGCGGCGCAGTAGGCGGACGTCGTCCTGCCACTCGACCTTGTGGCCGACGTGGTCCTCATGGCGGGTCGCGACCCCGGGGTTCGCGGCCGCGTAGGCGTCGAGCGCCTCGGCGGCGGCGCCAAATGGCAGTCCGCCGCCGAAGTGGCGAGCAACCCAGCGGTAGAGGTCGGAGCCGCGCGGGTCGCGGCCGTGCTCGTGGCCGAACGTGCAGCGGCGGCCGGTCGCGGGGTCGCGCACCACCGGGGGGTGCCAAGCGGGGTAGAGCTTGCCGTCGGGGCCGCGGGTCGCGTAGCGGTCGTGGAGCGTCGCGGGGCAGCTGTCGAAGCGGCTCGGCGCCCACTGGCCGAGCGCCTGCGCCGGCGTGGCGGACGCCGGCGCGACGGTCCTCAGGCGCGGCTCGGCGTCGGCGGCCCGCGGCACCGCGACGAGAGCCGCGACGGCCAGCGCCAGTGGGACTGTGAGGATCGGCTTTGCCATTCGGGAGTCGCCCGGGGGCGACTCTAGACTTGCGAACGTCCATGACCCTCCGAGAGCTGATGGGAAATGGGGCTCCGGAGGTCGAGATCTCCGGGCTCGCCTATTCGAGTGGGAGCGTCTCTGCCGGGACGCTCTTCTTCTGCGTTCCCGGCTTCAAGGTCGATGGCCACGACTTCGCGCCCGACGCGGTGCGGCGGGGGGCGGCGGCGCTGGTCTGCGAGCGGCCGCTGGGGCTCGGCGTGCCGGAGGTCGTGGTCGACGACGTGCGGGCGGCGATGGGTCCGGTCGCGGCGCGCTTTCACGGCGACCCGACGGCGGAGCTGCGCGTCGTCGGGATCACCGGGACCAACGGCAAGACGACCACGGCCTTCCTGGTCCGCGACCTGCTCGAGGCGGCGGGCGTCCAGACGGGGCTGCTGGGAACGGTCAAGCAGGTCGTCGGCGGCGTCGAGGAGCCGGTCGTCCACACCACGCCCGAGGCGATCTACCTCCAGGCGACGCTGCGCCGAATGGCCGACGGCGGCGACACGGCCTGCGTGATGGAGGTCTCCTCACACGCGCTCGAGCTGCGCCGCACCGCCGGGATCGAGTTCGCCTGCCGCGTCTTCACCAACCTCACCCAGGACCACCTCGACTTCCACGCCGACATGGAGGCCTACTACCTCGCCAAGCGGCGGCTGTTCGACGGCCCAGGACCCGCGATCGTCAACCTCGACGACCCCTACGGCCGCCGGCTCGCCGGCGAGATCGAAGGAGCCATCGGCTTCTCGGTCACACCGTCAGACGCGACGGCCGATCTAGCGGCGACCGGGGGTGTGCCCGAGCAGCGATTCCCAAGCGGAACGGGCACACCCCCGATCGCCGCGTACCGCGCGCAGAACGTCGAGTTCGACATCACCGGCGCCCGCTTCACCGTCGACACCCCCGACGGCCCACTGCCGATCGAGACCCCGTTGCCAGGGCTCTTCAACGTCTCCAACGCCCTCGCCGCGCTCGCCACCGCCCGCACCCTCGGCATCGACGCCGAGACCTGCCGCGCCGCGCTCGCGACCGCCGGCCGCGTGCCTGGCCGGCTCGAGCCGATCGAGGAGGGGCAGCGGTTCGGCGTCTTCGTCGACTTCGC
>Ga0190272_10001150_pt1 | contig 12765 bp, 15 predicted proteins | sample Popmic504T_FD_133746 | JGI IMG/M metagenome (GOLD analysis project Ga0190272, IMG submission 133746) | Populus adjacent soil microbial communities from riparian zone of Shoshone River, Wyoming, USA - 504 T | ecosystem: Environmental > Terrestrial > Soil > Riparian zone | place: USA: Wyoming...
GATACAAACTTGCTTTCGACGCTGGGGTGGAGGGCTGGAATTCAGATACCGAGGAGTGGTCGGCCGACGCCGCAGAAGAAAAACGCATTTTGGGCTGGATGCGCGAACACTTGGCCGGCGCCGAGCAGCGCGTCGCCTATAGCCAACGCCATCCGTGGACGCTTACTCCTGACTCCGACTTCGTCATCGACAGGGTTGGCTCAATCGTTCTCGCATGTGGGTGTTCGGGGCACGCGTTCAAGTTCGGGCCCGCACTCGGGCCCGTGGTGGCTGATGTGGTGGATGGCAATCCACCGAACTCGCTCTTCGCGCGCAATCGTCCAGGTTTGCGGGGCACAGTCTCCGCCGCCAGCGCAATCGGTCGTTAAGTGTCAATGGGCTGGAACGTGAGGCGGACCTGTCGCTCGGGGTTGTCGACGTTGAGGTCGACCAGACAGATGCTCTGCCACTGGCCAAGAGCAAGGCGTCCTGCCATCACGGGGATGGTCGCGTAAGGCGGTATCAACGCTGGCAGCACGTGCGACCGACCATGCCCCTCGCTGCCGTGCCGATGCACCCAACGATCGTCGGCCGGCAATAAGTCGCGCAACGCCGCCAGCAAGTCTTCATCACTTCCGGCCCCAGTTTCGAGGATGGCGACGCTTGCTGTCGCATGGGGGACGAAGAGGTGCAACAGGCCATCCCCCAGCTCGCCCACATACTTCGCACATGGCGCAGTGATGTCCACCACTGCTTCTGCTGTGCCGGTGCGGATGTCAATGAGATCGGATTTCATGCTTCCGAGTGTGCCAACGGCGCAGCTCTACCTCAACCAGTGAGGGGTCCTCGCGACTTAGACCAACGCGATCTCATGGTGTACCGGGCGAGCCGTGAGGTCTGAGCCGGTGAACGTGCCATCGGAGGACGCCATGCATGCCCAGATGTCGGTCGGTTGCGAGAGCAGCCCCGAGAGCGCAGCAGCCAGAGGGTCGCGGATGTCGAGCCCGATGGTGAGAAAGGAGTACCCCTCGCCGCGGAGCTCGTTGTAGGCGTTGAGCAGCAAAGTCCGCAACACCCCTGGGCTGTCCGCTGGGACGCAGACATTCACTGCGGTGAGATAACGGAGAGTTTCGCCAGCGGGAGGCAGACGAGTCGCGCCGACCAGCGGGGCTCCCGCATTGAACAGTGCTCGGACGCCAGCCAGTTTGCGGGAGTAGCTGGTAATCCTCATCTGCTTGAACGACTCCTGGTCCCACAGCCCGAGAAAACCAACAAGGTCTCCCCTCCGGTCACGCGCCAACCAGTACGACGAAGAATCGAGCGCAGGCGCCGAGTTGATCCAGGTGGACAGCGACTGCACGTCGTGGACCGCAGCAAACTGGCGATGGGGTGCGACTGTCTGCCACAGGTCTGCCATCTGTTCGATATCTTCCGGTCGGCCTCGCGAAACGTTTACACCGTGCGACGCGATTCGACGTCGCCACAACAGGCTCACTGAGTGCGAGCGAATAGTGGCGAAACGAAGCATGTGGTGTAGCCCTCGCGGTCCACTCAGGCGCTTCTCCATCGACTGGTTGCCGGCCAGGATGGTGAGAAATGTTGGGACACTGTCGACCTCTGTTATCTGCCGTGCATATGCCGAGAGCGAGTCGGCTGCGCTCGTGCCGCGATAGTCGGGATGCACTTTCAGGTCGCTGACGTACATGCTCCTCGTTGGCTTGCCATGTAGGTAGACCATCCTTTCCGCTACTGCCACGCAACCGATTGCAGTCCCTTCGCGGTCGTCGACTACCCCGACCCACCACCGGTCCCCTTCCAGCCGGTTAAGCGCGAAGAAGTCCGGACGACGGTTGACGCACAGTCCAATGTCACCTTCCATCGGGCATTGTTCAGTAAGGGTCAACAGCGCGCCATTGTCTTCAGGCGTGGCGTCCCTGGCCCCACTCACCTCCGGACGCCGACTCACTGCCCTGCCGCAGAGACTCGGCAAACGGCCAGTCGACGCTGCATCAGGCTCCGGTCCAGAGCAATCAACTGCTCGCCGGCAGCTCGGTCTTCCACGATGTCGCTGTGCCGGCGCGGAGGAATTTCGGTCCAGCCCACGAAGTTTCTCAACACCATCCTGGCGCCTGGGACGGCCGTCCTGACAATTTCTCCCATGAGTTCATCGATCTGTGCTGGCTCGAGCCATTCGCAGATGTTTGACAACGCGAATCCGTTGACGCTGGCGTCCGGACAGGTCTTGAGGTAGTCCAGATACGAGCCGTCGATGAGCATGAGGCGTTCACCCAGGTGTGGCGCAGTGGCTTCGGAACGGTCAGCGAGATACGGCGGCATACCGCCTGGAACCTCTTTCGGGTACGACCCCGCCAACATGTAGTGCAGAAAGTAGTTGTCGGCGACGGGCACGTTCGTCAGCCCATGCTCGGCCACCCGGTGGAAGTGGTCTGAAAAGCTCGGGTTCTCGACGTTGGCAAAGAATGCCGGATCATAAGTACGCCTGAACACGGCCCGATTCAGCATGACTTTGAAGAGCAGGCGCCAACGTCGACTGTTCCACTCTTGGTGGTAGAGGGTGCGCTGTTCTTCCAGGCTGCGGCAGGCGAGCAAGCGACGAATGCGCGAGGGTGGATGGATCGTGGTGCGGATGACCCCCACGACGCCTCGCAGGAAGTGCTCAGTGACTCCGCTGGCAAGCACACCCGCCTTCACTGCTCGAGGCCGCGCATCCCAATAGGCTTGGGCCGTCGATGTGAGTTGAACACGCAACCGTTGGTACGTCTCGGCGCGTGCCGCACTTGATGTCCCGCCCAAGAAGGCAAGCGCTTCCATGCGTGACAACTGGTCGACGGCCGCTGTCTTGAGTTCGACCATGGAGTTTTGTGCCCGACTGAGATCGACGGCAACGACATTGCCCGCGCCAGCGGCCAAGAGGGACAAGGCGGTGCAACCTCCTGAGCTGACGACCACGACAGTGTCGCCGGGGCCGGCTTGAAGTGCCTCGATTTCCAGCACAGGGTCCTCACGCACCTGGGCGAAGAACAGTTTGCCGTCGACAGCGCCGGGAAGGCTGCGACGCTTCACCGCGCCTGCATCTGCACCCATGGGATGAGACTACGCAACACTGCGCTGACGAGTTGGCAGACCGGACCGAATTAAGTACGCGTACTCATTCCACATTTCTCGTGTCGGGCCGATGCTTAGGGGAGCAAACACCACGTTGAAAGGACAACCGTGAGCGACGAGGCCAGGGATTCCGCCGATTTCATCGGCTCTCTTCTGCACCCGTCCTCGCTTTCGGCTCAAAGTTCGGTTGCCCTCGCCACCCGCGCCGACGGCGCCTGGGATGAGCGAACCTACGCGGAGCTGGACCGCCAATCTGCTCAGGTTCGGACTTGGTTGAGCCAACACGGCGTCAACGTCGGCCATCGCGTCGGACTTCTCGGCGACTCCGGTGGCGACTGGGCCGCTGGCTTTCTTGGCATCTTGCGTCATGGCGGCGTGGTCGTCCCCTTCGACTCGACGTTGACGGTCGACGAACTGGATCGGCTATGGACGCGCACTCCACTGGCAGCCTTGCTAGTTTCGCGCCGACACCTTGGCTCGATCGAGGAGTTGCCAGCCAGTCTGCGAGAGCATGTTTCGGTGCTTGTACGCGAGGACATTGCTGCCACCCGACGTGAAGACGGTGCTGATACCCACCGCTCGCTCGACGATGTCGCAATGATCGTGTGGACCGCCGGCACGGCCGGGTCGGCGAAGGGCGCATGCCTCACGTTTCGCAACCTCGAATACGTCGTCAGCCAAAGCATTGTGGAGTCGGGAGCTACGGCAGACGACCGTTGGCTGTCGGTTCTTCCGCTGAATCACATGTTGGAACTTTCCTGCGGCCTGTTGGCGTGCCTGCGCACTGGCGCGACAATGGCATTCCCCCGGTCGCATATGCCGAACGAAATCGTCGACGCAATGCTCGAGCGACGGGTGACCCGCATGATGGTGGTGCCCGTCCTGTTGCGGTTGTTGTACCCCACGCTGGTCCGTAACCCGGAGGTTCGGCAACGCCTTCGTGCGCTCTTCAGCGGCGGCGCGCCCCTTAGCCCCGAGCTGCTGCAGCGCTACCGCGAGTTGGGCGTTCCGGTCTTCCAGGGTTATGGGCTCACCGAGTTCTCCCCCGTTGTTTCGATGAACTCCGCTAAGTCCAACCGACCAGGCTCGGTGGGTAAGCCGTTGCCGGGCACCGAAGTGCGCATCAGCCACGGGGAGATTCTGGTTCGTTCGCCGGGGCTGATGACCGGCTACTTGGCCGACCCAGAGTCGACCTCCCGAGCTCTCGACGACGACGGCTGGTTTCACACCGGCGACCTCGGCGAGCTTGACGACGACGGTTACCTCTACGTCACCGGTCGCGCCAAGAACCTCGTGGTGTTGGAGAGCGGCAAGAAAGTTAGCCCTGAGGAGGTCGAGGCTGAGCTGGACCGCAGCGAGTTGTTCGTTGAGGTCTGCGTTGTGCCACTCCCCATCGACCCGTTGGCCAACGGCGGGCCAGAGTCGGTGTGCGCCGTAGTGGTGCCCACCGCCGAGGTGCGAGCCCGGGTAAGCGACCATGCGCTCACCGAGGCAGTCGAGGCAGAAGTACGCCGCTGCTCACAGAGCCTGAGCGGCTATAAGCGACCAACAGTCGTTGAGATCCGACACACTCCTCTCCCCAAGACGGCAAAGATGTCGCTGCGCCGCGCAGAAGTGTTGGCATCAGTCCGCGAGAGCCGGGAGTGCAGATGACGACTGATGCGTACGTCGACGTCTTCCGGTTCGCTCTGGGCCAGCAGAAGCTGAGCGTCGATGAGAGCACTGCCGCAGGCAGGACCAAGACCAGCGCAGCGGACCTATTCGAGGCGGGTTTTCGCCACCACCATGTGTGCGCTCCGACCGAGACCCCTTATGACCTCGCCCAAGCAGCTGTGCGTCAGATTGACGCGGGCACCCTGGCTGCTGTGGACGCCATCGTCTACGCCACCTGTATCCCCGCAAACGGCAACGTCGGCGACTACAACTCATTCAAGCAATCCGGCGATGTCAAGCACCTGATGGATTTCCCGGCCAGTCGATTGCAGGCTGACCTCGGCATGGACGAGGCCTTCGTTGTGGGAATCGACCAGCAGGCTTGCACGAGTGTGTTCGGGGCCATCCGCGTTGCCAGAGGTCTGCTTGCCGCTGAACCGGAGTTAGAACAGATCCTGTGCCTGACGGCCGATCGGTTTCCACCCGGCGCGTTGTACGAGCAGGCCTACAGCCTCATCTCCGACGGAGCAGCAGCGTGCATGGTCAGCCGTGCTCCCGCTGCGTACCGCGTGGTGGCTGCTCATCAACTCACCAACGGTGGGTTGGTCACCGCTGACGACGATGAGACGGTTGGTGCGTACTTCAGTTACACGTCCCAACTAGTCAACGCATTGCTGAGTAAGGCGAACCGGACTATTGCCGATGTGAACTGGGTGGTGCCGCAAAACACGAACGTCAAGGCGTGGCAGATTCTGTCGCGCCTTCTTGGCATCGACTACGACCGCGTTTCCCACGGATCGCTGCCCGATGTCGGGCACATGATCAGTGGTGACAACCTAGTGAACATGGCCTATCTCAATGAGCAAGGTGTCGTCGAGACGGGCGACCTCGTTCTACTCACCATGGCGGGGTACGGCATGAACTGGCAGGGCCTGCTGTTGGAGAAGACCTGATGGACACACTGGCCGAGACCGCTCGGCGGCTCAGCGGCTTGTCACAGCGCCACTTCCGCAATGCGTACGAGGCGATCGACTGGCCGGATTCCCTGGACCGCGACCAATGGTTTGTCAGTCCAGAACTGATTTCCCTCTATGGCACGCCCGCTTGGGAGCTGCTCGACGAGTCGAAGCGGAAGGAGCTGAGTTTTTGGGAGGCGGTCAACTTCTTCAGTCTCAATATCTTCGGCGAGAAGGCGCTCATGGAGGGGATGGCGCAGCGCCTCTATTCGCCGGGTCTCGAAGAGGTGACCGAGTACCTCCATCACTTCCTCGATGAAGAGAACAAGCACAGCGTCTGGTTCGGCACCTTCTGCCTTCGCTACGCAGGGAAGGTCTACCCCGAACTGAAGGTGACTTTCCCGAGCGAGTTCAGCGAGTCCGAAGAAGACTTCCTGTTCTTCGCGCGGATTGCCGTGTTCGAGGAAATCGTCGATCGCTACAACGCGCTGATGGGCGACGACGATCGACTCGCAAGCGTGGCCCGTCAGATCAACGCGCTCCACCACGCCGATGAGACGCGGCACCTCGTCTTCGGTCGCAAGGTCGTCGAGCACCTATGGCAGACCAATCTCCCGTCGTGGTCGCCAGAAACGCTCGCCAAGATTCGCAGCTATCTGGAGAGCTACATCCTCGCCACCTGGCGCGAGTACTACAACCCGCAGACCTACCGCGACGCTGGACTCGACAACCCGTGGGCCGTGGCTCGTGATGCCTGGGAGTCGCCTGTGACCAGCAAGCACCGTCAGGCCATGAGCGGGCGCTGCCTTTCGTTCTTTGTCAACGCAGGAATTCTCGACCGCGACCTTGTCCTGTGAACGAACCAGACGTCCGTCAGGCACTGCGCGATTGGATCCGAGCCACCGCCGGTGAGGGAACATCCGAGGTGGAGGACACGACTCCGCTGATTGCCTCTGGCCTGATCACTTCTCTGCAGGTGATGAGTCTGCTGCTGTATATCGAAGAGCTCCGGCAAGACCCCATCGATCCAGCCTCGCTGCGGCCCGGTGTGTTCCGCGACATCGACACCATCTACGCCACCTTCTTCAACTCCGACGCGGACGGCGTCCCACCGACTGGGGTGGCGACGTGACCCCGGAGCAAGAGTTGGCGCAACTCCCTGGGCTTTCGTGGAGCTCGAACGGTACGGCGACACTCTCCGGTCCACTGCTTTCCTATGCCGAGCGCCTCGACGCGCGATTCCTGGCCCTCTCCCGGCGCTGGGAGGCGACGCAAGTTCGTTTCCCTCTGGTGATTCCCGCCCCCAACCTCGACCGGATCGACTACTTCAGGTCCTTTCCGCACTTGGCCACCTTCGCCGCGTCTCTGGACGCTGACGACGAGAACCTGGAGGCGTTTCGCGACGCGACGCCCGTCGCCGCCGACGGACACCTCCGACTCACTACGCTGGCACCGGTAACCGACGTGCTCACCCCCGCAGCCTGCTATCCCATCTACAGCTCCTGCGCCGGTCAAACGTTGACAGCGCCGCGCTACTTCACCACCTCCAGCACCTGCTTTCGCCGAGAGACGCACTACGTTCCGCTAGAGCGGCAGTGGAGTTTCACGATGCGCGAGATTGTGTGTCTAGGGAGCGCCGACGAGGTACGACATTTTCGTGACGCCGTAACCACCGACATCGACGCGCTACTCGACGAGTTCGGACTCAAGTTGCCATGGTTACCGGCTGCCGATCCGTTCTTTCGGCCAGAACAGAACCCGCGATATGTCATGCAGCAGGTCGACCCCACCAAGCACGAACTCACCTTCGAGGGTCGGCTGGCCGTCGCCTCAGCGAACCTGCACCATGACGCGTTCGGAAAGGCGTACGAGATCGAGCGCAGCGAGGGGCACCCTGCGCACAGCGCCTGTGTCGCCTTTGGGTTGGAACGGTGGCTCGCTACCTTCCTCAAGCAATTTGGCAACGACCTGTCGGCCTGGCCGGACATCGGGCCATGACGACTGAACTCATCTTGCTCACCGGTGCTGGCGGCTACGTCGGCCGCCGGCTCGCACATCGGTACTTGGAGACCAGCGACGTACGCCTGCTGCTTCCCGTACGTTCAGCCGCTCGGCAAGCCGAGATCGAGGCGGACCTCGGGGTACCCGCGGGGCGCGTGGAGTTCGTGCCTAGCGATCTGGAGTCGGAGGATGCGTACGCGGCACTCGACTCGTCGCAGCTGCGAAGGGTCACCGCGATTGTCCACGCCGGTGCGGTTACTCGGTTCAATGCCGAGAGGGAGCTTGCCTTCCGGGTGAACGTTGAGGGGACGGCGCAAACACTTGAGTTGGCCCGTCACTGCCCGTCGTTGGAAAGCTTCGGGCATGTGAGCAGCGTGTATGCCACCGGACTCCGCGATGGACCGATCGTTGAGGCATCGACCGACGACGCACAAGGATTCGCGAACGCCTACGAAGAATCGAAGTGGGCGGCTGAACAGCTTGTCGGGCGATGCGACGACCTGCCGTGGCGGATCCTGCGGGTGGCCACCGTCCTCGCCGACGACGAAAGAGGCACCGTTACCCAGTACAACGCAGTTCACGACACGTTGAGGCTGTGCTTTTACGGGCTGATGTCGGTGTTGCCCGGACGGCCTCAGACCCCGCTCTATTTCGTCACGGGTGACTTCGTGACTGATGCGATTGTTCAGCTCATGCGGCCAGCGACGCCGCTTGGCGTCTACCACCTGGCACATAACAGGCAGGAGTCAGTGACACTTGAGGCACTCATCAACCTCGCGTTCGCGGAGTTTGCCAAAGACGAGTCCTTTCGGCGCAAAAGGATTCTGCAACCGCTGCTGACGGACGAAGAGTCATTCTCCCTGCTTGTCGAGGGCATGACCCCCGTCGCGGGCAGTTTGCTTTCCTCCGCTTTGCGCGATGTGTCACCTTTCGCGCGACAGCTCTATGTCAACAAAGACCTAGACAACACTCGACTACGCGAAGCTCTCGACTCGTATCAGTGTTCTGACACCAGCGAACTGGTAACGAATACCTGTAGCCAGCTCGTGAGCACACGTTGGGGGAGGCAAGATGCAACTCCCTGAGACAGACTTCTCCACCCAGCTCGGCGTACCCATGTTGTTCGCGACAGCCGACCAACCCCTGCCCATGGAGTCCCTCACCGCTGGTGAACTGGTGGTTTGGCAGTCGCTGGGGAGCGATGCCGCTCGAAGAAACTGGCTGATCGGCCGCTCCGCCCTCAAGGCACTGGTCGAGCAGGACACATCGGAGTTGGTGTTTCCGCACCCCGCGCTGTCGCTGACTCATGCCGGAGGCATGGCGGTGGCCGTTCGCTCGGCAGCCAAGCTGTCGGGGATCGGCGTGGACTTCGAACAGTGGCGAGCGCAGGTGCATCCGCGATTTGCCGAGTTCTTCTTGCGGCCTAGCGAGCATGCGGCCGCCAAGAACGTGCGGGCAATAGTGCGACTCTGGACGATCAAAGAAGCACTGTTCAAGGCGCTGCCAGACAATGACGGGTGTGTGCTGCTTGACTTCGAACTGGCAGACCCGGCATCGGACTGCGGCACAGCCAGCGGGCCTGGCGGTAGAACCCTGCACTATGTAAGCGCGGATGTTGGCCTGGGCGCCGTATCTGTAGCGGTCACCCCGATGGGAGGGAAGCATGTCGCTATCTGACGATGAGCTCTTCATTCTCAGTTATTACCGGACCTCTGAGATTAACGGTTCCTTGTTTTTTGGTCGGCTGGCTCGTGCGCTCAAGCCTGGCCCCATTCAGCATGACCTGACGAAGCATTTCGCCGATGAGGCTCAGCATGCGTGGTATTGGTCGTCGTGCATCGACCGTTTGGGTGGGCGACCGATCAAGCTCGACAGCGGGTATCAGGATCAATACTTAGAGGCGGTCGGCCTTCCGCTTAACCTGATGGAAGTACTGGCCATCACGCTTGTGTTTGAGCAGCGAGTGATTCACCAGTACTCCCGCCACCTGGCTTTGCCCGACCTGGATCCCGACATCGCCAATACGTTCGGCCTCATCATGGAGGACGAGAAGTGGCACCTGCATTGGGTGCGCCAAGCGCTGGTTGGGATGGAGGACCAGTTCGGCAAGGAGCACATCAAGGCCACCCTCGATCGCAACCGGGCCGCTGACCGGGAGATCTACGCCAAGACTCTCGCGGAGTACGACGAGCGGCTCAGCTTCTTATTCGATAAGCACGAGAAGGGACGTTAAGTGTCGGTCACAGTCGAGGACGTTCGGCTCCGAATTGCGGAACTCCTTCGAGTCTCCGAGGAACGCGTCACGCTAGCTACCGTTCTCACCGACTTGGTCGTGGAGAGTTTTCGGTTGGTCGAGATGGCCATCGAACTTCAGGAGGAGTACGACGTCCTCCTCGGGCAGGCCGACCTGAGCGTCCTGAAAACAGTCGGCGACTTGGCCCAACTCGTTCAGTCCCGCGTGGTGCCGAGCTAAGAGAACGGGAACGCGATCGGCGGTTTACCGCGTTGGTTGGGTGTTCCCCTCACGTCACCCTCACCCCACCACCCTGTACAGCCGCCAGCGATCGGGCACACCCTTGAGCTCCTGCTCGCCAGCGTCCTCGAACACGAGACCCGACCCGGCCGTGAGGTCTTTCACCGTCTGCGACACCAACACCTCGGACGGGGCCGCTAGCGAACCGACGCGCGCACCGATATTGACGCCGATCCCGCCGATCTTCCCGTCGATCACCTGCACCTCGCCAGTGTGCACGCCGACCCGCACGGCGAGCCCGAGCCGTTCCGTGGCCTCTACGATCCCCTGCGCGCACCGCACGGCTCGAGCCGGCCCGTCGAAGGACGCGAAGAAGCCGTCGCCCGCCGTATCGATCTCCGTGCCTCGGAACCGGGTCAGCAGCGCTCGCACAGTGGTGTGATGCCGCTCGACGGTCTCGCGCCACACTCGATCGCCCAACTTCGCAGCCTTCGCCGTGGAGTCCGCGATGTCGGTGAACAGCACAGTGGCGAGCATGCGGTCGAAGTCGCTCTCCTGATTGTGGATGCCGTCGAGGAAGTCATCGATCGCTCGCCCCATGGGCTCCGGGTCGCCGAGGTAGGGACTCCAATGATCGGCGGGGAGCTCGACGACGCGAGCCAGCGGGATCATCGCCGCCGTCGCCTGGACCTCTTCAGCCTCCCCCTGGTTGGCACGATGCATCAGGAGTGTGGGGGCGGCGACCGACGGCAGCACGTGGCGGACGTCCGTGTCGTCGAACGCGACGTTGAAGGCTGCCGCGGCCGTCGGCGTCGCGGAGAAGCGCATCATCTTCGCCAGCCACTTGAGGAAAGCCTGATCCTCCCGAAGCGACTCTGCCCCCCAGTTGACGCAGAACCGAGATGCCCACCCTTCGGTGCCCCACTCGTCGGTAGAAAGGTGCTCGTTCCAGTCACTTTGTTCGTCGTCGCGGGCGCCGAATGTCCAGTCCGGTGCCCACAGCGTGCGGGCGAAGCCCCCGTACGGGATGAACGCCGTGACGCGCTCGGGGTAGCTGGCCGTGAACAATGCGGAGAGCGCCGCGCCCTGTGTCGGGCCGAACAGTGCGGCCTTCGACATCCCGGCCGCGTCCATGACCGCGATCAGGTCGTCCATCCTCGCCTCGAGGTTGGGCAGCGAGGCGACCCGATCGGACAGACCCGACCCTTGCTTGTCATAGAGCACGACGCGGCATCGGGAGGCGAGTCTGGAGAACACGCGAGCCACACCCGGCCATTCCCACAGCACTTCGATGTTCGTCACCCATCCCGGCGAGTACACGAGGTCGTGCGGACCGTGACCGAAGACGTGGTAGGCGACGCACACGCCCTCCCGCGTCGTGGCGTAGCGGGTCTTAGGAACCTCCACCCTCAGCCCACCACCCTGTACAGATGCCAGCGGTCGGGCACGCCCTTCAGCTCTTGCTCTCCAGCATCTGCAAAAACGAGCCCGGACCCGGCGACGAGATCCTTGACGGTGCTGGACACGACGACCTGCATGAGGGCCTCCAGGAATCGAGGGCCAGACTGGCTAAACCAACTCTCCTTGGCACATCCTGTCAATACGTCCCTACCCGAGGTAGCCATCAGGTCCACACCGATCGAGCGGATGGAATCGATCTCAGGCGGCGTGTTTCTGAGGCAGTCCGACAGGGTAAGTGGGCCGCCGGGGACTCGAACCCCGAACCTACGGATTAAAAGTCCGCAGCTCTGCCAATTGAGCTAGCAGCCCGAGAAAGGAGACCGATTCTGACCTGGTCCACGATCAGCACTTCCCGCCGGACACGGTATCGCGAGGTCGTCTCCCACCGGCGAGCGCGTCGCACCATCCTCCTCGCGTTGATCGCACTACTCGCGGTCGGAGTCACAGTCTCCTCCGCCGCGGTCCCACAAGAGGTTGCCGGCAAGTGGGGGTTCGGAGTCAAGCAAGAACAGGTACGTGACCTCTCCACCAACGGTCGCCCCCTGGATCTCATCGGCGAGTGGGCGAAAGCCCGTGGACGCGGCAGTTCGGCCGCCGTTCAGTTTCGTTCGACGTCCGTGGCTGTTGGCCGTGCCACGACGGACTTCGACCCGCGACAGCGGACGTTCGCCGTCGCGATCGTCTTTCGCGCCCCCAGCCGAAACCAGATCTTCGACGGCACCGACACGCCAAATCTCGTCCAGAAGGGCCGATACGGCAGCCCAGGCCAATGGAAACTACAGGTGAGAGACGGCAATGGCGGGCGGGTCCAATGCCGAATGAAAGGGTCGACCGATGCCGCCATCATCACATCCAAGGTGCGTCGGGTAGCCGCAGATGGGAACTGGCACAAGGCCATCTGTGTTCGGCGCGACCGGCGCATCGAGCTGATCGTCGATGGTCAGCGGACAGTTAAGAAGGTCCGCGTGGGAAATGTCGCGAGCTCGGCTCGGATGACGGTCGCCAACAAGGGCCCCCTGTCGAGGTCGGACCAATTCCGCGGACTGGTTGATGCGTTGGCTATCGCTCACGGATCGCGGGCTGTTGAACAGGTACGCGCAGCTACCAAGAGGTAGC
>Ga0190272_10001151_pt1 | contig 12765 bp, 12 predicted proteins | sample Popmic504T_FD_133746 | JGI IMG/M metagenome (GOLD analysis project Ga0190272, IMG submission 133746) | Populus adjacent soil microbial communities from riparian zone of Shoshone River, Wyoming, USA - 504 T | ecosystem: Environmental > Terrestrial > Soil > Riparian zone | place: USA: Wyoming...
CGAACACCGGCCGCTCGACCAGGATGCGGGACACCTGCGCGCACGACTGGCCGGCCGAGCGGAACCCCACCCTGGCCGCGATGCCCACCGCCAGGTCCAGGTCGCAGTCGGCGAACACGAGCAGCGGCGCCTTGCCGCCGCACTCCAGGGTCAGCGGGGTGAGGTTGGCCCCGGCGGCGGCCGCGACCGCCCTGGCGGTGCCGCCGCCGCCGGTGAACGTGACCTTGTCGATCCCCGGGTGGGCGACCAGCGCGGCCCCTGCGGCGCCGTCGCCGGCGATCACCCCGACCGTGCCCGGCGGGAAGCCCGCCTCCGTGACCAGGCCGGCCAGCAGCGTGGCGGTCACCGGCGCCAGCTCGGACGGCTTCAGCACCACCGTGTTGCCGCACGCCAGCAGCGGGCCGAGCTTCCAGGCGTACTGGTAGATCGGCGAGTTCCACGGGGTGATCGCGGCGACCACCCCGAACGGCTTGCGGTAGGTCCGACCCTCCAGCCCGTCGCCCATCGGGATGGTGTCGCCGTAGAGCTTGTCGGCCGCGCCGGCGAAGAACCGCAGCCAGCGCGCCGCCCTGGCGATCTCGTCGACGGTGTCGCGGATGGGCTTGCCGTTGTCGATGGACTCCAGCCGCGCCAGCGACTCGCGCCGGTCCAGCAGCAGGTCGGCGAGCCGGCGCAGGCGAACGCCGCGTTCGCCGGGGTCGACGCGGGACCACTCCCGGTCGAGGCAGCGCCGGGCGGCGGCGACGGCGGCGGCGACCTCGTCCGGCCCGGCCGCCGTGACGGTCGCCCACATCTCGCCGGTGGCCGGGTCGATCGACTCGATGACGGGCCCACCGGTGTCCGCAACGGGCGCGCCGGCGATGTGCACCCCGTCGTAGCGCGGCAGGGCGTCGGTTCGGCTAGGCGCCGACGACATCGGAACCACCCCGGTCCCCCGCCCAGAACAGCAGCCGGCTCTCGATCGCCCGCACGATCAGGAACAGGATCACCCCGATGACGGTGAGCAGGACGAGCGCGGCCAGCACGCCGGCCTGGTCGAACACCGTGGTGTAGATCTGCACCCGGCCACCCAGCCCGTTGCCCCCGGTGGCGAACTCGCCGACGACCGCGCCGGTGAGGGAGAACACGACGGCGACGTTGAGGCCCGCGAAGATCATCGGAAGCGCGGACCGCAGCTTCACGTGCCAGAACAGCTGCCACCGGGTGCCGCCGAGCGACCGCACGATGTCGAGCCGTTCGGTCGGCACGATCTGGAAACCGGCCCGCGCGTTGACCAGCATCGGGAAGAACGTGAGCAGCGCGACGATGGTGAACTTCGGCAGGTACCCGGGGCCGAACAGCAGCAGAAAGAGTGGCGCGATCGCGACCTTCGGGGTCACCTGCATCGCCACGATGTACGGCGCCAGCACCGACCAGGCGCTGGCGAACTCGGACAGCAGGGCGGCCGCCAGCACACCGGCGACGCAGCCGACGACGAGGCCGCCCATCGCCTCCTCCAGGGTGGCCTGGATGCTGCCGTACCACGACGCCGCCGAGTCGGGCGACATGGCGAACCCGGCCCACAGGGACTGCCAGACGTCCAGCGGCGAGGCCAGCACGATCGGGCTGATGCCGGCGACCGTGACGAGCAGCTGCCACCCGCCGACGACAACGACGAACACCCCGACCTGCCACAGCAGCAGCCGGATCCGTTGCCACCGCGACGCCGCGGGCCGCCTGCCCCGCCCGGCGCCACCGGTCGGCGCCGGCCGACCCTGACCGGCCGGGGTGGGCCTGACCGTCTCGCTGGACAACCCGCTCATGGCTCACACCACCGCGATCGGCGCCAGCGGGCCGCCGGTGCCACCGACGACCGGCAGTGGGTTGAACGCGAGGAGGAACTCGTGGTGGCCCGCCGCGGCCAGCTCGTCCAGTACCAGCAGCTCGATGAGCGGCACGCCCTGGTTGCGCAGCAGCTCCAGGTGCAGCGGCATGACCGAGCCGTCCTCCGACGGGACCACCTCGACGCTGGCGGTGTCCGCGCCGACGGCACACGCCTCGCCCGCGGTCAGCCACTCGGCGACCTCCCGGCCGATGCCCGGCCGGTGCCCCTCGAACCGCGCCTCGCCCAGCTCGTCGTACGCGCCGAGCCAGCCGGTCCGCACCAGCACGGCGTCGCCCGGCCGGATGTCCTCGATGCCCTGCCTGGCCATGGCCTGCTCGACGTGGGTCCGGCGGATGACGAACCCGGCCTCCAGGTACGCGACGTCGAGCAGGCCGGCGATGTCGAGCAGGATGCCGCGGGTGAGCACGGGGCCGAGGGTGTGCACGCTCAGCTGGCGGGCGCCGGTGCTGCGCACCGACCTGGAGTCGTAGCCGTTGTACAACTGGCCGTCGGTCCACACGTGGCACAGCGCGTCGATGTGCGTGCAGCCGTGGGTCGGCAGGAACACGTAGTCGTCCGCGACGCACAGCGAACCGGCCTCCGCGTCCGCGTAGTCACCGCCGTCGACGCGCATCAGGTGCAGCGGCCGGTTGCGGGTCCTGGTGCCGGCGATCGGACCGGACCTGCGAATCGGGATGCACAGCGAGAAGCATTCGCCGCGCCGGACCAGGCCGACGCCGCGCAGCGTCGCCGCGGTGTCGACGAAGTTGAGCGCACCCCGCTGGTCGTCGGGGCCCCACCGGTGCCAACGTGAGTCCATTTCCCGCTCCTTGTCAGGGCTGTCCGGCCAGGATCGTGGTGCTGTGCAGGTTGAGCGTTCCGCCGAAGCCGTGCACCAGGGCCAGCTCCGGGTCGTCGACCTGCCTGGGGCCGGCCCTGCCCTGGAGCTGGCGGACCGACTCGATGACGTGGGCCAGCGAGTTGATGCTGTTGCCCCAGGACAGGGCCCCGCCGTGGGTGTTCAGCGGCACCCGGCCGCCGGGGCCCAGCTCACCGGCGGCGGCCAGCTCGGCCGCCTCGGCGCCGGTGCAGAACCCGATCTCCTGGAGCAGCAGCAGCGGCATGAAGGTGAACGGGTCGTACAGCCCGAACAGGTCCACGTCGCCGACCCCGATGCCGGCCGAGTCCATGGCCCTGCGGGCCGACGTGGCCGCGCCGCCGTCGGTCAGGGCCGCGGTGACGTCGGTGTAGCCGCGCCGGGTGTAGCACTCCCCGGAGCCGAGCACCGTCACGGGCCGGTGCGGCCCGGAGCGGGCCCGGTCGGTCGTGGTGACGACGACGGCCCCTGCGCCGTTGTTGGTCTGGCAGCAGTCGAGCCGGCGCAGCGGGTCGGCGACCATCGGCCCGGCCCGCACGTCGTCGACGGTCAGTGGTTTCCGGCGCAGGGCCTGCGGGTGCAGCGCGGCCCACCGCCGGGCCGCGACCGCGACGTGCGCCAGGTCGTCGGACGTGACGCCGCCGCGGCGCATGAACTCGCGGGCGATCATGGCGAACCAGGACGCGGCGAGGCTGCCCCACGACGCGTCGAACTCGCCGTGCATGTAGGCCATCTCGCGGACAATCTCGCGGCGGGTGCCCCTGATCCACCCGCTCACCACAACGACGGTGTCGCACAGGCCGGCCGACACGTGCGCCGCGGCGTGGCCGATGCTCGCGCAGTGCGACGCCCCGGCGACGTCGACCATGTGGTGGTAGGTCAGCGGACGGTCGAGCAGCTCGGCCCACAGGCCGGGGGCCGCCACCGCCGCGCTCTTGGTGTCCGACCGGATGTTCGCGAGCCCGTCGACGTCGGCCAGGTCGAGGCCGGCGTCGGCGACGGCGCCGAGCACCGCCTCGCGCAGCACCTCGTGGTGGGTCCGCCCGGTCAGCTCGCCCTGCTCGGTGGTGTGGACACCGGCGATCGCGGCTCCCCGCCCGTGGTCAGTCATCGGAACCGTCCCGCGGTGCGAAGAAGTACAGCGACCGGTCACCGACGGCGCGGAACGTGACCCGCACCGGCAGCCCGAGGTGGACGGCGGACGGCTCGCGGCCGATCACGTTGCTGAGCACCCGCACCGGGGCGTCGTCCAGCTCGACCATGGCGATCACGTAAGGCGGGTCGAACACCGGCAGCGGCGGCCGGTGCACCACGGTGAACGCGGACACCACGCCGTCGCCGGACACCGGACGCCAGCCGGGGTCGGGCCGGCCGCACGACGGGCACAGCGGCAGCGGCGGGTGCAGCCAGCGCGAGCACGCGTCGCAGTACTGGATCACGAGCCGGTGGTCGGCGACCGCGTCCCAGAACGGCCGCGTCCGGTCGCCGACCTCCGGCAGCGGGCGGCCCGCCGTCAGCTCGCCGGTGTCCATCGGCCCACCTCGCTCACGTCCGGGCTCACGTCCGGGCTCACGTCCGGCCAGAGCGCGGCGCCCCGGCCGCGGAGCTGGCTCTTGCTGACCCGGCCGGCGGCACCCCGCGGGAAGTCGTCGACCAGGACGATGCGGCGCGGCCGTTTGAAGTCGGCCAGCCGGGACCGGCAGTAGTCCTGCAGCTCGGTCACGTCCGGCGCGGCGCCGGGCAGCACGCGGACGAACGCGATCGGCACCTCCTCCAGCCGGGGGTCCGGCACGCCGACCGCGTAGCACTGCTCGACCGCAGGGTGCGACTCCAGCACGGCCTCCACCTCGGTGACCGACACGTTCTCGCCGCCCACCCTGATCTTCTCGCCGAGCCGGCCGGTGTAGACGACCTGCCCGCCGGGCAGCAGGGCGCCGGTGTCGCCGGTGTGCAGCCAGCCCTGCTCGTCGATGCTGCGGGCCGTGGCGGCCGGGTCGTCGTAGTAACCGCCGAACACGCAGTCGCCCCTGACCAGCAGCTCGCCCTCGGTGTCCGGCCCGAGCACCCGGCCGGTCGCCGGATCGGCCACGGCCAGCTCGATGCCGTGGTGCGGCCGGCCGAACGTGTTGTCCTGGTCCCACAGGGTGTCGCCGGGGCCGGTGAGCGTCACGTTCCCGTGCGCCTCGGTGAGCCCCCACATGGACAGCACCGTCGGCACCCGGTAGAGGCGCCGCACCTCCCTGCGCAGCGCGGGGTTCGCCCCGGCGGCGCACACCCGCAGGCTGCTCAGGTCGAACCGCCGCACGTCCCTGCGGAGCTCGTCGTGGATCATCGTCGCGACGGCGAAGTGGACGGTGCACCGGTGCCGTTCGATGGTCGCCAGCGCCAGCTCCGCCTCGAACGCCTCCAGGTAGACGAGCGTCGCGCCGCGCAGCACGCAGCCGAGCAGCCCCCACAGGCTGCCGCCGATGTGGAAGAACGGCAGCCCGCTGCACCACCGGTCGCCGGGACCGATCCGCAGCCGTCGGGTGAAGTTCGCGGCGTTGGCGATCACGCCGCCGTGCCGCAGCACGGCCGCCTTCGGAAAGCCGGTGCTGCCCGAGGTGAAGATCATCTCCGCGACGTCGCACGGCCGCACCAGGTCCGTGCGCCGGTCCAGCTCCGCGGTCATCGAGCCGGCCGTGGCCCTCGTCCGCGCCGTGACCTCGTCCAGCAGCACCGTGCCGGGTGGCCCGCTGTCCCCGAGCGAGAACAGCGGGGTCCGGCCGGCGACGGCGGCCAGGATCGACGAGACGTCCCTGGTCCGCACCTTCGGCTCGAACAGCACGAACCTGGCCCTGGTCAACCGGAGGGCGTGGGCGAACTCGTCCTCCGACCACCTGGTGTTGAGCAGCACGGAGACGGCGCCGGCCCTGGCGATCGCGAAGTAGGCGACGATCCACCGGTAGGTGTTGCCGGCCGCGAGGGCCACGTGGTCGCCGGGCCTCACGTCGAGGTGGACGAGCGTGCCGGCCAGGTCCTCGACGTCCGCGGCGAGCCGCCGGTAGGTCACCGCGCCGCCGTCGGTGAGCAGGGCCGTCGAGTCCGGCGAGCGCAGAACGGTCCGCCGCAGGCACCGCCAGATCCCGCCGCTCTCCTCGTGCACCTGGGTCACCGTCACCTCCAGCGGCCGTCAGCGGATCTCGGGGCCTACCCGGTCAGAACGTGAAGTCGCGGGCCAGCGTCTCGACCTGCGCGCGGTCGAAGTCGTTGATCCGTTCGATGAAGTCGTTGGTGGAGTACTGGTTCGGGTCCACCCCGGTGACACCCTGGAAGTCCAGGTAGTCACGCCAGCCGTCGGCCGGGAACTCGCCGATGGCGAGGCCCGCGGACGGCAGCACGATCTTCATCCGTTCCTCCAGGCCGGGAAGGAACTGCTTGACGGCGTCGTCGACCGACGTGGCCGACGGCAGCGTCTCCGGGTACATCTCGAAGTGCAGGCGCAGCGCCGCGTCGGGGTTGGTCGCGGTGAACACCTCGGCCTTCGCGCCGACCCTGCCCAGGCCGACGACCGCGTCGGGGTTGTCCTGGAGGAACTTCGTCGACGAGCCGAGCGAGTTGCCGACCCTGAGCTTCTTGATGAAGTCCGGCTGGTCGAGCAGCCGGATGTCGTGGCCGTAGATGGCGCGGTTCGACGCGAAGTCGGTGTCGAACGACACGATGCAGTCGATCTTGCCCTCGTCCAGCGCCACCGCGGCGGCCGGACCGTAGAGCGGGACGAAGTTGACGTCGGTCTGCGGGTTGAGCCCGACCGACTCCAGCACCTTCTGGGCGTAGTAGTGGCTGGCGCTGCCCAACGTCTGCACGGACAGCGTCTTGCCCTTGAGCTGGTCGAAGTCGGTGACCGGGCTGTCCGGCTTCACCCCGAACGCGTACAGGATTCCGTAGGTGGCGTTGAAGAACACCTTGTACGGCTGCGCGGCGCCCTTGGCGATCGCCTGGAACATCGGGTCCTGGAAGCCGACGCCGACCTGCACGCTGCCCTGCTGCATCGCGGTGAGCAGAACGGTGGCGCCGTTGAACCCGGTCCAGGTCGCGTCGATTCCCTCGTCCCGGTACCAGTTCAGCTTGGGGCTGAGGCCGATCCAGTAGTAGCAGATCGACGGGTTGAGGATCGTGTTCGCGAGCCCCAGCGTGACGTCGACGATCTTCCGCCCGCCCGCGTCGGTCCCCGATCCGGCCGGCGACTCATCGCCTCCGCAGGCGGCGAGCCCCGGCACAGCGACGGCGGCCCCGGCCAGCATGGCCCCCTTCAGCAGTATTCGTCTCGACACCGAAGCTGCGGGCATGACGACAGACCTCCTTTGGCCTGGGCCGGATCGGCGATGAATGGGGATCGGGGCGGCGCACGGATCAGGTGCGCCACCAGCGTTCGACCGACCTGGAGCGCATCCAGGGGTAGTTCCCCGCGTTCCCGAAACCGAAGATGGGGTGGTTCCCGCGGCGGATGGCCTCCAGGTTCGCCATCTCCTCGATCCGCGCGTTCGCGATGTTGACATCGGGGCCGAACGTGCGGACCAGCCAGAACTGGAGCCACTGGCGGTTCTCCCTCGGCCGCAGCCCGGAGACCTCGAACATGATGTTGTCCTGGCCGACCCGGCGGACCACGTCCAGCACCTGCTGGGTGCCGGTTCCCGCCTGCGCGTGGATGGTCTCCGGGTCGTCGCCCATGACCTTGCGCAGCAGGTGGCCCTCCCAGTACACCTTCCAGGCCCCGGCCTCCAGCAGCGCGGTGAACTCCCCGACCGTCACGTCGGGGTCGATCACGCGCTCGGACAGCCGCGTCTCGTCGCCGTCCGCGAACTTGCGCCCGACCTCACCGACCACCTTGTAGCCGAGGTCGACGGCGTCGCGGACGAGCTGGGCGTGATCGTCCAGGTCACCCCGCGTCGAGGTCGTGCTGGAGACCTCGACGCAGTCGAAGTCCAGCTCGCGCAGGCGCTTGAGCACGTCGCGGGACTTGTCCTGCTGCTGCGCGGTCTCCAGGAACAGCCCGCCGGGCTGTACGAGCACGTCGTGGCTCAGGTACATCTGCACCCGGCGCCGCAGGTGCCCCACCGAGCTGAGCAGCAGCGGGTCCCAGAGCTTGACCACATCGAGGTACGGGCCGAAGGCGTCCAGCATCCCGTCGACGAACTCGATGGGCCAGCCCTGGTCCATCACCATGGTCAGACCCCGCTCGCGCGGCTTGCCCTCGGTGCGCGATGCCACCTGCAACTGGAGGAAATCCAGCGCCGACACGTCGTCCTCGTCGGCCGCCGTGGTCCGAATTCCCATGAAGCCCTCCTCCGCCGACCACGTTCCGCTACCAGGCAACTCTGGCCCGTTCGCTTGAAGGTAACGGGTGTTCCGGGAGCGTATGGACGGCGTTCGGCCTCGTCAATGACCCGTCCGCACAGTGGGACGCGCACGCCTGTGAGCAGAAACTGGTGCTTCAGCACCAGTTTCTGCTCACGAGGTGGTCAGGTCAGGCCGGGGGGTTGTACTCCCAGTGCCACGGCTCGGCCGTGTACGGGTAGAAGCCGAACCGCTCCGCGTTGGCGTGCAGCCACGCCCACACCGCGGTGCTCTGCTGGGCCGCGACGTTGCCGCTGTCGTTGGCGATGCCCATCCAGCAGTCCACGGCGCGGCCGGACTGGTGCGCGCTGCCGCCGGGGCGGGCCACCCACTTGCGGGCCTCCTCCTCGGAGCCGTACCGCGCCACCGCCTGCTCGAACAGCCGCTGCTGGGTCGCGGAGCTGCGGTAGCCGGACACCGGCGCCAGCAGCGGGTCGGCGATGCCGTCGGCGCGGGCCGCCGCGGTGAGCACGCCCCACCAGTGGGCGGCCAACCGGTGCAGCTGCACGGTTCCGCCGCCGGTACCAGCGACGGACACGACGTCCGCGGGCGCCGGGTCGCGCTTGTCCGTCACGCGGCCGCCGCCGGGCAACTCCACCGCCTCCGGCCGGCCAGCCGCCGGGGCGGGCGCGGCGTGCCCCATCAGCTCGGGCAGCCCGGCCCAGTTGCCCGCGACGGGCCGCGGGTATCCGTCGGCCGGGTTGTTCGTGTTGAGGTCGTACCGGACGTACTCGTCCCCGGCGAAGAAGTACGCGTTGCCGCTGGGCCACGTCACCGCGGTGTGGATGCCCCACTGGTACACGCCGGCCCAGTTGTCGGCGATCGACCGGGGGTAGCCCGCGACGACGGCGTCGGCGTTCCAGTCGTACTTGACGTACTGCCCCTCGCGGAAGAAGTACGTGAAGTGGTTGTCCAGCGCGGGAAGCGCCGCGTCGATGTCCGACTCGAACAGGCCCGGCCAGTGGTCGGAGATGAACTTCGGGTAGCCCTCGACCAGCGTGTTGCCCAGCATGTCGATCTTGACGTACTGGTTGGCGCGGAACAGGTACGCGTAGTCGCCCGCCGGCCGCAGCACCGCGGCGTCGATGCCGCCGTCGAACGCGCCGTTCCAGTTGCCCGCGATCGGCAGCGGGTACCCGTCGTCCACCCGGTCGGCGGCCACGTCGTAGCGCACGTACCGGTCGGCGTAGAAGAAGTACGCCTTACCGCGCTGGGGCACCACGAACCCCGCCAGCTTGCTCATGCGCGCACCCTAGACCCGCTACCAGTGCGGGCGGCGCGGGCGTGGCTGGCAGCGGGGGCACGAGTACGACGACCGGTTCATGAACGACTCGCGGCGGATCGCGGTGCCGCACCGTGGGCACGGGCGGTCCTCCTGCCCGTACACCGCGAGGGAGCGGTCGAAGTATCCCGACTCCCCGTTGATGTTGACGTACAGCGCGTCGAAGGACGTGCCGCCCTCGCCGAGCGCGGCCGCCATCACCGCGGCGGCGGCGCCCAGGACGCGCCGCGCCGCCGGACGGTCGAGGGTGGCGGTGGGCCGCGCCCAGTGCAGCTGCGCCCGCCACAGCGCCTCGTCGGCGTAGATGTTGCCGATCCCGGACACCACGGTCTGGTCGAGCAGTGCCCGCTTCAGCCCGGTGTCCTTGCGCCGGATCCGCGCCACCACCTCCTCGACGAGGTACGCCGGGTCGAACGGGTCGCGGGCGATGTGCGCCACCGGGGCGGGCAGCCCGTCGTCGGTGCGGTCCTCGACGGACAGGCCGCCGAACGTGCGCTGGTCGACGAAGCGCAGCTCGTTGCCGTCGTCGAGCCGCAGCCGGATGCGCAGGTGGGTCTCGTCGAGCGCGTCCACCGGCTGCACCAGTAGCTGGCCGCTCATGCCCAGGTGGGCGAGCACCAGGTCGGCCGGGCGGTCCAGCTCCAGCCACAGGTACTTGCCGCGCCGACGGGCCGCGGTGACCGTCCGGCCGTCCAGGCGCGCCGCGAAGTCGAGCGGGCCGGGCAGGTGGCGGCGGACAGCACGGGGATGACGCACCTCGACCGCGGTGACGGTCCTGCCGACGACGTGCTCGGCGAGGCCGCGGCGGACTACTTCGACTTCGGGAAGCTCCGGCACGGGCAAACCTTACGAGCCGGCGCCGCTGCCCTCCGACAGGGCCCGCCATGCCGTCTCGGCGGCCTTCTGCTCCGCTTCCTTCTTGGTGCGCCCGTCACCGGAGCCGTACTCGCGGCCGCCGACCAGGACGGTCGCGGTGAAGTGCTTGAGGTGGTCCGGGCCCTCTTCCTCGACGCGGTACTCGGGCACCCCGAGGTCCGACGTGGCGGTCAGCTCCTGCAGGCTCGTCTTCCAGTCGAGGCCAGCGCCCAGCCGCGGCGCCTCGGCCAGCAGCCCACCGAACAGCCGGTGCACCACCGCGATGGCGGCCCCGATGCCGTCCTGCAGGTAGATCGCGCCGATCAGCGCCTCGACGGTGTCGGCGAGGATGCTCGCCTTGTCCCGCCCGCCGGTCAGCTCCTCGCCGCGACCGAGCAGCAGGTGCTGGCCCAGCTCGAGACCGCGGGCCACGCCGGCCAGGGCGTGCATGTTGACGACGCTCGCCCGCAGCTTCGCCAGCTGCCCCTCGGCGAGGTCGGTGTGGGTGCGGTACAGGTGGTCGGTGACGGCGAAGCCCAACACCGCGTCGCCCAGGAACTCGAGCCGCTCGTTGGGGAGCAGCCCACCGTTCTCGTAGGCGAACGACCGGTGTGTCAGGGCAAGCTCCAACAGCTCGGCGTCGAGTTCGACACCGAGCGCGGTCGACAACGGAGCCCGGTCAGCGGCCCGGCCCTGTTGCGCTCTGACCCCCACTGCTCGGTCGGCCCGGAACGATCTAGGCCGGAGCCACGACCTGGCGACCGTTGTAGGTGCCACAGGTCGGACAGGCCAGGTGTGGCGGCTTCTTCTCGCCGCAGGCGCGGTTGCTGCACGTCACCAGCGTCGGCGCGGTCGCCTTCCACTGCGAACGGCGGGACCGGGTGTTCGACCGGGAGGTCCGGCGCTTCGGGACAGCCACTTTATTCGTTCTCCTCCTCGATATCGCCAGGCCAGTCGCGTCGCTGCGCGAGCGCGGCCCAGCGAGGGTCAATGCTCTCATGCCGGTGATCGGGGCCGACCTCGGCCCGCTTCCGGCCGCACTCCGGGCACAGCCCGGCGCAGTCCTCCGCGCACAGCGGCGCCTGCGGCAGCGCCAGCAGCATCGCGTCCCGCGCCACCGGCTCGGTGTCCACCAGGTCGTCCACCACCCGGCTCACCTCGTCGGCGTCGGTGCTCACGTCGGTGGCGCTGTCCGGGTAGGCGTACAGCTCGGTGATGTCGACGGTGACCAGGTCGGACAGCGGGTCGAGGCACCGGGAGCACTCACCGGTGACCGTCGCCGTGACCGTTCCCGAGACCAGCACGCCCTCGACCACGGACTCCACCCTGATGTCGAGCTCGACATCGTCCCCGACCGGCACTGAGATCACGCCGTCGACGCCCAGCCCTGGCGGCGCCGGGATGGTGCGCTCGTAACGCTGCATGGACCCTGGTCTGCGGCCCACGTCTCGGGTGTCGATCACCCATGGGCCGGACGGGTCCCGGCTGTTCACGCGGCGCCCGTTGGTGCGCGGCGTTGATCTGCTCTGCGACATGTCTGAGGTTGGCTGGCAAGGGATAGGGGGTGGCTGGCCAGCCCCGTCGAGGGTACGCGACGACCCGCCGGGAGCGGAAATCGGTTGCCCGGTGACCACCCCGACGCGGCGGTCGGTTCCGGGAATTACCGAGAAAAGTTTGTCTCTTGTGGGCGCTTCGGCGGTGCTTCTGCTTATTTTCCTTCTTGCGGGTGACGTCTCGACGTGGCAATCATTGGTATTGTTGGGGCATGTCGGGTGGCGGCCATTGGCAGCGCAGCAGCGAGGAAGTGCTGAGCACTCTGGCGACCCTGGAGAAACGGATGCGGTGCGACTACGCGGAGTCATTGGAATTGATCGCCGAACTTGCCGTTCGTAATGTGGCGGCCGAGGTCGGCTATTCCAGTCTGGCTGTCCTGCTGCGCGATGTGATGCGGATCAGCACGTCCGGCGCCCGGCGTCGACTCGGCCACGTCGACGCCGTCACCGACGTACCCATGGTGAGCGGCGGGGTGGCACCGGCGCCGCTGCCCGTCACCGCGACGGCCCTACGTGAGGGTGCGCTGGGCGCCGACCACGTAGACGTGATCGCGAAAACCCTGCGCGGACTGCCGCTGCACGTGCCGGACGCCGATCGCGAGGCCGCGGAACGGACCATGGTCGACGCGGCACGCAGCCTGGACGCCCGCACCCTCGCCAAGGTGGGCGAGCGCGTCCGTGCCGTGCTGGACCAGGACGGCACCCCACCCGACGACCGCGAGCCGGACGCGCCGGCCTGTGAGCTGCACCTGTCGACGAAGCGCAACGGCCGCATGGTGATCCGCGGCGAGTTCGACCAGGAGTCGTCGGCGCTCATCGCCGCGGTGATCAGCCCGCTCGCCAGGCCCCGCCCTTCCGACGACACCGGCCCGGACCAGCGAACCACGGCCGAACGGCAAGGTGACGCGCTGGTCGAGGTCCTACGGCTGGCCGCCGACACCGGCAGCCTGCCCGGCGA